>Ga0105046_10002202_pt1 | contig 30629 bp, 24 predicted proteins | sample MAT03_FD_78385 | JGI IMG/M metagenome (GOLD analysis project Ga0105046, IMG submission 78385) | Freshwater microbial communities from Lake Fryxell liftoff mats and glacier meltwater in Antarctica - MAT-03 (megahit assembly) | ecosystem: Environmental > Aquatic > Freshwater > Ice > Liftoff...
AGGGTCGAGGTGGAGTAATCCAGCCGGTCCGCAGTACCGGTCCCGCCTGTCAGCGTATCCGCCCCCGCAGCGCCGGTGATCGTGTCGTTGCCGCTGCCGCCGTCGATCAGGTTGGCAAACGCGCTGCCCACCAGCACATCATTCAAAGTCGAGCCGATCACCATCTCGATATTGGCGATGGTATCGCCCGCCGCATCCCCGCCCGAAACAACATTGGTGCCGAGGTTGATAGAAACCGCACCGGCCGAGGCGGAATAGTCGATCGTGTCGATATCCGCCCCGCCGTCGAGTGAGTCGTTGTTGGCTCCGCCGACCAGCGTGTCATTCCCCGCACCGCCGAACAGCAGGTCGACGCCGACGCCGCCGAACAACGCGTTGGCCAGGCTATCGCCGGTCAATGTGTCGTTGAGGCCTGACCCGATAATGTTCTCGACGGCTGTGATCCGGTCGCCTTGCGCGTCCCCGCCTGTTGCCAAAAGTGTGGTGAGGTTCACGTTCACCCCGGCGGTCGAGCTCGCATAGGTGATGGTATCGATGCCCGCCCCGCCATCGAGCGAGTCATTGCCGGAACCACCATCCAGCGTGTCATCGCCATTGCCGCCGAACAGCGTGTCGATCCCGCCAAGGCCCGAGAGAAAATCGTTGCCGTCAAGGCCGCTGATGGTGTCGGATACGGAGCCTGTCGCGATGAGGGTGTCGTTGCCCGCGGTACCAGTGATCGTCGCCATGACTCGCTCCACCCTTTTTCATGCCCGGGGGAGGGGCCCCGAGCTTACAGACAGCCGAACGGAGCATTGCGCGCAAAATCTGGCGCGATTGCGGCGGATTCGGCGATTTTGGGTGGCAGCCGCACTCGCGTGCCTTAGCGGGCGAGGGCGAAGAGCGCCCTTATGTCCAGATGCTGTTCCAAGTGATCGGCAAGGGCGTCCAGCGTCGCGTCGACAAGCGCGCCATGTGCAAGGCCCGAGGGGCGAGCGCCAAAACTCGAAATGTAGGCCGCGCGGAAGACATCGCCCGCAAACATCCCGTGCAGATAGCTGCCGGTGACCTGGCCGTCAGCCGAGATGGCCCCCTCGGGTCGCCCTTCCACCTCGGCAAAGGGACGGACAGTGTCAGGCCCGTCGGTCCGGCCGATGTGAATCTCATAAGCCTGCATGGGGCAGCCAGAAGCCACGTGCAGCGCCGTGGTCCGGGTCAGGCGTTTGTTTCCGGTCATCTCGGTGTCCACATCGAGGTAACCGAGGCCCTTCGTTTCGCCCGCCGGGCCCTCGATCCCACCCGGGTCGCGCACGACCCGGCCCAGCATCTGATAGCCACCGCAAATGCCGAGGATGCGCCCTCCCCGCCGGTGATGCGCTGCAAGGTCGATGTCCCAGCCCTGTGCACGCAGAAAGGCAAGGTCCGCGCGCGTGGATTTCGAGCCAGGCAGGATCACGAGGTCACAAGCCGGGATCGCCTCCCCGGCGCGCACGAGGGAGAGCCGGATGTCCTCCTCCTGCGTCAGCGGGTCCAGATCGTCAAAATTCGCGATTCGTGAAAAAGCCAGCGCGGCGACGTGCAGCCGACCACGGCCACCGCCCCGTGGCAGGTCGAGCGCGTCCTCCGCAGGCAGCCGTGCCGCTTCAGGAAAGAACGGCACCACGCCAAAGCCGCGCCAGCCCGAGCGGTCAGCAATCAACCGGTATCCATCGTCAAACAGCGTCACGTCCCCCCGGAACTTATTGATGATGAACCCCCCGATCATCGCCGCATCCTCAGGATCGAGCACCAGCTGCGTGCCGAGGATCTGCGCAATGACCCCACCCCGGTCGATATCGCCCACGAGCACGACCGGCACGCCTGCCGCACGGGCAAAACCCATGTTGGCAATGTCCCCCGCCCGCAGGTTCACCTCGGCCGGACTGCCTGCCCCCTCGACGATCACCAGATCATGACCAGCCTTCAGCTTGCCGAAACTCTCCAGCACAGGTGCCATCAGACTTGGCTTCAACCGCGCATAATCGCGCGCCCGCACCGTCGCCACCCGTTGCCCGAGGACCACAACCTGCGCCCCCGTTTCGGATTCCGGTTTCAGCAGCACCGGGTTCATCAGAACGGTTGGTTCGAGCCCCGCCGCCATCGCCTGCAGCGCCTGCGCCCGCCCGATCTCGCCGCCATCAACCGTGACTGCGGCGTTGTTAGACATGTTCTGCGGCTTGAACGGCGCGACGGAGAGCCCCCGCCGCAGCGCGGCCCGGCACAGCCCCGCCACCAGCAAGGACTTGCCGACATTCGCTCCGGCTCCCTGAATCATCAGCGCGGTCAACGCAAGACCTCCACCCGCCCGCGGCGGGAGCGGCGGGAGCGGCGGGAGCGGCGGGAGCGGCGGGAGCATCGGGATCCTGCGGCGGGGATATTTGCCGCAAAGATGAAGGGCTGGGCGTCAGGTGTCGGACGCCGCACCTCGGGCCGCCAAAACGGGGGAGATGCGGCGCCTTCACCTTTGACGGTCATCGGGATCCCTCCCTGTACCGCGGTCCCACCATGACGCTTCAAGGTTAACATTTCGTGGCCTTCATCTTTGTGGCAAATATCCCCGCCGGAGGCTACCGCAGCCTGAGCCTGAGCGTGGGTTCAGAACTCGACCCCCGGCTGGGCCTTGATGCCGGAACGGAACGGATGCTTCACCAGCGTCATCTCGGTCACGAGATCTGCCGCCGCGATCAACTCTTGCTTGGCGTTGCGCCCGGTGAGGACCACATGGGTCATTGGTGGCTTCTCCGTCGCCAGAAACGCTACCACCTCGGCAATGTCGAGGTAATCGTAGCGCAAGGCGATGTTGATCTCGTCCAGCAGCACCATCCGGATGCCAGGGTCGCGGATCAGCTCCTTGGCTTTCTCCCACCCCTTGCGTGCCATCGCGATGTCGCGGGCGCGGTCCTGCGTTTCCCAGGTGAATCCTTCGCCCATCGCGTGGAACTCGCAGAGCGCGGCGAAATGGCCTTCGATCAGCCGCCGCTCCCCGGTATCCCAGGCGCCCTTGATGAACTGAACCACTGCGCAGGGCATCTCATGCGCGATGCAGCGCAGGATCATGCCGAAGCCTGACGAGGACTTGCCCTTGCCCGCCCCGGTGTGGACGATGACCAACCCCCGGTCGCCGGCCTTGGTCGCCATGATCTTGTCGCGCGCGGCCTTTTTCTTGGCCATCTTGACTGCGTGCCGCGCGTCCTGGTCCGGCGCCTCCGCCGCGCTGGTCATGGTCGTCGTTGACTTGGGATCGATATCGTGTGCGCCAACCATGCTGAAGGTCCTTGTGCTTGACTTCACCTGGCGAACCGGCACAGGTGGGCCGTGAGTGTTGGTGCCTGTCCTATGGCAGGCCAAGAGGGAATGCGACAGGTTTTCCGACCTCTCAGGGTCAGGGACCGAAGCGCAGCCGCCCCCGCGACCGTGACGGAAAAGGTTTTCGCCCGATGCCACTGGCCCGCTTGGCTGGGAAGGCGGGCGGACCGTCGGGGCCATCGTGCCCCGGAATTCCTAAGCCGGGAAACCTGCCAGTGCTTTGGTGACTGAACGGGCGGACGGGGTGTTCCGAAACCGGCAGGAGGGTGGCCCGCAAGGGCGGCTCGCTTTCCGGCATGCTCCAGAGGCTCCCGAAACCGGGACCGACCATGGCTGCGACGCTGCATGTCTGCATCACTTGCAAGGCCCCCGCCTTGGATCCTGCGCCCGAGGCTGAGGGCATCCCGCGCCCCGGCGCGCTGCTGCATGCGGCGCTCGTTGCGAAAGGATGCCCCGAGGGGGTGACGCTGGTCGCGGTCGAATGTCTGTCGGCCTGCACCCAAGGCTGCGCCGTGGCACTGTCGGCGCCGGGCAAATGGTCCTACGTCTACGGCCGGATGGCCGAGAGCGACACGGCCGATATACTTGCCGGTGCCGCCGCCTATTCCGCCACCCAGGACGGCATCGTGCCCTGGCGCGAGCGTCCGGCGATCTTTCGCAAGCAATCCCTGGCGCGTGTGCCGCCGGTGCTGCTTGCCCCGCAACCTGTGGAGCTTTGAATGTCCGACCTTTCGAAAATACCCGTCACCATCATCACAGGCTTCCTTGGCGCAGGGAAGACCACGCTCATCCGGCACCTGATGCTGAACCCGCAAGGCAAGCGGCTGGCGATCCTCGTTAACGAATTTGGCAGCCTCGGCGTGGATGGCGATATCCTGAAGGCCTGTGCGGACGAGAATTGCCCGGTCGAGAACATCGTCGAGCTTGCCAACGGCTGCATCTGCTGCACCGTTGCCGATGACTTCATCCCCACGATCGAGGCGCTGATGGCCATGCCGGTCCGCCCGGACCATATCCTGATCGAAACCTCGGGCCTTGCACTGCCAAAGCCCCTGCTCAAGGCGTTCGACTGGCCCGCGATCCGGTCGCGCATCACGGTGGACGGGGTGATCACCCTGGCCGATGCCGAGGCCGTGGCCGCCGGCCGCTTTGCCCCCGACGAGGCTGCGGTGCAGGCGCAACGTGAGGCGGATGGCAGTGTGGACCACGAGACCCCGTTGTCCGAGGTGTTCGAGGACCAGTTGCTTTGCGCTGATATCGTGCTTTTGTCGAAGGCGGACCTTGCGGGCGAGGCGGGGCTAGCCGCTGCCCGCGCGGTGATTGATGCAGAAACCACGCGCAAGCTGCCGGTGCTGGCGATGACCGATGGGGTCATCGACCCGCGCCTGATCCTCGGGCTGAACGCCCGGGCGGAAGATGACATCGCCGCCCGCCCGAGCCATCACGATGGCGAGGACGACCACGAGCATGACGATTTCGCAAGCATCGTGGTCGAGCTGCCCGAGATTGCCGATCCCGAGGCGCTGGCCGCCGCGCTCGGCCGCCTTGCGCGCGAGCACCACATCCTGCGCGCCAAGGGCCATATTGCCGTGCAGGGCAAGCCCCTGCGTCTCTTGATACAAGCGGTGGGAGAGCGGGTGCGTCATCAGTATGACCGCCCCTGGGGGACCGCCCCGCGCGCGAGCCGGCTTGTCGTCATCGCGGAACATCGTCACATCGACGAGCAGGCAATCCGCGCCGTTCTGGGGGTTTGACACAGTGAGCCAGAAGGACGCATCCATCGGCACTCTGACACTTCGCGCCCCCGTCTTGGGGGAGGGGAGGCCCCTACCGTTCCCTGTCGCGCGCAAAGGGTAGGGCCAAGCGATGCATGTCGTCTTTCGCGAAAGCCATGGGCTGGAGGAAGCCGAGACCCCCTTTGATCCGGGGCAGGACCCTGCCGATTTGGTGGTGCTTTCGTTCTCTGACAGTGACCTTGGCGCTTTTGCGGCGGGATGGCACAGATCTCGCACGGAAGGCAGGGCGGGGCTGCCGCCGACGCGGCTTGCCAACCTCGTGGCGCTGCGCCATCCCCTGTCGGTCGATACCTATGTGCAGCGTACGCTCTCGGGCGCAAAGGGCATTCTGATCCGGCTGATCGGGGGGGAAAGCTACTGGCCCTACGGCCTCGCTTCGGTGCGCGATCTTTGTCAGCGGCAGGGGATTGCGCTTGCCGTCCTTCCGGCTGACGGGCGCGAGGATGCGGCGCTGGATGCGGCCTCGACGTTGCCGGTGTCCACCCTGCGCCGTCTGCAGGCCTTGTGCGATGCGGGCGGGGCGGTGGCGGCCGAGGCGGCGCTGGCGCAGCTCGCGCTTGCGGCGGGGCTATACGCCGGGCCGGTGCCCGGCGAGAAGTCGGTGCCGCAGCACGGCTGGTATCGGCCCGGGGCCGGGGTCGTGCCCGCCCCCGTCGCGCGAGGCCGCGCGGCCGTGGCGGTGGTCTTTTACCGCAGCTACCTTACCTCTGCCGATACCGATACGATCGATGTCCTCATTGCGGCGCTGCAGGCGCGGGGCTTCGCGGCGCCCGCCCTTTTTGTCCCCTCGCTGAAGGCGCCCGGCGCGGCGGAGTTTCTGCGGGCGGGCCTCGCGGGCCTTGCTCCGGTTGCCATCGTCAACGCGACCGCCTTTTCCGGCAAGGGTTCGGATGGCACCTCGCCACTCGATGCGCCGGGCTGCCCGGTGTTCCAGGTGGCACTGTCCACTGCGCGCAAGCGCGACTGGACGGGGGCGCAGCGTGGGCTTTCGCCTGCCGACCTTGCGATGCATGTCGTGCTGCCCGAGGTGGACGGGCGCATCTTTGCGGGCCTCGCCTCGTTCAAGGCGCCGGGCAAGCGCGACCCCGACCTGCAGTTTTCGCGCTTTGCCCACCGGGCCGAATCGGGGCGCATCGCCATGGTGGCAGACCGGGTCGCGGCCTGGGTCGGTCTTGGCCAGAAGCCTGCAGCAGAGCGGCAGCTTGCGGTAGTGCTTTCCACCTACCCTGGGCGGCCGGACCAGATTGCCCACGCCGTCGGGCTCGACGCGCTGGCCTCGGTGCCTGCGCTGCTCGGCCGGCTGCAGGAGGCGGGCTATGCGGTCGAGGCCACCGAGGGGCTTGGCCCCCGGCTGGTGGCAGAGCGGTTGACCTGGCCGATTGCCGACTACCTCAAGGCGTTGGACCTTGTGCCGCAGGCGCTGCGCGACCGGCTGGCAACGGCCTGGGGCGACCCTGCGACGGACCCGTCCTGCGTCGACGGGGCCTTCCACTTCAACGCGCTCTGCGCAGGCACGGCGGTCATCGCGCTGCAGCCCGAACGCGGCGAAGCGCGCGCGCGGGAGGCGGATTACCACGACGTTTCGCGCACGCCCCGCCATGGCTATGTCGCCTTTTACCTGTGGCTGCGCGCCCGGGGGGCCGACGCGCTGATCCACATGGGGGCGCATGGCACACTGGAATGGCTGCCGGGCAAGGCGGTGGCGCTGTCGGATACCTGCTGGCCCGAAGTGCTGACCGGGGCCTTGCCGGTCATCTACCCCTTTATCGTCAATGACCCCGGCGAGGCGGCGCAGGCCAAGCGTCGGATCGGGGCCGTCACGATTGGCCACCTGCCACCGCCGCTTTCGACCGCGAGGACGCATGACGGGATGCTGGGGCTGGAACGGCTGCTGGATGAATACTCGACCGCCGACGGCCTCGACCCCGCCCGCCGTGGCCGGCTGATCGCACAGATCCGGGCCGAGGCGCAGGGCGCGGGGGTGGAGGCGGACCTTGGCCTTGCACCCGATGCGACGGCCGCCGAGGCGATCACCCGGATCGACCGCTTCGTCTGCGATGTGAAAGAAAGCCAGTATGGCGACGGGCTGCACGTCTTTGGCCAGTCGGCTGGAGAGATCGAGGGGCTTATGGCTGCCTTGTCGGGACGTTTTGTGCCGCCGGGGCCCGCAGGCTCGCCCTATCGCGGGCGGGCGGATGTGCTGCCGACCGGGCGCAACCTCTACTCGGTCGACCCAAGGGCCGTACCGTCCCGGTCCGCCCATGCGCAGGGCGTGAAGCTCGCCGAAGAGCTGGTCCGTCGGCATCTGCAGGACAGGGGTGACTATCCGCGCGGTCTGGTGATCGACCTTTGGGGATCTGCGACGATGCGCACTGCAGGGGAGGAAATCGCGATGGCGCTGCACCTTGCGGGACTTGCGCCGCGATGGGATGAGGGGTCTGACCGGGTCTCGGGGTTCGAAGTGCTGCCGCTGGCGCTGCTTGGCCGCCCGAGAATAGATGTGACGCTGCGGGTGTCCGGGCTTTTTCGCGATATTTTCCCGGGTCTTGCGCAGGTTTTTGAAAATGGTGCTGCAGCCTTGGCCGCCCGGGATGAACAGCCCGAGGACAACCCTTACGTCATCACCGGCCCCCGAGTTTTTGGCCCGCAGCCGGGGCTTTACGGGATGGGCATGGCCGACGCGCTTGACGATTACTCTGACGCAGGCCGGGCTGCCGCGGGTGAGGCGTGGTTGTCCGCCTCGTCCTGGGCACTGACCGCGCAGGGGGAGGTGGTGCCTGCGCGCGATGCGCTGGAGGCGCGGCTCCTCGCCGCGGATGCCTTTGCCCATGTGCAGGACCTGGCAGAGACGGATATCCTCGTGGCGCCGGATTATGCATCGCATGAAGGCGGGATCGCTGCGGCCATCGCGCATCTGGGCGGCGAGGCGCCCGTGCTTTACCACATGGATGCCACGCGCCCCGACGCGCCCCGTGCCCGCACGGTAAACGAAGAGCTGGGTCGTGTGCTTCGCGCCCGCGCGGCCAACCCCGACTGGGCGGATGGCATGATGCGCCACGGGTTTCGCGGCGGGGCCGAGATTGCGGCAACGCTGGACAATCTTGCGGCCTATGCGCATCTCACGCGCGCCGTGGCGCCGCATCTGTTTGATTTGTATCATGAAGCAACGCTTGGGCGCGCCGATCTGGTGGCCTTTCTGGAGCGGGAGAATCCGGCGGCTCTGGCGGAGATGCGGGCGCGGTTTGCCGCGCTGCGCGCTGCGGGTCTTTGGGTCACACGGCGCAACTCCATCGCGGCGGGGGTGGACGCGTGAGCGGGGCCCCCGTCATTCAGGGCTGGTGCCCCGGTGCCTTGCGACCGATGTTGTCGGGCGACGGCTGGGTGGTGCGGGTGCGCCCGCATCTGGGGCGGCTTTCGTCGGCTGAGGCGGCCGGATTGGCGGCCCTCGCATCGGCGCATGGCAGCGGGGTGATCGACCTTTCGGCCCGGGCGAATGTGCAACTGCGGGGGGTAACGGAGGCCTCGCACCCGGCCTTGATCGAGGGGTTGCGCAGGCTTGGTCTGGTGGATGCGAGCCCTGAGGCGGAGGCACGGCGTAACATCACGCTGCAGCCTTTCTGGACCCCGGGGGATGCGACCGAGCGGATCGCGCACGCATTGGATGATATGAGCATTGCAGCAGACGCCCTTGATCTGCCAGGAAAATTCGGGGTAGCGGTGGACTGTGGCCCCCTACCCCTGTTGCGCGACATATCTGCGGATATCCGCGTAGAGCGGGCAGCTGATGGCGGGCTGGTGGTAGCGGCGGACGGGATGGACACCGGCGCGCCGGTGAGCGTGGCAGAGGTCCCGGCAATGGTGGCCGAGCTGCAGCACTGGTTCCTGGGCGCGGGTGGCTCTGTCGCCGGGCGCGGGCGCATGCGTGGTCTTCTGGCACGGGCCGCTCGCCCGCCCGCGCGCTTTGCCGCCTGTGCCCTGCAAGGGGTGGCGGCGACGGAGCCTGAGCCCGGCATCGGCGTGCTTGGCGGGATGGTGGGGGTGGAGTTCGGGCAGATGCGGGCAGAAACACTGGCGGCACTGGCATCGCTTGGGCCTTTGCGCGTAACCCCTTGGCGGATGCTGCTGGTGGAGGGCGCACGCGAAATGCCGGACATTCCCGGGTTGCTCACCGACCCGGGCGACCCCTTGCGTCGCGTGGTGGCCTGCACTGGCGCCCCGGGCTGCCTGCAAGGCTTGCAGGCGACGCGGGCGCTTGCCCGCCGGCTTGCGCCCCGGCTGCGCACGGGGCTTTTGCATGTGTCGGGCTGCGCCAAGGGCTGTGCCCATCCCGGGACTGCCGAGCGGGTGCTGGTGGCCACGTCGGCGGGGTTTGATCTGGTGCGGGGCGGGCGGGCGGGCGACGCTCCGGCCTTGCGCGGGCTGACCGTTGCCGATCTAGAGGCGCGGTCTGAACTCTGGAACGGAAGCCACTGATGCCGCACAGTTATATCACCGATGGCGCCGAGATCTACCGTCAGTCTTTCGCAACCATCCGAACGGAAGCAGACCTCGCCCGCTTTACCCCCGAGGAGGAGATTGTCGTCGTGCGCATGATCCATGCGGCGGGGATGGTGGGCCTTGAGGCCTATGCCGTGTTCACCCCGGGCATGGCCGTTGCGGCCCGCGCGGCCCTTGAGGCAGGCGCGCCGGTCTTGTGCGATGCGCGCATGGTCTCGGAAGGGATCACCCGGCAGAGGCTGCCTGCAAAAAACGAAGTCATCTGCACTTTGCAGGACCCGCGCGTGGCCGGGATGGCGGCGGCGATGGGCAACACCCGGTCCGCGGCGGCGCTGGAGCTGTGGCGGCCCCATCTCGCGGGCGCTGTGGTGGCCATCGGCAATGCGCCGACGGCGCTCTTTCATCTTCTCGACATGCTGGAGGACCCGGCCTGCCCGCGCCCGGCGGCAATCATCGGCTGCCCTGTCGGATTCATTGGCGCGGCGGAGTCGAAGGCCGCACTGATGCAGGCAGCACCGGTGCCGTCGATGGCCATACGCGGACGGCTCGGCGGGTCGGCAATCACGGTGGCGGCGGTGAACGCGCTCGCCTCACGGAAGGAGTGAGCATGGGCCGCGTGATTTGTGCGGGCCTGGGGCCGGGCGATCCTGATCTGATCTCGGTACGGTCGGACCGGGTGATTCGGGGCGCGGGGCATGTCGCCTACTTCCGCAAGCCGGGACGTCAGGGGCAGGCGCGGCGGATCGTGGCGGGGATGCTGCGGGCGGATGCCATCGAGTACCCGATGGAATATCCGTTCACCACAGAGCTTCCGTTTGACAGCCGAGGCTACATCGACGCGCTGGCGCAGTTTTACGACGGATGGGCCGCGCGGCTTGCTTCGCTGGCCGAAACCGAAGAGGTCGTGGTGCTGTGCGAGGGGGACCCGTTCTTCTACGGCTCCTTCATGCATCTTTACACCCGCCTCAAGGGTCGGGTCGAGGTTGAGGTGATCCCCGGCATCACCGGAATGACCGGCTGCTGGCACGCCACGGGCGAGCCGATTACCTGGGGCGATGATGTGCTGACGGTGCTGATGGGCACGCTGCCCGAGGCGACGCTGGTCGAGCATATGCAGGGCTCTGACGCGCTGGTGATCATGAAGACCGGGCGCAACCTGCCGCGGGTGCGGGCGGCCCTGCAGGCGGCGGGGCGCTTGCAGGAGGCCTGGCTGATCGAGCGCGGCACGATGCCTGACCAGCGCGTGGCGCGGCTGGTGGATGTGGATGCGGACGACTGTCCCTATTTTGCGATCGTGATGGTGCATGGCCACGGGCGTCGGCCCGAACTGGGGGGGCCGGAATGACCGGCTGGCTGGTTGTCGCGGGCCTTGGCCCCGGAAATGAGGCGCTGGTGACGCCCGAGGTGCGGGCGGCGCTGGCAGAGGCCACGGATGTGGTGGGCTATATTCCTTACGTTGCCCGGGTGGCACCACGACCGGGCCTGACGCTGCACGCGAGCGACAACCGGGTGGAGCTGGACCGCGCGGCCCATGCGCTCCGCCTTGCGGCCGCGGGGGCGCGGGTGGTCATCGTCTCCTCGGGCGATCCCGGCGTGTTCGCCATGGCGTCGGCTCTCTTTGAGGCGCTGAAGGCGGCGCCGCAGCATCTGAGCGTGGATATCCGCATCCTGCCGGGGATCACGGCGATGCTGGCTGCGGCGGCGCGGGTTGGGGCGCCACTCGGCCACGATTTCTGTGCGATCAACCTCAGTGACAACCTCAAACCCTGGGCGCTGGTGGAGCATCGGTTGCGTCTCGCGGCCGAAGCGGATTTCGCAATGGCCTTTTACAACCCCCGCTCTGCCAGCCGCCCGAACCAGTTTGCCCGCGCACTGGAGGTTTTGCGCGAGGCGTGCGGGCCCGCACGACTGATCACTTTCGCGCGTGCGGTGACGACACCACAGGAGGCAATCTTGACCACGACCCTCGGCGATGCGCGGCCAGAGATGGCAGACATGCGCACGGTCGTGCTGGTGGGGAATTCTGCAACTCGCAGGATTGGGCGATTCGTCTATACGCCCCGTTCGGCAGGAGTCACGGGATGACCGAGCCAACCCATCACTTCGGCCACCCCCGACATCACGGCGCGACCCGGCATCGCGGGCCGGTCGATCAGAATCACCGGCAGGCCAAGCGCGCGAGCGGCAATCAGCTTTGCCTCTGCCCCCGCGCCGCCGGAGTTCTTGGCGACGATATGGGTGATGCCGTTCGCCTTCATCAGCGCGCGGTCGCTGTCGGCGGCAAAGGGGCCGCGGGCGATGACGATACTGGCATCTTTCAAAGGGAGCGGGGCGGTCGGCGGATCGACAAGGCGAAGGAGGTAGTGATGCTCGGGCCGCGCGGCAAAGGGCGCGAGGCTCTGCTTGCCGATGGCAAGGAAGATGCGGGCCGGGGCTGCGGGCAGGGCGGCCACCGCCGTCTCGACATCCGGCACGTGCAGCCAGTGGTCGTCGGGGCCGGGGGTCCAGGGCGCCCGCTCCATCGCGATCAGCGGCACTCGGGCAGCGCGGCAGGCGGTGACGGCGTTGCGGCTGATCATCGTGGCAAAGGGGTGGGTGGCATCGACCACATGGGTGAACGCCTCTGCCGTCAGATACGCCGCCAAGCCATCGGCCCCGCCGAACCCGCCCAGACGCTGCGGCAACGGCTGCGGCAGCGGCGAGGCCGTGCGCCCGGCATAGGAAAACACCGCGTCCACGTTTGCCGCGGCCAAGGCGCGGGCCAGCGCGCTCGCTTCGGTGGTGCCGCCCAGAAGAAGGACGCGTGTCATGGGTAGGCCTTGGGTTGTGATCATCGGTCTGGGGGAGGATGGACCGGCGGGCCTGCCGGATGCAAGCAGGCAGGCGCTGGCCGAGGCTGAGGTGATCTTCGGCGGGCCCCGGCATCTGGAGCTGGTGGGGGCGGGGGCGCGGGGGCAGGCCTGGCCGGTGCCCTTTGACGTGGCCCCCGTGCTGGCGCAGCACGGGCGGCGGGTGGTCGTGCTCGCCTCGGGCGATCCGTTCTGGCATGGGGCGGGGGGCAGCCTTGTGCCGCATCTGGGCCCGGGGGAGTGGGTGTCGCATCCGGTGCCATCGGTCGCGTCGAGGATCGCGAACCGCCTCGGGTGGCGGCTGGAGGGGGTGGCGTGCCACGGGCTGCATGCGGCGCCCTTTGCACAGCTTTTGCCCGATCTGCACAATGGGGCCCGGCTGATCTGCACGCTGCGGGATGGCGTGGCGCCAGGGGCGCTGGCCGAATGGCTGGTGACACAGGGGTTTGGTCTGTCGACCCTGCATGTGATCGAGGCGGAAGGCGGGCCCCGTGCGCGCCTGCGGGTAGCGGAGGCTCGTGGCTTCGCTCTGGACGGAATCGCGCTGCCTGTTGCCGTTGCCATCGAGGCGCGGGGACAGGGCTTGCCCCGCAGCCCCGGCTTGCCCGACGCCCGCTTTGTCCATGACGGGCAGATCACCAAAAGCCCCATCCGTGCCATGACGATTGCCGCCCTCGCCCCCCGCCCGGGAGAGCGGTTGTGGGACATCGGGGCCGGCTCCGGCTCGGTTTCGGTCGAGTGGTGCCTTGCGGGCGGGTTTTCCTCGGCGGTCGAAGCGCGGGCGGACCGGGTTGCAAACATCCGCGCCAATATTGACGCCTTCGGGCTCGCGCCACGGTTGACGGTGACCGAAGGTGTGGCGCCCGGGGTACTGGCGGGACTTCCCCTCCCGGATGCGGTGTTTGTGGGCGGGGGCCTCGATACGGCCGTGCTGGAGGCACTGTGGCGCCTGATGCCAGCCGGTGCACGGCTGGTTGCCAATGCGGTGACGCTGGAAACCGAGGCGTTGATGGTGGCCGGTCAGGCGCAGCACGGCGGGACGCTGACCCGAATCGCGATTGCCAACGCCGCCCCCTTGGGTCAGATGCGCGGCTGGGTCGCCGCACGGCCGGTGGTGCAATGGAGTATGATCCGATGAAGGTGGCGCGATGAAAGTGGCGCGATGAAAGTGGCGCGATGAAAGTGGCGCGATGAAAGTGGCGCGATGAAAGTGGCGCGATGAAAGTGGCGGGCATCGGCTTTCGCAAGGCCGCACCCCTGTCGGCGCTGAGCGAGGCTTTGGCGCTGGCCGAGGCGGCATCGGGCGGCGGGCCGGTGACGGCACTCGCGACCCAGGCGGGCAAGGCAGGGGCTGCCGTGATACGTAGTCTGGGTGAGGCGCGGGGCCTGCCGGTGCTGGGCGTGTCGGTCGCGGGGGTGGCAACGCCGCATGAGAGCGGGCGGGTGCAGGCGCGCTTTGGCACTGGATCTGTGGCAGAGGCCGCGGCGCTGGCTGCGGCAGGGTCTGGCGCGTGGTTGGCGGTGGGGCGTGTGGTGTCGACGGATGGGATGGCGACAGCGGCCATTGCCGTGGGGCCAGAGGGTGGGACATGACGGTGCATTTTATCGGCGCGGGGCCGGGGGCGGCGGATCTGATTACGCTGCGTGGGCGCGATCTGATCGCGGCCTCGCCCGTTTGTCTTTACGCAGGCTCGCTGGTGCCTGAAGCGCTGCTGGCCCATTGCCCGCCCGGTGCACGGATCGTGAATACCGCGCCGCTGAGCCTTGATCAGATCATGGAAGAGATGTCCACCGCCACGGCTGCGGGGCAGGACGTGGCGCGCCTGCATTCCGGGGACCTGTCGGTCTGGTCGGCGATGGGCGAGCAGCTGCGGCGGCTCAGGGATCTGGGCATCCCCTATGATGTGACGCCCGGCGTTCCCGCCTTTGCCGCCGCCGCCGCGGCACTCGGGGCGGAGCTGACGCTGCCGGGGGTCGCGCAATCGGTGATCCTGACGCGCACCTCGGGCCGCGCGAGTGCGATGCCGGAGGGTGAGACGCTGGCGGCGTTTGCCGCCACCGGCGCCACGCTGGCCATCCATCTGTCCGTTCATGTGCTGGCCCGGGTGGTGGCGGAGTTGACCCCGCATTACGGCGCCGATTGCCCGGTGGCAGTGGTCTGGCGTGCAAGCTGGCCCGACCAGCGGATCGTGCGGGCGACGCTCGGCGCGCTCGATGCGGAAATCGGGGCCGAGATGGAGCGGACCGCGCTGATCCTGGTGGGGCGGGCCCTTGGCGCGGCGGATTTTGACGAGAGCCGACTTTATGCAGGCGATTACGACCGCCGCTACCGCCCCGTCGGCACCGCGCCACGCTTTCCGGAGTCCGGCGGATGAGCGGGGGGGGGCTTCCAGGTGGGGTTCTGATCTCGGCCCCCGCGTCGGGCACCGGCAAGACGACAGTGACGCTGGGGCTCATTGCGGCCCTGCGCGCGCGCGGGCTGTCGGTCCAGCCTTTCAAGAGCGGGCCGGATTACATCGACCCCGCCTTTCATACCGCCGCTGCCGGGCGGACGAGCGTGAACCTTGACAGCTGGGCGATGCCCGAGGCGCAGATCCGTGGGCTGGCGGCGGCGGCAGCGGGGGCGGATCTGGTGGTCGCCGAGGGCTCGATGGGCCTCTTTGATGGCGTGGCGAAACCGGGCGCTTATGGCACGGGGGCAAGCGCGGATGTGGCCGCGCTGATGGGGTGGCCAGTCGTTCTGGTTCTGGATGTGGGCGGGCAGGCGCAGTCGGCGGCGGCGGTGGCGTTGGGCTTTGCCGCGATGCGGGCGGATGTGCAGCTTGCAGGCGTCGTCCTGAACCGCGTGGCGAGCGCGCGGCACGAGGCGCTGGTCCGGACGGGGATGGAGGCTGCGGGCATTGCCGTGCTGGGCGCGCTGCCGCGCAACCCCGAGGTGACTTTGCCCGAGCGGCATCTGGGGCTGGTGCAGGCGGAAGAGCATCCCGCCCTTGCCGCGCATCTCGCCCGGGTGGGCGCATTCATCGCGGCGCATTTGGACCTTGGGGCGATCATCGCGGCAGCGGCGGGACAGGGCGGGGCTGCCTTTCCCCGGCCCGTGATGCCCCCGGCGGAACGGATCGCGCTGGCGCGGGACGCGGCGTTTTCCTTTACCTATCCGCATCTTCTGGACGGATGGCGGCGGGCGGGGGCAACGATCCTGCCGTTTTCGCCGCTTGCGGATGAGGCGCCGGATGAGACGGCGGGTGCGGTCTGGCTGCCCGGTGGCTACCCCGAACTGCATGCCGGGCGGCTGGCCGCGGCAACGCGGTTTCGCGAAGGCCTGAAGCGCTTTGCCGCGACGCGTCCGGTGCATGGCGAATGCGGGGGTTACATGGCGATGGGGGCGGCACTGGTCGATGCCGGGGGGGTGAGCCACCAGATGGCGGGGCTTCTGGGCCTTGTCACCTCGTTTCAGACGCGGAAGATGCATCTGGGCTACCGGATGGCAACGCTCGCGGCACCGATCCCGGGGGTGTTGCGGGGGGTGTTGCGGGGGCATGAGTTTCATTACGCGACAATCCTGTCGCAGCCGGATGCAGCGCTGGCCGTGGTGAGCGATGCGGCCGGCGCGCCGGTGGCCGAAACCGGATCGACCCGCCTGCAAGCCGGTGGTGGACAGAGCACCGGCACATTCTTTCATCTGATTGCCGAGGCGACATGAGCGGCTTTGTCTCTTTCGTCTCGTCCGGTCCGGGAGATCCGGAACTGCTGACCTTGAAGGCCGTGGCGCGGCTGCAGGCGGCGGATGCGGTGCTGTTTGATGACCTATCCTCAGGCCCGATCCTTGCGCATGCGCGGGCGGGGGCAGATCTGGTGGGGGTGGGCAAGCGGGCCGGTCGCCCCTCGCCCCGGCAGGACCATGTGAGCCGCCTTCTTGTCGAATACGCATCGACCGGGGCGCGGGTGGTGCGACTGAAGTCGGGGGATGCGGGGCTGTTCGGACGGCTTGAGGAAGAGATCACCGCGCTGGACGCGGCAGGGATCGGGTATGAGGTGATCCCGGGGGTCACCTCCGCCTCGGCTGCTGCTGCGGCGGCGGGGATGCCGCTCACGCGCAGGCTGACCGCGCGACGGGTGCAGTTCGTGACAGGGGCGGATGTGGCGGGGGGCTTGCCTGCCGATCTGAACTGGGCGGCATTGGCCGATCCGGCGGCAACGACGGTGGTTTTCATGGGCAAGCGGACCTTTCCGGCGCTGGTTGAGCGGCTTGTGGCCGAAGGGTTGCCGCGCGATACGCCCGCGCTGCTCGCCGAGGCGGTGAGCACCCCGGAAGAGCGGTTGCACCGCACGACGATCGGGGCTCTGGCCGGGCAACTGGCGGCAGAGCGCGGGGATTTGCCGGGGCTGATCCTTTATGGCCCGCTTGCGAACGACTGAGGGGCGGGGTGCCGGGGGCGGGCAGAAAAGGGGCGCTGCCCCCACGGGCCGTTCCGGCCCTCACCCCCGGGATATTTTGAATAGATGAAGGGGGAAGGCGGGATGGAAGAGCTGGTGCTGGTGGGCATCGGGACGGGCAATCCCGACCATCTGACCCGTGCGGCGGTGGCGGCGCTGAACGGGGTGGATGTGGTGCTGGTGCCGCGCAAGGGGGCAGACAAGTCCGGCCTCGCCGAAGTCAGGCGGCGGATTTGCGCGGAAGTGATCGTGAACCCTCGCGTGCGGATCGTGGAGTTCGATCTGCCGGAGCGGGACCCCGGGGTGGCGGATTACCTTGCGCGGGTGGAGGAATGGCATGACCGGATTGCGGCAGTCTGGGCCGCAGAACTCGCAAGGGTGCCGGGCGTGCTGCGGGCGGCGCTGCTGGTCTGGGGGGACCCGTCGCTTTATGACAGTACGTTGCGGATTGCCGGGCGGCTTTGGCCCCGGCCACGGGTAACGGTGATTGCGGGGATCACCTCGATCCAGGCGCTGACGGCGTTGCATGCCATTCCACTGAACGATCTTGGCGCGCCGGTTCTGGTGACAACGGGGCGGCGGTTGCGCGATGAGGGCTGGCCTGCAGGCATTGACACGCTGGTGGTCATGCTGGACGGCGAATGCAGTTTCCAGACCGTGCAAAGCCCGGGCGCCCGGATCTGGTGGGGGGCCTATCTCGGGATGGCGGAAGAGATCGGCCTTTCGGGGGATCTGGTCGAAATAGGCCCGCGGATCGTGGAGATGCGAGCCGCGGCGCGGGCGCGCCATGGCTGGATCATGGACATCTATCTCTTGCGGCGCTGAGGCTATTCTGCGGCTTCGACGCCCGGCTCCCGCTCGGGGCGGTTCAGCACCACCGCGGGATCGATCAGGATACGGCCCTCGCGGATTTCGCAGGCCACCCGTCGCAAGGCGGGAAGACTGGTGCAGGCCGACCGGCCGGTTTCGGCATCGAATGGCAGATTGTGCCACGGGCAGACCACTGTGCCCTCCATCACCCAGCCATTGGCCAGATCGCCCCCGGCATGCGGGCAGCGGCGGGTCAGGGCCACGGCCTCGGTCTCAGACAGGCGCGCGACGCAGAGCGCAGGCGTCACGCCGCGCACCGTGCCGACCGGCACTTCTGCCAGCGGCACCTCGATCATCCCTTCGGCTGCGCCCACGGGGTGGCCGATGGCTTCGGGCGGGCGGGCGCCCGGCTCTGCCGGGGTCATTGCGGGGAAGGCCTTGTTGCGCAGCCGCGCGGCAAAGCTGCGAACGTAGGAGGGCTGCGCCATCGCGGGCAGCTGGGCGATCGGGCGCAGCAGCCCCGAGTCATGCCAGCCTGCATGGATATAGGGGTGAAAATGCAGGTTCGGGAAGACAGGCCGTTCGACCGAGACCCGGAAGGAAATTGCAAAGCGGGTCTGGTCTGGTCGGTTCAGCTCGGAGCCAGGAACGTGGTCGGTATGAAAGAGCAGGCCATCGCCCGGCTGCATGTCGAAGGCCCAGGAGCGGTGCAGCTTTTCGCCGTCGGCAATGTCGTTCGTGCTTTGCCATCGGAAATTGCCGCCGTAATCATCGGGGTAGATGGTCATGCCGTTAGCGGGGCGGATGCGGCCGATCGCGAACCACAGCTTGATGCCATTGGACAGGCAGTCGAACCAGCTGTCGCGGTGGGGCCCATGAGCGGAAATCTTGCCTTGCCCATGCTGCTTGGCGAAGTTCTTGAATTCGTTCTGATGCGCGCGGGCAAGATCGTAAGGAATGTGAAAGCGGACGTTCGGCTTTTCTTCGAAATAGAAGTTCCGGATGCCGGGGAACATGCCTTGCATGATTGTGCGCAGCAGTTCTGGCGCGATTGGCGTGATCTCTTCATAGACGGCGTCGGTCATCTTGGGGACGTCGCCCGGCGCCACCCGGTGGTGGATGTGCTGGAACCCCTCGCGACTTGCGTCGTCTGCTGCGTCCTGCCCGACGCTTCGGGCGATGCCCTTAAGGCTTGCCGCGACCATCCGGTCCATGACGCCGAGGGATTGCAGCCCGCCCCGGGCCACATAAACCTCTCCGGCAAGTACCCTTTGGGCGAGGTCGGCGCGGGTGGTGCGGGATTTCTGGTCAAGCGTGATGTCTGCAAGTTTCATTATTGCCTCGCGATCCGGCCATTCCGGCCGCTGTTGGCGACAAGCTCGGCGAGCCTGTCCTTCATCCACCCGGTATCCGCGGTATCGACGCGGCGGACGTGGTCGCCATGTCCGTGATCCTGGAACAGCTGTTCGACCTTGCCGCCCTGGCCGGGGTAGTAGTCGATCGCTATGGTGGGAAGGCGCTGCGACGGGCAGAAGATCGCTGCGTGAAAGCGCCTGGCGATGGCCCCGTCAAGCTGGCGCAAGAGGTGCAGGATGCCGTCTAGGTCAGGGTCGGCCTGCCACACGCGGAAGTCGGCGCGCCCGGCTACCAGTCGGTGCAGCCGCCAGGCGGCCGCGAGATCCGAGGCCCCAAGCCGGATCGGGTTCATAGGAAAGAAGATCCAGCTGATGGGGCGGGTGGCGCGGGCCTTGGTCGCCATCATCGCCTCGGCGAGGCGGGCGAAAAAGGCCTCCTCCTCGCGGCGGGAATAGTCGCGGCCGCGGCTGCTCCACCCCAGGGGAATCGGCCGCAAGTTGATGCCGATGCGAATGCGCCCCTCGGTGCCCGCCAGAAGCCGATCGGCGGAGACTCTGTCGGCACTATGCAGGCGGGTCAGCTCATGGCGGGGTTCGAGGTAGTCGAAGGCCGGGTCGCGCCCGATATCGACGGGGATGCCGCGCACCGCCCGGAGGCGTGAGGCGCCGGCGGTGCGGACCGAGAGGGTATCGGCATGGCGCGCAACAAGCCGCGCGGTTCCTTCGCTGAGCCGCCGGGCAAAGGGGCCGACGCCGATGCGGCGCATCAGGAAGGGCTTGCCCGTGGCATGGGCGTGGCTGGCGGCGGCCAGATGCTTGGCAAGCACGCGCGGCAGGTCCATCAGCGGCCCGCCTGCAAAGACTGATGCCCCGGCGTCTGCAAGTGCGCAGCGCAGGCCGCGGTCGTAATAGGGCTGCACCGTTACCGACACGGGCGTGTCGAGCGAGGCTGCAAGCCGCGCGGTATGGTTGGGCCGCTGGCTGAGAATGCAGGCATCTGTCGTGCCGTATTCCTGCGCGAGCCCGCAGAGCACGCCTGCAAGGATCGCCGCATCCCCGGCATGCTCTCCGCCACACGCGCCGATAATTACCACCGAAGGGATCATTTCCGGCACCGGGCGGCGGCGCGGGAGGCCGGCCCTGAGCGCGATTGCGGCGAGGCTGCGTGCCCAGACCCAGGCGCGAACCTTCTACAGCATCGGGATAACTGCCGACGTGGGGCGAAAATTGGGCTTTACCTGGGTCGGCAGCACCCGCGCGGGTCAGTTTACCAAGGCGCCACGAGAGCCGATGACCCTGCCCGAAAGACGTGCGCCTGCGGACATCGCGCTCAGCACATCGCGGCCCAGAAGGTGCGCGGCAAGGAAGCCCGCGTTGAAGCTGTCGCCGGCGGCGGTGGTGTCTACAACACGCTCGGCAAAGGGGACGGCCATCTGGTGATCCACTCCGCGTGCCCGGGCATAAACGCGCGAGGCGCCGTTCTTCAGCACGACGACGGGCGCGCCAAGTTTCGCGTAGCGCGCGACGGTGTCCAGCGGCGTTGCATCGCCGAAGCCGGTCTTTTCGTCATCGTAGGAGGGCAGGATGATGTCGGCGGTCTCGGCTGCGCGGGTGATTTCGGCACGCATTTCATGGGCATCGGACCAAAGCGCCGGGCGCAGGTTGGGATCGAAGGCCACAATGCAGCCGTCGGCGCGCGCCTTTTTCAGCGCGGCGAGCAGTGCGCGGCGGCCCTTGGGCGGCAGGATCGCCATGGTGATGCCGGAGAAATACGCAAGCTTTGCCCGGGCAAGGCTGGCGGTCAGATGTCTGGGATCACTGGCCAGCCGACGGGCCGCGGAATCCGACCGCCAGTAGGCGAAGCTGCGCTCCGCCCGGTCAAGCTCGACCAGATAAAGGCCAACGGTCGCATCCGGCAGTCGGGCGATGTGGGAGGTATCGACCCCGCCTTCGCGCATGAAGGCGAGCATCCGGTCCGACATCCGGTCGCGGCCCACGGCAGACAGGAAGGCCACCTGCGCCTGCGGCAGTTCGCGGTGCAGGTACCAGCAGGTGTTGAACGTATCGCCCGCAAACCCCAAACGGTAGCGGTCCTCACCGGCGGGCGACATCTCTACCATGCACTCGCCGATCCCGAACAACAAATCCCGCGCCATGACCGCCCTTTCCTTCGCGTTACTCCGCGACGTGAAGGGTCGCGGCTGGGGGCGGCCGCTTCTGCGGGCCGACCCTGTCTTCCAGATAGCTCAGCCTTGCCTGCAAGAGCGACAGGGACTCACGGTCTTTCTCGATCCGTTCGGCCAGGACATAGGCTTCGGGCGATTCTGGTTCAACTTCTTTCTTGCCGATCATTCTGCCGAAAACCCAGGCGAAAATACGGCTCACATCGTCCATCATCAGATAGAATGAGGGCACGACGACGAGGCTCAGCACGGTCGAGACGATGATGCCCCCTGTCACGGCGATTGCCATCGGCGCACGGAACGACCCGCCTTCGCCCACGCCAAGCGCCGAGGGCAGCATGCCTGCCGACATCGCGATGGAGGTCATCACGATGGGGCGCGCGCGCTTGTGGCCGGCTTCGATGGTTGCCTTGTAGCGGTTCATGCCACGGACCCGCATCTCGATGGCGAAGTCGATGAGCAGGATCGCGTTCTTGGACACGATCCCCATCAGCATGAGGATACCGATCAGGACCGGCATCGACAGCGGATTCTGCGTCAGGATCAGGGCCGCCGCCACCCCTCCAACCGACAGGAGCAGCGAGAAGATGATGGTGATGGGCTGCAGAATCGAGCGGAAAAGCAGGATGAGCACCATCAGCATCAGAAGGACGCCCATCACCATCGCGTTGATGAAGCTGCTGAAAAGCTCAGCCTGGATCTCGGCATCGCCGGAGGGGCGGATGATGACAGATGGCGGAAGGTCCAGCCCGGTCATGATTTCGTCGAACCGCGCGGTCGCCTGATCCAGCACCACGCCAGGGGCAAGGTCGGCGCCAAGCGTCGCCACGCGCTGGCGGTTCAGGCGTTCCACGATAGAGGGCCCCTCCGAGACCTCAACGGTGGCCACGGCAGACAACGGCACCGTGCCGCCGTTTGCAGTAGGGACCTTCAGCGCCGATATGCGGGCCAGGTTGTTGCGGCTTTGAGCGTCAAGTTGCACCCGTATCGGAACGAGGCGGTTGTCGATCGAGAGCTTCGCCAAGGCTGCGTCCTGATCGCCGATGGTGGCCACCCGCACGACCGTTGCGATCATCTGCGAGGTCACGCCCAGGCGGGCGGCCTCCTCCATCCGCGGGGTGATCTGCACCTCGGGACGGGGCAGGGCACTGTCGGTGGAGACATTCAGCAACAAAGGCTCGCCCATTAGCGCACCTTCCAGTTGCCCGATCGCGGTGTTCAGATCATCTTCGTCGACCGCGAGGATCGAGTAGCTGAACGGTCGCCCGCCACCGCCCGGCCCGCCGAGCTTGAAGGCACGCATATCGGGCACCACGCGAATCGCCTCCAGCACCTGGGTCTCGATCAGCGATTGATGGCGGATGCGGCCCTTGGCCTCAGCCACGGGAAGGTAGGGTCCGATCAGCGGTAGCGCCTGCCCGAGGTCCGAGAATTTGCGGGCAAAGCCGTTGTCTGCGCGGTCAAGGATTACCGTCACGCTTGCCACACGGATATCGCGGTCGCCAAGCGGCGAGGAGCCGCCCACGACCAGCACGGATTTCACCCCGTCGATGCCGATGATGGCAAGGCGCATGGCCTCCGTCGTCTCGTCGGTATCGGAGAGGGTGGAGCCGGGCGGCAGCTCGACCGACAGAGTGAAGCGACTTTCATCATCCGGCGGAAAAAGGTTGCCGGGCACCTGCAGCATGGCGATGACGGAAAAAATCACCAGAACGATGGAAGCTACGACCGTCAGATAGTAATTGCCAAAGCGCGCCCATTTCGGCGTGCCGGGAATGTGCCAGGCCCGGGTCGAGTGATCGATAACCCAGATATAGCCGCGCATGATCCAGCCGTCTTTTTCCTCATGACCGCCCGCGTCTTTGGCGCGCATGAAGTAGGCGGCCATCATCGGCGTGATCAATCTTGCGACCAACAGCGAAAAGATCACGGCGATCGCCACTGTCAGGCCGAATTGTCGGAAATACTGCCCCGGAATCCCCGGCATGAAGCTGACCGGCACGAAGACCGCCACGATGGTGGCCGACGTTGCAATGACTGCAAGGCCGATCTCGTCGGCGGCCTCGATGGCCGCGCGGTAGGGGGTCTTGCCCATTCGGATGTGGCGGGCGATGTTTTCCACCTCCACGATCGCGTCATCGACAAGGATCCCGGTCGCGAGGGTGAGGGCAAGGAACGACACAAGGTTCAAAGAGAACCCCAGAAGGTCCATTATCCAGAAGGTCGGGATCGCCGAGAGCGGTAGAGCCACGGCCGATATCAGCGTGGCCCGCCAATTCCGCAAGAAGGCAAGCACGACGAGAATGGCGAGGATCGAGCCTTCGACCAGGGTGGACAGGGCCGCCTCGTAGTTGCCGTAGGTGTAAAAGACCGAGTCGTCGACCATATCGACTGAAACGTCCGGATGGGCTGCGCGCACCTGGTCCAGCGCCGCACTGGTCACCTCGGCAACACTGACCTCAGATGCCCCCTTGGCACGGAAGACCTGGAAGCTGACCGCGGTTTGCCCGTCCACGCGGGCAAAGCTTTTAAGATCCTGGTAGCCGTCCTTGATCTCTCCGAGATCAGACAGGCGGACAAAGCGGCCTCCGGGCAGGGTGATCGTCGCTGCGGCCAGCGCCGCGACGGTGCCATGGTTGCCAAGCGTGCGGATCACCTGCTTGGCCGAGGCTGTCTCCAGCTCACCCGCGCCGAGGTTGGCATTCGTCGCAGCGATCTGGGCAGAGATGGTCTGCGCCGTCACGCCGTAGCTGTCCATCTTCAGAGGGTCGAGCTCGATCCGGATCTCGCGGTCAGCTCCGCCTATGCGGGTCACACGGCCGATGCCGGTCTTGCCCTGCAGCGACCGGGTAACAGTGTCGTCGACAAACCACGACAGCTCTTCGAGCGTGAGGTTGGGCGCCGAGACGGCGAAGGTCATGATCGCCTGTCCCTCGACGTCGATGCGCGTGACGATGGGCGCCTCGATGTCGCCGGGCAACTCGCCGCGGATCTGGTCCACGGCGTCCTTCACGTCCTGGACCGCCTTTTCGGTGGTCACATCCATGCGGAATTCCACAGCGGTGGTCGAAAGCCCGTCCACCACGCTGGAGGTCACGTTCTTTACCCCGGTGATGCCCGACACGGCATCTTCGATTTCCTTGGTGACCTGGCTTTCGATTTCGGCAGGGGCGGCGCCTTGCTGCGAGACTGAAACCGCGACCAGCGGCACGTCGATGTTGGGAAAGCGGGTGATCGGCAGCGCATTGAACGACTGCCATCCGATCAGCAGCAGCATGAAGAACATCAAAAGCGGCGCTACCGGATTGCGGATCGACCAGGCGGAAAAGTTCATGGCGCGTTCCTCAGTTGGTTTCGGCCGCAAGGGGTACGGGGTTGATCCTGTCGCCGACCCGTACAAAGGCGCCAGCTTTCAACACGACCAGGTCGCCCTCGGTCAGACCCGACGTCACTTCGATCAGGCCGTTGTCGCGAATGCCGGTGGTTATGACCACGCGCTCCACCAGCCCGTCGCGCACGCGCATCACGGTGGACCCCGTCTCGTCCGAACCAATCGCGGTCATCGGAACCGCAAGCGCTTCGCGAGAGGCCACGATGATTTCGGCCTCGACATACATCCCGGACCGGACCCGGGTCGCCGCATCGAAGGAAATGCGCGCACGGCCAAGACGAGTGGTGGTGTCGATGGTAGGCTCCACCAGCCGCACGGTGCCGGTCATGTCCGACTTTCCGGCAGTGGTGCGCAAGGCTGCGGTCTGACCCACCGCGATACGCAAAAGGTCGGTCGCCGCGACATCGGCCCGCAGTTCCAATGCAGCGTCACGGATGACCACGAACATCGGCTGTGACGCCGCGGTCGCAATCGCACCGATGGTTGCATTGCGGGCGGTCACTTCGCCGGCAAACGGGGTGCGCACGTCGGTGCGGGTCAGTTGCAGGTCCACATTGGCCAGCTGCGCCTCGGCCAGCTCCAGCTGCGCCTTGGCGGCCTCCAGCGTCTGCACGGCCACCAGCACGCGCGAGGTGGCGGAGACTGCAGCCGCCGCTGCATTGTCCGCGGCGGCCTGAGTGGACGATCCGCTGGCCGCCAGTTTGCGGGCGCGTTCGGCCACACGCTTTACTTCGGCTGACGAGGACCGCGCGTCGACTTCTTGCGCTTCGGCCTGAGCAATGGTCGCGCGCGCCGCGGCGAGCGAAGCCAGCGTCTGCGTGCGCTGCAGTTCCAGAGAGCTTTTCGAAAGCCGCGCAAGCACCTGATCGGCAGCCACCATGTCGCCCACATCCGCCAGCAGCGCCTCGATCGGCTGCCCTTCGATCAGGGGGGCGACCTGCACTTCTTCTACCGGGCCGACAAAGCCCGCTGCAATGACCCGGTCGGTCAGCACCAGCTTCGTGGTGGTAGCCACCGTGATCGCCGGCAATGTCGGCGCGGCCTGAACGGCCTCGGCTGCTGCGGCCTGATCCTGGGCAAGGACAGGCTGGGCGGCCAGAAGCGCAAAAGGCAGGGCGAGGACGAGCACGCTACGCATGGGCAGGGACTTTCGGGTTTTGGTCAGAAGGACCACCAGTGATTTCATCAAGAATTGTGTCGATCATGCGCAAGACCAGTTGCGTTAGATCATCCGGAGCAGGCGGGGCCGCGGGCGGGGCCACGGGCGGGACCACGGGCGAGGTCGTCGGCGAGGTCATCGGTGGGGCTGCCGCAACGGGCGCGGTGTGACGCATGGCGGTGCCTTTCACCAGCATCAGGATCAGCTCGGCCCGCGCACGATAACGTTCCTGCGCCTCTGCCAGCGCGAGGCCCGTCGTTGCGGCAAAGACGAGGCACAGGTTTTCAACCACCGCGTCCTCCATCCGCCGCGCGGCCCGGCCGATGTCGGCCTTGCGGGTCGCTGCGGCCGTGATCTCGGCCCAAAGCTCGCCCTCGCCGTCGCAGTCCTGCTCTGTCACCCGTATTCGGATCGCGTGACGCAGGCCCTGCATCGGGTCAGACGACTGCACGATCAGCGCGAACATCGCCTGCAATTCGCTGAGGTCCACGCCGATCATCGCCTCGACAATCGCGGCCTTTGAGGGGAAATAGCGGTAGAAGTTGCCGACGCTCATGTCCGCTGCGCGTGCCAGATCCTGCATCGAGGCGCCGTCAAAGCCCTTTTGCACAAACACCGGCCGCAGCTTTTCGAGGATCTCGACGCTGCGCTCCTCACTGCCGGGGTGGGACGATACACGGGACTGGAGGGTCATGATGCGGTCCGAAGGGTCATTATCTGCCTGGTGCTGTGCCGCTGTGCGGCGCGAATGAACGTTCATTCACGCAATTAGCAGCCAAAATTGCGCCGTCAAGGACAAAACGTGCCGGACGCCCGTAAATCCTGCCGACACTTGGCAATCGCCGGATTTTCGCGCAAGAGATTTGGGGTTTCAAAGGTGACAGGCATGAAGCAGACCTTCGGCTTCACGGTGAGTGCGCGGGATGGGGCCGCCCGAAAAGGCACGATCAGCACGCCACGCGGCGCAATCCGCACGCCGGCCTTCATGCCGGTCGGCACGGCGGCGACGGTAAAGGCGATGCTGCCTGAAAGTGTGGCGGCGACCGGCGCCGATATCCTTCTGGGCAACACCTATCATCTGATGCTGCGCCCCACAGCGGAACGGATTGCGGCCCTGGGCGGTCTGCACCGCTTCATGAACTGGGACAAGCCGATCCTGACGGATTCGGGCGGGTTTCAGGTGATGAGCCTCGCGTCCTTGCGCAAGCTGACCGAAGAGGGGGTGCGCTTCTCGTCGCATCTGGACGGATCAAAGCACATGCTGACGCCAGAGCGCAGTATGGAGATCCAGCGCCTTCTGGGGTCAGACATCGTCATGGCCTTTGACGAATGCCCCGCGCTGCCCGCGACGGACGAGGCGGTTGCAGCCTCGATGCGCCTGTCGATGCGGTGGGCGCGGCGGTCCCGCGAGGCGTTCGGCGACCGGCCGGGCCATGCGCTTTTCGGGATCATGCAAGGGGGCGTCACGCGCGAACTGCGCGAGGAGTCGGCGGCGGCGCTCTGCGAGATCGGCTTTGATGGCTACGCTGTGGGCGGCCTTGCGGTGGGTGAGGGGCAAGAGGCGATGTTCGGCGTGCTGGATTATGCAACCGGGTTGCTGCCCGAAGAGCGGCCGCGCTATCTGATAGGCGTGGGCAAGCCTGACGACATCGTGGGCGCGGTGGAGCGGGGCATCGACATGATGGATTGCGTGTTGCCCTCGCGGTCAGGCCGCACCGGACAGGGCTGGACGCCACGCGGCGCGCTCAACCTGCGCAACGCCCGCCACAAGGACGATCCCCGCCCGCTGGACGAGGACTGCGCCTGCCCCGCCTGCGCCCGCTACTCGCGCGCCTACCTGCATCATGTCGTGCGGTCGGACGAGATCATCGGCTCGATGCTGCTGACCTGGCACAACCTGCACTATTATCAGAGCCTGATGCAGGGCCTGCGCGATGCTATCGCGGCAGGGCGGCTTGCGGGCTTTGTGGCCTGCTTCCATGCGACCCGGACGGGAGGCGACATCGAGCCGCTTTAGCCGCTCGCAGCCATCGTGCCTGCTTTCACCTGTTCGTTACCGACCGGATTTATCTGCGGCGGCGAAATGTCCGCCTGTTGCCGGATCTCGACCGCTTTTCTCCGCGGAAGCCTTAAGAACTCCAACTGCGAAAGGCTGCTTCGGCCGCAGTTTTCGCCTTGCCCGCGCCCTTATCGCAGATCATCATCGTCTGATGTGCAGTGGTTGACACCTCGCCTTGGCAGCACCAGATATGGTGGCCTAGCGGGGAAGGCGAAACGGCTGCCGATAATCGGGGCCGGGCCTTCCTGCCTAAACTAAGGACACGCAGATGAGCGAGCCTCTCTCCCAAAGCTACCCGGTTCTGCCGCTGCGCGACATCGTCGTTTTCCCCCACATGATCGTTCCCCTTTTCGTGGGGCGGGAAAAATCGGTGCGCGCCCTGGAAGAAGTGATGCAGGATGACAAGCAGATCCTGCTTTCTGCCCAGATGAACCCGGCGGTGGACGACCCCACCACGGATGGCATTTACAAGGTTGGCGTGCTGGCCAACGTGCTGCAGCTGTTGAAACTGCCCGATGGCACCGTGAAGGTGCTGGTCGAGGGCAAGGCCCGCGTTCGCATCACCGATTTCGTGACCAACCCCTCATTCTTCGAGGCGCATGCCGCGCGCCTGACCGAACTGCCGGGCGACCAGGAGGCCGCAAGCGCCATGGTCCGTGCCGTCGGCGAGGAGTTTGAGCGTTACGCCAAGGTCAAGAAGAACATCCCCGAAGAGGCTCTGTCGGCCGTGTCGGAAACACGCGAGCCTGCGCGGCTGGCCGATCTGGTTGCTGGCCATCTGGGCGTGGAAGTCGCGCAAAAGCAGGAGCTTTTGGAAACGCTGACCGTGTCGGAGCGGTTGGAAAAGGTGTTTGGCCACATGCAAGGCGAGCTTTCCGTCCTGCAGGTGGAGAAAAAGATCAAGACCCGCGTCAAGTCGCAGATGGAGCGGACGCAGCGCGAGTACTATCTGAACGAGCAGATGAAGGCGATTCAGCGGGAACTCGGCGACGGCGAGGAAGGCCAGAACGAGATCGCGGAGCTGGAAGAGCGGATCCGCAAGACCCAGCTTTCGAAGGAAGCCCGCGAGAAAGCCGAGGCCGAGGTCAAGAAGCTGAAGTCGATGAGCCCGATGAGCGCCGAGGCAACGGTCGTGCGCAATTACCTCGACTGGCTTCTGGGCGTGCCCTGGGGGACGAAATCGCGTGTCAAGAAGGATCTGACCAAGGCACAAGAGGTGCTGGACGCCGATCACTATGGCCTCGACAAGGTCAAGGAGCGGATCGTCGAATACCTTGCGGTGCAAGCGCGGTCGGCCAAGCTCAAAGGACCGATCCTCTGCCTCGTCGGCCCCCCCGGCGTGGGCAAGACCTCGCTCGGGCGGTCGGTTGCCAAGGCCACGGGGCGCGAATTCATCCGCATCTCGCTTGGCGGGGTGCGTGACGAATCCGAGATCCGCGGCCACCGGCGCACCTATATTGGCTCCATGCCGGGCAAGATCATCCAGACGCTGAAAAAGGCCAAGACGACCAACCCTTTGATCTTGCTGGACGAAATTGACAAGATGGGCCAGGATTTCCGAGGCGACCCGGCTTCGGCCCTGCTAGAGGTGCTGGACCCGGAACAGAACAACACGTTCGTCGACCACTACCTTGAGGTCGAGTATGATCTTTCGAACGTTATGTTCATCACCACGGCGAACTCCTACAACATGCCGGGGCCGCTGCTGGACCGGATGGAGATCATTCCGCTGGCGGGTTACACCGAGGATGAAAAGCGCGAGATCGCGAAGGGTCACCTGGTCGCCAAGCAGGTTACGGGCCACGGTCTGCGCAAGGGTGAGTTCGAAGTGACCGATGCGGCGCTGACCGAGATCATCCGCACCTACACCCGTGAGGCCGGTGTGCGGAACCTAGAGCGGGAGATTGCGAAACTGGCCCGCAAGGCGGTGACGCAGATCGTGCGCAAGACGGCCAAGGCAGTGACGGTGACGCCCGACAATCTGGAAAGCTATCTGGGGGTCAAGCGGTTCCGCTATGGCCTGGCGGAAAAGGAAGATCAGGTCGGCGTCGTGACCGGCCTCGCCTGGACGTCCGTTGGCGGAGAGCTTTTGTCCATCGAAGCACTGAGTCTGCCGGGCAAGGGCCGGATGAAAACCACCGGCAAGCTGGGCGATGTGATGAAGGAGTCGATCGAGGCTGCGGCATCCTATGTCCGGTCCGTCAGCCCCGAGCTTGGGATCAAACCGCCGAAGTTCGAGACGGTAGACATCCACGTCCACGTGCCCGAAGGGGCAACGCCAAAGGACGGGCCATCGGCCGGTCTTGCAATGGTGACGTCGATCGTGTCGGTGCTGACCGGAATTCCGGTCCGCAAGGACATCGCGATGACGGGCGAGGTCACGCTGCGCGGCAATGCGCTCCCCATCGGTGGGCTGAAGGAAAAACTGCTGGCGGCGTTGCGGGGGGGCATCAAGACCGTGCTCATTCCGGAGGAGAACGCAAAGGATCTGGTTGATATTCCGGAGAATGTGAAGTCCGGGATGAAGATCATTCCCGTCAGCCACGTCCGCGAAGTGCTGCATCACGCTCTGGTGCGGGCGCCCGTGCCGGTCGAATGGGATGAGGCGGCAGAAGAGGCTGCAGCTCTCGCGCGTCAGGCCACCCGCGACGGCCCGATTCAGACCGCGCACTGAGAGCGGCCCTGTTTTGCGCAAGCGCAGTGTGGCGCAGGCGCGGACGCAGATGATACCAAGGCCCCCGGCATTCCTGTGCCGGGGGCCTTTCGCCA
>Ga0105046_10002203_pt1 | contig 30626 bp, 34 predicted proteins | sample MAT03_FD_78385 | JGI IMG/M metagenome (GOLD analysis project Ga0105046, IMG submission 78385) | Freshwater microbial communities from Lake Fryxell liftoff mats and glacier meltwater in Antarctica - MAT-03 (megahit assembly) | ecosystem: Environmental > Aquatic > Freshwater > Ice > Liftoff...
AGGTGGCGGTGATGGTCACAGTGGGCGGCGCGATCTCGGGGTACTGCGCCACCGGCAGGATCTTCAGCGCCACCAGACCGGCGAGCACGATGACGATCGACAGCACGGCGGCAAACACCGGCCGCTCGATGAAGAAGCGGGAGTTCATCGGCTGTGCCCGCTCAACGCGAGGCTGCCGCCGCTGCAGGATCGCGCGGCGCCACGGCAGCGCCCGGGCGCATCTTGATGAGGTTGTCCACGATCACGCGGTCACCGTCCTTCAGGCCCTTCTTCACCACCCAGTCCCCGCCCACCCAGCCGCCAGTCTCCACCGGCGTGGGCACGGCCTTGCCATCCTGCACCGTCCATCCGATGCGCCCCTGCTCGCCGCTGAACACCGCCGCCTGCGGCACCAGCCACGCGCGCTGCTCGCCGGCCTGCACCTGCACGCGCACGAACTGCCCGGGCATGACTGCCAGAGCAGGGTTCGAAAGCTCGGCGCGCAGCCCGACGGTGCCCAGCCGCGTGTCCACCGTCGAGCCGGCAAAGTTCAACCGGCCGGTCAGCGGAAGCGGCTGGCCGGCGGCATCGAGCAAACGCACCGTGCCGGCGCGGCTGGTGCGCAGCAGCGGGGCCTCGGCCTCGCTGAGGGCGAAACGAACCCATATCGGGTCAGCCTGCGTGATGCGGGCCAGCAGCCCATCGGCCGGGCCGACCAGGCTGCCGACCGACTTCTCGGCGCGCCCGCTCGAGCCGGCAATCGGCGCGGCCACGGCCGTGTAAGAGAGATTCAGCTCCGCTTCGCGTAAGCGCGCCTGGGTGACAGCGAGCGCAGCCTCGGCCAGGCTCACGTTGGAGGCGGCATCGTCGGCTTCGCGCTGCGAGATCGCCTGCATCGCCGCCAGCGGGCGCAGGCGATCGGCCTCGCGGCGTGTCTGCGCCAGACGCGCCTGGTCCTGCGCGATCTGCGCGCGCACCTGCGCCAGCGCGATCTCGAAGGGCGCACGCTCGATCGAGAACAGCGGCGCGCCGACGCGCACCCGCTCGCCTTCCTTGCAAAGCTGGCGTTCGAGCACCCCACTGACCCGCGCCCGCACCTCGACCTCGCGTGAGCCTTCGGCCTGCCCCACCACCTCGATCAGCACCGGCACCGTCTGCGCCGATACGCAGCGCGCCGTCACCGGCATCGCCGGCGGTGGGCCGCCCGCACCACCCGGTCCCCCCGAGGGTGCGCCGGGCGGTGTCTGTGCACGCTGGCAGCCCGCCAGCATCAGCAGCATGAGCAGCGCGGCCGCCCGGAGTGGGCGCGCGATTCGGGACAAAGTGGGGGTCATGAGTTCGGTGCGCTCAGGCGGTCGGGCCGGGCCATGACGGCCGAGAATGCGGCGTTGGCCCTGGCCAACCGGCGGCAGCGGTGCGACACGCAGCCGTCGTCGGTCATCCTGATTCAGTGGACGGCTTTCAGATGACTACCTCTGACGAAGCGCTGACCGCAAGACCGGGCGGCGCTGCTTGAGCGCAGTGCAAAATCCGCCGATGAAGCCCCCCAAACGCCTGCAGCCGCTGCTCGACGAAGGCCTGATCGATGACGTGCTGCGCCAGCTCAAGAGCGGCAAGGAGGCCGATGTGTACGTGGTGCGCTGCGGCCAGGACATTCGCTGCGCCAAGATCTACAAGGAAGCCACGCAACGCAGCTTTCGCCAGGCGGTGGACTACACCGAGAACCGCAAGGTGAAGAACTCGCGCCAGCAGCGCGCAATGGCCAAGGGCACCCGCTACGGCCGCCAGCAGCAAGAGGCCGCCTGGCAGAGCGCCGAGGTAGATGCCCTGTACCGGCTGGCAGCAGCCGGCGTGCGCGTGCCGCGGCCTTACAACTTCCACGACGGCGTGCTGCTGATGGAACTGGTCGTCGATGCGGACGGCAGCGCCGCGCCGCGGCTGAACGACCTGCACTTCAATGAGCACGAAGCGCTGACGCTGCACACGACGCTGATGGCCGACGTGGTGCGCATGCTCTGCGCTGGCGTGGTGCACGGTGACCTGTCGGAGTTCAACATCCTGCTGGCCGCCGACGGCCCGGTGATCATCGACCTGCCTCAAGCGGTGGACGCTGCGGGCAACAACCACGCCCCGCGCATGCTGATGCGCGATGTCGACAACCTGCGTCAGTTCTGCGGTCGCAGCGCGTCAGAACTGCTCGCCACACAGTACGGCCCGGAGATCTGGTCGCTCTATGCCGGCGGCCGGCTGCATCCGGATGCCGTGCTCACCGGTCGCTGGACGCAGCAGCCCGGCGCGGTGGACCTGCAAGGCTTGCTGCGCGAGATCGAGGACGCACGACTCGAGAATCAGGAGCGGCTGCTGCGCGTGGCCTGAACCCGGTGATGACCGACCCAACGCGTCTGCACAGCCCGGCCGCCGAGCGCAACCGCGGGCCGATCCTGGAACAGTTGCTGCGCCTGCTGCCGCCCGCCGGGCTGATGCTCGAGGTGGCCAGCGGCAGCGGGCAGCACGCAGCGCATTTCGCCAGGGGCCTGCCCGGCTGGCGCTGGCAACCCAGCGAAGGCGACCCCACAGCGTTGGCGTCGATCGACGCCTGGTGTGCGGGCATCGCCGGCGTGCATCCGACGATCGATCTGGACGTCATGGCGGCCGACTGGGTCGGGGTGCCGAAGCCGGTGGACGCCATCTTCTGCGCCAACCTGATCCACATCTCGCCGTGGCCCTGCACGCTGGCGCTGCTGCGCGGCACGCAGCGCCATCTCGGCGCCCACGGCCTGCTGATCACCTACGGCCCCTACCTGCAGGACGACGTGCCCACAGCGTCCGGCAACCTGGCCTTCGACCAAGACCTGCGCCAGCGCAATCCGGCATGGGGTCTGCGCCGGCTGTCCGCGCTGACCCACGCTGCCGCAGCCGTTGGGCTGGCATTGAAGGAATGGGTGTCGATGCCCGCCAACAATCTGCTGCTGGTCTTCGCCGGCACGGGCTTGCCAGATCCGGAAGTGAAACGCGGGCCCTGAAGGGCCCGCGTTCTTTTGTCAGCTCTGGCGGAGTCGGAGGGATTCGAACCCTCGATGCGCTTTTGGCACATACTCCCTTAGCAGGGGAGCACCTTCGGCCACTCGGTCACGACTCCGGCGAAGTGCGTCATTCTATCTCGCTGCGCCATTGCACAAGAGGTGGCTCAGGGCGCAGGCTCGGTCACCGTCTCGGTGCCATCCAGATCGAAGGCCCGGTGCAGCGCACGCACGGCCAGCTCCATGTACTTCTCGTCGATCACCACGCTGGTCTTGATCTCGCTGGTGGTGATCATCTGGATGTTGATGCCCTCCTCGCTGAGCGTACGGAACATCCTGGCGGCCACGCCGACGTGACTTTTCATGCCGATGCCGACGATCGACACCTTGCAGATGCGCGGGTCCCCGCTGACCTGCAGCGCACCGACGGCAGGCACCACCTTGGTCTTGAGCAGATCCAGCGTGCGCGCGTAGTCGGTGCGGTGCACGGTGAAGCTGAAGTCGGTGCGGCCGTCGTGCGAGACGTTCTGGATGATCACGTCCACATCGATATTGGCGTCGGCCACGGGCCCGAGGATCTGCGCCGCGATGCCCGGCCGGTCGGGCACGCCGAGTACCGTGACCTTGGCCTCGTCGCGGTTGAAGGCGATGCCTGAAACGACCGCTTGTTCCATCTTCTCGTCCTCTTCGAAAGTGATCAGGGTGCCCGAGCGCGCTTCCTCTTCAAGCGGGATGTCCCAAGGCGTGAAGCTGGACAGCACACGCAGCGGCACGCGGTACTTGCCGGCGAACTCGACCGAGCGGATCTGCAGCACCTTGCTGCCCAGGCTGGCCATCTCGAGCATCTCCTCGAAGCAGATGGTGGCCAGCCGGCGCGCCTCGGGCACGATGCGCGGATCGGTGGTGTAGACGCCGTCGACATCGGTGTAGATCAGGCACTCCGCCGCCTTCAGCGCCGCGGCCACCGCCACCGCCGAGGTGTCGCTGCCGCCGCGGCCCAGCGTGCTGACGTTGCCGCCCTCGTCGATGCCCTGAAAGCCGGCGATGACGACCACGCGCCCGGCCGCCAGATCGGCCAGCACGCGCGCATCGTCGATATGGCGGATGCGCGCCTTCGTGTAGGCAGAGTCGGTCTGGATCGGCACCTGCCAGCCGGCATAGCTGACGGCCTGAAGGCCCTCGGCCTGCAGGGCCAGCGCGAGCAGCCCGACCGACACCTGCTCGCCAGTGGCGGCGATGGCATCGAGTTCACGGTCGCTGTGCACGGTGGACTTGTCGGGCATCAGATCCCTGGCCAGCACGAGCAGGCGGTTGGTTTCGCCGCTCATCGCCGAGGGCACGACCACCAGCTGGTGGCCCGCGCGCACCCACTTGGCCACACGCTTGGCGACACTGCGGATGCGCTCGGTCGAGCCCATCGAGGTGCCACCGTATTTGTGAACGATCAATGACATGGCGGGAATTCTATCGAGGGGGTGGTGGCGCACCCGCCGGCTCCCAGCGCAGCGTCAGCGCCTTGCCGACGTCGGCCGCCAGGCATCGCGCGTCCAGGCCGAGCGTCGGCACATAGATCAGCCGGCCTGCGGCCCAGACCAGCGGTCCACCACGCTCCCAGGCCGCCACGCGCAGCGCCTGGAACTGCTTCTTCAGCGAACGCGCCGTGCCCCGCGGCGTGCGCTGAAACTGCTCGCCACCGCCACGCGCGCGCAACTCGGCGTGGCGTAGCTGCTCAGGCGCAACCCCCTGTCCGGCTGGTGCGCGCTCGACGACGAAGCGGCCTGCCCAGACCGGCACCGGGTGGATGCCGGGCCGCGAGAGGTCGATGGCCAGCGGCAGCGCCAGTCTCGGATCACCACCTGCCCGCGTTGCCGGCGGGCCACCAACCAACATGTGCGGATGAACGTAACGCAACCGCCCGTCCTGGCTGCACAACTCGCCCGGGCTGGCAGGCCAGCGGGCGCTGCGCGCGCGCGGCGCCTCGGCCAGCAGCCGCTGCACCAGCGCCTCGGGCGGCCCGGCGTCCACGTGGCGGGCCAGCCAGACCCGCAGCGCGACGGCGCGGCGGGCAGGCGATAACGCACGCCACACTTCAAGCAGCAGTGCACCGGTCTCATCGATCGCGGCAGACAGATCCTGCGCCGCCACTTCGTCCAGCACCGCGGCCGCCTCGGCGCTGCGCCGTGCAGCGGCGGCCAACGTCACTTCGGCGTCGGGGAAAGCGGCGTACAGCGTCGGCCAGACCTGGGCACGCAGTCGGTTGCGCGCGAAGCGGACTTCAGCGTTGCTGCCGTCGTCCACATAGCTCAGGCGGTGCCGTCGCACATAGGCCTCGATGGCCTCGCGCGGCATGTCCAGCCACGGGCGCAGCCAGTGCAGACCGTTGCGCTGCGCGCTCGCGGGCATCGCGGCCAGCGCGGCCGGCCCGCCGCCGCGCAGCATCTGCAGCAGCACGGTCTCGGCCTGATCGCGGCGGTGCTGGGCCAGCAGCACGGTGTCGCTGCCGGCAGCGCGAGACATTGCGGCCAGCGCCGCGTAGCGCTCGCGTCGCGCCCAGGCCTCGACACTGTCGCCGCGTCCGGGTGCCACGGTCAGGCGCTGCACGACCAGGCTGACCGGCAGGCCGGCGCGCGCCCAGCGGCCCACCTGGCGCGACAGGTGCGCGGCCCAGCGGTCGGCGTCGGGGTGCAGGCCGTGGTGCACATGCAGCGCCACCACCTTCAGCGCAGTGCCTTTTGCGGCGCGGGCGGCGCAGTGCAACAGGGCGGTGGAGTCGCGGCCGCCGCTGGCGGCAACGGCCAGCAAAGCCGCCGCGATTGTTGCCGGCCCAGGGACTTCAGCGATCCTTCGTGTCGCCGAAACGGCCATAGCCCTGCAGCCGCTCGTAGCGGCGTTGCAGCAGGTCCTTGGGCTTGAGGTCGACGACTTGCCGCAGTGCGTCGTTGAGCGCGCGCTTGAGCTGCGCGCCCATCCACTTGGGGTCGCGGTGCGCACCGCCGACGGGTTCGCTGACGATCTTGTCGATGAGCCCGAGCGCCTTCAGCCGGTGCGCGGTGATGCCCAGCGCCTCGGCCGCGTCGGCGGCACGTTGGGCAGTCTTCCAGAGGATCGACGCACAGCCCTCGGGCGAGATCACCGAGTAGACGCTGAACTGCAGCATCAGCACCTGATCGGCCACGCTGATGGCCAGCGCACCGCCCGAGCCGCCTTCGCCGATAACGGTGCTGACGATCGGCACCTCGAGCTGCGCCATCTCGAAGATGTTGCGCCCGATGGCCTCGGACTGGTTGCGCTCTTCGGCGCCGATGCCCGGATAAGCGCCGGGCGTGTCGACGAAGGTGAAGACCGGCAGGCCGAACTTCTGCGCCGTCTGCATCAGGCGCAGCGCCTTGCGGTAGCCCTCCGGGCGCGCCATGCCGAAGTTGCGCAGCGTGCGCTCCTTCGTGTCGCGGCCCTTCTGGTGGCCCAGCACCATGCAGGGCAGGCCGTTGAACCGGGCCAGGCCGCCGACGATCGACAGGTCGTCGCCGTAGTGGCGGTCGCCGTGCATCTCGTGGAAGTCGGTGAAGACCTCGGCCACGTAGTCCAGCGTGTAAGGCCGCTGCGGATGGCGGGCAATCTGCGTCACCTGCCACGGGTTGAGCTGCGCGTAGATGTCCTTGGTGAGCTGTTGGCTCTTGCGGCTGAGGCGGTCGATCTCTTCCGAGATGTCGACCGCGCTTTCGTTCTGCACGTAGCGCAACTCCTCGATCTTGCCTTCCAGCTCGGAGATCGGCTGTTCGAATTCGAGGAAGTGGCGCTTGCTCATTCGAGGGTGCTCAATTGCCTGTGCTCATCTGCCTGTGCTCATCCGCCTGTGCTCATCCGCCTGTGCTCATCTGCCTGTGCTCGTTTGCCTGCGCTCAATACTCGACCGGCAACGGGTCCAGGCTGCGCCAAATATACCAAGTGGCCACAGAGCGGTACGGTGCCCAGGCCTCGCCCACCTCGCGCGCCTCGGCCCGCGACACGGCCTCGCCGCTGAAGTAGTTGGCGCTGATGCCCTTGATCAGCCCGAGGTCGTCCAGCGGCAGCACGTCGGGCCGCATCAGATGGAAGATGAGGAACATCTCGGCTGTCCAGCGGCCGATCCCGCGGATCGCCACCAGCTGCTCGATGATGGCCTCGTCGTCCATCGCGATCCACTGTCCGGGGCGTACCGCGCCGCTACCAAAGTGGCCGGCCAGATCGAGCAGGTACTCGGCCTTGCGCGCGCTCAGGCCTGCAGCGCGCAAGGCGGGCACAGGGACCGCCTGCACCGCGGCTGGGGCCAGCTTCGTTGACGCCCCGCCGGCTGCAAAGGCAAAGCGATCCCAGACCGATTGAGCGGCCTTGACCGAGATCTGCTGGCCGACGATCGATCGTGCCAGCGTGGTGAAGGCGTCACCGCGGCTTTGCAGCCGGCCTTCGCCAAAGCGCGGGATCAGCTTCTTCATCACACGGTCGCGCCGCGCGAGATGCTTGCAGGCGTCGTCCCAGTAGGACGGCGTCACCGCCTCGGCGGCCGCTTGGCCTGATGCAGCCATCGCCTAGCCGCGCGCGGCCATGGTCCAGGTGGTGCCCTGCGGGCTGTCGTGCAACTGCACACCCTGCGCCGCCAGTTCGGCGCGGATGCGGTCAGCGGCCGCGAAATCGCGCGCCGCCTTGGCCTGCACGCGCGCGTCGATGGCCGACCCGATGGCCGCCTCGTCCAGCGTCGAGCCGGCTTGCAGCCAGTCGCGCGGGCGCTGCTGCAACAGGCCGAGCACGCCGCCCAGGTGGCGCAACTGCGCCGCGTCCGCGGCCGAGCGCGTGCGGTTGATCCCGGCGGCCAGGTCGAACATCGCCGCCAGCGCGCCCGGCGTGTTGAAGTCATCGTCCATCGCCGCACGAAAGGCCGCCGCCGCCGGGTGTTGCCAGTCGAGCGCGCTGTCGTCGGGCGGCGTGGTGTCGAGGGCGGTGTACAGGCGGCGCAGCGCGCTGCGTGTCTCCTCGAGCACCGTGTCGCTGAAATTGAACGGGCTGCGGTACTGCGTGCGCAGCATGAACAGGCGCAGTGACTCGCCGTCGAAGCGCTGCAGCATGTCGGCGATGGTGAAGCTGTTGCCGAGCGACTTCGACATCTTCTCGCCGTCGACGTTGAGAAAGCCGTTGTGCAGCCAGACCTTGGCGAAGGGTCCGCCGCTCGCTCCTTCGCTCTGCGCGATCTCGTTCTTGTGGTGCGGGAAGGTCAGGTCCAGGCCACCACCGTGGATGTCGAAAGGCTCGCCGAGCAGCGCGCAACTCATGGCCGAGCACTCGATGTGCCAGCCCGGTCGGCCGGGGCCGAAGGGCGAGGGCCACTGGGCGTCTTCGGGCTCTTCGGGCTTGGCGGCCTTCCACAGCACGAAGTCCAGCGGGTCGTCCTTGCCGCCATCAACGGCCACGCGCTCGCCGGCGCGCAACTCGTCGAGCGACTTGCCCGAGAGCTTGCCGTAGCCTTCGAAGCGGCGCACCGCGAAGTTCATGTCGCCCTGACCGGTGGCGTAAGCCAGGCCGCGCTCCTGCAGGCGGCCGATCAAGCTGACCATCTGCGGGACGAAATCGGTGGCGCGGGGTTCGGCACTGGGCGCAAGCAGCCCGAGCGCCGCCAGGTCGCGGTGCATCGCGGCGATCATCTGGTCAGTGAGCGCGCGGATCGTCAGCCCGCGCTCGAGTGCGCGGCGGATGATCTTGTCGTCGATGTCGGTGATGTTGCGCACGTAGTTGACGTCGTAGCCACTGGCGCGCAGCCAGCGGTAGACCACGTCGAAGGCGGTCATCATCCGCGCATGCCCGATGTGGCACAGGTCGTAGACCGTGATGCCGCAGACGTACATGCGCACACGGCCGGGTTCGAGCGGCACGAAGGGCTCGAGCCGGCGCGACAGGGTGTTGTGGACTTGAAGGGCCATCAGGGTGCGGAGTGCAGGGCGCCGGATGCCGCGAAGGGCCGTCAGCGGGGTGTCAACGAAGCGTCAGCGGTGCGTCGATAGAATCGAAATTCAGTATACCGGCGGGCATCGCCGTGGGAGAGTGGCGTGAGCGTTGGTCATGTAAGGGCCTGGAGCGTGGCAGGTGCACTGGCGATGAGTCTGTGCGCCAGCGCGTGGGCGCAGAAGGTGCGGCTAGACACCAGCGAGGGCGCAATCGTGATCGAGCTCGAGCGCGAGAAGGCGCCCAAGACGGTGGAGAACTTCCTGCGTTATGTGCGCGACGGCCACTACAACGGCACCGTGTTCCACCGCGTCATCGACGGTTTCATGATCCAGGGTGGTGGCATGAGTGCCGAGATGCGCGAGAAGCCCACGCGCCCGCCGATTTCGCTGGAGGCGCGCAGCGGGCTGAACAACACCCGAGGCACGGTGGCGATGGCGCGCACGATGGTGCCCGACTCGGCCACCGCGCAGTTCTTCATCAACGTGGCCGACAACGCCTTCCTGGATGCCGCCAACGCGCGCGACGGCCATGGGTATGCGGTGTTCGGCCGTGTCATCGCGGGCATGGACGTGGTCGACAAGATCAAGTCCGTACCCACCGGCAACCAGGGCCCGCAGCAGAACGTTCCGCGCACCGCGATCGTCATCCGCAAGGCTACCGAGGAGAAATGAGCATGGGCACCCAGATTCAACTGCAGACCAGCGCGGGCACGATCCGCGTCGAACTCGATGACGAGCGCGCGCCGTTGAGCGCCGCCAACTTCCTGGACCACGTCAGGCGCGGCCACTACGACGGCACAGTGTTCCACCGCGTCATCAAGGGCTTCATGGTCCAGGGCGGCGGCTTTCAGCCGGGCATGAAGCAAAAGCCCACGTCGGCGCCGATCGCCAACGAGGCCGCCAACGGCCTGGTCAACGCGCACTACACGCTGGCCATGGCGCGCACCTCAGACCCGCATTCGGCCACGGCACAGTTCTTCATCAACGCGGCGGACAACGACTTCCTGAATCACCGCGCGAAGGACGCCCAGGGCTGGGGCTATGCGGTGTTCGGCCGCGTGGTGGACGGCACCGACGTGGTCGACGCCATCGAGCGCATGCGGACCGGCCGCAAGGGCTTTCACGATGATGTGCCGCTGGAAGACGTGGTGATCATCAGCGCCACCGAAGTCGGCTGAACAGCGTGGCCGGCCCCGGGCCTGCCCGGCTGGCGCTGCCGGCGTTTTACGAGTTCGTCGCGCCGGATGACTGGCGGGCGGTCGACTTCATCTCGGATCTGCACCTCGACGCGTCGCTGCCACGCACGTTTGACGCCTGGGCGGCGCACCTTCTGCATACGCCGGCCGATGCCGTCTTCTTGCTGGGCGACCTGTTCGAGGTGTGGGTCGGCGACGACGCGCGAGACGCGGCCTTCGAGCGCCGCTGCGTGGACGTAATGGCCGAGGCCTCGACCCGGCGCAGCCTGGCCTTCATGGCCGGCAACCGCGACTTCCTGCTCGGCGCCGAGATGCGCGAGGCCTGCGGTCTGCTGCCCCTGCCCGACCCGACGCGCCTGACCGCCTGGGACCGCTCGCTGCTGCTGACCCACGGCGACGCACTGTGTCTGGCCGACACCGAGTACCAGCATCTGCGCACCCTGCTGCGCAGCGCCCGCTGGCAGTCAGACTTTCTCGCGCTGCCACTGGTTGAGCGTCGGCGCCAGGCGGCGTCGATGCGCCACCAGAGCGACCTGCGCCGGCGCGCCGCCGGGCACGCGATGGAACTGTGGGCTGATGTCGATGCGGCCGCGGCGGTGTCATGGATGCATGCCGCCGGCGTGGCCGAGATGGTGCACGGGCATACACACCGGCCGGGCAGTTCCACGCTGGCCCCCGGTTTCAAGCGCCATGTCCTGACCGACTGGGATCTGGACGGCGCTGCGCCACGCGCCGAAGTACTGCGCTTGACGCGCGACGGGCTGGCCCGCGTGGCACCCACGGAGCGCAGCGGCTGAACCCGGTGTTTCGCCGAGCGCTGGGCGCCTTCACGGCCTGGCGTGAAGGCCGTGCGCTGAAGCGCCGGGCGATTCCCGATGACCTGTGGAAGCGCACGCTGGTGCGTTACCCGTTCCTGCGCCGGCGCGACCCGCGAGACATGGCCGCGCTGCGCCGCATGACCAGCCTGTTCCTGGACCGCAAGGAGTTCAGCGCCACCGGTGGCCTGCGCCTGGGTAACGACGTGGTGGTGGCCATCGCCGCGCAGGCCTGCCTGCCCGTGCTGCACCTGGGCCTGCAGCGCTACGACGGCTTCGTTGGCATCGTCGTGCACCCTGACGCGGTGGTCGCCCGTCGCCACCACACCGACGACGACGGCGTGGTGCACGAGTACGACGAGGTGCTGGCCGGGGAAGCGATGCAACGCGGCCCGGTGATGCTGTCGTGGCGCGACGTGCGCGCTGCCGGCCACTTGGCGCAAGCCGGCTACAACGTGGTCATCCACGAGTTCGCGCATGTGCTGGACATGGAAGACGGCGCGGGCCAGGGCGCGCCGCTGCTGCCGCCCGATCTGCCGCAGGCGTTGTGGCGCGAAGTGATCGAGGGCGAGTACCGGACCTTCGTCGCCCGCGTCGATGCCGGGCAGACGACCACGCTCGACCCTTACGGCGCGCAGGCACCGGAGGAATTCTTCGCGGTGGCCAGTGAAGCCTTCTTCGTCAGCCCGCAGGCCATGAAAGAAGAACACCCCGTGATGTACGGGGTGTTCGTTCGCTTCTACCGGCAGGACCCTGCCGAAGAACTGACCTAGACCGCCCTATACAGCGGCCTTCTCCGGACTCGGCTTGTCGCTCTTGCGCGCCGGCTGGATGTCGAGTTGCACCTCGCCGGCATCGTCCACATGCACCGTCAGGCGGCCGCCATCGACCAAGCGACCGAACAGCAGTTCGTCGGCCAGCGCTCGGCGGATCGTGTCCTGGATCAGGCGCTGCATCGGCCGCGCGCCCATCAGCGGGTCGAAGCCCTTCTTGCCCAGATGCTTGCGCAGTTCGTCGGTGAAAGTGACCTCGACCTTCTTCTCGGCCAACTGGCCTTCGAGCTGCAGCAGGAACTTGTCGACCACGCGCAGGATGATCTCCTCGTTCAGCGCGCGGAAGCTGACCGTGGCATCCAGCCGGTTGCGGAACTCGGGCGTGAACAGCCGCTTGATGTCGGCCATCTCATCGCCCTGCTCGCGCCGGGTGGTGAAGCCGATGGTCGCCCTGTTCATCGTCTCGGCGCCGGCGTTGGTCGTCATGATGATGATGACGTTGCGGAAGTCGGCCTTGCGCCCGTTGTTGTCGGTCAGCGTGCCGTGGTCCATCACCTGCAGCAGCACGTTGAAGACGTCGGGATGCGCCTTCTCGATCTCGTCCATCAGCAGCACCGAGTGCGGCTTCTTGGTCACGGCCTCGGTCAGCAGTCCGCCCTGGTCGAAACCGACATAGCCCGGCGGCGCGCCGATCAGCCGACTGACCGCATGACGCTCCATGTACTCCGACATGTCGAAGCGGATGAGCTCGATCCCCAGGACGTACGCCAACTGCTTGGCCACCTCGGTCTTGCCCACCCCGGTCGGCCCGCTGAAGAGGAAGCTGCCGATGGGCTTGTCGGGCTTGCCCAGTCCCGACCGCGCCATCTTGATCGCCGCAGCCAGCGCATCGATCGCCGGATCCTGACCGAAGACCACGCTCTTCAGATCACGGTCCAGCGTCCTGAGCTTGCTGCGGTCGTCGTTGGACACGCTGGCCGGCGGGATGCGGGCGATCTTCGCGACGATCTCCTCGACCTCGTTGCGAGTGATGGTCTTCTTGCGTTTGTTGCTCGGCAGGATGCGTTGCGCTGCACCGGCCTCGTCGATGACGTCGATCGCCTTGTCGGGCAGGTGGCGGTCGTTGATGAACTTGGCCGACAGTTCTGCGGCGGCCTGCAGCGCGCCCAGCGCGTACTTCACGCTGTGGTGGTCCTCGAAACGGCTTTTCAGGCCCTTGAGGATCTCGATCGTCTGCTCGACCGAAGGCTCGACCACATCGATCTTCTGGAAGCGCCTCGACAGCGCCGCATCCTTCTCGAAGATGCCGCGGTACTCGGTGAAGGTGGTGGCGCCGATGCACTTCATCGCGCCACTGGACAGCGCCGGCTTGAGCAGGTTGCTGGCATCCAGCGTGCCACCACTGGCCGCGCCCGCGCCGATCAACGTGTGAATCTCGTCGATGAACAGGATCGCGCTCGGCTGGTCCTTCAGCTGCTTGAGCACGCCCTTCAGGCGCTGCTCGAAGTCGCCGCGATATTTGGTACCGGCCAGCAGCGCGCCCATGTCCAGCGAGTAGACGGTTGCATTACCCAGCACGTCGGGCACCTCGCCCTGCGTGATGCGCCAGGCCAGGCCTTCGGCGATGGCGGTCTTGCCCACGCCGGCCTCGCCGACGAGCAGCGGATTGTTCTTGCGCCTGCGGCACAGCACCTGGATGACGCGCTCGACTTCGAGATCGCGGCCGATCAGCGGATCGATCTTGCCGTCGCGGGCCAGCACGTTCAGGTTCTGCGTGAACTGGTCCAGAGGCGTGCCCTTGCCGTCGCCCGCGGCCGGATCTTCCTTTTCGCCTTCGCCGCCGCCGTCGCTCGACTTGGAAGGCTCGGGCGGCTCATTCTTCTTGATCCCGTGGGCAATGAAATTCACCACGTCCAGACGGGTCACGCCCTGCTGATGCAGGTAGTACACGGCGTGCGAATCCTTCTCGCCGAAGATGGCCACCAGCACATTGGCGCCGGTCACCTCTTTCTTGCCATTGCCGGTGCTCTGCACATGCATGATGGCGCGCTGGATCACGCGCTGGAAACCCAGCGTGGGCTGGGTGTCCACCTCTTCACTGCCGGAGACGGTGGGCGTGTTTTCCTTGATGAAGGTGGTCAGGCTCTTGCGCAGATCGTCGATGTTGGCGGCGCAGGCGCGCAGCACCTCGGCGGCCGACGGGTTGTCCAGCAGCGCCATCAGCAGGTGCTCGACGGTGATGAATTCGTGCCGCTGCTGGCGGGCCTCGACGAACGCCATGTGCAGGCTGACTTCCAGTTCTTGCGCAATCATGCGGCCTCCATAATGCACTGCAGTGGATGGCCGTCGCGGCGCGCGGCACCCAATACCAACTCGACTTTCGTCGCAGCAACGTCCTTGGGATAGACGCCGCAGACGCCGCGCCCTTCGTGATGAATCTTCAGCATGATCGCGGTGGCAGTTTCCAGATCTCGCTGAAAGTAATGCTGCAGCACCATGACGACAAACTCCATTGGCGTGTAGTCGTCATTCAGCAACACCACCTGATACAGCGCTGGCGGCTTGGTCTTCGCCGCTTTGCGCTCCGCCACAACCGCGCCCTGCCCTGCGTCGCGGCGCGGTGTGGCCGGAACGATGTCGGTCTTGCTGGGTTTTTCCTCGGGCATGCTTCATTCTATAGAGATGGTCTTGTGCACGCGCCCGTACGGGCCGAGTCGCCATCACTCCATGTTGCAATGGACGCGCCGGTTTCAAGGGCTGATCAGACTGGGCATTCGGGCACGATTCCGGCTCAGCTCGAACCGCAACCGTGACCATGTTTTGTCCATGACATTCTGTCCTACAGGGTTGTCACGGCCTTGACACGCCACAGTCGGCGGTTGAACAATTCCGCTTTCGCACTGAAGTTGTGGAGGTGGATCATGGCGGTCGGTACAGTCAAGTGGTTCAACGATGCCAAGGGCTTTGGGTTCATCGAACCCGAAGGCGGTGGCGCGGATGTCTTCGCGCACTTCTCCGCGGTGCAGATGGAAGGCTTTCGCACGCTCAAGCAGGGCGGCAAGGTCAGTTACGACCTGGTGCAGGGCCCCAAGGGCGATATGGCGCAGAACATCCGCCCAGCGGATGTGACCGAGCGCCACATCGAGACCTCGGTGGCCGCGGTCGCTGCCTCGGGCTGAACGCCTGTTCGGCCGTCGCGCCGAGGCGGCCGAACAAGCCACCGACGATGGGAATTGCGAGGGGCAGAGTCTGAGGACGACAGTCGTCCACAAGGCCAATCGCCGCCCATGCGAATGAGCACGGCAACGGTTCGGGCTTGCGCAAAACACTGATGTTTCATACAGTTGTTCTCCCGAACGGAGAACATCATGCGCAGCAAGGATCGTCGCTACCTGTACCGGCCCGTCGCTGATCGGGTGCCCCGCTGGGTGCGTCGGGTGTGGGCTTGGTTCTGAGCGCCGCCGCCACCGGTCTGCACCAGCCCGATCGGGTGTCGCCTCGGCCGTCGATCGGTGCTCCCCCGATGAGCCCGCCGCTGATTCCTGAGGTCCGGCCCGAAGTCCTGCTTCGCTGCGACGACGATGGCCAATCTGCGCTGCCACTGGCCAGCGAGGGCGTGCTGCGGTACATCTGGGAAAGCCGCTACGGCACGATGTTGATCGAGGTGATCGGCGACGCGGTCTTCGTGAACGGGCAGCGCATCGAGCCCCACCTCGGTTGAACCGCGAAGCGGGCGGCGGACACCGGTTGATGGCCGCAGATCGCGGCTGACAGCCTTCTCTCTTTAGCCCAGACACCAGTCCAGCGCACGCTGCCAAAGGCCGTGGCCCAGCGCCCAGGCCGAACTCATGGCCAGCAGCGCGCCCGCCAGGCGGACAGCCAGGTCGGCCGCCCGGGCCGGTGTGCCCAAGCCCTCAGCGCGTCGCCAAAGCCATGGGCCGACGCCCAGACCGACAGCGGTCACCGCCGCAAAGCCGGCCATCACCGCGGCGCCGCCCAGTGCACTGTTCGCCAGCCCCGCCACCACCAGCGCCGACTGCAACAGCCCGCAAGGCCAGGCCACCCAGGCCGCGCCAATGGCACCCGCGCGCGTCGGGCCGCGCAGCACCTGCCACTGGCCTGGACTGGTGGCCGCCACGCGCGCGCTTCGGTTGCCCAGCGCGGCCATCCACATTGGCTGTCGACCGTGCCACAGCAGCCACAGGCCCAGTGCCAGTGCGGCGACATGCAGCAGTGTCCACAGCGGTCGCAAGGCAGGGCTCCACTGGCCCAGCAGCGCCAGCGCGCCCACGCTTGCAGCCGCCACACCGCCAGCGGCCGCATAGCCAGCGATGCGTGCCAGGTGGAAGGCCCAGGGCGTGGCTACGCCCGACCGCGCACCGCCGACGGCCACCGCGCAGCCGGCGCCGCACATCGCGGCGCAGTGGGGCACGCCGGCCAGTCCCAACAGCAGCGCGCCGGCCAGCAGGGCAATATCCAAACAAGCGACCTGATCTGTCCGCGGCGTTCGTGTGCGCGGCGTGCGCGGCGTGCGCGATCAGCGCGACGGTGTCGCTGCGTGGTTGCGCGCCTGGACCGCGGGGCTTTGCGCCTGCGCTTGGTCCGGCACGCCCGGCGCCTGGGCGTCGCGCACCACCGGGTCGGCACCCCGCACCGCAATCACCGCCGTGGCGATGGCTGCGACGACCACCAGAGCCGGCCCGCCGATGACCAGCCAGACCATGCCAAAGCGCCACCACGGCAGGGTCTCCGGGGCGGCGGGGTTCAGGGCCTGAGTTCGCGTGGTCGGCATGGGTTTTCTCCTGCGGTGCGGCCTATCGCGGCACGATGAAGGTCGAATGCTCCGACACCAGGACCGACGACGCGTCAGTGCCGTCAGCCAGCCGCGTGATGTCGAACTGCATCGCATGCGCACCGGCGCCGCGCAACCGTGCTGTTTCGGGGGGGATGCGCACCGACACGGTGGCCCATCGCGCTTCGGCCGGACCCACCTGCACGGCAGTCTGCTCGTCGGTCACCGCGCCCGTCAGCCCGCTGGCCTGCACGCGATACTGTTGCGGGCGCTCGAGCGCGTTCATGATCTGCAACCGGTAGACGTTCTCGACCCAGCCGTCGTCCACCAGCCGCGCCAGCGAGGCCCGGTCGCGCACCACGTCCACGCGGAAAGGGTTGCGCAGCGCCAGGCTGGCCATGAGTGCCGCCCCGATCAACGCCAGCACCGCGGTATAGATCAGCACACGCGGGCGCAGCAGCCGCCTGAACTGCTCGGTGCGGGGCAGACCCTGCGCCAGGCCGTTGCTGGTGTCGTAGCGCACCAGCCCGCGGGGGTAGCCCATCTTGTCCATCACGCCGTCGCAGACATCGGCGCAGGCCGCGCAGCCGATGCACTCGTACTGCAGGCCCTTGCGGATGTCGATGCCGGTGGGGCACACCTGTACGCACAGTCCGCAATCGATGCAATCGCCCAGCCCTGCCGCCTCGAGGTCGGTCTTGCGACCGCGCGGGCCCCGCGCTTCGCCGCGGACGGCGTCGTAGCCGATGACCAGGGTGTCCTTGTCGAACATCGCGCTCTGAAAGCGCGCATAAGGGCACATGTACTTGCACACCTGCTCGCGCATCCAACCCGCGTTGCCGTAGGTGGCGAGCCCGTAGAACAACACCCAGAAGCTCTCCCAGGGGCCGAGCGCGAAGGCCGGGATGGCCGCTACCAGCTGGCGGATGGGCGTGAAGTAGCCGACGAAGCTCAAGCCGGTCCACAGCGCGACGGCGCCCCACACAGCGTGCTTGCCGGCTGCGCGCGTGAAGCGCGGGAGCGTCCAGCCGCCGGCATCCCGCTTCATGCGCGCCTGTCGGTCGCCCTCGAAGCGGCGCTCGATCCACATGAAGATCTCGGTGTAGACCGTCTGCGGGCAGGCATAGCCGCACCACAGCCGGCCGGCCACCGCGGTGAAGAGGAACAGCGCGTAGGCCGAGACGATCAGCAGCCCCGTCAGGTAGATGAAGTCCTGCGGGTAGAGCACCAGCCCGAAAAGGTAGAAGCGCCGTGCTTCGAGGTCGAACAGCACGGCCTGCCGCGCGTTCCACTCCAGCCACGGTGTGCCGTAAAAGACCAACTGGGTGGCCCAGACCATGGCCCAGCGCCAGGCGGCGAACCAGCCGTGCACGGCACGGGCGTAGATCCTGTCGTCGCTGCGGTACAGCGAGATCACCTGCACCGAGCTCTCGCCGGCGCTGCGGGCATCCTTGGCGGCCCCTTTGACGGCTTGCGCGACCATGCCCGCGAGTCCGCGACTAGCGACCGGTCGCCACGGCAGTGGGCTGCGACAGGCGCCAGACGTAAGCCGTCAGCACGTGCATCTGCTCGGGCGTCAGCAGCCGGTTCTGCGCCGGCATCACGTTGGTCATCCCCTGGGTGACGATGGCGCTGATCGCAGCTTCGCCCCAGCCGTGCAGCCAGACCTTGTCGCCCAGGTTCGGCGCGCCCAGCGCCTGGTTGCCCTGGCCCTGCGACCCGTGGCAGGCGGCGCACACCGCGAACTGCGGCTTGCCCAGTTGGGCATAGCTCGGGTTGTGCGGGCTGCCCGACAAGCTCATCACATAGTGCGCGACGTTGCGCACGTTGTCGCCGCCGCCGATTGCCGCAGCCATCGGCGGCATGACACCCTGGCGGCCGTTGCTGATGGTGTTGGCGATCGATTCGGGCGAGCCCTCGGCCAGCCGCGCATTGCCGGACAGCGTCAGGTTCGGGAAGCCCTTGCTGCCGCGCGCGTCCGAGCCGTGGCATCCGGCGCACTGGTTCAGGAACAGCCGCTGGCCGATACCCATGGCCTGCGCGTCGCGCGCCAGCACTTCGACACTCGAGGCGCTGTACCTCGCGTAGACCGGCACCATCGCGGCACGCGCCTTGTCCTGCTCGGCTTCGTACTGGCCGGCGCTTGACCACTTCAGGCTTCCCGCGGCGCTGCCCAGACCAGGGTAGAGCCACAGGTAGACCAGCGCGAACAGCACGGTGATGACGAACAGCCAGGCCCACCACAGCGGCAAGGGGTTGTTGAGCTCGCGCAGGTCTTCGTCCCAGACGTGGCCGGTGGTGTTGTCCTCGGCCATCGGCTTGCGCCGGCTGGCAATACCCAACAGCACCAGGCACACCAGCAGACTCAGCAGTGTGGCGCCACCGATGAACAACGACCAGCCGCCGTCGAAGAAGTCACTCACCACGCGCTCCCGGTGCGGGCGGCGCCGCGTCGCTGTCGAGGAAAGGCAGTTGCGCGGCGTCCTCGAAGGCACCGCGCCGGCGCCGGCTGCAGGTCCAGCCCACCAGGCCCAGGAAGAGCAGCAGGCTCACCACGGTGACCGCGCTGCGCAGATCGTTGATATCCATGTCGATGGCCTGCGAAGGGTTACTTGCGCGCGCCGCCCAAACCCTGCAGGTAGGCGATCAGCGCGTCCATTTCGGTGCGGCCGGCCACCGCCTGCGCGGCAGTGGCCACCTCGTCGTCGGTGTAGGGCACGCCGAGCCTGCGCAGCGCGCGCAGCTTGGGCGGGATGTCGGCCGGATCCAGCGCGGTGGTTTCCAGCCAGCGGTAGGAGGGCATGTTCGACTCCGGCACCAGGTCGCGCGGATTGATCAGGTGGATGCGGTGCCACTCGTCGCTGTAGCGCCCGCCCACGCGGTGCAGGTCGGGGCCGGTGCGCTTGCTGCCCCACTGGAAGGGGCGGTCGTAGACGAACTCGCCGGCAACCGAGTAGCTTCCATAGCGGAGTGTTTCCGAGCGCAGCGGCCGGATCATCTGCGAGTGGCAGTTGTAGCAACCCTCGCGGACATAGATGTCGCGTCCGGCCAGTTGCAGCGCGGTATAGGGCTTGACGCCCTCCAGCGGCTGGGTGGTCGAGCGCTGGAAGAACAGCGGCACGATCTCGACCAGGCCTCCGACGGCCACCGCCAGCAGGATCAGCACGATCATCAGGAAGTTGCTGGTCTCGATCTTCTCGTGACCGCGGGTTCGGGGCTGTGTCGCCATGTTCGATGCTCCGGTTGGCGGCTCAGGCGTGTGCCGGGTTGAACACGGGCACGGGCACGGGCACCGGTGCGGGTCGGCCCACGCGCACGGTCATCACCGTGTTCCAGGCCATGATCAACATGCCGCTCAGGTAGAGCACGCCGCCGAGCAGGCGGATGGCATAGAAGGGCCAGGTGGCTTTGACGCTCTCGACGAAGCTGTAGACCAGCGTGCCGTCGGGGTTGACCGCGCGCCACATCAAGCCCTGCATCACGCCGGCAATCCACATCGCGGCGATGTAGAGCACGATGCCGACAGTGGCGATCCAGAAGTGCAGCTCGATGGCGCGCGTGCTGTACATCGCCGTGCGACCGTACATGCGCGGGATCAGGTGGTACATCGAGCCCATCGAGATCAGGCCGACCCAGCCCAGCGCACCGCTGTGCACATGGCCGATGGTCCAGTCGGTGTAGTGGCTGAGCGCGTTGACGGTCTTGATCGACATCATCGGCCCCTCGAAGGTCGACATGCCGTAGAAGCTCAGCGAGACGATCAGGAACTTCAGGATCGGGTCGTCGCGCAGCTTGTGCCAGGCCCCGCTCAGGGTCATGATGCCGTTGATCATGCCGCCCCAACTGGGCGCCAGCAGCACCAGGCTGAAGATCATGCCGATGCTCTGTGCCCAGTCGGGCAGCGCCGTGTAGTGCAGGTGGTGCGGGCCGGCCCACATGTAGGTGAAGATCAGCGCCCAGAAGTGCACGATGCTCAGCCGGTAGCTGTAGACCGGCCGCTCGGCCTGCTTGGGGATGTAGTAGTACATCATCCCCAGAAAGCCTGCGGTCAGGAAGAAGCCCACCGCGTTATGGCCGTACCACCACTGGATCATCGCGTCCTGCACGCCGGCATAGGCCGAGTAGCTCTTCGTCAGGCTGACCGGCATCGCCGCGCTGTTGACGATGTGCAGCAGCGCCACCGCGATGATGAAGGCGCCGAAGAACCAGTTGGCGACGTAGATATGGCGCACCTTGCGTCTGCCGACGGTGCCGAAGAAGACGATCGCATAGCTGACCCAGACCACGGTGATCAGCAGATCGATCGGCCACTCGAGCTCGGCGTATTCCTTGCCGCTGGTCAGGCCCAGCGGCAGCGTCACCGCCGCCAGCACGATCACCAACTGCCAGCCGATGAAGGTGAACATCGCCAGGCCCGGCGCAAACAACCGCGTCTGCCCGGTGCGCTGCACCACGTGGTAACTGGTGGCGAAGAGCGCGCAGCCGCCGAAGGCGAAGATCACGGCGTTGGTGTGCAGCGGGCGCAGGCGCCCGTAGCTCAGCCAGGGGATGCCGAAGTTCAGTGCCGGCCAGGTCAGCTGCGCGGCGATGATCACGCCCACCAGCATGCCGACCACGCCCCACAGCACCGTCGCCAGCGCGAACCAGCGCACCACGGTGTCGCTGTAGACCAGGCCCTTCGCGCCCTCTGTCGAACCCGCCATCGCTTCGCTCCTCAAGGCTTGGTCTGCACGCATGGCGCGGATTCTTCAGCGCCAACCGACGGCAGGGTTTGATCGGCATCAACGCGCGCGGCCTCGAGCCCGAGGATGCGCGAGCCTTCGCGTTCCAGATCCTCGAACTGGCCGCGCGCCAGCGCCCAGCCGAAAACGCCGAGGATCGCCAGCACCAGTGCAGCCGACAGCGGGATCAGCAGATAGAGGATGTCCATCGCGGCAGGGTCTTCGCGGCAGAGTGCTCGCCGGCCTCAGCGTGCCGCGCGCAGGGCGTTCGCCAGCACCGCCAGCGAACTGCCGGCCATGCCCAGACCCGCGGCCCAGGGCGGCAGCGCGCCAGCCAGCGCCAGCGGGATGCAGGTGGCGTTGTAGGCCACGGCCCAGCCGATGTTCTGCCGCGCGATGCCGAGCGCCCGCCGTGCGCGGCGGCGGGCCAGCAGCAGGTCTTGCAGTCGGTTCGAGACGATCACCGCATCGGCACTACCGCGCGCCACCAGCGCGCCCTGGCCCATCGCCAGCGAAACATCCGCCTGCGCCAACACCGGCGCGTCGTTGACGCCGTCACCGACCATCGCCACCGGCTCGCCGCCTTGCTGCGCCTGCCGCAGCGCCGCCAGCTTGAGTTCCGGCGTCGCGCCGGCCACCATGTCGTCCAGGCCAAGCCGCTCGGCCAGCGCCCGGGCGCGCCCGGGCGCATCGCCCGAGAGCAGCGTGATGCGCACACCGTCGGCCTGCAGCGCAGCCATCGCCTCGGCGGCGCCGGGCCGCAGCACCTCGTCGAAGGCGAAAGCCACGATCGGCCGGCCGTTGCGGCTCAGGGCCAGTGACTGCGAAGCTCCGAGCGCGACGCCGGTGAACGCCGCCGAACCCAGCCTCCAGCGGGTACCGTCATCGTCCAGCCGCTCGAGCCCGGCCCCCGCGACTTCGCGCACTGCCGGCCCAGGCGACGCGCGCCAGCCGGTGGCCTCGCCCGCCTCCACCAGTGCGCGCGACAGCGGATGGCGCGACCAGCCGGCCAGCGTGGCGGCCATCTGCAGCGCTGCGGCTGAGTCGAGCGCGCCGTACACCTGCACCTCACGCAGCGTCAGGCGGTCTTCGGTCAGCGTGCCGGTCTTGTCGATGAACAGGTGGCGCATCCGGGCCAGCGACTCGATGGCGTCCAGCCGCTGCACCAGCACACCATGCCGCGCCATGCCACCGGCGGCGGCCGTCAGCGCGGCCGGTGCGGCCAGCGACAAGGCGCAGGGGCAGGTCACGATGAGCACCGACACCGCCACCCAGACCGCGCGCGTCGGGTCGACCACGGACCACACCGCTGCTGCGCCGGCCGCCAGCAGCAGCACCACCCAGACAAAGGGCCCCGCCCACCGGTCGGCCAACCGCGCCAGCGCCGGGCGCTGCGTGGCAGCATCGCGCATCATCGCCACGATGGCCGCGCAGCGCGTGTCGGGGCCGGCACGCTCGACGCGCATCTCCACCGCGGTCTCGAGGTTGATGCTGCCGCCGACCACCGCGGAGCCCACCGCCTTGTCGACCGGCGCCGACTCGCCCGTCAGCAAGGCCTCGTCGGCGCGGGTGGCACCCAGGGTGAGCAGGCCGTCGGCGGGGAAGGAGTCGCCCACCGGCACGCGTACCACGTCGCCGGGGCGCAGCCGCAGCACGCTGACCTGCTCGACGCTGCCGTCGCCGCCGTCGCCCCGTACACGCCAGGCCACCTGCGGCAGCCCCGCCAGCGCCGACTCCAGCGCCTGCGTGGCGCGCTGCCGCGCCTGTAGCTCGAACCAGCGCCCACCGAGCAAGAAGGCGACAAACATGGCGAGCGAGTCGAAGTACACCTCGGTGCCGAAGGGGCCGCCGGGGCTGAAGGTGGCGCCGGTGCTGGCGACGAAGGTGACCATCAGGCCCAGCGCCACCGGCACGTCCATGCCCATGCGCCGCTGGCGCAGTGCGCGCCAGGCCCCCTGGAAGAACGGGCCGGCGCTGAACAACAGCACCGGCAGCGTCAGCACCCAGCTGCCCCAGTTGAGCAACTGGCGCAGGTCGGGTTCCAGATCGCCTGGCCCGGCCACATAGGCCGGGGTAGCGAACATCATCACCTGCATCATGCAGAACGAGGCCACGAACAGGCGCCACAGCGCACGCCGTCGTTCGGCCTCGCGCAGCGCGCGGCCGGCAGCGGCGCCATCGGGCACCGCGTCGTAGCCGGCGCGGCGCACGGCGTCGATCCACGCACTCGGCCGCGTGAGCGCCGGGTCCCAGCGCAGCGTGGCGCGCTGGGTCGCCGCCCCAACGCGCGCCCAGGCCACGCCGGGCACGGCGGCCAGCGCTTGTTCGACGGCATCGGCGCAGGCGGCGCAGACCATGCCGGAGATCAGCAGCGAGGATTCACCCGCCCGCGCACCGTCCGGGTCGTGGTGCCAGCGGGTGAAGGCCTCGAGCTCCAGCGGGTCGTCGACCACCGCCGCAGGTGCACCGGCGGGGGCCGGCAGCGGAACCTCAAGCGGCGGGGCAAGACTGGCGGGCATCGTCGGACATCGGCAGAACTGGGCAGCGCAGGTCCGGTCGGACCGTTGCCCGGATAATGGTCAGCACAACCCCATCGTCCCGTGATCCAGATCAAGAGCGAAGCCTTGCGCCACTGCCTGTCGGCGGTTGTCGTGCTGCTGGCGGCCTTCGCGCCGCCCGCGTCAGCCCAGGATCAGCCACAACCGAAGCTGCCGACCGTCGCGCTGGGGGCCGGCATGCACCTGATCCAGGCCGAACTGGCGCGCACACTGCCGCAGCAGATGGTGGGCATGATGCATCGGCGCGAGATGGGCGCCAACGAAGGCATGCTCTTCGTCTACGAGCAGGCAGACCGGCGCTGCTTCTGGATGCGCAACACGCTGCTGCCGCTGACCATCGCCTTCATCGACGACGATGGCAGCATCGTCAACTTGGCCGACATGCAGCCGCTGAGCGAAGCCTCGCATTGCTCGACCAAGCCGGTGCGCTTTGCCCTGGAGATGAACCAGGGCTGGTTCGCCAAGCGGGGCATCAAGCCGGGCGCCAGGCTGCGCGGCTCGCCCTTCGGCAACTAAGCGGTCACCCGGAACCGGCGTCGCTGGATCGGCACCCGCCAAAGACCGCGGGCCGCTCACGCGGCCCGCTGGTCAGATCAACAACGCGTCAGCCGAAGTTCGCCTGCGCAAATTCCCAGTTGACCATCTTGTCGAGGTAGGTCTCGACGAACTTCTGGCGCAGGTTGCGGTAGTCGATGTAGTAGGCGTGCTCCCACACGTCCACCGTCAGCAGCGCGGTGTCGCCGGTGGTCAGCGGCGTGCCCGCGGCGCCCATGTTGACGATGTCCACCGAGCCGTCGGCCTTCTTCACCAGCCAGGTCCAGCCCGAGCCGAAGTTGCCGACCGCGCTCTTCACGAAAGCCTCGCGGAAGGCGGCGTAGCTGCCCCACTTGGCGGTGATGGCGCTGGCCAGCGCGCCGCTAGGCTCGCCGCCGCCGGCGGGCTTCATGCAGTTCCAGAAGAAGGTGTGGTTCCAGATCTGTGCGGCGTTGTTGTAGACACCACCGCTGGACTTGAGGACGATATCTTCCAGCGCCATCGTCTCGAACTCGGTGCCCTTTTGCAGGTTGTTGAGGTTGACGACGTAGGCGTTGTGGTGCTTGCCGTGGTGGAACTCGAGGGTCTCCGGGCTGTAGTGCGGCAGCAGCGCATCGATCGCGAATGGCAGGGCGGGCAGCTTGTGCTCCATCGTGGTCTTCCTCTTCAGTTTGTGGTGGCGCGATTGTAGGCAACCGCGCTTCTTTCGACACGGTGTGGACGTTCAGTCGACTGATGGCGGCGCAGGCGCGCGGTGCACGTCCACCACCTCGACGTGCGCGCTGCCGTCGGCCCAGACGGCGCGCAAAGGCTGCCCGGGCTGCAGCGCCCGCGTCGACATCACCGGCCGCGCATCGGCGCCTTCGATCCACGCGTAGCCGCGCGCCAGCACCTGCGCCGGGTCGAGCGCGTGCAGCCGCTCGTCCAGACGCGCCAGGCGCTGCCCGCGCCGCTCGACCTGCAGCGCCAGCGCCTGCTTCAGGCGGTTCGCACGCAGGTCCAGACCCATCGCGTCGCGCTCCAGCCGGCGCGACAGCGCCGTCTGCAGCCGCTGCGAGTGCGACTGCAATGTCTGCTGCTGGCGCGCCAGCGCAGCCGCCGGCCGGCCGAGCTTGAGGCCCAAGGTGTCCAGGCGCTGCGCCTGCACATCCAGACGTCGGCGCACTGCGCGCTGCGCGCCGGCCTGCAGCGCGTCGAGCTGCGCCGCCAGATCGTCGCGCGCCGGGCTCGCCAGTTCAGCGGCGGCGGTAGGCGTCGGCGCGCGCAGGTCGGCGGCCAGGTCGCACAGCGTCACGTCGGTCTCGTGGCCCACACCGCAGATCAGCGGCAGCGGCGAGGCCGCCACGGCCCGCACCACGCGCTCGTCGTTGAAGGCCCACAGGTCTTCCAGCGAGCCGCCGCCACGCACCAGCAGCAGCAGGTCCACTTCGGCGCGGTCGGCGGCCTGCTGCAGCGCGGCCACCAGCGCCGTCGGGGCGTCGGCGCCTTGCACCAGCGCCGGGTAGATGACCAGCGGCAGATGCGGCGCGCGGCGTGCGAAGCTGGCCAGCACGTCACGCAGCGCCGCCGCCGCAAGCGAGGTGACGATGCCCACCGCGCGCGGGTGCCGCGGCAGGGAACGCTTGCGCGACGCATCGAACAGGCCCTGCGCCTGCAGCCGGTCACGCAGGCGCAGGAACTCTTCGTACAGCGTGCCGGCGCCGATGCGCAGCAGCGACTCGGCCACCAGCTGCAACTCACCGCGCGGCTCATAGACGCCGATTCGCCCGCGCAGCTCGACCTGCTGGCCATCGGCCGGCGTGAAGTCCAGCAGCACCGCGGCGCGGCGGAACATCGCGCAGCGCAACAGGCCGGCGGCACCGTCGGCGTCTTTCAGGTTGAAGTAGCAGTGCCCGCTGGCGGCGCGCGTGAAGCCAGAAATCTCGCCGCGCACGGCGACGGCGCCGAAGCGTGCCTGCAGCATGTCGCCGGTGGCCAGCAACAGCGCGGAGACACCCCAGACCAGCCGTGGCGCGGCGCCCTCGCCGGCCTCAGCCACGACGGAACTCCACAAATCGGCGCCGGGCGGCGCCCTCCGGCGAAAAACAGGCGCTGGCCCGGATGCTGTGGTGCAAGTGCCTGTCGCCCTTGAAGAAAAACGCCCGCGCCTGACTCGAGGAAGCCCCTGGCTGCGGCGCCGCTGGCCGCAGCAGCACGGCTGGGTGGCGGATTCCCACAGGCTTGTCCACAGGGCGCCTCGCCGCTTGCATGTCCACACGAAGGGGGCTGGAGGCATCGGACATAATCCGCGCCTGCCGAACCGCCAACGCCGAAAACCCGCCGCAAACCCGCTGCAAACCACTCTTGCTGTCCATCATACAAGCCGCCGGCTGGCCGATCTGGCCACTGATCCTGTGCTCGGTGCTGGCGCTGGCGCTGGTCATCGAACGGTTCTACAAACTGCGCACTTCCGCCGTCGCGCCGCCGCGGCTGCTCGATGAAGTGATGGGCATCTCGCGCAACAGCCTGCCGTCGGCCGACACAGTGGGCAAGCTCGAAGCCAGTTCAGTGCTGGGCAGCGTGCTGGCCAGCGGGCTGCGCAGCGTGATCGCCGAGCCGCGCATCAGCGAAGCGGCGCTGCGCCAGTCGTTCGAGAACGCCGGACGCCTGGCCGTGCATCGCACCGAACGCTACCTGGGCGCCATCGGCACCATCGCCGCAGCAGCGCCGCTGATGGGGCTGTTCGGCACCGTGATCGGAATGATCGAGATCTTCGGCTCGCAGGCGCCCAGCGGGCAGGCCAATCCGCAGCAGCTGGCGCATGGCATCTCGATTGCGCTCTACAACACCGCCTTCGGTCTGATCATCGCCATCCCGGCGCTGATGTTCTACCGCTACTTCCGCAGCCGCGTCGACGAGTTTCAGCTGACGATGGAACTGGCGGCCGAGCGCATGGTGCCGCACCTGATGCGGTTCTCCGTCAAGAGCACATCGCAGCCGTGAGGTTCAGCCGCCGCCGCCCGGAGGAGCCGGAGATCAACCTGATCCCCTTCATCGACGTGCTGCTGGTGATCCTGATCTTCCTGATGCTGTCCACCACCTACTCGCGCCTGACCGAGCTGCAAGTCGCGCTGCCCACTGCGGACGCCGACAAGGTGCGTGAGCGATCAGCGCAGATCGTCGTCTCGGTGACGGCGGACGGGCGCTACAGCGTCGACCGCCAGGCGGTCGACGGGCGCAGCGCCGACCGGCTGGCCGACGCGATGAAGGCCGCCGCCGCCGGGCGCCAGGACGTGGTGGTGATCGTCTCGGCCGACGCGCTGGCGGTACACCAGTCGGTGATCAATGTGCTGGACGCCGCGCGCCGGGCCGGGTTGCCGCGGCTGAGCTTCGCCGCCCAGCAGGGCGGCGGCGGCCCGCGCTAGGCCGGGCCCGTCGACAGTGGCGCACATCGCGCCCGTGCCTGCACCCTCGCTTCGGCAACGCCTGCAGGCGCGGCTCGTGGCCCAGTGGTACCAGCCGCGAGTCGGCGTTCTGGCTGCGCTGCTTTGGCCGCTGGCGCTGCTGCACGGCCTGCTGCTGCAGATGCGCGACGGACTGTGGGTCCTGCGGGTCTGGCGGCCGGCCAGCGCGCCGGTGCCGGTGCTGGTGGTGGGCAACCTGGTGGCCGGCGGCGCCGGCAAGACGCCGACCGTAATCGCCCTCGTGCAGGCGCTGCGTGCTGCCGGCCGGCGGCCGGGCGTGATCTCGCGCGGCTACGGGCGCCAGGACGAGACACTGCGATCCGTGCAGCCGCACAGCCTGGCCGTGGACGTGGGCGATGAGCCGCTGCTGATCGCGCGGCGCACCGGCGTGCCGGTGTGGGTGGCACGCCAGCGCATCGACGCGGCCCGCGCCCTGTGCGCCGCCCAACCGCAGGTGGATCTGATCATCTGCGACGACGGCCTGCAGCACCGCGCGCTGGCGCGGCAGGCCGAGCTGCTGGTGTTCGATGAACGCGGCGTCGGCAACGGCCTGCTGCTGCCCGCCGGCCCGTTGCGTGAGCCGCTGCCAGCCAAGCCTGCCGCGGGCTGCTTTGTGCTCTACAGCGCCGGACACGCCAGCACGCAGTTGCCCGGCGCGCTGGCGCATCGCCGGCTCTCGGGCGCCGTGGCCCTGGCCGACTGGCAGGCTGGTGCGCAGCCTGCGCGTGCTGCGCTGGACGCGTTGCGCGGGCGCTTGCTGTGGGCCGCCGCGGGCATCGCCGCGCCTGAGCGTTTCTTCTCGATGCTCGAAGCCGAGGGCCTGACCATCCACAGGCTGCCGCTGCCGGATCACCACCCTTTCACTCCCCTGCCCTGGCCCGCCGACATCGGCGAGGTGCTGCTGACCGAGAAGGACGCGGTGAAGATCGACGCCGGGCGTTGCAGCCCCACGCAGGTGTGGGTGGTCGGGCTAGACTTCGAACTGCCCGTCGATCTGCTGCCGGCGCTGCTCAGACAGCTCGACAGCGCACCCCGACCGTGCCCCTGACAGAGCGAAGGCCACCGCCCGCCATGACCCTAGACCACCGCCTGATCCAGTTGCTTGTCTGCCCGGTCTGCAAGGGGCCGCTGGAGATGCTGCGCGATGACGCCGGACACCAGAGCGAACTGTTGTGCCCGGCCGACCGGCTGGCCTTTCCGATGCGCGACGGCATCCCGGTGATGCTCGAGCACGAAGCACGGCCGGTCGAGCCGCCATTGGCTTGAGCCGGGCAGAACCTGGCGTGGTCGCCGCGCCGCGCTTCACGGTGATCATCCCGGCGCGCATGGCCTCGACCCGCCTGCCGGGCAAGCCGCTGGCCGACATCGCCGGGCTGCCGATGGTGGTGCGCGTGGCGAAGCGCGCCGCCGCTGCAGGCGCCGAATGCGTGGTCGTGGCGGCCGACGACGCGCGCATCGTCGAGGCCTGCGCCGCGCATGGCGTGCAGGCGCTGCTGACACGCAATGACCACGCCAGTGGCAGCGACCGCCTGGCCGAAGCCTGTGAGCAACTCGGTCTGGACGGCGATGCGCTGGTGGTCAATGTGCAGGGCGACGAGCCGCTGATCGACCCCGCGCTGGTGGCCGGCTGCGCCGCACTGCTGGCCCGAAGCCCGGGCTGCGCGGTGGCGACTGCGGCGCACCCCATCGATGCGCTGGCCGACTTCGTCAACCCGAACATCGTCAAAGTGGTGCTGAACGCGGCCGGCGAAGCGCTGTACTTCAGCCGAGCGCCGATTCCCTGGCCGCGCGACGGCAGCGCTGCCGGCGCGCCCGTGCTGGCCGCGCCAGCGCCGCTGCGCCATATGGGCCTGTATGCCTACCGGGCTGGCTTTCTGCGCGGCTTCCCGCGGTTGGCCGCGTCGCCGCTGGAGCAGACCGAGGCGCTGGAACAGCTTCGTGTGCTGTGGCACGGCGGGCGCATCGCGGTGTGGATCACGGCGGCAGAACCTGCGCCCGGCGTCGACACGCCGGCAGACCTCGAACGCGTCCGCGCGCTGCTGCGCTGAAGGTCCGGCAGGCCCGGCCGACGGCAGTTCGGCGCATGAAACTGCATGCTATTCTCGATCGAGACAAGCGCCTTCACAGCGGCGTCACATTCCAACAACGAGGACCCTGATGCGACTGATCCTCCTGGGCGCACCCGGCGCCGGCAAGGGCACGCAGGCCGTGCAGATCTGCAAGCACTTCGGCATCCCGCAGATCTCCACCGGCGACATGCTGCGCGCATCGGTCAAGGCCGGCACGCCGCTGGGCATCGCCGCCAAGAAGGTGATGGACGCGGGCGGTCTGGTCAGTGACGACATCATCATCGGCCTCGTCCAGGATCGGCTGACGCAGCCAGACTGCGCCAATGGCTTTCTCTTCGACGGCTTCCCGCGCACGCTGCCGCAGGCCGACGCGATGAAGGCCGCAGCGGTTCGGCTGGATGTGGTGCTGGAGATCGACGTGCCCGACGCGGCAATCATCGAGCGAATGTCCGGGCGGCGCGTGCATGTGGCCTCCGGCCGCACCTATCACCTGAAGTTCAACCCGCCCAAGACAGCGGGCATGGACGACGACACCGGCGAGCCGCTGATCCAGCGCGACGACGACAAGGAAGAGACGGTGCGCAAGCGGCTGGGCATCTACCAGAGCCAGACCCGGCCGCTGGTGGGCTATTACGCCGACTGGGCCGCCACCGGCGACGCGCAGGCGCCGCGCTATGCACGCATCAGCGGCATCGGCAGCGTCGAAGAGATCACCCGCCGCGCCTTCGAAGCGCTGGCCTGAACAGGAGCAGCG
>Ga0105046_10002204_pt1 | contig 30625 bp, 30 predicted proteins | sample MAT03_FD_78385 | JGI IMG/M metagenome (GOLD analysis project Ga0105046, IMG submission 78385) | Freshwater microbial communities from Lake Fryxell liftoff mats and glacier meltwater in Antarctica - MAT-03 (megahit assembly) | ecosystem: Environmental > Aquatic > Freshwater > Ice > Liftoff...
GGCGTACACATCATGAGGCCCGCATCGCCCCCAGCGTCAGTGTTTCCAACGTTTCCGCCGCCGTCCGACACGCCAGCGTCCAATTTCGAGGGAGACGTCGCCCCTTTGCGCACCAACACTGTTGCGTATGCAATGGTTCCGGCGGCTATTTGAACGCTGGCATTTTCACCGTATCCCAACGCTGCTCCGTTGGCATCAAGTGGTGTGGCCGTCAACATGGCGGTGCCAGTGAAGGACTCGGAAAAACTTACCGACAAAGTCGTGGCGACCGTTGGAGAGATCTCCAACATCGGGCCTGGCTTTGAATCATAGGTCAATTCGTCCGAGACTCCCGAGGCAGTCAGTGCCAGGCGAACGCGTGAAACGCCTACGATTGCATCGTCTTGTGCCTTAAGCGTCACAACGATGTACGACTTGCCTTGTGTGCATGATCCGAGGAGTCCCAAAAGTGGAACCAGCAACACTGGTACAAGTGCGATTCCGCGCAGGTGATGACTGAGACTAGTGGAACGCACGCATATCTCCCAACGTCGTCTTCGGTTCTTCTTGCGAACGACCGGCCACCAACACAATGGCGACGGTTGTCAGCACAACACCCCCAGCGGCAGCCCAAAACCACCACGTTTCGGTAATCGGCCGTTGTTCGTCAGAGGGCGGCTTTTGAAGGTCTAGACCCGCTTCGGTAGGTGCAGGCGCAACCATCGGAACCTGCGGAACAGAGGCCGTGTTTGGCGCAGCGGCCGGCTTACTTGCCGACGGTTCCGCCAAAGCCAACTGCGACATGCCAACCAAGCACACCGCTGAACACAACGCCGTTCTCAAGGTTCTCATTTGTTTCACCCCTACACCATCTGAGACGAAGTGCTACAAAACTTTATTCTTTCACGCGTTCCCAGTTCGCCGATTCGAGGTCCCATGAAAAACTGTCTTTGAAGAAGCTCACCCTCACTTCGGCTTCCGTGCGAGTGCCATCGCCTTGGTAACTGACGAAAACGCCTTGGTAGACGTTTTCTACGCCTTCCACAGGGGAAATCTTGAACATCTCCATGTTGTCAGCGATGCCAACGAGTTCTTGAAGGAACTTTCCTTTGGTGACCAACACGCCAATGTAACCGCCTCCACGCTTGCGGAATTGGACCACGCGCTGGTCAAGGCGGCCCGCAATCACGACCAACTTGTACTTGGCTCCATCGATTTCTTCCCGCTTGAGGGGAACAACCGGTGTGCCGGCACAGGCGCCCATGAAAGTGGCGCAAAGAGTGAAAGCGGCAAAAACTTGGAAGGCTCGGTGTGCAATTTTGTGCATGGTTCCAACTACAACGCCATTGCCTCTGGGGTCAAGAGGGACGCAAGCGCGCCCCTCAGTACCCGACAAGGACCCGAAACATCAAATCCTAGTCGTAGTACTCAGCGCCCAAGTGGGTAATGAGTTCTTCACCACGCATATGTCGTAGGGTGTTCTTCAGTTTCATCAACTGAATGAAGATGTCGTGCTCTGGGTAAAGTCCTTCTGGTGTCTGCGGAGACTTCCAGTAGAAGGAAAGCCATTCCTGAATGCCGCGCATCCCGGAACGCTGGGCCAAATCGAGGAACAACGCGAGGTCGAGCACGATGGGCGCAGCCAAGATGGAGTCCCGGCAAAGGAAGTTCACCTTAATTTGCATCTGGTATCCCATCCATCCGAAGATGTCGATGTTGTCCCAGCCTTCTTTGTTGTCGCCACGGGGTGGATAATAGTTGATGCGAACCACGTGGTGCAGGTTGGCGTAGAGGTCTGGGTAAAGATTTGGCTGCAGGATGTAGTCCAACACGCCTTTCTTTGAGACTTCTTTGCTCTTGAACGCCTCGGGATCGTCCAAAACCTCGCCATCTCGGTTACCCAAGATGTTGGTCGAGTACCAGCCCTCGACACCCAAAAGGCGGGCTTTGAAGCCAGGCGCCAACAAAGTCTTCATGAAGGTCTGACCCGTTTTGAAGTCTTTACCCGTGATCGGTACATTGTTTAATTTAGCCAGCTCCAGCAGAGCAGGGGTGTCCAGCGTGAGGCTAGGAGAGCCGTTCGCGTAAGGAACCTTCTGCTTCAGTGCAGCGTAGGCGTAGATCTGCGACGGCCCGATCTCTGGATCGTTTTCCTCCATACCCTTTTCAAAGGCGGCCAGCGTGGCATGGCATGGCGCGGGTTCACGGTAAACTTCAGTTGAACCGCACCAAACCATGACCAATCGGTCACAGTTGTTGGTTATACGGAAGTTTTCTATGTCGGCGATGACCTGAGCGGCCAAGTCGGCCTTATTCTTGCCAACCTTCGCGTGGGTTGCCGTCAGCTTCTTTACGTATTCCTGATCGAACACAGCCGTCATGGGCTTGATCGTGCTTAGGAACTCGCGATGCTCCTGAAGATGCTCCTTATTAAGGACGCCTGCGTGAGCTGCAGCTTCGTAAGCGTTGTCGGGAAACAAGTCCCAGCCACCGAAGACGATGTCGTTCAGGTCGGCGAGGGGAACGAAGTCTTTGATCAGGGGGCTGCGTTCGTCGGTACGTTTGCCTAGGCGCACTGTGCCCATTTGTGTGAGCGACCCGATTGGCTTCGAGGTCCCGCGGCGGACGGCTTCAACGCCAGCCATGAACGTGGTGGCAACAGCACCCATACCAGGCATGAGGATCCCTAGCTTGCCCGTGGCGGGCTTGATCTCGACTCCAGATTTCGTAAGCGGCATTTTTCTTCCTTTTCGATCAAACTTCAGCACGTCTACAGGTGTTGAAGGGTGTTGAACATTCAACACTTCTTTTGCGTCTATTGGCCTTTAAGCAACTCCCGGGCCAATAGTAGGTGCCAGTCGCAGATTGCGGCCGTTCGTTGATGCCGGAGGGACCTTGAGGTTTCACGTATGCCAAGAGAAACCCAGAAGATACGAGGCCTGCAGCGTCCAGTGAGGCTGTTTGCAAACGAAATGCGCCTCCTGGCAATGTCCGCGATTTCCCTCATGTTGCGGCTTGGCATCAGGGTCAAATGTGGTAAAAAGCTGACCCTTCAAACATCACACGCCAACTGAGGCCATCGGGCGTGCCGGGTTTCCCGGTCCGTTTGGCCTATGACGTCGGCGGAGGAAAAACGCGAAAGGTTATGACAATGGAAGCATCCGAGACAGAAACAGCCGCCGCTCCAGCCCCAAATCCAATGGGCTCGATCGACAACCCAATCACCCTGCGCGAACTGATGGAGGCCGGCGTTCACTTCGGCCACCAAACGCGTCGTTGGAACCCAAAGATGAAACCGTACATCTTTGGTGCTCGCAACGGCATTCACATCGTTGATCTTCAGTACTCCGTAAAGGCCTTCCGCCGCGCCTACACGTTCATTGTGAACACGGTTGCCGCTGGCAAGCCAGTGCTTTTCGTGGGCACCAAGAAGCAAGCTCAGGACATCATTCGTGAGCAAGCTGCGCGTTGTGGCCAGTACTACGTCACCAACCGTTGGTTGGGTGGCACTCTCACGAACTTCCAAACCGTCAAAGGTTCGATCGAGCGGTTGCGTTCGATTGATAAGATGTCCACTGACGGAACCTTCGAACGAATCACGAAGAAGGAAGTTATTGGTTTGTCGCGCGAGAAGGAGAAGCTCGAACGCGCTCTCGGCGGTATCAAGGACATGGGCGGTTTGCCCGGTGCCGTGTTCATTATCGACGTTGTGCGCGAACACATCGCCGTTGAAGAATCACGTAAGTTGGAGATTCCTTTGGTGGGCGTTGTTGATACCAACTGCGATCCTGACCAAATCGATTACGCGATCCCCGGCAACGACGATGCCATTCGTTCCATCCGGCTATTTGCCACAAAGATGGCAGACGCTTGTTTGTTGGGACAAAAGCTGGCTCGTGAACGCGCTGTTCGCGTTCAAACGGCGCAACCAACCGATGACGGACAGACGATTCGCGTTTCGTCTGGTGGCGAAGGTCCAAAGGTTGAGGTGGTTTCTCGCCGCCGAACCGAACTTCCTGCACCTGAAGCGGCAGCAACTCCTCAAGACGCTGCTGACAAAGAGTAGCTTGCGACGTTGAGAAACAAGGGGCTGGCCGCATAAAGCGCTAGCCCCTTTTTCTCAAGCACCGCACGCCAATGAATTCCCATTTTCTCACTGAGTGTTCTCGTTTTTGAAAGGTCTAGTCCGATGGCTGAAGTTACGGCAAACATGATTAAGGATGTGCGCGAACGTACTGGCGCAGGTATGTCCGATTGCAAGAAGGCTCTCGTTGAATGCGAAGCCGACATTGATAAGGCAATTGAATTGCTTCGCCGCAAGGGCATTGCCTCTGCTGCAAAGAAGGCAGGTCGACTTGCTTCTGAGGGAGCCGTATTCACGTACTGTCATGGCAGCCGCATTGGCGTTATGGTTGAAGTGAACTGTGAAACAGACTTCGTTGCTCGTAACGAAGACTTCCAGGCATTTGGCCGCGACCTTTGTATGCAAATCGCTGCAATGAAGCCAGAGTTCGTCACCACGGAAGAAATTCCTGCCGACGCAATTGAGCGTGAGCGTTCCATTCGTCTGGAGGCTGCCAAGACAAGCGGTAAGCCTGAAGCCGTCTGGCCAAAGATCGCAGAAGGCCAAATTCAAAAGTGGTTCAAGGACGTTTGCCTGCTTGAGCAAGTCTTTGTGAAGGATCCAGAAGGAAAAAAGACCATTCGCGAACTTCAAACGGACCTCACCGCGAAAACCGGCGAAAACTGTCGCGTGCGACGTTTCCACCGATTCGAGGTGGGTGAAGGTCTTGAGAAGCGCGCAGACGACTTCGTTGAAGAAGTCATGCGCCAAGCTGGCCAAGCCTAGTTTTCAAAAAAGGGAACACGCGGTGGGTAAAAGCAAAGGATCAGGCGAAAAGAAGTCAGAACCGGCTGAGGCGGCCTCGGTACTCGAGGCCCCTCCACCCCGCGTCAATCGGCCTATTGATCCGGACCACCGCGGTCCACCCTTGGTGAAAGGCGTTAAGTATCGCCGCGTACTGCTCAAGCTTTCCGGTGAAGCCTTGATGGGCACCACCGGATACGGCATTGATCCCCACTTGTTGGGACAATTGGCAGATGAAGTGATTGACGTGCACAGCCTCGGGGTCGAAGTCGCCCTGGTCATTGGTGGGGGCAACATCTTCCGAGGTGTAGCCGCCAGTTCTGTTGGCATGGATCGCGCACACGCCGATTACATGGGTATGTTGGCAACGGTCATCAATTCATTGGCACTGCAGGATGCACTTGAACAAAGAGGCCTCAAAACCCGCGTTATGAGTGCTCTTGAGATGGAAAGGGTGGCCGAACCTTACATTCGCCGCCGAGCGATTCGCCATCTTGAAAAAGGACGTTTGGTGATTTTCGCAGCCGGAACGGGGAACCCGTATTTCTCCACCGATACGGCTGCTGCCCTACGCGCGATGGAAATTGGCGCCCAGATCGTGATGAAGGCAACCCGGGTTGACGGCGTCTACGACAAGGATCCGAAAAAGTTCCCAGACGCACGAATGTTTCAACGACTTACCTATCTCGACGTTCTCACTAGGAACCTCGCTGTGATGGATTCAACCGCGATCTCGCTTTGCCGAGACAACAATTTGCCCATCTTGGTCTTCAACATGACCAAGCCCGGAAACATCCGGCGTGCGGTTCTGGGCGAACCTTTGGGTACGAAAGTGGTGGAGGAGCGAGCAGGTGCTCGCTTTGAGACAACCACCAACGAAGCAGAAAAGACGAACGAGGGGACATCTGGCAATGATCAATGACGTCGTCAAAGAACTTGAGGCTGCGCTTGCGAAGGGGATCGATGGCTTCAAGAAGGAGCTGACCAAAGTGCGCACGGGGCGCGCCAACACTGCAATCCTCGATGGTGTTCGGGTTGATTACTACGGCACCATGACGCCGCTTAGCCAGGTAGCGTCGATGACGGTTCCTGACGCCCGCATGATCACGATCAAGCCTTGGGAAAAATCACTCATTCCCGAGATTGAAAAGTCCATACGCGCCGCTCAATTGGGGTTGAACCCGAACTCAGATGGCGAAGTCGTTCGCGTGCCCATGCCGCCGTTAACCGAAGAACGACGTCGCGACCTCGTGAAGGTCGTAAAGAAGATGGCCGAGGACGCTCGTGTCGCGCTGCGCGGAGCTAGGCGCGATTCCAACGAAATGCTCAAAGAGGCCTTGAAAGACAAGGCCATCAGTGAGGATGAAGAGAAGCAAGGTCTTAAACGCGTTCAAGAAGCCACCGATAAATCGGTGACTCACGTCGACGAGATCTTCGCGAAAAAAGAAGCCGAGATCATGGAGATCTGACAGTCGGCTGCCTGTTGCGTTTCTACTCGGAAGCGATGCCGTTGGGCGCGCTGGCCGAGTAGACCACGCGGGCAACATCGAGCTGGTTCAGGGTCCAGCGAATCATCGTACCTTCCCCTTGGAGCAAAGGTTCGTGGGAAAAGAGGTAGTAAGCCTTCATATCGGGCTTATCAGGCAGGGTGCCTTGTGACTTTTTTCCAGGGCTACCGCTAAGCACCAGAACTTTTTCGCCCGGCGCGAGCACGAACCCCGGATCGATTTGCCCAAGCACAGACCCACGTTTTCCTTTCCGGGTCACCACGACGTTCAGACCGGCCGAACTAATGGGGCTACTTCCGTTGTTGGTCAAAACGAACCATTCTTCATTGACCTTCTTGCGGTCAGAGGTGGCATGGACTTCTTCGAAGACGAGTGGCATGGAATCTGTCTATAGTCTGAAGCAACTTCAGACTCAACTGCCCGTTGTCACTAGACCCCAACAAGAGCCAACGAATGCCCAAATTTAACGTTGAAATTCCACACAATTTGGACGAAGCCGAAGCGAAGGCTCGTTTACAAAGAGCTCAGGCTAAGCTTGAAGCGGAATATGGAGCCAAATGCACCTGGGCTGGCGAAGTGATGCAAGTAAGCCGCAAAGGGCTCGATGCCCATGTGAAAGTGGCACCCGGCCAGTTGGAGATTAACGTTTCCCTTGGCCTGCTTCTGACCCCGATGATGGGGGCCATCCGTGAAGGCATAACCAATCGACTGACGAAATTGGTTACTGAGAGCTAAGCTTCTCAATAAGCCGAACCGCTGCCTGAAGTTCGGCGGTGGTTGTGTCGCTGCGGCCGGAAACGACCACGACTTCAGGCTTCTTCCCGTTGGAGCTCTTTAAGGCACCCGCCAAAGGGCGCGGCCCAAGTCCCGGCGCCAGGTCATCTCTGAGTCCAAGGGCGTCCGTTGCCATTACAAAGGGGGCCAGGGCAAGGGTTGCTCGCCGTTCTTCTGTAAGTAGTCCAAGCGTCTGCAGGACATCCAAGCGGGCAGGCAAGTGCGCTTTGACAAGCGAAGCGCCACGAAATTCTTCGAGCAGAAGATCCACCTCTCGTGGGCTTGGAAACTGCCAGGGGCCGATGCCGTGACCTACCGCAACCATCACGCCCCGGTTGTCTGCAACGCGCGCCAATCTTTCAAGCGTGAATCGGGCTGCATCGCACAGTCGTTCGTCGTACTGCGTTCGCTCTTTCAAGGCCGCTTCAAGAAGAGGCCTTGCCGCAACTTTTGAAGATCGGTCCCTGTCCCAGCGATTTTCGGCAAATGACTGTACGAAGAGTTGAACGGGTGCTTTCAGTTTGATGGAGAACGCATCCAAGTAAGCCCAGGTACAACCAAAGTCCCTTGCGAGCGCTAGCGTTTGGTCGGCAAAGTTGACCGCGCAAATCCGTTCCTCTGCGTCGTCGAGCGATCCCCAATGAGGCAGCCTTTTGCCGGCGACCAAGGGCTCGGGAGGCAAGGGAATCTGTGTTCCACAAAGAGGCAATCCTTGTTCCGACAGGGCCACGGCTGCTGATGCTAGCGCCCCTTGAGGCCAAGGAGCTCCCATGAAGCCCCCGTGGACACCTGCTTCGGCCGCCATCGTAGCTATGCCCATCTGAGCGTTGGCGGAATAGGGCCGAACTCGGCTGCTCGCTAGGATCAGGGGCTTAGACATTGGCTGGGAAGGTTTATCTTCCAGAAATTGATCACACCAGCCAAATCACCGCTTTGATTGGAATTCTCGCCATGCGATAAAAGCAGCCGAACGGCTTTGGGCTTTGTAGGGGATTCGGGTTGTGGATACGCAACCCGCCTGCTCGCTTTAGGTCGGCGACACTCTGGAGACATACATGCCTGGTTTTTTCGCGCGTCCGCTAACCCGATTGTCCTTATCCGTAGCCGTAGCTTCCTCCTTGGCAGTAGCCATCGGCGACTCCTCGAGAGCGTTGGCTCAGGAGCTTTCCAAGGCACCGGTTGACTTGCAAGTGTTTCGTCCCGCAGTGGACAGCAAAGGGTTCACCACCCTCAATGCGTCGCAGGTATTGGCGCCTGGTGATTTTTCGTTCGGTTTGGTCCTGACCTGGGCTCGAAAGCCCCTGTCCTTCGAGTCCACCAGCGACCGTAACTTCACGGTCAACAACTTGGTGACGCCAACCTTGTTTGGCGCTATCGGCATCGTGGGACGGCAGCAACTTGGCCTCGAACTGGGTTTGTCCCTACCCGTTGGCATCATGTCGGGCCGGGCGAACCCTCTGGACCCGAAGGTAACCACCACATCGAATGATGACGAGCTATTCAAGTTCGACGGTCAGGGCTTGGGCGACATCGGTGTTCACCCGAAGCTTCGGATCTCGAACGCCAGCCGCAACAAAGTGGGTCTCGCCCTTATCCCGTCGGTTTACCTGCCCACGGGCAACAAAGAGCGTTTCCTAGGTGAAGGCAAGCTCATCATCCAACCAAGCGTCGTCGTCGACAGCGAGTTTGGAAAGTCCGGCCGCTTTCGGATGGGGCTTAACGCCGGTGCAAGAATCCGAACTTCGGAATCCAGATTTATCGATGATCCAGCTTCGTTTTCCCACAAAGTGAATGGGAACGATGAGAACACCCGCCACGGAATAACGCTGGGTAACGAGCTGCTGGGTGGCGTGGGCGCTTCTTTCGCCGTGGTTCCTGAGAAGTTCGATATCGTCGGCGAGGTCTACGGCCAGTACGGATTGACCTCTAAGAAAATCGAAGGAAACAACAGTTCGGCGTTGCCTCCACTTGCTGAAGCGATAGCGGGCATCAAACTATACATGGCGCGCAATTCGTTCTTCCAAGCCGGTGGCGGTTGGGGAATTTCGCCAGCCTACGGAGCCGCAGAAAGGGGTCGTATTTATGTCGGCTTCATCTTTGAGCCCTCGATCGGCGACCGCGACCATGACGGTTACAAAGACGATGTTGACCAATGCCCAGACGACCCCGAAGATTTCGACGATTTCGAGGATGAGGATGGTTGTCCTGATCCTGACAACGATCAAGACGGCATTCTGGACGAAGACGATCAGTGCCCTAACGATCCGGAAACCAAGAACGGTTTCAAGGATGAAGACGGCTGCCCAGACGACACCAGCAATGATCGCGACGGCGACGGCATCCCTGACGACGAAGATCAATGCCCAGACGATCCTGAAGACAAAGACGGCTTCGAGGACAAGGATGGTTGCCCCGATCCGGACAACGATAAGGACGGCATTCTCGACGTAGACGATCTGTGTCCAAACGATCCTGAGGACAAAGACGGATTCGAGGACAAGGATGGTTGCCCCGATCCAGACAATGACAAGGATCGCATTCTCGATAAGGCCGACAAGTGTCCGAACGAGCCTGAGACCTACAACGGCACTGACGATGAAGACGGCTGTCCTGACAAAGGCAAGGTCATCATTCGCAAGGGCAAGTTGGAGATCTTGGACAAAATCTACTTCGAGACTGACAAGGACGTGATCAAGGAAATTTCCTTCCCACTAATCGACGCTATTGCGGCGACGTTGAACGGAAACCCACAGATCCAGATGATTGAGATACAGGGCCATGCCGACGAACGTGGCGATGACGCTCACAACTTGGATCTGACAGAACGACGTACCGCGGCCGTGAAGCGGGCCCTAGAAGAGCGGAAGGTTGATGGACTCCGTCTCACGTCACATGGGTATGGCGAAACCAACCCAATCTGCCGCGAACACAACGAGTCGTGTTGGAGTCAAAACCGTCGCGTCGAGTTCGTCATTCTCAAGCGTGAGGACGAATACAAGTTGCAAGGAGATGGGGGGCAATAGTTCCTTCGTTTCTCGGTAGGAAAGGGCGGTAGGCGAAGGTGTGAGAGCCTCCCCCCTTTCTTGCGGAACCCCCGGTAAATGAAGGCGAAAGCCTTGACTCACTCCCTGTGTGAGCTAGATACCGAGCCATTCAAAGGGCGGGGGTTCGGCATTGCCCAAGGTCTTGACTCAACAGACTCATCTGGCTCAACTCTCCAGGGAGAAAATCGACGAGATCAGGGATCGGACCAACATTTCGGAGGTCATAGGACGGCATGTGGAGCTCAAGCGTGCGGGCACTGGAAGTTGGATGGGGCTTTGTCCCTTCCACGCCGAGAAGTCACCTTCGTTTCACGTTAACGAGCAACGCCAATACTTCTATTGCTTCGGATGCGGAGCCAAAGGGGACGTGTTTAGCTTTCTGCAGCAAGTAGAGCAGCAATCGTTTGTGGAAGTTCTTAGATCTCTGGCCCAACAAGCCGGAGTTGAACTACCTGAAGAGCGACTGTCGCCGGCCGAACGAAAGGCGATGGCTGATGCTGAGACTGAACGCAGCAGGATGCTGCGGGTGATGGATTTAGCTGTTGTTTTTTTTGAAAGGCAGCTTACGACATCTGAAGGCGCTAATGCCCGCGCCTACCTTGAAAGCCGAGGCCTTTCGGCTGAGACGGCCACCAAATTCAGAGTTGGATTCGCGCCCAGTCGCTTTGATTCGTTGATCCAATACTTAAACGACGAACACATTCCCATGGCCGTTGCCGAACGGTTGGGATTGGTGGGGCGCAACGATCGGGGCAACTACGATTTCTTCCGAGATCGGGTGATGTTGCCGGTGCTTGATCGACAAAAGAGGCCTGTTGGTTTCTCGTCTCGTTTGATGGATCCTGAGGCGAAGGAGCGGAAGTACGTCAACTCGCCTGACACACCATTGTTCCACAAGAAAGAACAGCTTTACGGTTTGCATGCCGCGCTAGATGGCATTCGCAAGACCGAAACAGCTGTGCTCGTCGAAGGAAACTTCGACGTCATGTCGCTTTATGACGTTGGGATCACCAATGCTGTCGCTCCCATGGGCACCGCTCTGACGTCTGAACAGATCCAGCTGTTGGGCAAGATTGCTCGCAAGGTCGTGGTGATTTTTGATGGCGATGCAGCCGGCGAACGGGCCGCACGTCGCGCTCTTCCGTTGTTCTTAGACGCAGACGTCGACGGTCGCGTGGCTCGCATGCCTGGAGGCGTTGATCCAGATGACTTCGTTCGTCGGTTGAGTAAAGAGCAGGGGCCCGAGAAAGCCCGTGAGGGTTTCCAGCGTGTGATTGACACCAGCCGACCTATGGTCGAGCAGTTCATCGACACGGTAGTTTTGGAGGCAGATCCCACCGTGCCCGGTCGCGTGGCTGCCTTGGAGCAAGCCGCAGACGTCCTGGCGCAGGTACGTAACTCGACTGCCCGCGAGCTTTATGCTGGACGGCTCGCTGCTTCGTTGGGCGTAGATGGCGGCCAAGTTGTAAGGGCAGTTCGTGCGTCCTTGAACCAGCTTCGTCGTCGAGTAGGAAATGAACTTCGCCCGGACGTGCCAGCACCAACGTCGTCGAAGTCAGATACCAGCGAAAAGGGAAGCGATCAAATTGAGGGAAAGCCGGACGGACCACCGGCTGTTCGAACGCCACCTCGCTTTGTTTCTCCCTTGGAACTGGAAGTGTTGGCTCTTCTGATCAACCGCCCCGACTTGGCTGCCACCGCTCCGGCCAGCCGCGTTCCCGCGTTATTTGTGGATATGGCCATGCGACAATACGCAGTTTCTCTGTTGGCGGCAGGTACCACCGCTCCCCAGCGGGGGGTTGATGTTCCTAGCTGGCTGGACGCTGGAGCGGAAGACATCCGCAACCAAGTCGCAAAGGCAATCACCGCAGGGGCGCGTTATCGCACCTTAGAACGTGCTGATTTCGCCCTCACCGAAATGATTGCGAAGCTTGAACTCGTGCACCTTGAGTCTGAAGTAGCTATGGTTGCACTCCAGCTAAAAGAAGCCCTTACGCAAGGCGACGAAGCCACCGCCAAGTCACTTGCGATTCGACAAATCGAACTCGCTCGACAAAAACACACGTTGCACTAACGCCCCCCACGCCAACTGAGATGACCATGATCGACATGCTCGACGATGACGCCGACGATTTGACCGACGAACCAGGCGAACCCGAAGTGGTTGCCGTAAGCAAGCCTGGACGCAAGAAGCGTGCGGCTGGCGGCGGGGACGACGGTGATCTGGACCGCAAAAAGCGCGAACTTATCGCGTTGGGTAAGTCGAAGGGCTACCTCACCTACGAGGAAGTCAACGACCACATGCCAGAAAGTGTGGTTTCGTCGGATCAGATCGACGATTGGCTTTCCGCCTTGGGGGGAGAGGGCATCGAGATTGTCGAGAACAGCTCTGCTGCAACCAAGGGAGGCGATCGCGGCCCACCCGAAGAAGAGCAAGAAGCTGAGGCCGAGGCACGTGAAGAGGCCGAGGAAGACGACGAGTTCTCTAAGAGCAACGATCCCGTTCGCATGTACTTGCGAAAGATGGGCTCTGTATCGCTGTTGACCCGCGAGGGCGAAGTTGAGATCGCCAAACGCATTGAAGACGGCGAACGCCGCGTCTTGCAGGTAGTTTTAAGTTCGCCAGTCGCGATCAACGAAATCATCGATTTGGCCGAGAAACTGCGTAAGCAGAAGCTTCGAGTCAAAGAGGTTGTCAAAGACGCTGACGAAGAAGCGGAAGACTATGATGAACAGTTCCACATCGAACGTGTTTGCAAAGTCATTGACAAGGTAAAGAAACACCAAGGCGAGATTGATAAGCTCTTCGAGAAAGACGGAGAAGGGAAAGTCCCTTCAGACGCCGCGAAGAAGAAGCTCAAGGTTCAGGTCGACAAGCACAAGAACGAAATGTTCGAGGCGCTTCACGATCTGCGCATGAACAAGAAGCAGATCGATCGCATTGTCCACGTCCTCAAGGGGTACGTAGGGCGCATCGAAACGGCCAACCGGGAAGTGGCCGAATGCGAACGCCGCTCGGGAATGCCTATCAAAGATTTGCGCAAAACGCTCAAAGAGCAGCGCACATCTGATGTTCGCAAGAAAGCCGTAGCCAAAAAACTCGGCCTACGCGCTGAAGAACTCGAAGAAATGTCGCGCGTGATCGTCAACGCGCAGAAGAAGATCAAGACGGTTGAGGACGAAACCGGCCTGCAGGAAGACGACCTTCGCCACACCGTTCGCGAAATTGAAGACGGCGAACGGAATGCCGAACTTGCCAAAGCCGAGCTTGTTGAAGCCAACCTTCGTTTGGTTGTTTCGATCGCCAAGAAATACACGAACCGTGGTCTGCAATTCTTGGATCTGATTCAAGAAGGCAACATCGGCCTCATGAAGGCCGTCGATAAGTTCGAGTACAAACGCGGATACAAGTTCTCCACTTACGCCACCTGGTGGATTCGCCAGGCAATCACTCGCGCGATTGCCGATCAAGCTCGCACCATCCGTATTCCGGTGCACATGATCGAAACCATTAACAAGTTGATCCGCACCAGCCGCTATTTGGTGCAAGAGCTTGGTCGAGAGCCCACGCCTGAAGAGATCGCAGACAAGATGGAGCTGCCGATCGACAAGGTCCGCAAGGTCCTCAAGATTGCTAAGGAGCCAATCTCGCTTGAAACGCCGATTGGCGAGGAAGAAGATTCTCACCTCGGCGACTTCATTGAGGACAAGAGCATCATTTCGCCTTCAGATGCCGTGATCTCGATGAACTTGGCCGAGCAAACACGGCGGGTATTGGCGACCTTGACACCGCGTGAAGAAAAAGTTCTGCGGATGCGTTTCGGCATCGGGGAAAAGAGCGATCACACGCTTGAAGAAGTTGGCCAGGACTTCGAGGTGACCCGGGAGCGTATTCGTCAGATCGAGGCCAAGGCACTTCGCAAACTACGACATCCCTCGCGCAGCAAGCGCCTTAAGAGCTTTATGGAAGGCTAGCGATTTCCCTTAAGGCCCTTTGTGGATCGTCGGTTCTCAGTAACTGTAGGGGGGCAATCCCTCTTGGTTTGTGTTCGCAAAGTCCGCGAAGACGAATTCGATGTGAGCGTTGGCGACGGTGCATTCGTTCGGGTTGACCGGCGAGACGTTCGCAGCCATTCCGGGGCCACCCGTTGGTCTTGGATGGAAACGGGAGTTCTCGTCAAAGCTACGGTTGATCAACTTGGAGCGGACCTCCGGATCACTCTAGGTGGAGCTGAAGTTAACGCTAAAATTCAGGACGCCCGGAAAGCACTGGTGGCTAATCTTTCGGGCAGCACCTCACGTTCGGTGGCGGGGCCGTTTCGCCTTCGCACCCAGATTCCCGGACGTGTCGTTAAAGTGCTTGTTGCTGTTGGCGATCTTGTGAAAGAAGGGCAACCATTGGTGGTTGTCGAGGCAATGAAGATGGAAAACGAGATGCGCGCTCCCCGCGATGGAGCGGTCGCAGAAATCTCGGCCATCGAAGGCAGCACAATCGAGGCCGGAGCGAGCCTGCTGGTTCTTGCGGCTATGCCGTAACGGATTCAGGTCGCGACAGGGCGGAGATAACAGCTGAGCGCAGATCCGAAAATGAAGGCGGATTGTCCAAACTTCCGATGGCACCGAGAGATTCGCCTCGTTCTCGGCTAGCAAAACTGTGCCCCAGAACGATCAGCGGTACGGGTTGAGATCCCTGGCCGAGTCGATTCACGACTTCTTCCCCCTCAATCCAATCAAGATTGACGAGTGCAACGTCAAACGTCTTGTTTTCCTGAGGATAGAACGCGTCGTCCACATCGACGACGCTGCAAGAAACAATCGCGGCGAGATGACGCTTGACGACTGCGCGCGTACGATCTTGCCCAGGCCCAAGTGCTAAGAGCACAGTTATTCCTGAGAATCGTGAAGCCATCTCATCTACCAGCAAGCCGTAGCTTTCTTCTGGTGTATCGAATTCGATGCCCATTCCTGGCGGTTCCGTGGGCGTTGAATCTCTCCTTACCCACGCAACGACACCGGAAAGCTCAATCGTCTCCTCGTCCGGCGTGACCAACTTCAAGCTGATCCTGTCACCACGGGGCAAGGGAGTGGACGTTTCTATGAACAATCCACCTTTTGAGAGGTTGACTGAGTAAGACACTAAGAACGCACCTGCAGACCTATAACGAATCTCCAGTGCAACCTGGATTCGTTCGTTCTTCCGTTCGTGTTGTTTTTCGGTGCTTTGGGTCATGAGGGCAAAATGCGCCCGAGTATTCGATCCAATTCATCGAGAGAATGGAAGAAAATCTCAAGGTGCCCGGCACCAGGAGATGATTCAACCACTTTTACCCGCGTCGCCAGGGATCGTTGTAATCGTTCTGTGAGGTCACGCGCAGCGGCCGACTGCCGGGCAGGTAGGGGCGCAGGCGGAACCACCACCTTGTTTTCGGCGGGAACCCGCGCGTTCTTGACCAACGATTCAACCGCACGCACAGAAAGATTTCGCGCAATGGTTTGCCGAGCAAGCTGCTCCATGGCGGCGGCGCTTTCCAGCCCCAACAAGGCGCGTGCATGGCCCATGGAGAGCTTCTCGTCGACCACCATGACCTGAACCTTCTCCGGTAACTTGAGAAGGCGTAGCGCATTGGCCACAGTGCTGCGATCTTTGCCCACCCTTGCGCCCAGAGCGTCCTGCGTGTAGCCGAAGTCAGTAATAAGGCGGCTGAGGCCGCGAGCTTCTTCCAGCGGGTTGAGGTCCTCTCGTTGGAGGTTCTCAACCAAAGCCGCTTCAGCAGCTTCTGCGTCTGTGAGCTGCCGGACGATGACAGGGACTTCGTGCAATCCTGCCCGTTGAGCGGCTCGCCAACGGCGTTCGCCCGCGACGATCTCGAATCCACCGTCGGATGTGGGACGGGCCAGGATCGGCTGAATCACTCCTTGTGCGCGAATAGATTCCGCCAATTCGTCCAGGCGGTCGTCTTTGAAGGTCTTGCGGGGTTGTGTGCTGCCAGGCCGCAACGCTTCGATGGCTAAGATCTTAAGACCCTCTCGCGATTCGATTTGGGGCTCTTTACCTTTCTTCGAGTTGTCGACTATCGCAGGATCTTGCGCGTAAGGCTCGGCTGCGGCAGGAATCAGGGCCGCCAGTCCGCGACCCAACGCTTGGCGCTTTCCAGAGTTCACGGCTTTGACTCCGCAGCAACTGCAGCTGCGACCTTCGCGTTTAGTTGCTCATAGCGGCCAAGAAACTCTTTTGCTGCCTGCAGGTAGCTTTTCGCCCCTTTGGAGGCCACATCGTAGAGCAATATCGGTTTACCGAAGGAGGGGGCTTCCGACAAGCGTACATTCCTGGGGATACTCGCTTCATATACAACTGGACCGAAATGGCGTTTCACTTCTTCAGTAACCTGTTCTGTGAGGTTCTGTCGCGTGTCCACCATACAAAGAAGAATGCCTTCGATCGCTAACCCTGGGTTCATTGATCTACCCACCAGATCGATCGTATTTTTCAGGTCAGACAGCCCTTCAAGAGCGTAGTACTCGCATTGCAGCGGTACGATGACGGCGTCGGCAGCGCAAAGCGCGTTTAACGTGAGAAGGCCTAAGGAGGGTGGGGTGTCGATCAGGATGAAGTCGTAGTTGGCCGCCAATTGCCGCAATGGCTTGCGTAGCCTTTGTTCCCGAGACTCCACACCTACAAGTTCAATCTCGGCGCCAGACAGGTTCTGGTTGGCGGGCAGCAGGTGTAAGAACGACAATTCCGTTTTGAGGATGACGTCACCGATTAGAGCGTCGCCGAGTAACACGTCGTACACGCTTTTGTGAACCGCCTGTTTCGGGTGTCCGAGCCCCGAAGTGGCATTGCCCTGCGGGTCCATATCCACGAGCAGCACGCGCTTCTCGGCCGCCGCTAAAGATGCGGCCAAATTGACGGCGGTGGTCGTTTTACCAACCCCCCCTTTTTGATTCGCTACCGCGATGATTCGACCCATGTTGGGGCGAAAAGTCCTAACACTTTCCGGAGGCATTCATCAACAAATCCGCCGCAGATCTTCATGAATAAGAAAAATGCTTTGACGAAATCCTACAGTCGGTTACTTTATCCTACATGTAGTTCGAGTGGCGAGCCCGCCACTGGCTCCACGCAAAAGGAAACGAATCATGCGGATGAACGATGTAGGCCTATACAACAGTTTCGAGGAAGTGGAACGCTGTGAACTTCGTCAGCTCGACAGTGCGTTTGTCGATGAAATGACGGACGGCTTCACAGAGTCCTTTTTCGAAGACTCAATCTCAGATGGCTTACTTGCGACGGCTGCCTGGGACGACTAATTAGAATCTCTGCGTTGGAACGCTGGTACGGGCGCGCCGAAGAACTTGACGGCCAACGCCGAAGCTTAGAACCATTTCAGCGTCGCGAACTTCGCCGCGATAGGAATCGAGTTGGCGTCGACCATCGTCACACGGGCCGCCTTCAAGAATCTCAAAGCCATGCTCCTTGAACGTAAAGTGACCAGCTGAAATTGTCCCGCGAACCTCGTAGCGCGTGACAGTTCTGAACTCCATGGAAGCGTTGCATCTGTAGAGGCGTCCGTCGGTCGATCGTTGTTCCACAGTGCGATCGTAGAATCCGACCACTTCAGTGCCTTCTTGTACCAAGTGCCACTCTTCACGTTCTCGTTTGGCGTCGCCGTTCGGCAATTGCGCCTGCTGTTCCCACACCCAATGGCCCTGTAGTTTTTCGCTGCGTCCGTCGCCCAGTGCGGCCGGTGGCGCTCCAACAACGGCGAGCATCGTTGCTGGCGCTCCGACGGCCAATTCGGCTGTCGTCGGAGTCGAGCGCGGCTTTGCATTTCGCCTTCGCACAAGTTGCTGTTGTTGGTGACCAGCTCCAATGAGCAACGTGTCTCCTGCGAGACGTGCTGCATATTGCGAAGGTCCTCGTTCGGGTGGTTGACAGGTTCCTTCTGAACGAGGTGCTTTTTGCTCGGAAATCACCATGAGATCGCCTTTTCGGTGACCAGTGACTTCACTTGTTAGCCACGCCGTGAGCTGCGAACGACCGCTACACAAGAAGGGGCGGCCATCTCGAGAAACAAGGGTTAATTCAACAAATAGGACGCCGCGAACTTCGTCTCCCACTTGCCTCAATCGCCACGTGTGTCGTTCAATTTCCCGGTCCGGTAAGACACCTTGTGCACCTCGCACAGCCTCTCGGTCGAATGAACCTTCCCAGGTGCCTGTGACATCTCCGTTGATTGCTGGTGCTGTAGCGATTTCGGATCTGAGGGATGTCGCGCAAGCAGAACTCAAGAGGCTGATCGTCAAGATCAACGCCAGCCCACACGGGGCCGATTCGAAGCACGGTCGAGTTTTGTCAGTGCTCACCATTACAAATCATCGGCACCATTCGATGATAGATAGAGCGACTTTCGAAGGTGAACGACATTTTGGTAGGAGAATGGCCCCCTCCGTAGGTACACAAGCTCCGCTTGCCGACCACGCGCTACGGGACTGTTTTTTCAAGTGCAGCTTGGGCTTGGCGCGCCTTGTATTCGGCCTCTTCCTGAGGTCGCCACTTTAGAAGGATGCGGTCCAAGGCTGCCTTAACTTCAGGGTCGGATTCGTACATGTAAACCGCGTGAATCTTTGGGGTTAGAATGCGGTTTTCCTTATCCGTTGCCTCCACCACCCGTAGCGCCTCGAGCCGAACGCGCTTGTCAGGGTCAGGAAACATAACTGCCACTGCGTAAGGGACACTTGGAAGTCCGGAGTTCCCCAAGCGGCGTATCATCTCTAACTTTCGCTCGGGTTCCTTTTCAGACAGCAGTGCCGTTCCCAGTTGGTCGGGCGGAATCTTGGCAATGTCAGGAGCGGTTGGCAGTTCTGGGGCCACGACCGCCTGCGGCGCAGTTTTGGGGGAATCAGTCTCTTGAGGTGGTGGCGTGGCCTGTGGGTGGGCTTCTGCAGGGGCCTCGAAAGCAACCAGCGGTGGGGGCTCGGAGACCTCCCGAGCTTTTGGCGACAACTGCTGAAAAACAAGCCAGGCACCTCCCACAGCCGTGAGACCTACAGTGGCTAGGGCTGCCTTTACCAGGGGTGAGGATGAGCGCTCAGAACGATTGGTAGCCATGTGAGAATCCTGTACGCATCGCTATCGGTAGAAACAACCGGAATTCTGAAGCTCGCGAACCAACGAGCAGCGGTTACACTTTCTCCGTGAACCCAATAGTGCAAGCAACGCAGTCGTCTGAAAATGCGCAACGTCCAACAGTCTGGATCATCGGGGCGCGGACGTTAGGGCGGGCGTTGGCTTTGCACTTTGCGGGGCTGGGTTGGAGGGTCGTGACAAGCGCACGGACACAAAAGGACGTGGAAGCCGTGGCAACTGCTGTAAATGAAGCTGGCGGCGAAGGTCGTGGCGCGGTTTGCGACTTGTCTGTACCCCAAAGTTTGCAGGCCGTTGTGGAATCTGAGCCGCGCATTGACCTTTGCATTGCTGCGCAAACAGCCGGTGGGCGCTTTGGTGCCTTGCCGTTGGTGGATTTGCCAGACGACGAGCTCCGCCGTGGATTTGAAGGTTACCTGCACGCTACCTGGAACCTCTTGCGATCTGTTGGGCCCCACATGTTGCAAAGGGGTTCAGGCACGTTTATCCAGGTGGGAACCTCATCGGGAGTGAGAACCAAATCGGGGTACGGCGCCCTTGGGGCTGTTCAGCATGGTTTGCGGGCGATGCTCCAGGTGGCTGCCAAGGAATGGCGTGAACAAGGAGTACATGTCGCCTATTTGCCTATCGACGGTGCTATCGAAAGTGACAGAACAGGAAACTGGATCGAGAAAAACGGCCTTTCCCGAGCGATCCCGCAGCAATCCATCGCCGAAGCCTGTGCCTTCCTGCATGCCCAACACCCCAGAGGTTGGACACACGAGTTGGTCCTCCGTCCCCCGGGAACGGATTGGACGGCGCCAACTTAGGCCCACTTTGAACAAACGCACAAAAAGTCATCCACGGCCCACTCCCGAAGTTGGCAGACGTGGTCTATGTTACGCGCTCCCTCGATAAGGAAAGAGATACACCCTGATGACCAAGCGTTTGTTTAACTTCTCTGCGGGTCCGGCCATGCTTCCAACCGAGGTATTGCAGGCCTCCGCCAGCGCTCTTGTTGACTTCAAGGGAATGGGTGCAGGGATTGCTGAGCTAAGCCACCGTGGCAAAGAGTTCGACGGCGTCTTGGATGAGGCTATTGCCCTTTGCAAGAAGCTTCTATCTGTTCCAGATACCCACGACATCCTTTTCATGCAGGGTGGAGCCACTCAGTTGTTCAACGTGGTTCCCATGAACCTTCTTGATGGCACTGCCGAGTACGTTTCAAGCGGTCAGTGGTCGCACAAGGCCGCAAAGACGGCGCAGGCCGCTTATGGCGACAAGATCAAGATCATAGCTTCTAGCGAGGGCACCGATTTCGATAGGCCACCCGTGGGTTGGTCCGCGTCACCTAACGCATCTTATCTGCACGTTTGTTCGAATGAAACCGTGCACGGACACCGCTTGGTGCAGTGGCCCGAACACAAGAACCTCGTGGTTGATGCCAGTTCTGAAATGATGTCGCGGCCTCACCCGATTGACCGAACGGCTCTCGTTTACGCAGGTGCTCAAAAGAACCTCGGGCCATCAGGTGTTGTATTGGTGATCGTACGCAAGGACATGTACCAGCGCATTTCCCAAAGCACGCCTGAAATCTTCAGCTTCAAGGTGTTCGCAGACAACAAGAGTTGCCTAAACACGCCTCCGACTTTTGGTATCTACGTGCTGCTTGAATCGTTCCGCTGGATGGAACGACAAGGTGGCCTTGCCGCCATTGAAAAGCGAAACGCCGAGAAGGCCAAAACGATCTACGACGCCATAGATGGTTCTGGTGGTTTTTACCAGGGCACTGTGGCGGACCATTCTGCTCGAAGCCATATGAACGTGACGTTCAGGCTCCCAACGGAAGACTTAACCGAGGCACTTGTTAAGGAATGTGCCAAGGAAGATATGGTGTCGCTTAAGGGGTACAGGTCTGTTGGCGGCATTCGCGCTTCGATTTATAACGCAATGCCCCTCGAAGGCTGTCAGGCTCTGGCGGCGAAAATGCGCCAGTTTGCCGCCTCTCGCGGCTAGGTTACGTAGGCTCTCCACCTTTCGGGTTGGCCTTCCGTCCAAGCTGTACTAGAACGACGCCCCGAAAAGGCGAGTCATTTTCCGCCCCAACAAACAAAGGACCTAAAGGTAAATGTCGCAGGATCAATTCCGGGTACTGGTTGCTGATGATATGGCCGCTGACGCAGTGGCAATCATGAGCGACGCCGGCCTTAAGGTAGATGTCAATACGGGGCGCACGCCTGAACAACTTAAAGAGATCATTGGCCAGTATCACGGTCTTGCCGTGCGCTCGTCGTCGAAGGTCACCTCTAGTCTGTTGGAGGGCGCGAGCCAATTGAAGATTGTGGGTCGTGCTGGCGTAGGCGTTGACAACATTGATGTTCCCGCTGCCACGAAAAAACAAGTTCTTGTCATCAACACGCCTGCTGGAAACGGCATAGCTGCTGGCGAATTGGCCTTGGGATACATTTTCGCGCTGGCTCGAAAGCTGCCGCAATCGACGGCTAGCATGAAGGCTGGGCAGTGGGACAAGAAGGCCTTCATGGGCGTCGAAATCACTGGCAAGACTTTGGGCGTTGTTGGTTTTGGCAACATTGGGCGCATGGTGGGTGACCGAGCTGTTGGCCTGAAGATGAACGTGCTGGCTTATGATCCATTCATTCAGCCAGGAGCGGTGCCACCTTCGGGCACGGAATTCGCTACCTTGGAAGAATTGATCAAGAGGTCCGATTTCATAACGCTTCATATGCCGTTGACTCCCGACACAAAGGGGCTTTTTGGTCGCGATAACCTTCTAAAAATGAAGAAGAACGCTTACCTCATCAACTGCGCACGGGGCGGCATCATTGACGAGGCAGCGCTTTACGAGGTCATGAAAGACGGCCACCTCGCTGGCGCTGCGCTTGACGTTTTTGAGGAAGAGCCCTGCGGGCCACTGCCGGTATTATCCCTGCCCAATGTCTTGTCGTCGCCACACACGGGCGCATCGACAAAAGAGGCACAAGTGAAAGTTGCGATCGAGTTGGCCGAAGTGTTTGTGGATTTTCTGCTAAAGGGCAAAGTCCGAAACGCGGTAAACAAGCTGTAACCGCGCGAACTACTTACGCCCATGGTTGAACCCTCATCACTACGCCTGCCTGCCGGGATTCGCGATTTCGCTCCCGGCGCAGCGGCTGCGCGTCGACAAATTGCCGAAACCCTCATCGGGGTCTTCGAACGCTGGGGCTACGCTCAAGTCATCACCCCGGCCTTTGAATACGAAGCCGTTTTGGCTCTTGGGCTAGGCAGCGACGGGCGAGCCTCTGCTCTGCGCTTTGTTGAGCCAAGTTCTGGGCAGGTTCTGGCACTACGACCTGACATCACCCCGCAGGTTGCGCGGTTGATGGCCACTCGTTTTCGTGAAGAATTGGGGCCAATTCGTATGTGCTACGAAGGTCCCGTTTTTCGTTACGATTCGGCTGCGCGGGCCCAAAAAGAATTGATCCAGGCCGGCGTTGAGTTGGCCGGAATTGACGGTGCCGACGGCGACGTTGAAGTTATTTCAACAGCACTAGAAGCTCTTTCTGCAGCTGGATTGCCGGAGGTGACCATCGATCTGGCTCACCCTGGGTTGGCGCGGGCTGTGATTGAAGCCGTTCGGCTGCCCGAAGAATGGGTGCAGCGCTTTCGTCAACGAATGGCGAAACGCGATAGAGCAGGGGTGGCTGAGGTTCTTTCCCACGCCAGGGGATCGAAATCGATCATCGCCTTTGCTTCGTTGCTCCCATCGTTGTCCGGAGGACCAGAAGTTTTGGATCGCGCCGCGGCCAGCGCTCCTGGTGCAGACGTTCGCCAAGCACTGGCTTATCTGCGGGACGTCGTCGAAAGGCTTGCGAATCGTGGCGTAGCCAAAGGCCGCGTGCATGTAGATCTTGGCGAAGTCCGCGGGTTCGACTACTACACGGGGGTTCGCTTTCAGGGCTTCGTTCATGGCGCGGCAGATGCGATTGTTGCGGGCGGTCGCTACGACGCTTTGATGGGGCGTTACGGCAGGCCTCGTCCAGCCGTTGGGTTTGCGATTGACGTCGAACTGACGGCCGGGGCCCTAGAAGAACAACAAGGGCGAATGCCAATTGGCCCCCGTAACGGTACGGGCGGTGTACTGGTTGTGGGCGAAGCGGTGGCAGCAGAAGCCCAGGCGCACCGCATTCGCGCAGGCGGCCAACGCGCCGCCGTGGCTGGCAATATGTCCTCTGACGACGCGAAGGCGTACGCCCAGCGCTGGGGATACAACGAAATTCTTTTGGCAGGGAAGAAAAACAAAACCCTGTCCGTCGAGTGAAAGCGGAAGAAAGAAAATGCCTGTAGCTGTAGTTGTCGGAGCTCAATGGGGTGACGAAGGGAAAGGGAAGGTCGTTGATCTTCTCACCGAGAATGCGGACGTCGTTGCCCGTTGGGCAGGTGGCGCTAACGCCGGCCATACGCTCGTCGTTAACGGCCAAAAGTACATCACCCACTTGATGCCATCGGGAGTGCTTCGCCCCCAAGTGACTTGCGTCGTGGGCGAGGGCATGGTGATTGATCCAAAGGTTCTCGTCGAAGAAATCCGTGCCTTTCGAGACGTTGGCTTATTGTCCGATTCGTCTAAATTGATCGTCTCCCGTCGTGCACATATGACGATGCCCCACCACCGGATCCTAGACGGACTGCGTGAGCAGGGACCCGCGGCAGTAGGCTCAACAAAACGGGGCATTGGACCCACCTACGAAAGCAAAGCGGCCCGGACCGGTCTGCGGATCGACGATTTGTACAGGCCCGACAGGTTTCGAAAGCGGCTGGAAGCCAATATGCAACTTCTTGCCCCGGTCTTGGCAGAAGCCAAGGACCAACTTCCTTCAATCGAAGACGTGATGAAGGATTACTTGGCTCTCGCTGAGGAAATTGCACCCTACGTGGGCGACGCTTCTCGCTTTATTAATGAACAGATCTCTGCGGGGAAGAATGTCCTTTTGGAAGGCGCCCAAGGCGTACTCCTCGACATTGACCACGGAACTTACCCATTTGTGACTTCGTCTTCGACGACGGCTGGCGGCGCGTGTGCCGCCTTGGGCATCGGTCCTACAAAGATCTCTACGGTGATTGGCATCGTTAAGGCCTACGCGACGCGCGTAGGAATGGGGCCGTTCCCAACAGAGCTTAAGGAAGCCGTGGGTGCCCAGATTCGCGAGGCCGGTGCAGAATTCGGCTCCACAACAGGGCGACCCCGACGTTGCGGTTGGCTGGACATTCCAGCCCTGCGTCTGGCCATTAGACTTTCGGGTATTGAGAGCTTAGCGCTGACCAAACTCGACGTCTTGTCGGGAATGAAGACTGTTAAGGTCTGTGTTGCGTATAAGCTGCGCGGCAAAGTTCTAGAAGAAATGCCAGTGGATCCGGAAGATTTGGAAGAAGTCGAACCGGTCTTTGAAGAGCACCCAGGCTGGACCGAAACCAATTCGAAAGGCGGCCTTGAGGGGCTTCCTGAAACGTCCCGGAGGTACCTTGACCGGGTTAGTGAGTTGGCTGGCGTACCCCTAAGTCTCATCTCGGTGGGGCCAGATCGAGACCAAACCATCATCAAGGGTCACCCCTTCGAGTGATTCTTCGTTCGATTCTTGCCTCCGGGGCGGTGGATCGTTATTGTGGCGGAGGCATCCCGTGCGTGGTTGCTAACTGTATGAGGAAGCAATGAAAATCGTCTGCGAAGCCTGCGGAGCGAAGTACTCAATTTCGGACGATAAAGTCCGCGGAAAAGTCTTCAAGATCCGATGTAAGAAATGCAGCCACATCATTGTGGTTCGCGGAAATGAAGACGGCGGGCCCATTGAGGCCGAGGTACCCCAAGCTGCTCAGGCACCCGCGGATCAAACCGCTGAGGCGGACGCAGTATGGTACGTCGTGGTTGAAGGCGAACAGGTTGGACCTTTAACTGAAGCCGATGTTGCTGCTCGTGTGGGCCGCGGCGAGGTCAGCAGCGAAACCTTTGCCTGGCGCGAAGGAATGGCTGATTGGATTCAAATATCTGCGATTGCAGAGTTCGCAGGCTCGCTAGCTGCCGCCCCACCGCCGGCAGGTATGGACGATGCGGACAGCCCGTTCGCTCCTCAACCGACGGCCGTATACCCACCTGGCACGGCCGAAAGCATCTTTGGTGACGAAGGTGATGCCTTGCCATCGCCAATGACCGCAAGGTCGGCTCCGTCCCGATCGGAAGGCACGGAGGTCTTTGGCGCTCCGGCTTCAGTTGGGAAACCCTCGAAGGCACAAGATCTGTTTGCCCCTCAATCGGATTACGATTCTTTCTCGGCACCTGCCCCAACCGCGATCAGCCCCGTTGCCGCTCACATGGCCCCGGCGCCTGTATCGCTTTCGTCTTTGGGTGGCATGGGGGCTTCGTCAGGGGGAGGTTTCTTCCCTTCTTCGGCTCCGGCACCAGCAGCGGCCGGCGCCGGGCTTACTGGCCAGCGCTCTGAGAATTCGGTTTTATTCTCCTTGTCCAACCTAGAATCATTGGCGGGCGGGCATTCAATTGGAGCCGCTTCTTCTGCACCTGGTGGTCGTGGATTCTCGTCTGCACCGGCCCCGGTGACAGAAGGATCCGGGTTGATTGATATCCGCTCAATGGCTGCAATGACGATGGGCAAACAGGCCCGACAGCCATCCATGTTTGGTGGAATGCCGATGGCGTCCCCAGAGTTGCCAACCTTTTCAGCGGGACCAATCGCTCCTTTGGCCCCGATGCTGCTGCCGTCACGGCAAAGTGAAGGTTTACCAAAGTGGGTGTTTGTCGTTGGCGGACTGCTGGTGTTAGCCTTGGGTGGACTAACCTGGGCTTTCGTAACTCAACCTTCCCCGGCACCAGTGGCGACTCCCGTTGTTGCGCCTGCACCGGCCGCGCCGGCCGCGCCCGCAGATCCTCCCACCACCCGACAGCCCAATGCTGTTGAACCAGCCCCCGTGGCTGCGGTGCCCGCTAAGGAAGAGCCCTTGCCTCCAAGGGAAGAAGCAGGCGCATCCCGCGATAAGGGCACGCAAAAGAAGACCACTCCGTCTAGCGGCTCCAAGAAGACGACAGCCGCCGCCAAAAATAGCGACGAACCGGTGGCCAAATCAGAACCCACAGCGAAAACTGAACCTGCACCAAAAGCCGAGCCAGCAGCACCTGCAGCCAAGAAGGGGTCTTTGGATGATCTTCTTTCTGGAGCGATGGGCACGCCGAAGAAATCCGTTCCCGCACCAACGGCTGCGTCTCCAACTGGCGCTCCTGAGGCCAAGAAGTCTGGTCCTTTGGGCAAGAGCGACATCGTCAAAGGGATGATGGGGATCATGCCGAAGACAAAAGCGTGCTACGACCAATTCAAGGTGCCAGGAACTGCGTCAGTGAACGTGAAAGTGGATTCTTCTGGCCATGTTGAGAGCGCCAACGTTACCGGTAAGTTCGGTGGAACACCGACAGGCGAGTGTGTTGAAAAAGCAGTTAAGACTGCCAAGTTCCCGCCATCTGACGGTTTGGCGTTCCCTTACCCAATTCCGCTACGTTAAGAGAACCCAGCGAAGGGCGTAAGCCCAAGCAACAAAACAGCGCTCTGGGGTTTCCCAAGAGCGCTGTTTCCTTTCGAAGGATCTCGCTGCTCTAACGCGCGGTTCTGGGCCCCCGCCTTGCCATGTACCAAATCAATAAGGCCAGCACCGCAAGGCCTGCCAAAACAAGCGCGGACAAGTTTGCACGTTGTTTCGGAGGTTCAGGTCCGCGGGTGGGTTGTAAGTTAAAAGTGCTTTTCCATCCTGGAGGAGGGTGCCCCTGCAGTTTGTAGCTGCGGTCTTGCCCCGTTGACACTGGCGTTGAACTTGAATCCAACGTCCAGCCTGGCCCCGTTGTACACGCGACTTCTGTTTCCCCGAGAAACACAGGCTCTAAAGCTGGTTCCAAGGAAAAGACATGGAAACTGCCGCCCCCTAACGCCAAGGTCATTCGTGCTTCAACTACGAATGGCGCTGGTGCCACCTGCCTGTTGTTCCCGAAATCGATGCTGACTGATGGTGCGAACGCTATCGGTTCGCCCTGGTGTTCCAGTCGCAACCATTGCGAGGCTTGAGCTTGCATCGCATTTGTTAGATCGCGGATTTCAATCGGGCTGAGAGACCCATCACCGTTTGAATCTGCTGACCTTCTAACGGAAAAAGCAGGATGGTCTCCATAAAGCAAAGCCACAGAGACCTCGGCTTTTGTGCCATTCGCTGTGAGATTGACGTATCGGTTCACCAACGTCGGACTGTTTTCCGGATGTGCCTGCAAATCGAGTGGCACTAAAGACAACGCGCAGGCTATCGCGAACTGGCATAGAAGGAGCCTTATCGTGTCCGTTCTAGCCGCTTGGAACTTGACCCTGGCAACAGCTGAATCTACCCTGGAAACACAATGACCACCCGCATCGAAGCACACATCGCCGGCACGGTCTGGAAGATCGAAGTCAACGTTGGAGACACGGTAGCGGTGGGCCAAGTGGTGATCATCCTGGAATCCATGAAGATGGAAATGCCCGTCGAGTCGCCGACCTCGGGATTGGTCACGTCTGTCCTTGTGGTAGAGGGGCAAGCTGTTCAAGAAGGCCAACCAGTTGTCGAATTGGGTTAGTTACCAAACCCCTTCTCCGCGGCGTGAAGCGCAACTCATTCGCCGCGAGGAAAGTCGTTGTGGTGAGGCAGCCGAGGGAGACCATCGTCACCGCGAACAGGTTGATTTGGATCTTCCTGTTTGTCTGCATCCTTAGGCTTCTTCGCTTTGGGCGGTTCGGGTTTGTCTGCATCGCGCTTTGGGCGAGTGGGCGGCGGTGGGGGAGCTCCAAGTTCCTCCAGCGCTTTCTTTTGAAGCTTTTCCAGTAGTAGCACTTCGACGTGTCGAGGTTTGTCCGGGATCGTCAGCACCACTTTTGTTCCTGAGCGACCGTCAGTTTGGACAACCGGAACTAGTTCAAGAGACGCCTTGTGAACTTTGGTCGGCTCCTCAACGTAGTCAAAGAGGATGTAGCCAGCATCGCGGTCTTTTTCGAGAATAGGGAATCGCTGATCAACTCGGAGGAACCTTACGGCCGTTGACCAAATTTGATCGACTGGATAGGGCGATTCAGAGTTCGATCGAGCCTGGGCAGTATCCTCAAAGATGCATAGTGATAGCGAAGTCGCTAATAGAAACAATGATGAAAAAACAATCACTTGCAGTGGTTTGTTAAAGTTTTTCATGATGTTTGTAGGCGCGTTTCGACTGCATCAGCCGCCACCGCAGATTCCGTGACCATTTGGCGCAGAGATCTGCCTCGGCCGGCAAACCTTAAGCTCAGGGTTCCAAGGGCAAGGTACCAAACCACTTGAAGTGCATGGACGACTATGGCGTAGGCGCCTCCCTGCGCGCTCACAATGTTGCTGTCCACATAAGCCGCGAGGACGGCGACGATGCCCACTTGGAACTGCCCAACGAGTCCCGGCGAATTCGGCAATGAAATCACCACGCCCGTGAACGCCATCATTGCGAATGCCGCTGGCACGGACACGGGAATGCCCATGCCACGCGCAAGCAGCCACATTCCCAATCCGTTGAAGCCCCAGTAAGCGAAGGACTCGAGCAGGAAGGGAACAAGATCTTTGGGCTCACGTAGAACCCGGAATCCTTGAATCAGTGCACCCAACTTGTCGCCGATCTTGTGCGCCAAATTTGGGGCCAACCAAGCCAACAACGAGAGCCGCAGCGACCACCGGATTGTGACGGACGGCCATTGAAGGGCAAGCGCTAGAAACACGGAAGCGCTCACAAAGAGCCCTAGAGAAAGCCACGCGAAATAGTAAAGCGGTGCCCCCCCAAGAACTGCCAGTGGTTTGGAAAACTCTGCACGGCCAGTCAGGTAGGTGGTGAATAAGATAACGGAGACAATCAAGCCATCGACCACGCGTTCCACGGCGACCGTGCCCAAGGCTGCGCTCATGCGACATTGGCCTTCGCGAACCACGTAGTAAGGTCGAACGAATTCGCCCAATCGAAACGGCAGCGCCAAGATGGCAAGAAACCCTACGGCAGAGATCGGCAATAGGCGCTTTAAGGGAAGACTTACACCGATCGGTCGTAGCAAGTAGGCCCAGCGTGAGGCACGGAAGAAGGTTGTTGGCACCAGGGTAAGGAGGTAAAGCAGTACCGGCCCCGCGGAGATGTTGGCCAGGTGTTCCCACACCAAGCTCCATTCCATGTTCTTGACGACGAGCCAAGTGCACACCCCTCCGACGAGCAAGGAGCTAAGAATCTTCAAAAGGGATTTCAAGAAAATATCCAAGTTAAGCGGTTGAACGATCACGCCCGCGGCCAAGCTAGTTGGGCTTAGGGCAATTCGCCGGCAAGGATACGTCGTGGGTTGTCAGCGAGCAATCGTTGGCATGCTTCGTCACCCATCCGTTTTCGGATCCAGTCGAGACCAGCGGCTGCACGTTTTGCATCCCTCATGGTGTGCATGTCGGTTGCCACGGCGTGGGCAAGACCCTCTTCGACGAGCTTTCGAGCTATGCGTTTCTCGGTCCAACCGTTGCTGCCATCCAAAGCTGCAAGATCCACCAACAAGGCGGTACTTCTGCCCAGCTTTTCGGCTACAGAAATATCCGCCCTCACGCCCCGGTATCGCTCGGGGTGAGCCATCACGGGCAGGTAGCCAGACACCCGAATCTGGAAAAGTACATCTTCAATCCTGGGGGGCATAAGCCGCGGTTCAACTTCAAAGAGGAACGACTTGTTGCCGGGGTAAGCAGGCACTGTTCGAGCGGCAAGGCGATCGTGGAATACACCGTCCCAGAAGTTTTCGGCAGCGACGTCGAGCTGAACTTGGGTGTTGTTGACGGCCAACGCGGATTTCAACTGCGCGGTGGCTGCCACGATCTGTTCCGCAGTTGGCATGTACATTCCGTCGCGCTGGTGCGGTGTGGCGACAAGATGCGAGAATCCCATCTCGATAGCCGCATTAGCCATGGCCAGCGACGTTTCGACGTCCGTGGCACCGTCGTCGATGGCTGGGAGGTAATGGGCGTGAAGGTCTACGAAGTTCGGCACAGGGGACGTCGCTCTCGTTTGGGTTGTGAAAATAACATACCTCGCAAAGTTGCTTTTGGGTGTTCGTGCTCGGGAACGTCCTATAGCCTGGGGACTCTTTCCCCCACTATTCTGCGGCCTCTACCAAGCAAATGAATCAATGGGCAAAGGTTTCAATGAGTTACGTTAATCCGAGCTGAGTGGCACGCGCGATGCATAGAGAGACTGTGCCATGAGCCACACTGTAGA
>Ga0105046_10002205_pt1 | contig 30622 bp, 27 predicted proteins | sample MAT03_FD_78385 | JGI IMG/M metagenome (GOLD analysis project Ga0105046, IMG submission 78385) | Freshwater microbial communities from Lake Fryxell liftoff mats and glacier meltwater in Antarctica - MAT-03 (megahit assembly) | ecosystem: Environmental > Aquatic > Freshwater > Ice > Liftoff...
CCATCGGCTGTATAAACTGCTGATTCAGGCGGCGTTGGCAGATTGGCAAGAGGAGTGTTTGTATCTGAGCTTAGATATCTCGCTGTTTTGGGATGAGTATTGCTTGGTGCGGCTGGCGGTTGTCCATCGGGGTCGAGCCTTGCCTGTGGTCTGGCGGGTGATGGAACACCGCAGTGCATAAGTATCGTTCACTGACTACCGGGAGATGCTCTATCAAGCGGTCAGACGTTTACCTCAGGGTGTCAAAGTCGTCCTGCTTGCCGATAGAGGCTTTATCCACACCGAGTTGATGCAAGCTGCGACGACCCAGTTAGGTTGGCATTATCGGATAATGCCTTCGGCAACGCTTCGCGAACGGCTGAAGAACACCATCTGGATTTGGCGCACTGGCAAAGGCTGGTGTCAGTTGAACGAGTTCCATTTCAAGCGCGGCGAAGCCCTCTGCTGGCCTAATTCTGTCCAAACTATTGTTATTACTATGCAGTGGGAATTATGTGATGGAATTGACATTCCAAAGTGATACCCTTTCGCTCTTGCAGTAAGGTTGATATACCGCAGTCCTAAATGTAAACGGCATTAAACGACATTTATAGCTTGGTGGTGCAGAAAACTTTTTTGCACCGTTTTTGAGCAAATGTACTACAAGCTAAAACCTCGTAATTCCGTTGAAATTTTGGCTGTTATCAATAACAGGCATTGTTGAAAATAACGAGTTTGCTAGGTTTCAGGAGTTTTCTGCACCACTAAGCATTTATAGTACCGACTTAATCCCAAGCTTAAACATTGTCTATCGAAGTATCTTTCAATCGAGAATGAATTCAAGTACCTTCTTAGAATCCGGGTTGTAACAGCACTTAGTTCTTTTTACCAATGTTGGTTTGGATATGAGGTAACTCTACTGCACTCACCCCGTCAACCATCGTTCGCTGCAACATTGGATGGCTTTGGTGGGTAAATCCTGCATCACTATCGGGATGAAATACAACTAGTGTTAATGCGTTTTCAGTTGTCCGAAATTTGTGATGTTGGTTGGCAGGAATTTGAAAAATCGTACCCGATTCCACAGGTATGACCGTCTGGGGGGTTTCCAGGGTTCCTCTACCTGCAACGATGATGCCAATGCGATCGCTAGGGTGAGAATGGAAAGTCTGATCAATCTGAGAGGGAAGATACATCGCATTGAGACAAGGATCACCCAAAATAATGGGTGGAATCAGTAGGCTGCTGGTTCCACCATCGATATACGCCAAACGTCCCTGTTTTTCAATGGAACCACCCAAATTAAACATGCCTCGATAATCAGTACGAGTCACCACAATGCCAGATGACTGTTCACCCAGGATAGTACCCTTTCCTGGCAAACAAAAGTACATGCCGGATAGCAATCGATAGGGTTCTTCTACCTGATCGTGACTGGATAGATGAGAATAACCCTGGTAAACAAAGCCAAAATGGGTTCCGGTATCCGGTAACTCGACCACACTACTACGCCAGATACGCAGGATGATTGGAAAAGGACTTTGGCTAAAAATTTTAATAGTGATGTGCGGTAGTGAGTCGATATTCAGCGTTAACATAGATTTTTAAACAACCTCTTTTAAATCAGTCAGAAATTAACTAAATCGCGCTTCTTACAATATCTAATTTTTCACTCAATGCGTTTCAGATGAGATAGATTGAGCGGGAATAAACAGGGTCTCCTCAAGGTGCTGCCTTAATGGGGGAGGCATCATGCAACCATCACTATTCATGCACTCTACCAAAAGCTGAGTTGCATTATAGTATTGCTTCAGTAGCTTTTTCTCCTCTCCATTAAAGTGCCATTCTTTGCCAATATGATGACGAGTTTTTGCTACGTCTCTTGCTTCATCTGCTACTTGTTTGACAACTTCATCATCTATTTTTTCCCCGTTAAGCCGCTTTAAAAGTGTTTTAAGTGTTCCTCGGGCATTCCTTCCCAGTTGTTTAGAATCCAGGGCGATCGCAATCGCAATCGTCATCACAGAATTAGCCGACCCAGCCGCTCGAACTTGTTGAGAGATATCGGTTTGGTCAACGTCATAGTTTTGGGAAATGGCAATGGCATCCTGTAGCGTTACACCTTCTAACATACGGGTTAAGAAACTAGCACAAACCAAGATATTAGCTGACCGATCAAGATGCAATGCCACTGAGCGATTTTCGTCGATATCAAAATCAATATCAAAGAAAAACGCTCGTACAGCAGCAGGTTTACAGAAAGCAAATTCTGGAGCATTAGTGCGATCGCACACGTAATCCAAAAACTGCTGCAATGACATGGATGGCACTAAAAGTTGGTCAATTTCCTGTTTCATTGCAAATAACAAAGGTGAGGCATCTCGTAACATTTCAGTCGTGAGAAGAAACACTTCACGCCAGCGTTTGTCGCTAACATGCTGAACCAGATCCGTGACTGCGGCGTCTAAAGAGATACTGTTAAATACGATCTCTCTGGTCGTAAAGTATTCATGAAACGAGAGATGAGAAAATGAGAAAATCCCCTTTGCCCGTTCCACCAGTAACCCATGCTGTGCTTCGATTGATTGCAGAATAACTTCGCTATCGAGTTGGAGTTCTTCGATGGCAGGATTGGCTTTAGACAAATTACGAATATAGTCGGTGATATGTCGTTCGATCTCAATTTTTCTCAAGAAGTAATTCTTTTGCCTAAAGGCGATCGCAGCAATATAGCTCAGCAAATCTTCTTTGCGTTGAGGAGATAGCTTTCTATATACCTGATCGCGTTGAATACCGCGTTTTGCATCCCATTTTTTTAGTAAGGCATCAATCCCTTCTTTATACAATTCAGAACGGCTACTGGGACAATCTCCCGATTCTTCAAATGCCAAACAAACTAATGTCAATAAAAGGGGGCTGACTGTTAATTGTTTGATCCGAGGATTTTGGTTGAGATGCTTAAGAAACGTTTCAGCATACATTGATTTATCCTTAAACCATTTTCTGGCAAATGCCACAACCTGGCTCTCGTCAAAGTCAGCGACCTCGACCTCAGTAAACTTTTCAAACGTATATTCCCATGCCGCAATCCGGCAGGTAATGACGAACAAATTAGCCCAAAATTGCTGAGAAAACTCGCGGATTTCTCGGATCACCCGATGATGATCTTCCGTCCGCACCTCATCTAATCCATCTAACAGCAACAGAGCTTTACCCGCATCAAAGATGGTATAAAAATCAGCAATCCACTGTTCGTGCAGACTTTCTATTGTGGGAGGGGCGTAGTACTGTACATCTTGCTGACTGATGTATTCAAGTAGACTTGGCTTGCCTTCTGCTTCGGCAAAATCCTTTAAGGTAACGAAGATTGGCAAGCGTTCTGGTTCAAATTGTCCGTCACTGCATTGAATCGCCAGATGCTTGAGAAATGTAGTTTTGCCTGCTCCAGGTTTGCCCAAAATAATGAGCTTCTGATACATTTGCACCGCATCTAGTCCAGGCATTCGCTCAGCTTCAACCTGACTTAACCCAAACCGATCAAAATTCTCTGAGTCACAGTATTGTAGAAGTTCTTCAATATGTTTATGGTGACGTCCCGTAATTTGCTCCAGGATGTTCACGCTGATGTAGAGATCATCCACTTCAATCGGATGAGACATGTCCAGCACCCGAATGGTGCCACAGCGTTCTTTCAATCGAGCATAGGTATTTTGACGCAGATGTTCTACCAGAGCATTCAGGTCATGGGTGTTATTGGCAGCAGACTGAATTGGGATTGAAGAAGGCGGTTCAGACAAAGATTGGATAGATGAAGGCAAGGGTAGATCGGCGATGTCTTGCCAGCACAACCCAAGTCGATCACAAATTTGCATAAAGATAGATTGCGCGATCGCTTTTCCCTGAAAGAAGTTTGTCATCGGCTGACGACTGCATCCGACCGCAGCACTTAATTCCTTTTGCGTCCATCCCGCTCTGTTCAGGGCTTGCTTTGCTACCTCAAGACCGTGATGGGATGCTTTCAGGGAAGGTTTTGCCATATTGAGTGGGTAAATTAGACCTGCACCGTCCTATCTATAACGACATTAAATAGGCAGTACTTAAGCAATACTAATACATTACTCAGTCTACCATCCAGGGATCGAGAAAGTCCGTCTTCATTGAATTCCCATGCAAATAAAAACTGTAGAGCGTGTTGTGGTGACAGCACCATTGGGGTTGGTTTTGGTGAGTCATCGCCAGCGTGACGCACCCTACAATAAATGAGGACATCTCTTAGTCAATCTTTACTTGACACTTTTTCATGTCTTACATAGGATTTACATAGGCATAACCACCAGATGCCTGAGGTAAGTTCATAAATTATTTCCTGGAAACTCAATTCCTTATGAGTTCATTAGGATGCGTGTTCAACGCAACTATCCCCGCTTATTTTCGGATTTCAACCACTACGACAAAATTGCCATAGCCTTGGCAGATCCAGGAATATCTTGAGTTGCAATGGTCGTCGTGTCTAAATTATTAACCCGAAGGAAAGTTTACGGCTATGGCATCCAACAATTCAAAGCCGGGAGAAAACCTTTTACTGCTGTTTATCTCACTACTAGTGACGGTGGGGTTATTAGTACAGATTTGGGCTTGGTTGCATCCTCGTCTTGCTTTACAGGCTCAAACAGACCGCACGTTATCTTCATTCCCATCTCCATCCGAACCCCTTTCAAGTCAGTTGTCCCATCGATTTAGCACTGGAGAGCGGCAACTGATTGAAGCAGTGACTACCCTAGCCAAACAGGAGGGAATTGTTGCCTTTGCAAAGCGTGATTATCAAAAGGCGGCGAACTGGTTTGAGGAATCATTGCGCCTCATACCCAATGATCCAGAAACCTTGGTTTATTTGAACAATGCCAGAGTGCGAGCAATGGGTACGAAATCTTATGCGATCGCCACCAGCATCCCCATTGGCAAAGCCCTTAATGTGGCACAGGAAATTTTAAGAGGTGTTGCCCAGGCACAGGATGAGATCAACCGTAACGGTGGCATTGACGGGATTGGACTGGAAATCGAAATTGTGAATGACGATAACGATCCGACTCTGACCCCTCAGATTGCCCAAGTCTTGGGCAGCGATACGAATATCCTGGCAGTGATTGGTCACAACACCAGTGATGCGTCGTTGGGCGCTGCTTCGATTTATCAGGAGTGGGGGATGGTCATGATCTCACCGACCACATTTGATCCAGCGGTTTCCAGGGTTGGTAATTATATTTTTCGGGCGGTTCCGACAGCTCAATCGATGTCGGCAGTATTGGTCAAGCATGTGATCGAGCAACTATCTCAGCCTGCCAGGATGCTGATATGCTACGATTCTGCGGCTCCAGATAATGCAGTCTTTCGAGATGCATTTGTGGATACCTTGATTGCCAACGGTGGGGAGGTCGTTAACGTTATGGATGCTCAGGGCAATGATCGGTGTAATTTTGCCTCTCCTACGTTTAGCGCAGAGGAGGCGATCGCCCAAGCTCAAGCCAAAGGTGCCAATAGTTTGTATTTAGGGCCCAGTATTAATTACCTTGACCCAGCGATCGCGGTAGCACGGGCAAATGCGGGACGCTTACCGCTGTTTAGTAGTCCGTCTTTGTACACCCAAAAGATTACCCAGGACGGACAGCAAGCTGTTGCCGGGTTAGTGCTGGTGGCACCCTGGAATCCAGGTGATTATCCCACCTTTGCTCGACGTGCTCAAGGGCTTTGGCGGGCAACGGTCAATTGGCGAACGGCAACAGCCTATGATGCAACTCGCGCCATCATTGATGGATTACAACAAAATCAAACCCGATCTGGCTTACAACATGCATTACAGAATCCTGCGTTTTCAACGGCGGGATCAGGAGAATTAATAAGATTTCTGGATACACGCGATCGCCGTCTCACCTCAGTTCTCATCCAAGTGAGATCCGATGGTTCGGGTGGATACCACTTTGTCTCCCTCGCTCCTCATGATCAGTAACGGTTCCTTCTACATCCACTTCTGGGAAAAGACCCATGAGCAATCTATATTCATTGACCTTCAGCCTCATGGCTCAATTCCTCTTCGGAATCTTGCTCTGGGCACTGCCTCTACCACTTTTGGCGGCTAATGCTGAAGCCAGTGAAGGGATTGATTCATCGCAGCACCCTATTTACTTTCCTCGTCGTGGAGAACTCAGACGATGCCTTGTAACCAGTCCTCGTAACTGTATTTTCAGTAATGGAGCGTCTCCAACCATTCCCTCTGTTGTGCGAGATATCAGCCTCAACTATAGAAAATCAGCATTTCTGGCTGAGATATCTATCAAGTTAGCCATGATGGGTGAATACAATCTGGCAAAAGCTGTCGCGCAGGTTATTACATTTCCGCAGTCCAGGATATCGGCTTTAGTGGCGATCGCAGCACAGCAAGCCAAAACCCAAGCGATTGATCAGGTTCAACAAACCCTGACTGAAGCCACACAAATCGCCCAAACTGCACAGTGGAATGGTTCTGCCAGAGCTTGGGCACTGACTCAAATTGCTGTTCAGTACGCAACGATAGGACAGGTAGAAACCGCAGATCACTTTTTTGCCCTGGCGCTCCAACCCGATCCTATCCAGTCCAATCCAGGGTATGTCGATCTGTCGTTTCGTCGTGGAATAGTGTTAGCTGATGTCGCTACAGGATTATTGGCAACAGGACAAACATCTCAGGCGGAGGAACTGGTTAATCTGCTTTTACAGGAAGCCCAGGGAGATGATGTGATTTTGCCTATTTCTCCCTCAATTCTCGAACCGTTGCTAACTGTGGGCGAACATGATTTTGCCATTCGCCTTGTACAAGCAGTGAGCAATCCAACCTATCGAACTCGATGGCAGTCAGAAATTTGTCTCAGTCTAGTCGATGTTGGAGAATACGACCGTGCCGTTCAGATTGCACAACGGAGTCAACCTATAAACGCAGGAGAATCCGGTCATGCCAAGCAAATTCGACCGTCTCGACCGCTATCTCCTGTAATCATACCGCCGCTACCTACCAATATTCGCACTCCCTCTTCTCCTCAAAGTGAAGCATGTTTGTGGTCATTGCAAGAGCAAAGAAATTTAGCCGATGCAGCAAATTCTATAATCGGCTTGGTGATGGATGGAGAGACTACGCTGGCGATCGCCCTAGCTCAAGGAATCCTATCTTCTAATTACAAGATGTTGACGCTGACCGAACTTGCGATCGCCCTGGCTCAGGCAGGAGAACCAACACAATCCGAATACATCCTTTCACAAGCACTGGAAATAGCCAAAACTGTAGACCGCGTTAGCACTTCGTTGAATTTTGGTCAGGGCTTAGGAAAAATGCAGATTGCAGTCAGACTTGCAGAATCAGGGCAGTTTTCCAAAGCATTGGATATCACAGACACTATTGAAGACGACTCTTACAAAGTTTTGTCATTGCTAAACATTGCGGAACAATACAGCCAGACGGAAGAACCCGATCAAGCACGAGAACTATTAGTTAAAACGATCGAAATTGTTGGGACATTACAGTGTCCCATATAGCGGTTCCTCTTAACATGAGGTACACGTTGGACAGACAGGGCAAGGGTTTCAGCTTGTTATTCGTACCGCACCAGATCGGTAACCGCTATATGTGGACTATAAGGTTTAAATCATCAAGATACCGTCTGGATAAAAGACCCTGAATCAATTTATCGATCAGGCATTCCATGATTTCCCCTTTTCAATCTCTACTCGGTCGTAAAACAGGGCGCAGGACGTTTCTAGTACATGTTTTAGAAACGCGATCGCCATTTTTAGCAGTTAAATTACTGCGTGATTATGCAATATCCAATTCATCCTATTCCTTACACGTGAAGACATTATGGCAACTACAACTCGAATTGGCACATTCTTTGGCGAAAAACCCGTCATCTCATCCAGCGGACAATACGTGGCGTTTGTATCTACCTTGACAGAGTTCACAAATGACACGAATAGTTCTTCTGACGTCATCCTTCAGGATTTGAAGACAGGACAATTTTTCTTCTTGTCAGTTTCCTCAAATGAAACATTAGGTAATGCTAATTCTTCATTTTTAGATTCAATCGCTATTTCTGCAAATGAACGGTTTGTTGTGTTCTCATCAGATGCCAGTAATCTGGTTCCGGGCGACACAAACGGCGAACTCGATTTGTTTATACGGGATACAGTAGCGGGAACAACAAGCCGAATTTCGGTAGACTCTAACGGCAACCAAAGCCCAGCCAATCTGTTTAGCAATGCTCAATACCGACCGTCGATCTCAGCCAATGGTCGCTTTGTCGCCTTCCAATCGGAAGCACAAATTGCAGGCGTCTTCACCGGTGGTGACGATATCTTTGTGCGAGATGTTGTGGCGGGCACAACTACGATCGTGTCAGTCAATTCCAGCGGTGGTCAAGCCAATGCTCCCTCCTCAAGCCCATCTATCTCCGCAGACGGACGCTTTGTTGCCTTTGAGTCTCTTGCAACTAATCTAGTAGCGGGTGATACGGTAGGCAGCTTCGATATCTTCATGCGCGATCGCCTCACTGGAACGACCACGATTGCGTCCGTCAATTCTCAAGGACAGAAAGGTGGTGGAGCTTCAAGCAATGAGATCCTCCCCTTGCAGGAAACAGGGGCTCACGAGCCTGTGATGTCTCCTGACGGACGCTACGTGGTGTTTCAATCGGGCTACACCAATCTGGTTCCCAATGACACCAATGGCGTTATAAACCCCGTCCATATTGGGACATGGAGTTTTCCATTGAGTGTTCTCAGGGTCTGTATTCCATGACTGGCAAGACTTGCAGGGACACTTGAGGAACTACGGTTTTCAAGTTGGACTTGGTTTAGATGTATTTATGCGGGATCTCCAGACGGGCAAAACCAGTCGCATTTCGCTTGATTCCAACGGCAATCAAGCCAACGGAAGTAGTGGAATTAGCTTTGTCAAGTCTTCGGCGGTTTCAGCAGATGGGCGCTACGTGGTGTTTCAATCTGTTGCCAATAATCTGGTGCCAGGAGATACCAACAATGCTCTTGATGTGTTTGTGCGCGACACCGTGGCTGGTACCACCACCCGTGTGTCGGTCAATAACAACGGGCAAGAACCCCTTAGTGGTTTCCTGGGAACAAAGTCATTTGGGGGGACGATTTCGGCAGATGGACGCAGAGTTATCTTTGTGTCGAATGGCAAGAACCTGAATAGTTCGGGCACCAATACCGATGAGATTTACCTGCGAGATTTTGGAACAGGCAGTTCTGCCACTAATCCCGGTACTAACCTAACGGGAAACGCCCGTAACAATAAGCTGAAGGGTACACCTCGTAAAGATAGGCTCAACGGCAAAGGTGGAAGAGATACCTTGATTGGTAGAAATGGCAATGATGTTCTGATCGGTGGTACTGGAAATGATGTGTTGACAGGAGGGGCAGGACGCGATCGCTTTGTTTATCAAAAACCTCAAGATCGCTTCGATCGCATTACCGATTTCCAGGCAGGTCGAGACAAGATTGTGTTGAGCAGAGTGTTGGATCGGTTGGTTCCTGGAAACTATCGCGGCAATGCGATTCGAGATGAATTGATTCGGTTTGTACGACGGGGATCAGACACCCGCATTGATGTTGATTTGAATGGGCGATCGCGTCCGGGAGGCTTTAAGCCATTTATTTTGGCAGAAGATGTGAGTGTAGGACGTCTGAAAAACTTGAAGAATTTCGAGTTTTGACGGGTTACGGGCTAAACCGGGCAGTCTCTAAAGTGTACTTGCTACTGCAACCAGAGTCCTTGAAGACTAGCTTGAACGATCTCGACGCTGAAATTGCCGGGGAGTTTCTCCTGTCCATCGTTTAAATGCTCGGTGAAAGGCGCTAGGTTCTGAAAAGCCCAGTAAGAATGCTACATCATAAATCGATGTGTGAGGATTCTTGAGATGCTCTAGTGCCAGGGTTTTACGAACATCATCAAGCAGTTGTTGATAGGATGCTTGCTGGGCATGCAGTTCGCGTTGTAGTTGGCGCACACTCGTGGTTAATTGATGCGCGATCGCTTCAATGGATGGAGTTTCACCTTGCAGATTTTGGGCGATCGCTTGCATGACAGTATGAATATAACTCTTCTGTTGCCCCTGTTCGTCTAACATTCCTTGGGCATGTTGCTCAAACACAGCTAAACCAAGTCCACGTTGAGAACTGTAGTTTTAGCCCTCACCCCCAGCCCCTCTCCCAAAGGGCGAGGGGAGCCGGAAAAGCTTTCAAAGTCCCTCTCCCCGGGGAGAGGGCTTAAAGCCTTCGGCATATATGAAAAGGGTGAGGGAAAACTCTGGGTTTCAAGTTAGACGAGGTTTAACAAGGTTGAATTGGACGATCGCACAGCCCAATCGAGACAGTTCACATCGAGAATCAGGCGATTCATCGGTTGAGCAAATCGTAATTCTGCTTGAAAAATACGTTGATGCTCTGAGATATCTTGGGATGCAGCATGTTGAAACCAAACCTCATCCAGTGGCAACGGCTTACCTGTTAACTGGAGAGTGGCAGTGACCAATGCCGCAAAGGTACTTTCGATCGGGTGTCAGGGTTCGTCGGTCAGATAGTTCTTAAGATGACTGATAATTTCGCAATCACAGCATAGCCAACCGTCAACCTGTTGTTCAATCGGTTTTAGTTTCATCGCAGCTAGAGTCTCGAGATGCTTAAGATACTAGTACCATAGCAACAGAAACACGGGCTATCTTCTCTCATAAGAGTGAGGATTTTTGAAAACTGGCGTACTTATCGTTTGGGTAGTTCTGCACTGTAGTGTTGGAAACGAGCGCCCAAAAACATGACAATGTATCACTGAGCATCGTTTGTATTTCTTTAGACAGATTGAACTTTAAGCTATCTCCCCTGACATTAATAGTGCGAGTCAAAGTGCGCGAATCAGAATGTGCGTTCAAAGAGCTTGCCAGCTTTTATATCGGCAAGAATGAACTATGGGGAACGGGATATGTCAGTAGAAAACCCTGATTTAGGGGAAAAGGCTTTAAGCAAGGTGGTGGAGGCAGGCATTACCAGTCAATTAGATGAAGTCGCCGCTATCGATGTTGATATTCGCACTGATCCTGTAAAGCTCGTTCAGGGGAAAGTAGATTCCGTCACTATCTCTGCTAAGGGAGTTGTGGTAAAGCAAGACCTTCGAATGGAGACAATAAACGTTAACACCGACAAAGTTGCCATTAATCCACTGAGTGCAGTCTTTGGCAATATTGAACTCCTCCATCCAACTAATGCAGTTGCTCAAATTATTTTGACTGAAGTTGATATTAATCGAGCGTTTGGTTCCGATTACATTCGTAACAAATTGCAAGGCTTAACGATGGAAGTGGAAGGGTCTACTGTAACTGTTGATGTACAAACTGCAACAGTCCATCTGCCCGGTGACAACACATTTGTGATCGGCGCTGACTTTTTATTAAGAGAGCAAGGCGAGAGCAAGAAATTGTCGGCCATGGCCGTTCCGCAAATCCAGGATAACGGATATCGGATTTCGTTAGAAATTCTCTCGGCAGCGGGACAGGGCTTAACGACACAACTCGTAATTGCCATTGTTGAGCAACTGACGGCCTTGCTAGATTTGCGAAACTTCAATATTCCAGGTATATCGCTTCAGTTACACCAATTAGATGCTCAAAAGGGCAGATTGGTTATTCATGCCAAGACTCAAATAGAGCAGATTCCTTCCATTTAACGTGTATTACTCAATTCTCAGGAGAGAGAACCATGACACAAACACCCAGTGTTCCCCCCTTTATTGAAAGCGATGAGCGCGAATATCATGATAGTGGTATTCCCAGTACGGTGGCGATCGCAGGACATCCACTGCATCCCTTAATTGTTACCTTTCCCATCGCCTTTCTAACAGGCGCGTTTGGAGCTGATTTGGGGTATTGGCTCACTAGTGATCCGTTTTGGGCGCGAGCAGCCCTCTGGCTAATTGGTGCAGGATTTGTTGCAGGTCTTTTAGCTGCTCTGACCGGGATGCTAGATTTTCTCAAAATTGATCGAGTTAAAAAGCACAATGCCGGCTGGATTCATATGTTTGGCAACGTTGCCGCTATGATTTTGACCTTAGTTAATTGGTCACTACGTTGGAATAATGTTGAAGGTGCCGTTCTACCCCTAGGGTTAATTATTTCGTTAATTGTGGCATCACTTTTGGGAATCACAGGCTGGTTTGGTGCTGAACTTGTCTACCGACACAAGGTTGCGGTGATTGGCGATAGCAGTCGTCAGGAACCCTAACTGAAATTCTCACCCAAAAATTACGCACTGTGCGCCGCGTCAAGGGTGGCACACAGTGCGTAATTTTTAGTTTTTATACCTTCGGGCGATATGTAAACGTCTCCGCCCAATGAGCAGGCACGTTTAGAAGCTATTTAAGATCTCTACAGTCTCTAAGTCCAATACAGAATCTTGGCATGGGGGAATCGGTGAGCAATTTCCTGTTCAAAAAAGTGACGTAGAGCCTTCATCGTATCCGTGTCGTATACATACTTGATACCACCAAACTTGTTCCGTTTGAGACTGCGGTTTGATTCGTCCATATCGAGTTTGGTATTGGGATACCACTGGGTTAAAACGTCCTTAGAGGTGGGTGTGAAGCGGTGAGAAATTAACTCGAATGTCAAGTCACAGTCGAAATCCAGAGCGGCACTGATTTGGTCAAATAACTGCTCGTAATGCATTTGCCAGTCTTCAATTGCCATGATTGGCGCGACCACTAAGCCGACAGGGTATCCACCGCCACCCTGGGCTTGAGGTAGCGCTAACTGACGTAAGGCCAGCAGGCGATCGCTCACAGTCGCCGTTCCTCCCTCAAACTGCCGAGAGATAGGGGCTGCATTGACGCTGAACCGACAGCGTGTCCGCCCATTGTGAGGTAGCCCTAGTAAGCTCTCTATGTGATTAAATTTGGATACCCAGCGCAAACGCCCTTGGTTTCGAGTGCCAAAATAGCGAATGCACTCTGCCAAACTGCCGGTCAGATGTTCAATTCCCAACGGATCAGTGTAACAACTGACCTCGAAACTGGTGGCGTTACTCAGATGCTCATACGCAGCCAAGTTGTCTAGAATCTGTGGCAAATTGGCAAAAGCGCGAATCACAGGTGGCCCTTGCAAACTACCTGCCAGATAACAATATTGACAGTGGGCAGGACAGCCTTCCGCTAAGTGAAACTGCCAATCGGCAGACGGCGGAATGGGGCTGAGCTTAAAACTGCTGGGTGGAGCAGTCACTACAGCTAATGTGCGTTTGGACAGGCGGTATGTATCTTGTTCCGTTTCGCCGCGCAGTCCCGTCAGCCGATTGCGAGATAGCGCTTCAATGGGCAGATTGAGCGCCGTTACCCGCTCTAAAATTTGCTGTCCCCAGGGTTCTTCGAGTGCCGTTGGTGTGAAGATGACGCGATCGGGCAACCATAGCGTTGAGCGAACATTACCTGAATTAATACTGGAAGTTGCAACCGTCGAGCTAGCGATTTCAGTAGGCGTAGACAAAATCGATTTTCTCTATTCTTCTTTCTTGATCGTGACGCAGTTTTACTCGCGCTACTCACTTTGAGTAACCGGATTTCTTGCTGTTTTAGGTAGAGCTTACCGCATTGCTTTATTTCAGAGAAGCTTAGGAGATTTCTAGCAAACAAATTACCCGCTGTCTTCGACTCCGCTCAGCCAGCTTGCACCCTGAGCGGAGTCGAAAGGTAAAATCTTTGCCGGAAATCGCCTTAGACTTACGAATCAGATCTGATTTGACACTTTTTTAGACAAAAAGGAGATTGCTAAAGGGGATAAGCTTTCGTATGTGTGAGCCACGATGCAGCCTTTTCACACACAAAAACCTATCCCCAAAATCAATAACGCTCAGACACGGTGTTGGATGGAATCTGACCCTCTACTCAAGTTCAAGATGTCAAAAATTACTCCAGGGATTTGCCTGTCTTGCTCAGCAGTTTACCAAACTTCTGAATAGGACCTTTGAGACCCCGATGAGCTTCTGAAGCGGCTTCAGTGGTTTGTTCCCCAATTTTTGTCAGCGCTTCGGCAATGTCAGATGCTTTGGCGTTTTTGCGCTTGAGGATTTGCTTTAGTTCCTTCAAACCACTGGCGATCGCCTTCAAGCTCTCGGTATCAGACTTGTTCAGTAAGCCATACCAGTGATCAATCGAACCAACAGCGGTGTCAGTATCAATCTTAGTCAAATCACCGTCCAGCGTTTCACTCAATGACTCGATTTGTTCAGCCGCTTCTTTATCTTCGGCTTTGCCCATCGCTTGCCCTGCTTTAGACAACTGCTTGCCCAACTTCTGGAGAGAAGTTTTCAAGCCCTTATCCGCATCAGAAGCGATGTCTGCGGTTTGATCACCAATGTGGGAAAGCACTTCGCCAATTTCATGACCTGTTGCTTTTCCACCTTTCAAGAGCTGTTTGAGTTCCTTCAGTCCGCTGGCAAGCTCCTTGAGTTCAGGCTCTTTAGATTTGTTCAGCGTGCTGTGCCACTCGTCAATTGTGCTGAGGGCAGCATCTGGGTCAATCGTCGTTAAATCGCCGTCTAGTTTCTTCAGCAAGGACTCTAGTTCTTGGGTGTTGGTGCTGTCATCTTTATCAGCGATCACAGTTTTAGCAGAAACCTCGGTTTGGTTGCCCTTTTGCTCTTCTGCTTTGGACGTGCTTTGCTTGCTCTTTGAGTCTTGTTTGCTGACCATGGTGTGAGTTCTCTTGCGAACAAATGTGTACACGTATCAGCCTACAAAGCAAACAGTATGCTTCCCTCTTACTAAAGAGCTAACATCTAAGCTAAAGTTTTCTCTCAATACATACAGTATGGTAGGACTTACGCAGTTGAATGCATTTGCGGGCGCTCCGCGCCCGCAAATGCATTCAACTTTCTCGGTTTTTCGAGTGAGGTGCGTAGGTCCTATATTGTTCAAATGGTGTATCAATAAGCAGCTACATTCCGGGCTGAATTGCTGGTTAATTTACCATCTTCCATCTGCACAATTCGATCAGCTACATCCAAAATTCGGTTGTCGTGGGTAACCAGCAAAATCGTACAGCCCTGCTCTTTTGCCAGGGCTTGCATCAAATTCACGACATCTCGACCCGATTTGCTATCCAATGCAGCGGTCGGTTCATCTGCCAACACGATTTGAGGATGGCTGACAAGGGCGCGGGCGATCGCCACTCGTTGTTTTTGACCACCCGACAGATCATCAGGGTAATAATCTAAGCGATCGCTCAATCCCACCTGTTCTAGCATTTTGGCAGAACGAGCCTGCATATCTGCGGTTGAAAGGTGGTGATGAAGCTCCAAGCCCATTTTGACATTCTGAAGTGCGGTGAGACTACTGTGTAAATTGTGCGCTTGAAAAATATAACCGTGATGTCGGCGCGCTTCTGTAAGTTGTTTAGCCGTTGCACCACAGAGTTCTTGGCCTAGCACCTGTAGACCGCCAGACTGTGCCGAGCGTAAGCCACCTGCTAAAGTCAGCAGTGTGGTTTTGCCAGAGCCAGAAGGCCCAGTCATAATGACAATTTCACCCGTATTGATTTGAAGACTGATATCAAAGAGAACTTGTTTACGCAGTTGATCATGACCAAAGTAGTGTTGGAGCCGAAAGCTTGATTACCTCGCCGCGTGGTGCCAGTCGTCCCAGAGCCGTAACCGTTTTGATGACGGGTTCACTGACTGGTATCGCTTGAGGAGGAGCCGACGACAGAGTCTGAAACCGCCACAGCCCTATTCCGGCACTGCCAACACCAAGAGCGATCGCCACAACGACTATCCACCGGGGCTTACGAGCGTTTATAAGTGAACTTTCCTGCATGGGTGTAGGTTGCACAGTGGAAGCCTCCTTTTATGAAGCACTATACTAATCGGTTTAGTTCAATCCATACCTTAAACTAAACCGATTAGTATGGTACTGTCAAGCTAAAATCGGTAGTTCTAAATTGGTAAGGATTGTTTGATGGGCGGGCTTCGTCCGCCCATCAAACAATCCTTACATTAATACCACTACCCTAAAATCTATGGTTCAGCCCCAAAGAAGATAGAACGGCATGAGACAGGCTAAACCTGGACGCGACGACAAGCAGCTCTCTCCAGAGAAAACCGAAGCAATTCTAAAGGGTGGAATGCAGGAGTTTTTGGCGAATGGTTATGCGGCAACGAGTATGGATCGAGTGGCGATCGCCGCAAAAGTCTCAAAAGCTACTGTCTACAGCCACTTTCAGGACAAAGAAGGTTTGTTTATTGCGTTGATTCAACACCTAGTTGAGAGCAAATTTCGGTCTATTTTTGATACAGACAATGCTGATGTTTTACAAGCTTCGCCCCAAATTGTTCTGAGAGAGTTGGCAAATCGAGCCTTAAGTATTGGGACGGATGAACCACAGTTCCTCAACTTTATGCGGCTGATCTTGGGAGAATCAGAGCGGTTTCCGCAGCTAGCTCGCACCTTTGTCTCCAACATTGAAAAGACTGCTTTCAGCAAACTCTGTTACTATTTCACGAATTGCCCGCACTTGAAGCTGTCTGATCCAGAAGCAACGGCACGGATTTTTATTGGTGCACTCATACATTTTCTGATTGTGCAAGAAATGATGCACGGCAAAGATATTTTACCAATGGAGAGCGATCGCTTAATCGATAACCTGATTCATCTCATCACTGGCCAGGAAAGCGTGTAACATTTAGGTCGCTTTAAAAGCTGAATGTTTCGGGCACGTTGTGCCCGAAACATTCAATTGACGATACATTTCAAACAGTCTCTTAATCGAAACCGAAATAGGCACAGTGGCTTATCAGTTTGTTCAAACTCTTAGTTCAGACTAAGAGAGTATGTAAGAGATCGTTGTGTGCAGATCGTAGATTACCGATTCAGGAAAGATCTTACTCCTGACCAGCTCCATAGACCTGAAGCAACACAGCTTGAATATATCCATGTCCCCAGATCTTGGTGGTGCAAGGATTTTCAACTGGTCCTACCCTAGCAACTGCACCGATTTCATACAGCCCAGTAGGCATTCTGAGATCGACAGGGCGGGCAGGAGCGGTTTTCAGTGTATATTTGTACACACCCTTTTCAGTTAGGATCGTTGCAGGCACGTTGAGTTCTGCTGCTTTGATACCGTAGCCCTCAAACCCAAAATCAATATCGATTCGGGTTCCCAAGCACATCAGTAACTCAGTCAGAGGTGTTTTGTTAAATTCCACGTCTACACTGGCAACGAAGTATTCATCGGCTGCAACAATGTACTGACTGTTAACCGGATCAGCAGGGTTATTACCCAAGCCTTTAACGTCCAGATTGGACAACTTGAAAATGACAGGACCAACAATTGATTGTGTGCGAGTTTCAGTCAGGGTCAGTTCGTTAGGCTGTCCAGGTTGACCGATTACTTCTTGTTGACCCTGAGATCCCCGTGCTGCCATTGATTGCATTGCATTAGACATAAGTTCGTACCCATTCATGTTTAGAGTTTGTAATTTGGTTATTAGCTGTCGTGGAAGAAGCGTTCAGTCTTTTGTCTTTCAGCTCATCTACGTCTAGCTCGTAACTGAATTCATCATCGCAATCTTATAAGGTAGGGACAGTACCCAGGTAGGGTACTCTTCCCGTTAGTTACAGCATTTTCTAATTAAGCAAGCCATGATTATTTTTATAAGAGCTTTGCCCCGTAAAGCTCTCATAAAAATAATGTAATCAAGAGTCCAAATCCAACTTGAAATAAAACGGTTTAGCAGATTCATCGGTTAGATTAATATCCAGAAACCGTTGTTATTTGCCACGTTGAGTTTCGTTGATTCCAACTCACGGAGGGAAAGTACGATCGCCCCTGTAGCTTTATTTAGTCATCTACAGGGGCGATCTAGGAGCGATCTAGGATTGAGGACTGCTATAGTACACTTATACTAATCGCACAACCCCACACTATTAGAGACATGACTTCTGCACTGACCGTTTCTGGAAAAGTGATGGGTAAAACTCAGCCCATCTTTGCCAACTGGGAACTGCATTTACCAGAGCGGGCTGAGCAGAATCCGTTGACGCTGCGAGAGTTGCTGACTCAGATTGTGATGGCAGAAATTGTGGGCTTTAGCGATCGCCAACGTCAACGTCGCTTACTACAGGTGCTCAGCCCTGCCCAAATTCACCTGGGGGTAGAGCAAGGGAAAGTAGAGTCTGGCGGCAGCCGTGCTGGGAATTTTGTTTGCGGCGGCGATCGTTCCCAATCTCCCGCCGCAGATAACCTTGAACTCCTAACAGATCACCTCTCGGCGGTCGGGTGCATTGAGGTTGTTATGCCGCGTTTCTTGCCGATATGATTGCGATCACCCAATGCTCAATCACACTATGGTATGAAAATTCGCCTTGCACCTCGATAGCTATCAATATTAAGCACAATCTTAATCAAACTTTCAACACACCGACCCCGATATTCGGAATCATTTAGAAGTCGATCAGCATTGCCAACGGTAATTACGGGCAACGCTGCTGAAGTATTTTCTTCACGCATGATCTGCTCCAGCGAGTCTTTCCCTTTCATGCTGCGATTGGCGGTAAACAAAATCATCTGATTCTCCTGAGCTAGTCGCCAAACAACCCTGTCATCACTGTCGGTAGACAAATCCAGTTCCGCAAATGTGACAAACCGAATCGGGACGATATCAAGCTAGCCTTCGCTCGCTATCGCTCCAAAGAAAACCAACGCATGACCTTTGAGATTGTGATCGATCAAAAAAATCACACTATCGACTCGCGCTTTGCCTTAGCCGCCCAAAGCTTTTCCCAAGCAGCCTCAGTTCCGGGCTTGGGTAGTTTTGCTGCACTTCGAGCAACTCGCTCACGATTTTGCTCCTCGTAGTATTGTCGGAGTTCTTCAGCCTCTTTAAGAACTTGCTGGTACTCCGCTTCCACCTCTGAGCGATGAGCCTCAATATAAGCCAGAGCAGTATTAATTTGCTCTTCCGTCAGATCAAATAACCCTTGAATAAACCTGGGCGGATAGTGAGCCATCACATAGTCCATTACATCGTAGAGGGTGATGCGTGTGCCTGCAATGGTTAGTCCTCGTTCTGTCCGAACAATTGCGCTTCTCTCATGAGATGCTGAAAACATATCGATCTCTTCTAGAATATGCCTTCATATTACCTCACAAAAGAAAGAGGGATGAGTCATTCCCATCCCGCTACTGTAATCAGTGAAAGTATTTCTTGAGCCTTGCTACTAACCAACCGAGTTAACAGATTGCTGCTTACACAATCCTCTTGTCTCTTAATTTGACCTGGAATCGTAACTAGATCAATTAGCATCATGATGCCAACATGCAAGGGCAGGTATACAAGCTGCTACTGATGCAAAAGAATGGCAAAGACGTGGACAATATCGCCTCCTGACACAAGAATTTTGGGTAAGCCTTCAACCACCCCATTGTCCTACGCAGGCTTCTTTAAAATCTTCCTTCTGGCACAGCTTGTCGGTATTGTCAGTAATGTGCCCGGAGGTCTAGGCGTATTTGAAACAGTCATGCTGGTTCTGATTTCTCCACCCGTTGCAGCCAATGACCTATTTGGTGCGCTTCTTGCTTATCGTGGGGTTTACTATTTTTTACCGCTTATCATCGCTCTGCTCCTTTTGGGCAGATATGAATTACAACAGCGATTCATCCCCAACCCCCCCAATTCACCATAGCATCCTCCAATCTGGAGTTGGTAGTGCTCTAAAGGTAATGATTTTTAGGTAAGGATGTGCCGCGCGGAGCACAGCACATCCTTAATTGTTTAGGACTACTCTGGAGTTTATCTCTTGACGTTAAACCTACCTTAACTGCCAGAAACTCTGCCTTGGAGGGTGAGTTTGGGGCTGACGATGGGCGATCGCCCATCGTCAGCCCGGTGGCACACTTTGCATTGTGCCCATCCACTCACAACATCGCGGCAGACTTTTAGGGTTTTATGTTTAATTACGCTCACCTACTTACTAGCGCGAGACAAAGAGATTCAAGACCCAACGATTTTAGAGCAGCTTTTATGACTAGCTTCTGACTTTCATAAAACTTACGCAGTTAGATGATGTTGCGGGTACGAAGCACCCGCAACATCATCTAACTTTCTTGGTTTTTCGTTTAGTGTGCGTAAGTCCTAAGTTGGAAGAGTCTGAGTGGGTGAAAACCGCCCATAGAATTGTGCTAGTGGGCGTAAAGGGTCAAAAAAATTGTGATACAAGTGATAAAGGTTTACTTTCTCAGGTTTTTTAACGAATATCTTGCAGAGAAGTAGGTGGGCTTAGGCAAATATAAGATCCTAAAACCCTGCGCCGCCCGCTGTGCGGGCGGCGCAGGGTTTTAGGATTTGGTTTTTATTTAGGTTGAACTATTATAGGACTCACGCACCTGATCCAAAAAGCCAAGAAAGTTGAGTGAATTTGCAGGCGCAGTTCAGAAAATCTAACTTGCAACAAATCTAGTTTATTATTGGTCGATTAACAGTGGTTGCGAACGCACCTACAAACACCTCTGAATCAGGTGTCAGCCCGTGCAATTCAAGGCAATTTGATACACCCTCAAACAACTCAATTAACGTCATTGCGTTGCAACATTAGAAAATAAATGGCCATTAATGATCTCGACAAACTAGCAGCGCTGCTTCGACAAGAGCGGGATGCCCTACTCGCCATATGGCGTCAGCAAGTTAGAGAACTGCCTTCTGCCCAACAGCTCGACACACCTACAATAAATGATCATATTCCTGAGTTAATTGATGAGTTAGCCACCGCTCTTCAATTCAATCTGGAGGAAACAATTCCTGAAGTACTCGTAGAAGGCACTCCGCCTGCCCATGGATTACAGCGAGTTCAAGACGGATTTAATATTGAAGAAGTTGTAGCAGAGTACAACATCCTACGCGGCTGCATTCACGACTTTGCCAATAGTCAAGGGATAACCCTGCAAGGAAAACCTTTTCACATCTTGAACCGATGCCTAGACGGGGCAATTGGAGGGGCTGTGAAAACCTACACTGCTCAACAAGCGCTAAATGTGCAACAGCGTCGGGAAGAGTATCTGGCCTTTGTGGCGCATGATCTGCGTACTCCCTTGAGCGCGATCGCCCTGGCAGCAAGGGTATTAGAAATGAAGCTCGCTCCCCAACCTCTTAGTGCCGAAACAAGTCACATCTTAAGAATATTGCACCGTAACGTGCAGCACTTAGATGAACTGGTTGGCAAGGTAATTAAAGAAAACACAAATCTGATTGAAGAAAACGGTATTAAATTGGAACGTCGAGAGTTTGAACTATGGCCGCTAGTCGAGAGTTTGGTGCATGATCTTCATCCCGTTGCCAGCCCTAGGGGCACACAGTTGATCAATCAAGTACCCGATAATTTAGTCATTTATGCCGATGCCAGCTTATTCAGACGAGTTTTGCAAAACTTAATTGCTAATGCCATCGACTATACGCCTAACGGAAAAATTGTCATTGCAGCCCGCCCTACAGACAACAACGGTGCAGTAGAGTGTTGGGTTAGCGACAATGGTGCAGGCATTCCAGCAGATCGACTAGAAAAAGTGTTTGATAAATCCGAGACTGACCCAACCAAAGAAGATGGCCTAGGGCTAGGACTGGCGATCGTCAAGACCTTTATGGAAGCTCACAACGGTACAGTAACCGCTGAAAGTGAAGAAGGGGTTGGCTCAACTTTCTACCTAAAACTACCCCCTCAACACAACCCTTCCGCTGAGGCTGCTTCCATATAAATTAGAAACCGAGCATAATAAAATTGCCCTGGTGAATCTCGTCACAATGCTGCAAATTTCCCGTACTATCATCATTCCTGCTCACGAAATTGAACTAAGTGCCATTCGCTCCCAAGGTGCCGGTGGGCAAAACGTCAATAAAGTGGCGACCGCAATTCATTTGCGGTTTGACATTGAAGCATCGTCGCTGCCCGATGCTTATAAAGAGCGACTGCTCCAGCTCAGTGACCAGCGGATCACGAAAGAGGGCATCGTAGTCATTAAAGCTCAAGAGCATCGCAGTCAGGAACAGAATCGGGAGGAAGCGCTGAGTCGCCTCAAAAAACTCATCCAGAGCGTTATGGTCTTACCGAAACCGCGTAAACTCAGCAAGCCATCTCGTAGCGCCCAACGAAAACGTCTCGATCGCAAAACAAAACGAGGACAAATTAAATCGCTGCGTGGAAACGTGACCGATTAACCTACCGCTCGTTCTAAGTTCAAAGAAACCGACCTAATTTACCTGAGGCTCCAACCACTCTAGCCATTGCACCAGTTCTATATCATTAAGAAGTGCCAGACTAGCTTTGCCAAAGTGCAGCCAAATGCGATCGCCCACCTGCTGAGAACTCCAGCCCAATCGACACAAATGTTTGGCGATCGCCTCCACCACCTCTCGATAGTCTTGTCCACTCGTAATCACCTTTGATGGCTCTGGCAAAGTAACCAGTGGTTGCGGTGTTTTGCAATCCGATTGTACAAAAGCATGAGCCTCAGACTGCAAGATCGGATCACCTGACTGCAAATATCGGCTTACCCGTTCCACAAAATTAAATTCACGCCCCACCTGTGGAAAATTATTACTGCCTTGATTAATAAAAGCCTGTTGGCGATCGCTCAAACCATTGTCCTCTAAGTGATTACTGGCAACAGCTACCAATAAGCTTTGATGATTTAGTGGGTTAGTTGCGTTCAAGCAATCTAACCCACTAATCATTTTAAAAGGCAAATTAGAAGGCAAAGGAGCAAGAAGATTTTCTGCACCAGGTTCAAGTTTGTCTACCTGTTTGGATGTCTCTACTGGTATTGATTCGACAGAAATTAGATCATAATTACTGGTTAGGTAATTCGGGTGCCAAAGATCACGATGACGGTATAGCGTAGCCCCGCCTATACCTTGAGCAGTCAGGGCGTGGAAGCGAGCCGTTGGAGCGACTGGAAGCGTATTTGTTGTTAATAAAGATGCGATCGCCTGTCGAATTCGCTCACGCGCAGATGTTTGCTGCTGTTGATTGTGTGTTAACGAAGACGCAGAGTTAACACTGTTATTAATGCAATTAATATCAATAGACTTAGAAAACCCGTAGGGAAAATAAGCGCTATTTTCAATACAGCGTGCCCACTCCTCAGCCCGTAGCTCAATCTCACTTTGATGACGACACCATTGAAAATAGCCAGGTAGCGTTTTAGCAACTGCCACAATATCTCTAACCAAGGCTCGACCCTGCAATGGTTCACTGGCATAGAGAACATGGGCAAATATATAAGAACGCATTGTAATTCGTCCTAATAACCGATTCGTTTGCCCAGATCCTGTCCAGCCTCGCTCAATCTCGGCATTCAAATCATTGAGAAATTTTTCAGCCTGTTTAGAGATACGAGTTTGTTTGCGCCTGCCTTGATCTACTAACTGGCTAACAGCAGCTTCGTCTACTTGATTACGAGCCGCCACAAACGTCCAGCGACGAACAAACTCAGCCTGAGTGGTGTGAGTCAATTCCCACTCTTTAGACAACAGATAAGATCCAGGCTCTTGAAGTGGTAACCGATGGGCAGCATAAAGGTTAGGTGTCCCATCAGACACGTAAAGCTTGGGGTTAGGAAAAATTTCCAGTTGACCTGGAGCAACTTGGAAACCACCCTTTACCAAGGCTGTATGAACTGCAAACGCAATATTCCAGGTTTTTTGAATCGTGTCAAAAGGAATGTAGAGGTGAACTCCACCTGAATAAGAACTAGTGCAGGCTAAGTAGTCCACCAGTCCTAACGGTTCCAACGCGTCTAGCAATCGAGCAATGCCAAGGCGATCGCGGTGGGGATGGTACACACTCTTAGCATCAATATCAATTACCAAATACCGCGTCTGCGCGCCAAAGCGAACACCGTATAGATGTTTACCCTGCTGAAGTAGGCGATCGCTCAACGGATGACGAGTCTCAGTTTGCCAGTTGGCGCGTTCTCCTGGCGCGGGGCGCTCAGCCCAAATATAGTCATAGCGATGGGGAAATAGCCCTAGAAACTGATCACCCAATTCCTCTACATAGTGGAATGGTTGATGTTGATGCGGAGAGAGCAAAACGGTCATCGTTGCTTCCCCCAGTAAACTTGACTACACCGACACAAGTAAGGAGTCTGACCCTGCACTATCGCAGAGCCACAGAAATTGCTAGAATTTTTGTGCATAAGGTTCTGTTGTTCAGTCAAATGAGCGCAGCAGTACTAAACGATGCAAATCGACATAAATCCCTTTGACTGACTTTGGCGAGGAAGCAAGGGGATTTTTTTCAGAGAAATTTTTCAGCGTTGTTCAAGATTACCCATAGGCAAAACGTAGATAAAGACGGATTTCTGGGAATTTACCTGATCGAGAGGTTAGCACTTAAAAAAAATGATCTCAATAGGTCAAAAGTCTCTGTACGCGGGAGTTATAGGCATCTTCTACGCCGGAGTTACAGGCCAAAACAATACGCCGGAGTTACAGGCATTTTGCCGTCTCATACGCGGGCGTTACAGGCCAAAAGTATACGCCGGAGTTACGGGCAAGCTTAAGTAAAATGCTTCCAATCATGACCCCGTAGCAAGAAGACCTGAGATCTATACGTGGGAGTTATAGGCTAGAGCTATACGCCGGAGTTACAGGCAAGTTTCATTCCTGTACGCCGGAGTTACAGGTCAAAACAATACGCCGGAGTTACAGGCAAATCGTCTGAAATCATACGCCGGAGTTACAGGCAAATCGTCTGAAATCATACGCCGGAGTTACAGGGTGGAATGATATATCTGGCGTTAAAACCGTTATCCTTCTGATAGCACGCTAGGGATAGACAGAACCTAACGCTGGAATATTGCTGCTTCCTGAATGTGTTCCTCAAATAATGATTGATACAATGGCACACAGCACCGCCAAGAGCAAAGCACCTCCTGTGACTCAACCCGACCCCAATCATTTTCCTGTTGATGGACAACTTCTGATGGTAATGCCCCGTGCCGGAGCATCCGTCAAAAATCCAGATGCCCAGTTACCTATTCTTCGCTCTGACGAAGATGGATACTACCTAGAAATGCGGGTTGAGGCTGATGGTAAAGAAACCAGCGAAGTTGCGATTACTCGGCGCGTTCCGTTAGATGACCTATCGGCAGAAGAATGGGAAGAGCTGAAAGCTCAATACGCCAAGCTAGACCTAGAGTCTTGTATAGACCAAGGAATTAGTAAAGGCTTAGAGAAAATTCAAGATCGGCGGATTCAGCGGCTATTTATGGCGCTGCTGACCTTTTTAAATCCCCGTCAGGTTTCTATCGTTTTGTACCTTTACAAACAAGCTGCCCAACAGGGAACAGGACCACTCGTCTCCTTTCGCTCCAATGACCTACTCGAAAGCCTCGGCTACACCCGCACCAAAGACGGCGGCTTTGCCTCTAAGCTGCGATCGCAACTTAACCGTGATTTGGTTGCCCTGCATCGCACAGAACTCGTGTTGGCACAGTCGCTACGCAAAGGCAACAGCATGGGAGCCAAGGTAATCATTAAAAGCGTGCTGCGAATCAAAGATTTTGAAATTGACAACGTGCCGCGCGACTTTGACTTAGCCAAAGCCGCAGACTACACCTATGAACTAGCAGATGCCTACACCGTCTCTCTAGAGTTTTTTGAAGGCCCCAGCCGCACGGGTGATTATGTCTTGTTTGCCAGCGATCTAGACCTTACCCAAAAACTTGGCAGCAATGCCAAGAGCGACTACAAAACCAAACTTCTGATCTATTTGGCCAGCCGCATGAAATGGGACACCCTACAGGAAGGGCAATACCTAGTGATCTCCAAACAATATTTGTTCAAAAACCTGGATCTACTGGGTAGCAACTCATCTCGCAATAACCAAATCTTTTGGCGCACCGTTGATGAGCTAAAGCAAGAGGGTTATATTTTGGGTGCCCAAGAGTTACCTGGCAAAAAGAAGGTGACAAATATTCAGTTTCAAATTAATTCTGAGAAGCTTTACTCTCATTAAGTAGGTGGGCGTAATTAAACATAAAACCCTAAAAGTCTGCGCCGCCCGCACAGACTTTTAGAATCTTGTTTTTATTTAGGTTGAACTGCTTAGTAGAGACAATTAGAGGCGATCGCACAGAGTTTATAGGTAGGACTGCTGACTTACAACGTTCTTTTCACGTGTTTTCTTATGTAAATTAATTCAGTATTTTCAAGGCAAAAGCTTACATAAGAAAGTTGTACTCATGTCTGTTGGATGTTTGGTAGTGGTCTTCAGTGTGTACCTTGGAGTTGGGAATTTATTTGAAGGGCTAATTTTTGTACATGCCATGTACAAAAATTAGCCCTTCATTCTGCTTTCTAATCCGCCTCTAAGCTACTGGAAAGTTACTGATGAGACAATGCGTTAAAGCGCTCAGTGAGATGATACGTGTCCTGGAAAGCTTTGCAGTACCGCCTTTGTTGGCAGAGTCTATGTCTCACATTAATGGGGAAAGAAGATGAATATAACTAGGATATTCAATAGCTCTAGTTTTTTTCAGCCAGTGGTAGATGGAGAGCCTGTTCGCTCTGTCGTTACAGAATCTCAGGATGCAGTTGTTGTTGCTTGGTACATCAATCCAGGACAAGAAATTTCCCCGCACATTCATCCTTGTGGGCAAGATACCTGGATTATTTTAACCGGAACAGGAGATTACTATCTTGATCAGGCAAGCACCACGAAGCCAATCGGCGCTGGAGACATAGTTATTGCCCATCCTGAATGTGTACATGGAGTAGTCAACAACAGCGATGCGCCGCTAGTTTTCATCTCAGTTGTGTCACCTCTGGATGCAGGGTATCAACTTGTTTCGTTGGAAGATGCTATGAGCAGACAGGCGTAATTCACGACATGATCCTGCGCTATCTGCGCCGATTATGAGGTACTGAAAAGGACATTTTAGATCTATAAGATAGTTATGAAAGGGTTGACTCAATATCTTTATCAAATCAAATTGGATAAGGCAGCTCTCTGGTGCTATCTCATTTGGTACCTCGTCATGCTCTATTTTTACTTTGATCCATCGCTAAAGATTTGGATTAACTCGGTGGGCATCAGTGTTGTAATTGGTACGGGGTTGCTGTTAAGTGTTTCCTCTAATAACGTTGAGAAAAGAGATTATTGGCAAATCTTTAGGCTGTATCTCATGCCATTTTGTGTTTCCAGCTTCTCTGCACTGATTAAAGACCAAGGATTTATCGTAGTTATATCACCCAAGATAGAAGAAAATCTGATTGCAGTATTATGCTGTGTTGTGTTTTTAGGGATTGTTCTAACAGTCAAATTAACTAAAAATAAAATTGCTTAATTACGCGGTGTTTTGATAAGTGGTTCAACCTAAATAAAAAGCAAGATTCTACAAGTCTGCGCCGCCCACTGCGCGGGCGGCGCAGACTTGTAGGGTTTTATATTCAATTACGACCTCCTACGTGGCCTGCATCAAGATAGTGCGATCGCGCTGATATTAGACCAACTCCGACGTTAGTGGCTCGTGCATGGTTTCATCATCACTAAATCCAGTTTGTAAACGATCGCCACATCCATTTCAGGTTAATTCTGCTAAGTGGACTTACTATAAAAGACAAAATTGGTACTTTTTTAAGTCCACCTAGTTGTGCGGCGATTGTTGGCGTAATTTTTTAGAGATTTGGAAAGAACACCTATGACTCATGCAGAATCTACCGACACAGCGTTTTTGCAGACCCAACGCACGCAGATTAAACGCTTGCCCCAGCGCGGAAATTACGATCGCCAGACTATTTACGACATTCTAGATGAGGGGTTGATTTGCCAAGTTGGGTTTGTTGTCGATGGGCAGCCCTTTGTCATTCCTACAGCATACGGACGAGTGGGCGATCGCCTCTACATTCATGGTTCTCCTGCCAGCCGAATGCTTCGCACCCTCAAAGAAGGCGTAGAGGTTTGTGTCACCGTGACGCTGCTCGATGGGCTGGTACTCGCTCGTTCGGCCTTTCACCACTCAATGAATTACCGTTCGGTTGTGGTATTGGGTCGGGCAACTTTGGTAGAGGGCAGTCAGGAAAAACTGGAGGCACTGAAAGCCTTTACAGAGCATGTGATGCGCGATCGCTGGGCAGAGGTGCGCCCACCAAATCGACAAGAGCTTGCAGGAACGATGGTGTTGGCATTGCCTCTGACGGAAGCGTCAGCCAAGATGCGATCGGGTGCTCCGGTGGATGATGAAGCAGACTATGCGTTGCCCATTTGGGCTGGAGAATTGCCCCTGAGACTGACGGCCTCAGAGCCAGTTGCCGATCCACGCTTGGCCGCAGAGATTGAGTTGCCTGCTCATGTTAAAACCTACTGCCGCAGTGAGAATGTTTGACGTAAATCGGGCGATCGCCCTCCATAGTAAGTAGCTCAACCTACATAAAAACCAGATCCTAAAACCCTGCGCCGCCCGCACAGCGGGCGGCGCAGGGTTTTAGGATCTTATAGCCATAGTCATAAAGCTTAGGACATGCCAGCGTCATTCCCGCGCAGGTGGGAATCCACCCCCGCACCTATCGAGCAGATGGATTCCCGCCTGCGCGGGAATGACAGGGAGGCGTCCTATTGATCATGGCTACCGCTATATATTTAATTAAGCCTATCTACTTACAAGAAAGAGTCGGGCGTGCATTGCACGCCCGACTCTTTTCTAACCGACAGGTAGCGTAACCTACCCCACTACAAAGTTAGTGGATTGAACACCACTGACCAATACATTTTGCAGCGTCACCAGAGTCGTAAACGCAGTGCCTGCGCCTTTACCATCTGTGTCAACGCGTACTTCGGTATCGGAACCGACCTGTACGAGTTGCATAAACTGATGATATTGAGCAAAGCGGTTATCGCCACCAAACTTTGATGCAGCGAAGATGCCACGCACATCGAGCAAGTCGTTGGCGCTGTCAAAGTCAGTGACGCGATCGCCTGCTTCACTCAAGTTATTGAAAGTGAAACTATCCTTGCCGTTGCCGCCTGTGAGAACATCTCTTCCCTGGCCACCAACCAACACATCGTCACCGCCACCGCCAATCAAGCGATCGTTGCCACCCCCTCCGATCAACCGATCTTGCCCTTTTTTACCTTTGAGACGATCAGCGCCGCCGCCGCCAAACAGTTGATCATTGCTGGTGCCGCCGCCCATGCGATCTTTGCCAGCACCACCCTTGATCTTGTCACTACCACCACGACCCGAGAGGCGATCGTTACCGCCTGAACCACTCAACGTGTCGCGACCGCCTCTACCCCAAAGGATATCGCTGTCACGACCATCACGGATTTTTATACCTTTCTTACCATCCTTAAAGCCAAAGCTGGGCATGGCATCTGATGTGTAACCCGTCAGCCAACTCTCGGTGTTGCCTGTGGCTAAGGCGTTCCCGGCTGAGTCGGTAATATCATTACTCGGCTTGAGGCTGATTTGATAATCACCTGAAGCTTGGGTCAATCCAGGGATATTGCCCAGCGTCCAGCTTATGTTATCAGTTGTGGTGAGCGTTGCACCAACTAGAGGGATCGGCTGACCATTCAAGCTCAGAGCTAGATCAGACGGGTCAACATTTCTGACCGCTTCGCTAAACCTCACCGTCAGAGTGTTTGCACCACTGTCACGTACAGGCTGATCAATTTCGAGGATGGCCGCCGTGGCAGGTCTGGTATCAATAGTCAGCGGGACGGCTGCAGAAGATGCACTAACCAGGCCAGATGGGCCGATTGCTTTAAGCGTAATCTGGTAATTTCCATCTGCCAGCACAGTGGTAGGAGTTAGGCTCCATTTGCCTGTCGAGTCAACGATTGCCCTACCCAATGAAACCGTACCCGCAAACAATTCGACTGTGTTGCCAGGTTGGTTAGTACCCTTGAACGTAGGAGTTTTATCATTGGTGAGGTTATCACTATTAGAAACGCCGCTGTCAGTGATTGGATCTAACTGAGAAGTGCTAGGTGCAGCAGGTGCAGTTGTATTACCATTAACTTGCAGAGGAATGGTGGTATCGATAATATCGGTGCCATCAGAGATGCGAGCTGCAATGCTGGCAGTTTGTGAGAAGCCCGATGCAGGAGTGAATTGCAACAGATCTAGAGCAGCATTGACTATAGTGGTCGTTCCACTAATCGACCAGATACCCGTAACCGCGTTGTAGGTGCCGCCTCCACTACTAGCAAGGCTACCAGCGCTGGCAGTGCTGAGGGTAAACGATGCTGTGATCACATCACCCGCATCTGGATCGGTCACCGTCATGGCAGCAAAATCGACGGCTGCACCATTGGGCGCATAGGTCAGCGTTTGGGTGGTGCCTGTGGTGGTTGGCGTGTTGTTAGTGGCTAGATTGAATGCGGTGTTGGCATTAAACGTCAACAGGTTGCGGATGGTCACAACGCCCGTTGCAACTCCCAAGTTGTATTGAACCCCAATGCCATTGTCAGTGCTGGCATTTGTATCGTAGGTCTTAGTCAGGTCGCCGCCACCATTAACTTGGTCAAACTGGGTGCTGTATCCTCCTGAATACCAAGAATCCCAGGCTA
>Ga0105046_10002207_pt1 | contig 30620 bp, 19 predicted proteins | sample MAT03_FD_78385 | JGI IMG/M metagenome (GOLD analysis project Ga0105046, IMG submission 78385) | Freshwater microbial communities from Lake Fryxell liftoff mats and glacier meltwater in Antarctica - MAT-03 (megahit assembly) | ecosystem: Environmental > Aquatic > Freshwater > Ice > Liftoff...
AAATAGTTTTTCAGTGTATTGTTTTTTGCCTTGCATGCTCTAAGATACATACCTTGTTTAAGCTGGAAAAAGTGGTTTTGAACATGAAAATGTGTACATTTGAGGGGTTGTGCAACAGGCACTGCTGTTACCAGCCGTATTTCTTTCTGTTCGTGTCATTTTGTTTTACTGTCGAAACCGCTTACCAACGCTTTTTTCTCAGGGGCTGTCAAAGTTCTATCATTGATTTCTTCCCAAAGTTTTGTCGCTTTCTTTGATGAACTAATTCCAAGCATCTTTACTTTCTTGCCCCACAAATAAATAGCAAAGTCTTTTTTGTTATATGCTACTCCGTCATAAAGAAACAATGATTGTGTTTCTTTATCCAATACTTTATTGAAGTCAAGTTTACCTCCAACGGTTTCCTTTTTAATATATTCAATAGGGTCTTTGATTTCTTCTTCAGGAGTTGTCAACTGCTTTGCGAGTTCTATTACTTCTGCTTTCAGTTTGTTGTAAGGTTGAATTCTATAAGCAATTCCATTGAATAGAAGTCCTTTTCCGTTGTTTGGTAAATCAATAATTTTTGCAGAAGTATCTACTTTAAGTTTTAAAAGTTCGTCTGCACGCTTCTCACTAATCTCTCCCCAAACGTTGCAAGGTGCTTGCATACTTTTCCCATTGTTAGGATTTACAATGTTGTAATTAAGTGTCGTCTTGGAGTCTTCATTCTTTTGTATTACCATTATCATAATCATCACGTTTTGTCCTTGATGAATAATGAAGAAGTTTGATGGAAGGTCGCGGGCAAATTTTAGATAGTCGGTCAATGTCGGCTTGTCGCTAACATAAACGGATGAACCCTTGTTTTGAATGTTGTTGTCAATGGTGTAATAACTCGAAGTCAGCTCAAATCCGTCAAGCTTCTCTTCACTTATTAGTTCATTGTTAAATACTGGATTTCCGTTTTTGTCGGTCTGTCCAAAAGCGTTTGTCAGTGTAATAACTGTCAGTAAAATTAATGCTATTTTTTTCATTGTCTGTTGTGTTGTGTCGTTTGTTAATATGGCTGGTAACGTTTTGCGCATATGGCTTGTGGCGGTTTTCGAAGATAAATCTTTCATTCCCCGATAATCTCGATCCGAAGATCAGGTATCGAATGTAGGAAAATCCCGCCATAAGTTATATGCGCTGTTATGCACAGCTTATCTTATCTTTCTTATTTCTTTCCCGTCTTTATCAATTTCAATTTCAGAAATCACAACATCTTGATTCCCTTTGTATACTGTAAGTATTCCATTCTTATAGAGACCTTTGTCATCCCAATTATCGCACTTTTGTTGGTTGTCTTCATTGATGCAAATACTTTTCAAAAAGCCGTTGTCATGCCATTTTGTGGTTTTTTCCGATTTTGGTGTAGAAATGCCTTGCATTTTCATTTTGCCGTTGTCATCATAGTAGGTATAGATGAAAGTAATATCTTCGGGAATATGGCGACTTTGATATGTCAGAATTCCATTTTTATAATTTTCTTCAATAATTCTTACGCTATCACGGTAAACTATATGTTCAATAAGTTGATAGAATCTATCATAAACATTTATTTCTCCATTTTTTAATACATCGTACTTTTTTGTATCAATCCATGATCCATCCAAAACCGTATTCGATTTTGGTTCGGTTCTTTTCTCAATTTCAGGAATTAGAGGTTTAACAAACTCAATTAAATTATCCGACTTGTATATAACCGTCAATGAGTCATGTGGATTTTGACCGAATGTCGTCAATGGGAATAGTGTAGTCAATATGATTGCTAATCGTCTCATTTTAAGTTGTGCATAACTCCCTTATACCCGCCACAAACCTTCCCCTATCTAACCTACGGCAGCCGGCTATGCGATATTTTGTTTCGTATTTTCAGTAACCAAATTCTCACGAAACCAGAAATTTTGTGGTGGTTAAAGGAGTTCTAAAAATACTCAATTAAGTACGTACTAATTCGAATTAAAAATATAAATCTATTTTGATTTAAAATATTTATATTCAATTATTTACGTTGGTTTTTTTGAATGTTTTTTTAAAAAATAGCTATTCAAAATGGGCTCCGTCCGGACAAAATGGCTGAAGATTTGGCTCAATTAGCTAGCGATAAAAAGTTCTGCGAGAATAGGGTTTGGACCGTATTATTTTCGCAAGAAAAGTGCAGAATCGGTTTTGGTAACGAGCTGCAGTATCCAAAGAATATCACTAGTGGAACACCGAATGAATAAAAGCGGTTTAAAAATACCGACATAGAGGTCCGCTGCATTATCTCACAAGTGTCACTCTTCCGTATTGCTGATGTCTTCTTCCAAACACATCCACCACTCTGATGTCGTATACATAAACATCTTGTTGTGCAGTTCCATTATCTTTTTGTAGACTTCCATCCCATCCTTTAGCAACATTAGTGGTGGTGTACAAATTCTCTCCCCATCTATTAAAGATGTTAATGGTTACTTCTTCAATGCCAATGCCTGAGATGGTAAAGAAGTCGTTGATGCCATCACTATTTGGAGTAAATGCATTAGGAACATACATTACAAATTCCGGAACAATTCGAATTATGTGTGTAACTGTATCAATACATCCATAAGAATTCTGCACCCATAATGTTACCAGGTAAGTACCGGTATCGGGATATGTGTGTGTTGGTTCAAAGGTTGTAGAACTCCCTCCATCACCAAATGTCCATGCATAAATGTTGGCTCCTGCCGACTGATTATTGAATTCAATCACTGGATGAAGAATACTTGCTTCATAAGGATCAGGAGTGAATGCTGCTTCCGGACCGGGATGAACGGTGATGATGTTGGGTTGAGTAAAAGTTGTTATACATCCCATATTTGAAGTCACAGTAAGTGTTACCCCGTAGGTTCCGGAAGCTGTGTACACTGTAGATGGATTTTGCAACTGTGAAGTTTCACCATTTCCAAAGTTCCAATTCCATGACACAATACTTCCTGTGGCTATGAAAGATGAATCAGTAAAGTTTACTGTTAAGGGTCCGCAACCTTCGGCCTGACTGTAATTGAAATTAGAAACAGGCAGTGGGAATATTGTAATTTGCTGAGATATTGTATCGGCGCAACCGTTATCTGAAATTGCGATCAACATTACGGTATACACTCCTGCAGAATCAAAGGTATGTATAGGCTCAAATAAACCTGATGTTACGGATCCATCACCAAAGTTCCAGATGTAAGTAGATATAGATCCTGATGAAATGGTAGTTTGATTGTTAAACTGAACACCCGATTGAGCACATGCATCCGCAAAATTAAAATTCGCATCCGGTGCCGGAGAAAGATCAATAGTTATTGAGGCTATAGCATCACAACCGTTACCATTAATCATGGTGAGTGTGACATCATAACTTCCGGCAGTTGCATACTGATGAGCAGGATTCTGCATTACCGAAGTGGTACCATCTCCAAAATTCCATAGGTACTGATAAGTTGTTGTATCGCCAATAGCCGTAATACTATTAAAAGTTACAGGATCGTAAACGCAATTGGCGACTGAGGAAATCACCGGAGCAGGTAAATCAAAAACACTTATTGAATCGGTTACAATACCTTTGCATCCATGAATGGTGGTAACCTCAAGAGTAACAGGGTAACTTCCTGCACCGGGAAACACATGATAAGGATCAACAGAAACTGATGTTGAACCATCACCGAAATTCCAGTTCCAGAATGTAATAATTCCATCAAACGAAGTTGAAACATCGGTGAATGATATCGGAGTTCCATCACATGCATTCAGGAACATAAATGCAGCTGATGGAGGTTCGTAAATGGTAATGCTTTGTGAAACGGTATCGGTACAACCATTTATTGATGCCACTACCATAGTTACTGAATATGTTCCGGGAGCTGAATAAACATGCTGAGGATTTAGATCAGTTGAAGCAGATCCATCACCAAAATCCCATGAACAGGTAAGCACTCCACCACCGGGGATTTGTGATTGGTTGAAGAATTCGGAAACAGTTCCTTCACAAACATCTGTTTTTGTAAATGCAGCGGTAGGAAGCGGGAATACATTTACTATTCCGGATGTTGAATCCAAACATCCCAAATCACTGGTAGCTACAAGAATAACATTGTATGATCCATAATTTGCATACACATGAGAAGGATTTTGACCGGAGCTGGTATTACCATCTCCCAGCAACCATGACCATCCGGTAACGGAACCAGAAGTGATAGTAGATAAATCATTTAATGAAACAGCATTATTTAAGCAGGCATTCACCGTGCTAAATGCCACTTCAGGTAAAGGATTTACAACTACAGAAACAGCGACAGTATCAATACAACCCTGATCAGATGTGGCCACAAGATAGGCTTGGTAAGTACCTGCAGTAGTGTACAAATGCTGAGGATTCGGCATGTTACTGCTTCCTCCATCACCAAAATTCCAATACACTCCTGAAATTGTACTTCCTGCAACAGTGCTGGTAGAATTAAAACCTGTAATAAGTCCTTCACAAACATTTGCTGCGGTAAAGGCAGCAACAGGATTAGAATAAATAGTAACCGGTTGCGTAACCGATGCATTGCAACCAAGATCTGAATTTACTGTTAACGTCACATTATAGGTACCGGCTCCGGCATAAAGGTGAGCAGGATCAAGTGATGTTGATATTGCTCCATCACCGAAGTCCCAGCTATAACCTGTAATAGATCCATCGTTGATAGTAGAGGTGTTAATGAAATTCATTTCACTTCCTTCACACACACTTGAAGATGCAAACTGAGAAACCGGTGTGTCGTATATTGCAATTTGTTGAGTAATACTATCGAAGCACCCATTTACGGATGATACTATCATTGAAACGCTGTACAATCCGGGTGAAGCGTAAGTATGTGATGGTGATTGTTGAGTAGAGGTTGCACCATCACCAAACGACCAATTCCAGGAACTCAAACCACCGTTGCTAATTACAGAACCATCAACGAAATCGGTTGGAGTTCCCAAACAAACAGTGTTGTTGCTAAAGAAAGCCATCGGCATTGGCTCAACTATTACAGGTTGAACTACTGAGGTAGAACATCCCATTCCTGTTGTAGCCGATAATGTAACGTTGTAGGTTCCGGCGCCTGTGTACGCAGTTACAGGGTTAAGAACATTTGAGGTATTTCCATCACCAAAATTCCACAACCATCCGGTAATATTTCCTTGCGATAATGTAGTGTTGTTGGTGAATGAAGTTGAAGACCCTTCGCATGTAGGTGTTGATGCAAAAGCAATAACAGGTAACGGATTTTCTATTACATTCGATGCAAAACTTGCCGAACATCCCGAATTATCGGTGATGGTAACGGTAAAGCTTCCTGCATTGACCACAGTAATCGTTTGGCTGGTAGAACCGGTCGACCAGATATAAGTGGCAGTTGGATTTCCGGCACTAAGTACGGTTGAATCACCCTGACAAATCTGCACATTGGTTGGATTAGGAATAAGACCGTTACCTCCAACATAAACATTGGCACCGGCATATCCTATACATCCATTAGCACTGGTGATGATGACATCAAAAAAACCTGAGTCGGAAACAGAAATTGTTTGAGTGGTTTCACCATTAGGCGACCAGAGATAATTGGAACCCGGATTACCTGCATTAAGAGTTGTTGAATTTCCAAGACAAATAAATACCGGATTCAATGTTGCAACCGGAGTAGGACTTATTCCTACCGAAACGCTATCCCGGGCCTGACAACCGTTTGAATCGGTAACCTGTACCACATAAACCTGTGGAAGCAACGGATTAACATATATGGACTGATTGTTAGATCCTGTTGTGAGCCAGTAATAATTTACACCACCGCTTGCAGTAAGTGTTGCTGTAGTTCCTTCACACATTAACTGATCGGGACCAGCATCAGCCAAAGGAAGCTGGTTGACAACTACAGTCACAGAATCAGTATCGGTACAACCATTCAAACCTGTTACTGTTACCACATAATCGGTAGTGATAACAGGGCTGATTGAAATAGTGGCAGCATTTATATTACCCGGATTCCAAACAATGTTGGTAGCACCTGTTCCGGTGAGCGAAACAGACTGTCCGGCACAAATTTCTTTATCAGGACCACCCAAGGCAACAGGAATAGCACGCACCTGCAGTCTGACGCTATCTATTGCAACACATCCGTTGGCATCTGTAATAGTTACGGAATACGTGGTAGTTACAAGTGGCAATAGTGTTAATGTTTGAGTTATAGCACCAGTATTCCAAAGAAAATTGACACCTCCTGTTGCAGTGAAAGAAACGGAATCGCCCAAACAAACGCTTTGAGCAGGACCGGCATCCACAACCGGTTTTGGATAAACTGTCACCGGTTTCACTACTGTATCGGTACAACCAAAACTACTTGTTACAATTAATGAAACATTATAAGTTGTAGCAGAACCGAAATTCATAGTAGGGTTCTGAAGCGTTGATGTTTGCGAATTTCCAAAATCCCAGTTCCAGGATGATAATACTCCTCCCGGTACCGATGAATTACTGGTAAAGTTTACCGGCAACCCTCTACAAGCCTGTGTAGATGTAAAATCAGCAACAGGCACAGGGCTTATGGTGATTTGTTTTACGATACTATCGCGACACCCACCGCTGGTTGTTACAACCAAATTAACAGGATATACACCAGGAGTGTTATAACTGTGCGCAGGATTTTGAATTGTGGAAGTTGATCCATCACCAAAACTCCATTGCCATGAAGAAATTGTTCCCACTAAAGTGGAAGAAGTATTGGAGAAATTAATTGGTGAACCAACACAACCATTCAAGTAACTGAAGTTTGGTGTCGGCAATGGATAAACATTAAACTGTTTCGAGATGCTGTCGATACATCCCTCATCGGAAGTAACAACAAGAGTTACATTGTAGTTGCCTGAAGCAGGATAAAAATGAGATGGATTTTGCTGTTGTGAAACATTGCCATCACCAAAACTCCATGACCAACCAACAATACTTCCTGCAGCGATTGAGGAAATATCAATAAAGTTCATAGGTTCGTTAATGCATATTTCGCTGGGGGTAAATTCAGCAACCGGAACAGAATTAACATTTACCGTAGTTGAAACCGCTCCCGAACAGCCGTTAGGATCGGTGATAGTAACACTGTATGCACCACCGGAATTAACAGAGATGGTTTGTGATGTGGCTCCTGTTGACCACACATATGTATATCCCGGATTACCGGCATCGAGTATAGCACTTCCCCCATTGCAAAACTCTACATTCTGAAGGTTGTTCACTATAGTTCCACTTTGACTGACAAGACTGACATCTGAGGCAGTACAACCCGCAGCGTTGGTAACAGTGACTGTATACACACCAGGATTGCTGACAAGAATAGTTTGCGTTGTTTGGCCATTCGACCATAAATAGGTAGACCCGGGATTACCGGCATCCAGATACGAATTGGTACCTGCACAGATGAAGATGTTAGATAAGTTCACTACAGGAAGCGGATTCACTGTTACAGATACAAAATTTGTAGCACTGCAACCATTTGCATTGGTGCCTGTGACGGCATATGTTGTGGAACTTCCGGGTGAAACTGTTATGGCACCCGTGGTATTTCCTGATGGGCTCCAGGTATATGATGTGGCTCCTGTGGCTGTTAAAGTGACCGATTGTCCAATACAAATTGACTGAGCAGGACTGACATTAATAACAGGTAAAGGATTTACCGTAACATTTACTGAAGCAGTTGCAGTACATCCGTTGTTATCGGTAACGGTGACGGTATATGTAGTATTTGATGATGGAGAAACAGTGATAATATCTGAAGTTTGACCTCCCGGACTCCAAACATAAGTTCCTCCACCTGATGCAACCAAAGTAGCCGATCCGCCCAAACAAATAGCCTGATTGGCACCGGCATTTGCTATCGGCGGAGGATTGACAGCAATAGTTTGCAAAATAGTTGCTGTACATCCGTTAGAATTTGTTACAACCAAAGTAACATCGTAATTTCCTATATTCGGAAACGTTATAACCGGGTTTTGGCCCGTTGCAGTTTGACCGTTACCGAAATTCCAGTTCCATCCTGTGATGGTTCCTCCATTAGGGTTGGATGTATCGGTAAATGTTATTGGTCCGCCGAGGCAGGCTACCGCACTATAAATAAATGCAGCAGTAGGTATAGGATAAATAGTTACCTGCTGGGTAATGGTATCGGCACATCCGAGAGTATCACCTGCAATTAATGTTACAGTATATGTACCTGGGTTTGCATAAACAACTGTTGGGTCTTGTGAAGTGGATGTTTGGCCGTTGCCAAAATTCCATTGCCAGTTGTAATTACCCGGAGGTGTGGTAGTATTGTTGAATGTGATTCCCGTTCCGGCGCAACCTTGTCCTGCTGTAAACGCTGCCGAAGGTGGAGCTGAAATGGTAACAGGTTGCATGATTGTGTCAATACAACCTAAGCTGGTTTCTATAATTAACGAAACATTATATGATCCGGGGCCGGGGAACGTGTGAACAGGATTTTGTACTGTTGATGTTCCTGTTCCGCCAAAATTCCAGTTCCATGAAATAATAACTCCTCCCGGAAGAGTGGACTGATCGGTAAATTGTACAGGCATATTCGGACAAGTTCCGGATGCATCAAACAAGGCTGTAGGTTCAAATGCATTGATAACATTTACAGTGTCCTGATTGGAGCAAATGCCATCACTAACGGTGACAATATATGTTCCCACACCAACTGTTTGAATAGGCAATGTAACTCCATTGCTCCACAAATAAGTGTAATTTCCGGTGCCACCACTGGCTGTGACATTTATAGTAGCCAAATCATTACATGCAATAAGTTGATCGGGACTGGCAATGACATCAATTCCAATTACAGTTATACAATAGGAATAAATCTGCGATCCTATCATAGGACAGGCATCATCATTTACTCTCACCGTAAAGCAGTACGGATTATTGGAAATATCATTTTGTGTTGGTGTCCAGCAGAAGTTTCCGGTTGGACGAGGACCAGCGGTAGTTGTAAAAGTAGCATTGGGGATACTTCCATCCCATGTCATGAACACATTTTGAGAAGCGTCGGCATCTTCGGAATTGATGAAAAAACAGAGTGGGTCACCTGCACAAACAGTAGCACTGAAATTATTTGTACCATTGATACCTGTTAATGTTGGCAGTGTATTGTTACAATTCAATACCGTAATCTGAATATCCCTTTCAACAGAGCCAATTAAAACACCATTTCTGTACTCTTGCACAAGTACAGCCATAACCGTTACTTCCAAATTTTGTGGTGTCATACAAACATCACCTGTAGCGGTATTAAATGAAACAGGTGGAGAGGATGTTAATGGGGCAGTTGCGGTGAAGGGTGGAATATAACCTACTGTGGTGGTAGCATTTTGGTATGGAGTGATAAGAGAATAAACAAGTGAATCACCATCGGCATCATATGCACCATGGTTGAAGCAGTATTGTTGTCCAAGGCATGCAAATGGAACCGGTTTGTTTGAAAATGTTGGTGATGAGTTACACTGACTGATCACATTATTGAGAGTAGCGTAAATATAAAAAGTATTTGAACTGGGAGTGGTTATAGTATTGATGGCGGCATTTCTACAGCACAAATTATAACTGAACACCCAATCGGTGCATTGCATGGGTAGAGTGATCACACCTTCGTACACCCATTCCTGAATACCGGTATAAATTCCACCGTTACAAGAGGAGAGTGCAGTAGGACAAAGTGGGGTTACCTCCTGCCCTGTTCCCGGAATCGGATAACAGGTGATTCCCAAATTCTGGCCACAGGTTACTGATCTTACATTCACAAAAACATTCGCAGGGGCGGAGATACCGATGCAATCCCTGTAAAAGGAAACCCTCATCCTGTAAGTATTCCCACCTAAACACTCATAGGTAAGGTCGGCTCCCATTGCGTGGCTGGCAACGGCTTGCTTGGTTTGCATTGTCATCGATACAATTGCGACTAATGCTAAGATGTAGTTGCGTAGATGTTTACTCATGTTGCGAGAATTTGTGCCTGTGACCTGTTATTGTTTCACAAACAAATATACTCTCACCCCATTCTCACCATTATTTATTAGCAGTGTTGCAAACTAAATTGTAAGATTTTGATGCTTTTAACTCCGATTTTAAAAATTGAAAACTCTTTAAACTCACATTATCAGCGATTTATCACATAATAAAAAACAAACATCCCCAAAAGTAGTTGAAAGTAATATGTAAGTTCTTACAAAATTGGATTTAAACAAGGCTCAATAAAATAATAACCTCAAATTAAAACGAAAATCATACATACCCATAAATGACTAAAATAAGAATGAAGTACTGAAAAACGAGATTTCAAAAACGAAATAAATGATTACTTGGTGCATTTAACAATCATTATGCCAAACACATATACTTCAAAAAACCCGTCCTGAAATAAATCAGGACGGCTTACCAAAACACATAACAATCATCTGAACCACACAATTCAGGATGACCTTCCATTAATCCGATAAGGACTGTTTTGTAAATGAATTTATAATTTTCACTTTTTATCAACTATCGTAAATACTCTGGAAATATTAAAGCCGAGATGAATATCACCTTTGGACCATTTTCCTGTATTCTCCGTTATAAATGTTTTTTCGTTCATTGCAGGAGCATTCGTAAAGTGCAATTGGAATACGTGTCCACCGGTTTCAATATCGAGACCTAATGACAAGGGATTAGAATTAACATCAGGTAATTGTCCGGGGAAAATCAAAAAGTAATCGGCAGTCAATGCCATACGTTTTGTGAATTTCAACCTTGCTCCTATTTCCACAGAATAAATATCATGATTATCGCTGGCTTTTTCAACCAGATTTCTGTGCACAAAAGTTGGAGCCAACTGAAGGGTAAAGATTTCGGAAAACTTTCTTCCAAAAAGCATCTGATAATAATAACCCATTCTGGAGCTGGTATAATTTTTACGATCGGGCTCCGACCACTTCAACATATTCATGGTAATACCGGCAACCAGATTTATAGACAATGGAATATTTTTCGCTCCTTTTGATTGCCATAACAAACGGTATTTCATGAAACCATCCAATTCTTTAAACAATGAACTTCGCCCTACTCCTACTGTAAACCTGTCAGTAATTCCATAATCGAAACCTAGACGGATAGTAGCCTGATCTAAACCAAACAACTCGTAACTACCTGTATTGAGTGTACCGAACCTGTGCATGATTCTGAAATCCAAAACACCACCTGCTACATGTTCAATAGAATGCGATGCAATAACACGTGTGGATTTGAATGCATTGGTAACTCTTTCCAGCTGCGGCTTTTCATCTCCCAACATATCCAACAGATCTTCCTGTCCTTTTACAATGGAAGAAGAAATTAATAAAATGCAAAACAGAACCAGGGAAAATTTAATTTTCATCGAAAGCATATCAGCGTATGTTAATTAGCTTTATATGGATCAAGATTCAAATCAACTTTTACATTTACCGACTCTGATATTTTATCTGCAACCAATTTAGGTATTTCGATATTGTAATCTTTAAGTAAAAGGCTAAACGCTGCTTTGGCTAGTACTTTACCACCTTTTACTTCGATAGTACCATCTGTCGTGATATCTTTTGTTACTCCATGCAGCGTCATTTTTCCTGATACTTTAACAGGATAGGTTCCGTCGGTTGTCCATTTAACATCACCTTTATTCACAATAGCACCTTTAAAAACTGCTTTAGGAAATTTATCTGACTCGACATAATTTTCGTTAAAATGTTCCTGCATAAGAGCTTTCTCAAATTCAAATGCTTTCATGAGCACAGCAAATTCAATTTGTCCGGTTTCAGTATCGATTATACTGGTTACCTTTTTGTTTGTTGCTTCAATCTTTTCAACAGTTGAGGTAGAAGTAAAATAAATGTTTCCTTCACGGGTAAAATATTTACCTTGTGCAAGCAATGATGAAGGCATACTTAATAAAGCAGCGGCAGCAATTAAGATTATTTTTTTCATGATTTTAAGATTTGTGTTTTTGGTAAAATACAATCAAGTAATAATATTTTAAAAGGTTAACTAATTTATTTAAGTGTGTGCAGATCAATTTTATTTTACAATCACACACCTTGTTAAAACAACATCCATTGAAATTCCGGCGCATTCCCCTTTCACCCAAACTGAATCGCCGACTTTATAATTTTTATATCTCGATTCATTCACGTCTGTTATTCCACAATTTATGCCAAACATTTCGGAGCCGGAAGCGAGAATCATATTAAGGTCACCACTGTCACCGATACTCAAATCCTTCACTTTGCCGCTCACTTCAATAATTTTACCCAGATATTTTTGATTGGCATCAAATTCGTTATTTTCAAACTGACTGAATAAATCTTCTGCAGTAAGAGCAAAATCCGCATCCTGGTGATCAAGATCAGCAACCGGCTTGTTGTATAAATAATATCCATAACCTGCTCCTATGAGGCCCAACACAACAATAATAACTACTATTTTTTTCATGTTTTTTTAATTTTCAGGATATGCTGTAGCTACCCATTTTTCTATTTTAGCAATATTGCAGTCATTTAACTTATTTCCGTCCTTAGGCATGGCTGAGTATCCTGTTTCGTGCCGTATGCTTCCGAGTAATGCACCGGAAATTCCAAAATCTTTAAGAGTAGTATAGGTATCCAGTACAACTCCACCTTGTGCTGAAGCCTGGCTATGGCAAACATTGCAATTAGCATCAATAATAGATTTGACGGAATTATTATATGTTACATTAGATGTGTCGCATGAAGTTGTGTTTGCAGGATAAAGTTCCTCTTCCACATCATAATAACAACCCTGAACAAGCGCAATTCCTGAAACTAAAACTCCAAGCAACAAAAGATTTTTATTCATAAATATACTAGTTGTTTTGTATTCCTTCAGAAACCCAGTGTTTAATTTTTGCAAGTTCACAAGTACTCAACATAGGACCACTTGGTGGCATAGCAGAATAATTTGCGTTATGAGTGATAGCACCAACTAACTGACCAGACTGTGCCACAGCTTGCACACCTGCATATGTTGACAAAGCAACAAAACCGTTTGAAGCAGTGGAATTATTATGACATCCAACGCATTTATTTTGCAGAATTGGTTTGACCATATTGAGAAAACTTACATTGGTTGAATCACATGGTCCGAGGCCGTCATCACAAACCAAATCTTTTGCTCCCTGATTGATCCATTGGGCAATCATATTTATTTGGGTCTGAGTTAAAGGAGTTTCACCCGGAGGTGGCATTATTTTATCAGGATCAGTTTCAGTTATTACTTCCCACAAATCAGAATCTCCAAGATTGTAAGGCGTAACTCCGCCAGTATTCATGACGGTGGAATAGGAAGTCAAAATTACTCCATCCTGAGCTGAAGCAGCGTCATGACATCCACTTTTAGCACAAGACGCAACCAAAAAAGGAAGAATCTGCTGCTGAAAATAAATCGAATCCGGATCACAAGATAATCCATTTCCTCCGCCATTTCCTCCGCCATTGCCGTTTCCTCCACCATCGTCAATATTGCCTAAAGGAACCAAAGGTTCATGCTTACAACCCGGCATAAACACCGAAAGCATCAACACCAATAAAGTTCCATTTAAGAGGAACATTGCATTTCTCCCCAAACTTCCGGAATTCCAAATAATATTACTCATATGGCTCATTCGTTTTAAACAACAAATCAAAAGTAATACCCATTCTACCTAAATACTAACCAAATTATCTGAATGAGAAAAAATGCTATCTGAACAGGAAAAAGTCTTTGATTCAAGATTGAGAACCTGTGAGCCAGGACTTAAAATTCGGGGATCGCTCAGTGCTCACTATTGTTTCCATCTCAGAAGATGGGGACAATACGAGCTTAACTCTTGATTTCGAGTAGGATACCATGTTTTTAATGGCATTAACATTAACAATAAATTGCCGGTTTATTCTAAAAAAGACCGCAGAATCAATCATAGCTTCAATTTGATCCAGATTGGAATCAATTGGATAAGATTTCTTATCAAAAGTACATAGAAAATTGATTTTGTTCTCTGTATAAAAATATGCAACATCTTTTATATCAACCGCTTTAATAGTATCTGCATATCTAATGAGTATCCTTTTCTGAAACTCCTCCTTTCCCTTAATCATTTTAAGCAAGTTTTCGAAATCAGGGAAAGCTTTTTCCAGATCTTGAGGATGCAGTTTTTTCAATTTAGCAATGGCTTCAGCCAATTCATTTTTCTTGATGGGTTTAAGCAAATAGTCGATACTATTCACTTTAAAAGCCTGCAGGGCATATTGATCATATGCGGTCGTAAAAATGACCGGACACTGAGGTTTGACGATATTAAAAATCTCAAAACTGCTCCCATCGGCTAATTGAATATCCATAAACATCACGTCTGGATGTTTGTTTTCAGACAACCATTTTACTGATGATTTGATGCTTACCAACTGAGCAACCAGAACCAAGGATGGATCTACTTCCATTATAAGTTTTTCCAATCGCTGTGCAGCAGGTTCCTCATCTTCAATTATCACGTATTTCATACCAATCAGTATTATTATTGTTTAATCAAGGGCAATTTAACCGTAAAATTAATTTGATCATTTATTACAACTATATCAGCCTGGGCAATAAGTTTATATCTGTTCTTTAAATTCTGAAGCCCAATTGAAGTAGAAGGTTCTTTCACAAATTTAGGATTTATATTGTTGCTGACAATTAAAAAACTCTTATTGTCAACTGTAACAGTCACCCGTAGTGGTGTTTCCCGTGAGGCGGAGTTATGCTTTAAAGAATTTTCGATTAAAATCTGAAGAGCAAGAGGAGGGATCAGCATTTCGTTTTTAATATCATCAGGAATTTTAACTACAACTGTAAAATTATTTCCATATCTCTTTTGCTGGAGAAAAATATAAGTTTCTACCAGTTCCAGTTCTTCTTTAATCAAAATTAAATCATGATCTCTATATGAAAGAATATTTCTGAAAAAATCAGATAATTTATTTACATACTCAATTGCTGTTTCTTTGTCATCTTCAATAACTGTAATTAAGGTATTAAAGCTATTAAACAAGAAGTGAGGATTAACCTGATTTTTAAGAATCTGATATTGTGATTCAATTTTTTCTTTCTGAAGGATCTCCATCGATTTTGCTTTACGATCACGGTATCTTAAGTAAAAATAAAACAACATAATTACCACAACTGTACTAATGAGCAAGAACCACAATTGCTGCCAAAAAGGAAAACTAATCTTAAAGTCATATGTAACTACATCTGAGTTTGCAAAATTACCATTGATTGATGTTCTAACGTTGAAGGAATATTTTCCCGGTCTGAGATTTGGAAATGTGATGAACCGGTCACGTGTGGTGATCCATTCATTGTTATATCCCTCTAGTTTGTATTGGTAACTAACTTTAGATGGATCAGAATACCAGATAGCAACATAATCGAATGAGATATGATTACGGTTATGAGAAAAATTCTTTTCAGCTGCAGTATCAACATCCTGAAGGTAGCATAACACTTTGTTCAATAATAAAACAGGACGCTGATCACCCACCTTTTGCTCAAATGAAAGTTTAATGATTCCCTTTTGCGTACCTACCCATACGTTGCCGTTGTTATCAGTATCAACCACATTCACATCAGGATCTATATTATTAATTCCCACTTCATTTCCATAGGAAATAATCTGAAAATTAGAGGGATCAATTGCATCAATTCCTTTTTTATGGACACTCAAAATATTGCCTTGCTTATCAGTGGCCAGGGAAGTGATGTTGATATCACTCAACCCTTGTGCAATAGAGAAATTTCTAAATGATTTTCCATCGAAACGGTAGATTCCATCTGCTGAACTGCTTAACCAAATATTTCCGTAAAAGTCTTCGGTAAGTGAATAAATAACTTTACTTTTCAATCCTTCAGCAACACTGTAATTTGTGAATTTACCATCAACATATTTTGTGATTCCCTTACCATCGGTTGCAAACCAAACTCGTCGCTGAACATCAATCAGTACTTTATAAATAAAATTGTTACCTAGTCCGTTTTCTTCACTAAAGTTAACGAACGCGGTGGCCCCGGATAATGTAGAATCTATAATATTACATTTAGATACCCCTCCAAGAGTAGCAAACCAAACTGTCTCTCCATCTCCATCTATTGAGAGCACACTGGAATTAACTAAACCGTCAGCTTCTGAATACAGTTTACCTATACCTGTGGAGGGCTGAAACCTCAAAACTCCATGATCGAAAGTTCCCATCCAGATATAACCATAGGTGTCTTCATACATTGAAATTACACCTAAATCAGAAAATCGACTTCCTTTGAGTGGTTGTGACAATTTCTCGCCTTCAGGTTTTGAGTTGTTATAATAAAAAAGTGATGAATCATTACTGAACCATAAATTGTTATTTTTGTCTGCCAGTATGGTTCTTATATTCTGTATTTGCAAATTTTCCAGCGTCCTTTTAAATTCTATTCGTTCGCCGGGAGAAAAATAAAGTTCACTTCCGGCCCCGATCCACACATTGCCTTCATTGTCGTTGATCATACAATTCAAATTCAACCCTTCAAATCCTTCATCTTTTGAAAATCGACGAATGCGTTTGTAACCTTTGAATTCATAATCGATAATACCGTCACGCGAAGTACCGATCCAGAATTCATTTTCAAGCATCATCAGACTCTTGATGGGTCCATATTTCCAGTTTTTGAAGGCATCAGGATATAAAAATGATTTATCATCAGGTAAGTAAAGACAAAAACCCTTCTCCTCCATTCCTATGCCAATAGTGTTTCCTGGTCCGATGGCCAATTGAAGTATTATATTGTCTGGAAGTCCATTTTTGCTGTTAAGGTTAATAAATTCTATCTTTCCATTATGAAGCCGCGAATAAGCAAGTCCACCATCACTACCGGCCCAAACCTTTCCCGATGAGTCACATACAATTGAATAAATATAATTGTCACCTAATCCATCTTTAATAGAATAATGTTCCCAGATATTATTTTTAATCCTATATAATCCATCACCAAGCGTGGAGATCCAAATATAACTGTTCTTATCATAACAAATACCACTGATTGCGGAATTAACTTGAAATTTTCCAGTTGACATAATTGTCAATTTTCCATTTTCAAGTAAAAACAATTTACCCGATTGAGTTCCTGCATAAATCCTGTTTTTAGGGGAAGCAGCAACCACTGAAACGACTTCATTTCCAAATTCCTTTGGAAAATCAACTTTTTGAAATACAAATCCATCATACTTGAATAAGCCTTCTGTTGTTCCCAACCAAATTATTTTTTGACTATCCTGACAAATCGAATTTATTTTGAGCCCTGTTGTTGTTGAAGAAACCTGCAATTGCTTGAAAAAAGGTTCTTGTGAATAGCATTGATTGAAACTACCAATGATACCAAACAAAAGAATAGCAAAAAGCAAAATTTTTTTCATAGATTAATACGGAGTTGGAATTAACACGGCATCAATTTTAAGGCTAATTTCAGGTGCAATCTTTTGATGAACTATTTTAGGGGTCCTTATATTATAATCTATCATGGTAATTGAAAACTCGCTATGAATTTTTAGGCGGTTATCGCCCACTTCAATGGTACCTTTGATAATTCTTTCCTGTTTCACTCCATGAATGTTCAAAACACCTTTAGCTCTTATTTCAACAATTCCCAACTGTAAATAATCTATAGATTCAATTATTTTTCCTGAAAAAGTAGCTGTTGGGTACATGGTACTTTCCATATAATTTTCATTGAAATGTTCTTTTTGCAAGGGGCTGTTAAACCCTTCAAAAGTTACCATAGCCACCGAAAAAGCAAAAGTATTTTTTGAGGTATCAATAATCCCTCTCAACTCTTTGCTTTCAGCAAAAATGGTTTCCAAAGGGGCCTCTGAAGTAAAACTGACTAAACCGTTGACACATTTAAAAATTGATTGCTTGCCTGTTTGGGGTATTCCGCTAACTGGAAACAAGCTCATTAACAATAAACAAAGTGTGACTTTCAGCATTTTAGGCATAATATGGGTAAAGGTAATTATAAAAAAATGTATGTAAAATTAGTGGAAATCAAATTGATAGAAAACACACAATATAATTATCTTTATCGCTTTCAAATCTATTATTCCTGATATGAGTGAACTTAAATTACCCCCTGTGAAGGGAAAGGCTAAATCGCACATTGAAATACTCGATTTTTTGAGGGGTTTAGCGGCATTGGGTGTGGTTTTATTTCATTTTTCAGGATCGGCTCTCCCAACTATCAAGCCAAATGCCTTAACCGATTTTTTTTCGTGGGGAATGCTAGGGGTGCAGGTATTTTTTGTGATTTCAGGTTTTATCATCCCCTACTCTATGTACAGATCCGGGTATTCGTTGAATGGGGCATTTAAATTTATATTTAAACGACTCGCCAGAATTGGACCACCCGCCTGGATTGCAGTGCTGCTGTTATTTGTGATATACTATGGAGCCATTGCCATGAACGGAAGGCCCGTGGAATCAATGCCCTGGCCCGGCATATCCTTTGAAGCCATTTTAGCCAATATATTTTTTTGTTACTCTATTCTCGAAACCGGACTATACAATGAAGTGTACTGGACACTCGAAGTAGAATTTCAGTTTTACATTTTCATTGCCCTTATGCTTCCGTTAATCATACGCTATGTTTCAAATGAGTTGATTTTAACTATTATTTTGGGACTTATCAGTCTCTCCTACTTTGTGCATTTTGAAAAAATATGGTTTTTCAGGGACAATTCTTTTTTCCTTCTTGGAATTCTGTTGTTTCTTTATAAAACAAATCTAATTAAACGCAATTACTTCATTTATACCTCTATTAGTATGATGCTAATTTGCTATGCACAACAAGGATTACCGGCTTCTTTTGCAGCCACTATTACATTTTTAGTGATAGCCTATGTCAGATTCTCGAATCCGATAACTTCCTTCCTTGGAACCATTTCATACAGTTTGTATATAACACACCATTTTACCGGCATAGCATCGGAATTTGTTTTACGTAACTTCACCGGAATGGAAGTGAGTGAACCGTTAAAAGTGATTATGATTTTTGTGTACACAGGATGTGCTGTTGTATTCGCCTGGTTGTTTTACTCTTTCATTGAAAAACCATTCATCCGGTTTTCTCAAAAAATAAAAACAACCGGATGAAAGTGAACACCAATCACCAAATAGATATAAATTTCCTTCAACAGTATGGCTGTAAAGAATAAGGAACAGTATGTCAACATCATTGAATTACTTAGAGGCATTGCTGCACTCGGAGTGGTTTGCTTTCATTTTGCAAACTCTACTCTGCCAACCATTAAACCCAATCCCTTAGGAAGTTTTTTTGAATGGGCGAAATTAGGTATTCCTATGTTTTTTATCATTTCAGGATACGTGATTCCTCTTTCGATGTTTAAATCGGGATATACATTGGCTGATGCCGGAAGATTTTTTACCAAGAGAATGGCTCGAATGATACCTCCTGCCTGGGTAGCTATGTTACTTATGATGGGTGTTTATTTTGTCGGATATTATATAAATGGCCGCCCAATCGAAAATATGGCATGGCCGGGAACTGATTTCAAGAGTTTATTTGCCAATTTTTTCTTTTCCTATGAACTCATGAATGTGGAAAAGTATATTGAAGCCTACTGGACTCTTGAAGTGGAGTTTCAGTATTACATCCTTATACCTTTTCTTTATCCGCTTATAATGTATTTCGTGAAGAAGCCAGTGGCACTAAGTTTCATTTTATTGCTGATGCTGAGTTCGTATTGGCTCTACAATGATACCTTCATGTTCTTCAGGGACAATTCCTTTTTTGTTCTGGGATTTATTTTATTTCTTTATAAAGCCGGTCAAATAAATCGCAACTACTTCCTTTATGCCTCATTTGTTGCTACCGTGTTTTGCTTCATTCAGCAAGGAGTTTACGGAGCTGCCGGTGCAGTAATGGCTATACTTACCATCAATTATGTAAAATTGCATAATCCGGTAACCAGTTTCCTGGGAATGATATCCTTTAGTTTATATATCACCCACAAGGTATCAGGGGTGGTTGCTGAGTTCTTTCTGAGGAACCTTTCGGGAATGTCACCAAGTGATCCGGTAAAGGTTCTTATGTTCTTTGTTTACCTTGCAGTATCCATTACATTTGCCTATGTATTTTATAAATTAGTGGAGGCACCCTCTTTGAAACTTTCTAAGAAAATACATGTTCATCAAAAAAATAAACAGTAAAGTAACCATGAAAAAAGTACTTCAAAATAGTTCTATAGCTTCATTCATCTTATGCGCATTTGTATTGATGATGTCGGTAATGTTTTTGAGTGAAACCGTTCAGGGACAAACGAGCAAAGAAAAAAAAGAGAATCGTGCCATTGCTGATTGGGAAAAGCAGGAATCCGTGTGGACCGTTTGGCCTCAGGATGAGGAATCAAGAAAGATACTTGTAAAATGTATTCGGGAAATCGTTAATGAAGCGCCGGTAACTATAGTTGTTTCCAGCGACAGCTTACGTGATTATGCCTTGTTGGATCTTAAAAAAGACAGCATCGATTTCAGCAAAATTAAGATGCTTACCATTCCCGGTGCAAAAGGATTTGTGAGAGATCATGGACCCTGGTTTTTATTCGATCAGAAAGGCTATGCTTCCAGAACTGCATTTGGATGGAATAATTTTGGATTACCGGTCGCTGCAACTCGTGGAATAAGTAAAAAAGATTCTGTATCAATGGGGAATTTTGCATCGGAGGTAACATCAAAGATGAAAGTTCACGCTATAAAATCGGATTTGGTAATTGAAAACGGAATAATTGATGTGAATAGCAAAGGTGTTGCCATCTGCTTTATGGAAACAATTCTTCAGCGCAACCCAAACATGGACCTGCCTTCTATCACTAGTGAGATGAAAAGAGTGCTTGGACTAAAGAAAATTATCTGGTTAGGGAGTTCTCCTACTATGGAAAAAGTAGGTCCGGGAGCGAAGGCATCCAACATATTTGGTTATGGTGCAAATGGACATATTGATCAGTTTTTCAGATTTGCTAACGATAGTACCATTCTTGTCTCAGTACACGATGGAGTTGAACGCCGCTTTGATCCGGTAACTTCAGCAGATTTTATGATCCTTGAAGAAAATATTAAATACTTGAGAAATTCGACTGATGAAAACGACCAACCTTTTCACATAGTTGAAATTCCTGTGCCGGTAATGCGTTACCATATGGTTGAAGATTCTATTCCGAATGTAAGTGTTGATACAATAAGGTATAAAGAATTTGAGGATGGAACCATAATTTACAACGCACCTATTGCCACCTATATGAACTTTTTTGTTTGTAATAATCTGGTTTTATTGCCTGAATATTTTAAAGAGAATTTAACGGAATCTGAAAAAATTAAAGATGTTCAGGTTGAAAAAATATTTACTACACTTTATCCGGGGAAAAAAATTATTAGAATTAATCCACTGCCACTGAATTTAAAAGGAGGGGGTATCAGAAGATCTTTTATTGGGCAGCCTGATGGAATTCTAAGCCTTCCTTATCCGGGAAAATAACTATCGCAACAGCGTAACAGTGCCGGTCCTGATTTTATTTTCAGGATCATTCAACACTTTCAATTGGTATACATAAACACCATCAGGCAGCTGATCTCCTGATGTATCTGTTCCGTTCCATTTATCAAATAATCCGGAGGAGGTAAAAACTGATTGCCCCCATCTATTGAAAATGTTTAAATTATATCCTGCTACCGAATACCCTATAGGTGCAAATTCATCGTTGTAACCATCGGCATTTGGTGTAAAAGAATTAGGGATGTAAAATGTAACTACGTTTTCAACATATACCTCCGAAAATGTACTGTCAACACATCCTTTATCACTCGTTGCAATTAACTGAACGGTAAAATAACCGGGCACAAGATAGGTATGGGATGGAAATTGTAATGTTGATGTTTCGCCATCTCCAAAATTCCAGAGCCAAGAAGATGTATTCACTGATGCATCCACAAAATCAAAATAGGGATTCAAAATGGTGGCCTGTGGTGGTTCAATTTTGAAGGAGGGCTCGGGCAAATCATTTACCGTAACCAGTTTTGATGCAGTTCTTGGCGTAGAACACGAATCGGAAATTGTTACTGTATAGGTTGCTGTTTGAGAAGGAACAAATGTAAATGTGGTTCCCTGTCCTAACCCCTGATCCCAATCAAAATAGTAGGGTCCTCCATTGCCACCCGATCCCTGTACCTCAACAGTAATCTCTTTCCCTTCACACACTTCATCAGGACCTGCTATAACCGGCTCCAATGGAGGCAAACGATCAATGATAATGGTATTTGACAAGGCAGGATTAAATGCCAGACATCTTTCTGAAGATGTTAACAACAATTGCAGGGTATCACCATTTAAAAAATCTGCTGAAATTAATGTGTCGTTGTTTGTTCCAACAGTAACACCATTCAACAACCAGTTGTATCCGGGATTTAGTCCTTCATTATTCACTGAGGCGCTATAAGTAATTTCAGTTCCATCGCAAAACTGACCGGGTGGGTTTGCCGATATAAAAGCAAATGGCAACAACAACGGATCAATTTCAGCAATAATTTTATTGGAAGTATCCGATAATGGCAAAGCACAAAATGCAGATGATTCCAGCACAACATCCACCACATCATTATTGTTTAGTGTTGTACTTGTAAAAACGTTTCCGCTTACACCGTTAGGAATTCCATTTACCCTCCAGGTAATAACCGGAGTTAGTCCGCCACCTGTCAAGACCAGACTAAAAGAAAGTGAGTCACCATCGCAAACTGAACCCGCAGGCACTACACTTATTGTGACATCAGGTGCAATGTTATTGCTGATTTGAGTTTGAACAACATTCGAAAATGCATTTGGTGAAATCACACATACTTCAGAGGATATTAGTTCTACTCTTACATCATCGCCATTTGACAAAACCGAAGAAAATAAAACCGGATTGTTTCCTCCAACAGCGCTTCCATTAACCGTCCATTGGTAAGATGGTGTTCCTCCTCCATTAACAGGTGTTGCATTAAAAGTTAGCAAATCACCCGGACAAACAGGGCCAAGAGGATTTATGGTGATGGAAATTGCAGGAGTTAAATTAGGCAACACCTGAGCAGTTACCAGATTAGAAGTGTCGGTAAGGGGTGATGGACATTGGTAGGTCGAAGTTAATACAAGTTGAATTACATCACCATCCGCAAAGACCGCCCTCATTGAATCTGTATTGTTTGCAACCGGGTTCGAATTTAAGAACCACTGGTAAGCTGGAATAATTCCACCATTTACAGAATTGGAAACAACTGTTGAGGGTTGTCCGTCACAAACGGGAGTAGAAGGAATCATAGTAATACTTACGGCAGGAGTTAAGTAAGGAAGCACTTCAGCACGAATACTGAATGAATAGACAGAAAGCGGCACTGCACACTGCGCATCGCTAATCATCCTCACACGAATGGAATCACCATCATTTAAACCGGATAAAGTTATTGATGATGAATTTCCACCTGTTGTAACACCATTCACCTGCCATTGAAATGTTGGAGTGGTGCCACCATTTACAACAACAGAGTTGAATGTAACAGGAGTGCCATCACAAATGGGCCAATTGGTAGTTGTTGATATTGAAACTTCAGGTAATACAGCAGAAATTATATTCATCACCACCTGATTGGAATTTACTGAAGCCGGCAACGGACAAACAGCATCAGAGTTCATCGTTACACGAACTATATCACCATCATTTAAGTTACCACTTACAAAAGTTGCATTACCTGCACCCACAGGATTTCCATTTACTGTCCATTGATAAGAGGGAGACGCGCCACCCAAAACCGGCGTCGCAGTAAAGAAAATCAATGTACCTTCACAAATAGGGCCCGAAGGATTTGCAACAATTGAAACTGTTGGATTTACTGTTGGCAATACATCCACAATAATTTGATTGGATGTTGCTGTGAGAGGAAATACACAATTTAAATTGGACGTTACAAAAACACGTACCCGGTCGCCATCGTTTAATGTGGATGAGGTAAATGAAGTGCTATTAGTTCCAAAATTCACACCGTTCACTTGCCATTGATAGAAAGGATTCGATCCTCCGTTAATAGTGTTTGACGTAAAAGTAACTGGTGTTCCATCACAAAATTGTGTTGAAGGAGAAACTGAAATATTGGTTGAAAGTGAAAGTAAAGGATTAACGGTTACTGTAATTACGTTACTATTTGCGGTTGCACTCAACAAACAGGTAAGACTGCTTGTAAGTACTACACTTACTTGATCACCGTTGTTGAGTGTTGCAGTTGCGTAAGCCTGACTATTCACTCCGATAAAAGCTCCGTTAATTTGCCATTGATAAACCGGACTCGTTCCTCCATTCACAGGAGTGGCAGTGAACACAATATTGTCGTCTTCACAAATTGGCCCTAATGGATTTGCAGTAATGCTCACGGTTGCATTGGTTGGAGCTGTTACAGTTATTGCAATAGTATTTGATGTTGCAGAAGGTGCGGTTAAACAATTTTCATTGGAAGTTAATATCACTTGAATATCATCACCGTTAACCAAACCACTGTTGGAATAAGTGTTGGAATTTATACCAACGTTCACGCCATTTACCTGCCATTGAAATATGGGAACTGTTCCACCATTGGTAGGAAATGCCTGGAAGGTTACCAACTCACCCGGACAAATGGAACCACTATTATCGGCAGTAATATTTACTGACGGTGTTAACACAGGCTCAACCGTTACATTTATGATATTGGAAGCCGCAGAAGGGCAACCCGGATCTGCAGTAAGCGAAACTTCCACCTGGCTTCCTATGGTCAAAGTTGTTGAACTGAATAAAGCGCTGTTGGTACCAACATTCGATCCATTAACAGTCCATTGATAAACGGGGGTTGCTCCCGGATTTACAGGCAATGCAGTAAAGGTTACATTAGTACCTGAACAAAAACTACCCGCCGGAAGTTGGGTTATTGAAACTGCAGGAGCTGCAAAAGGATTTACAACCATCACCACAGGAGGTGAAACAGCGTTGAAGGAAGAAACGCATATCGAATTAGAAGTGAGGCTGACTGTAATTACGTCACCATTATTCAGCGTAGAGGAAGAATAAGTGTTGATATTACCTCCAACATTGCCACCATTCAGCTGCCACTGATAAACAGGGCTGGTGCCTCCGAAAGTTGGAAGTGCAGTAAACGTAACTGCTGTGCCGGTACAAATAGTACCGGGAGGATTTTGCATGATAGAAACTGCAGGTGCAGGTGGAAGCGGACTTGGATTAACCTTTATGGAATATACCTGGTTGGAAATTTTAGGTGGACAACCATTGTCTAATACCGCAACAGTAAATTGATAAGGAGCACTTCGGGCCATTCCACATTCTGTGCTCCAGCAAAACTGAGAAGTTACTATTCCATCTCCATTTGCATTAGGCAAAGAGGCTGGTGGATTTACAAATGTGCTGTTGAAAATTTGTCCTGTTGATGTGAGGTACAAACTATCACCATTATTATCGGTAAATGTTACCGGAAAACAGAGTGTTTGCCCTTCGGTGATGGTATAATTCAATTGTCCGCTTCCGTTAGCATAAGACAATTGGGGAACCGCATTTACCGGACAAGCAATGGCTATCAACTGGAGATCACGTCGGATCATAGCAATTAATACGCCGTTTCGGTATTCTTTTATTTCAATTGCAACTACAAAAAAGCCCTGGTTGGGGATGTAATATTTGGTGAGACCTGTTATAGGATCAATTGAGTTGAAACCTCCGGCACCAAAAGGTGAAGTCATTGTATATCCAGGATTATAAAGCACCGGTGGGATTGGGAAGCTGTATGGATCTATTCCAAAAATAGAATAATCGCTATAAGGTGTTTCAAAAGAATAAACCAGTGAATCGCCATCAGGATCAAAAGCATTGTTGACAATTGTTACCGTATCTCCGGCACAGATGAATGGAACCGGAATATCATTGAACTGAGGCGATGAGTTGATAATGGGTGTAGGTGGAAGGAAGCAATAATAGGTTTGTCCGAGACTGCCCGGTGTTGATAAATTTGCAATGTTTCCATTACGACAGCATCGTTCAATAATAATATGATATCCTCCCGGATCGGGTGGCACCATTACATCCATTTCAAAAATTCCCTCTTCAACGCACACTGTAGATGAAAAAGAACAATTAACCCCTACGCTCGGAGGTGTAATAAAACTGCTTGAAATAAGTGGGATACTTTCTGTCCGAAACCAAATCTTATCTCCGGTAGGATCTGAAGGATCCTGAAGATACATATACAAATCCATGAAAGGATCGAGTGGTGCCGTTCCTCCCGCGGTAGCATCACAATAACGATAAATTTTTAAAGTGACCCGATAGGTTTGATCAGAGCCCGTCATACCCGTGTACTCATAGGTAATACTTCCCCCCATCAGGTGAGTGGCCGACAAATAGCTACTGCTTGTTAAGAGCAATAAAAAAGCTATAAAAAAAATGGATCTCCAACTACGGAACCGTTTCACTATTATCCGGATTTAGAACATTGAAATCAAAAGTAACCAAAATTTCACAACGAACAACCATTTGTGAGAAATCAGTCGAAAGAATGGGATACTAATTATACATTTCAATCATATTTTATTCATAATCAAATATATAAACTAACAGACTCTATTTTCCGAAAAGACTCTCCCATTCCATTTTAATGAATAATTGAAACTTTAGGACTACATTAGACCAGTGGCCGTCAACTCCACTTCAAGTGTTAGGCCTTTAGGGAACAAAATGGTGTTTTCAACAAAAATGTGCTGATGGAGATCCCTTTCAAAAGCTTCTAATTCAGTATACAGAAGTTTAAAAGTAGTGCATGCCGATGGAGGCGGTGTAAAATTAGAACTGATTTTTCGGATTTGTTCCAGCAACTCCCCTGCCCTTTCGTGTTCAATTTCCATCATGGTTATCGGTTTTTTTAAAAAATGAATAGTTTGTGATTTAGAGTTTCCAGATGGACTAATTTTAGACAACTCTTTGAAGTAGGGAAACAAAACTTGTTCTTCTTTAAGCATGTGTTGTTCCAGATCAATTAACAGTTCGTTCACACTACGTTTCAAATCTGCTAGAAAAGGATGATGTTCTCCATGAGCATTTATCACTTTAATCATATGTTCTTTAATCAGAGGTAATGCTTCCAAAAATAGTAGTGGTGACGATTTATAACATAATCAACCAACTCATTAATAGAACCATTAACCGGAATAGTTCGCAAGGAATCTGTTTGAGAAGGTATTTCATTTAAGAGTTTTTCAATTTTCTCTACATCCACATTTTGTAAGCTACAGGCTTCAGAAAGCAATAACTTGCCTTTACAGCAAAAATCAATGTGATATTCTTCAAAAATGGTCACTGCATTAGGTTGATTCAACACGATTTCTGCCACAGAAAGACTGTTATAATTAATCATAAGATGATGTTATTAAAATTCAAGGGAACTGTAAAGGTCTTGAAACATAAATACCTATTATATGATATATATCATACATTTGCATGTGATATATCATGTTTTCTTGAACCTCACAAAGGTAATTTTGTCCAAAAGAAATCACGTTACCATTTAACTGACAACCACTTACACATAACTCAATAAAATTATGCTACTAAATTCCAAAACTCTTTTGATTGCAAGCCTTACAGCAATTATCTTTTTAAGCGCTTGTGGCGGAAAGCCCGAGTCAACTTCTAACAATTCTCAATCAGAACCTTTGCAGGATCACAGTGCAGATGCATCATCAGCCGGCAACCCGACCTATGATCCGAACAGAGGAGAAGGAAAATTCACAACTGTAGATTTAGGAACCGGACTTGATGGTGCAATGGCATCAGAGGGCGAAAAAATATCCTCTGTAAAGTGCTTTTCCTGTCATAAAATCAGCGCTGAAAAACTGGTTGGTCCCGGCTGGAAAGATGTTACTGCGAGAAGACAGCCGGAGTGGATCATGAACTTCATCACAAATCCTGATCCTATGATTGACAAAGATCCTGCTGTTCAGGCGCAATTGGAACTGTGCCTGGTGAGGATGCCTAATCAGAGTCTTGCTGATGAAGAGGCAAGAAAAATTCTTGAGTTCATGCGCAAAAATGATGGCGTACAATAAAGGTGCAACATTTAAAATAAAGAAACCATAATAAACTAAATACTATGAAAAACTATTTTGCATTAACAAGTCTTGCAATAATTCCCATCACCCTCTTTATGGGATCCTGCAAGCCCAAGGATACCAGCAACGCAGTATCGGGAGATGCGGCATCTAAGGTATATGTTGCTCCCGGTAAATACGATGCTTATTACAACTTTGTGAGTGGCGGTTTTAGCGGGCAAATGAGTGCCTATGGACTGCCCAGTGGCCGATTATTAAGAGTAATTCCTGTGTTTTCTGTTGATCCTGAAAAAAGTTATGGGTATAGTGAAGAAACCAAACCAATGCTTAATACTTCACATGGATTTGTGCCTTGGGACGATTTGCATCACGCAGAACTCTCTCAAACAAATGGAGAGATTGATGGCAGATGGTTGTTCGGAAATGCTAACAACACTCCTCGTGTAGCACGAATTGATCTCACTACCTTTAGAACAGTTGAAATTCTGGAGATACCTAACAGCGGTGGTAATCACTCCTCCCCATTCATCACAGAAAACACTGAATATGTTGTTGCAGGAACACGTTTCAGTATTCCAGCTGATGATAAAAACGGCGATGTACCTATTAATACATATAAACAAAACTTCAAAGGTCACTTAAGTTTCATCAGCGTAAACAAAGAATCAGGTAAAATGGATATTGCATTCCAGATTCAATGTCCGGGCGTGAATTTTGATTTAAGCCATGCCGGAAAAGGAAAATCGCACGGTTGGTTTTTCTTCTCCTGCTACAATACTGAACAAGCCAATACTCTTCTTGAAGTAAATGCGTCACAAAAAGATAAAGATTTTATTTTAGCTGTGAATTGGAAAAAAGCGGAAGAATATCTAAAAGCAGGAAAAGGAAAGAAAATGGCTGTGAGATATGCTCACAATACTTTTGATGAATCAACTCATACGGCCACTTCAGAAATCAGAACCGAAGTTACAGTTCTTGACTCTAAAGAACTTGCGGACATGTGTTATATGATTCCTTGTCCTAAATCACCTCACGGTTGTGATGTGGATCCCACAGGAGAGTATATTGTGGGTAGCGGAAAACTAGCTGCAACCCTGCCGGTATTTAGTTTTACAAAATTACAAAATGCAATTGCCAATAAAGAGTTTGATGGCAATTATGATGGAATTCCTGTAGTGAAATATGAATCTGCTTTGTATGGTGAAGTGAAAAAACCGGGTCTGGGACCTCTTCATACCGAATTTGATGGAAAAGGAAATGCTTACACATCATTCTTTGTATCTTCTGAAATTGTGAAATGGAATATCAAAGATTTGAAAGTACTCGACAGAGCTCCAACTTTCTATTCAGTTGGTCACTTATGTATTCCGGGCGGCGACAGCAAAAAACCTTCACCTAAATATTTGATTGCCTACAACAAAATCACAAAAGACAGATATTTACCTACCGGTCCTGAATTATCACAAAGTGCTCAGTTGTTTGATATCAGTGGAGATAAAATGCAGATGATACTTGACTTCCCTACTATTGGCGAGCCACATTATGCACAGGCGTTACCTGCTGAACTTATAAAGGACAAACAAGTAAAAATATTCAAAATCGATGACAATAAACACCCTTATGTTGCCAAAGGAGAAGGAGAATCAAAAGTGGTGAGAGAAGGAAACAAAGTACATGTGTATATGACATCAATCAGATCACATTTTGCACCCGACAATATTGAAGGAATAAAAATCGGTGACGAGGTATATTTCCACGTAACCAACCTTGAACAAGATTGGGATGTACCACATGGATTTGCAGTTAAAGGAGCTTCAAACGCCGAATTGCTGATAATGCCGGGCGAAACATCAACCTTGAAATGGGTCCCTAACAGAGTTGGAATTTTCCCAATGTATTGTACCGATTTCTGTAGCGCACTTCACCAGGAAATGTCGGGTTACATTAGAGTATCTCCGGCTAATAGTAATGTTCCAATAAAATACAGTCTTGGCGAAACTGAGCATGTAGCTTCAGAGTAAGATTTGAATAGTGCCGATTGTCTAAAGGGGGTAGCGGTATATATCACTACTCCCTTTAGAATTTTAACTTAGAATCAATTCAATATTATGATTAATAAAATTTCAATATTCAGCAAAGTACTGCTATTCATTGGTGCCATTTCATTGGTGATTTCCATATTTGTGCCGATATGGCGAATTGAGTTGGATGCACCTCAGTATCCGGAAGGATTGTTCCTGCAAATTTATTCGAGTAAACTCGGAGGAAACGTAGATATCATTAATGGTCTCAACCATTATATTGGAATGAAAACACT
>Ga0105046_10002209_pt1 | contig 30611 bp, 27 predicted proteins | sample MAT03_FD_78385 | JGI IMG/M metagenome (GOLD analysis project Ga0105046, IMG submission 78385) | Freshwater microbial communities from Lake Fryxell liftoff mats and glacier meltwater in Antarctica - MAT-03 (megahit assembly) | ecosystem: Environmental > Aquatic > Freshwater > Ice > Liftoff...
ACCCGCTTGTAACCCTGACCTACATGGCGGGCGACGCTTTCCACCGTCTGGGGAATCTGGTTCATTCCCAGGCTGGCGCCGACGGGAATCTCGGTGCGCTCACCGCCAAGGAGCGTGCGCATGGGGACGCCCTGCTGACGTGCCCAGCAGTCCCACACCGCCAACTCGAGAGCAGTCTTGGCCATCGGGTTGCCGCGCCACTCCACCCAGCGGGCGGTGACCTCGGACGGGTGCCACACGTCCTTCGACATCAGCTCAGGCGCGAACGCCCCGCGTAGGAGGTGCAGTGCACCGGGTATGCACTCCTCGCGGTAGTGCGGGAAGGGGTCCATGACGCCCTCGCCGTAGCCCTCGATGCCCTCGGAGCGGACGGTGACGATCAGCGCATGCTTACCGAACTCCTCACCGAACGATGTGCGAAATGGGGAGACGTACGGCAGCTGGACGACCCGGAGCTCTACTTCGTCGATACGCATGGCTGCCGTTCTAGCAGGACGTGGCTACTGGGACGTTGCTACCAGGTGTCGATGTTGGGTCGCTTCTTGCCCTCACGCCGGAGCGGTGGCGGGGCGGCTTCGAGGATCGCGCTGATCCAACGGCGTGTGTCGGCCGGGTCGACGACGTCGTCGATCTCGAAGTGGCTGGCGACGTTGACCGCCTTGCCGACCTGGTACATCCGGTCGACCATGCCCTGAAAGGTGCGCTCGCGTTCGTCGAGGTCGTCGATGGCGGCCAGTTCCTTGCGGTATCCGAGCCGCACCGCGCCCTCCAGGCCCATGCCGCCGAACTCGCCGGTGGGCCACGCCACGGTGGCGTGCGGGGCCTTGGTGCTGCCGCCCATCATCGCCTGCGCACCCAACCCATAGCTCTTGCGCAGCACGACGCTGATCAGCGGGACGGTGATGTTGGCGCCGGTGACGAACAGGCGGCTGCAGTGACGGACAAGCCCAGCCTTTTCGATCTCAGGGCCGACCATCATCCCCGGCGTATCGACGAGGGTGACGACCGGCATATCGAAGGCATCGCACAGCTGCAGGAAGCGCGCAGCCTTGTCCGAACCATCGCTGTCGATGGCGCCAGCGAGGTGGCCGGGGTTGTTGGCGATGACGCCGACGGGACGGCCTTCCACGCGTGCGAACGCGGTGACCATTCCCAAGCCGAAGTCGCGACGTAGTTCGAGCACGCTGTCTGTGTCGAACAGCCCATGGATCACTTCGTGCACGTCGTAGCCGCGCTTGCGATCCTCGGGAATAACATGGCGTAACTCGCGTTGGTCGGCACACGTCCAGTCCGCCGTCGGGCCTTGGAAGTAGCCAAGGTATTGCTTTGCAGCAGCCACTGCGGCCGCTTCGTCGGGCACGACGATGTCGACCACGCCGTTGGCCGACTGCACCTCGATGGGGCCGATGTCGTGCGGGTCGAACACCCCAAGGCCACCGCCCTCGATCATCGCCGGGCCGCCCATACCGATATTGCTGTCGGCGGTCGCAATCACCACGTCACAACAGCCGAGCATGGCGGCGTTGCCGGCGAAGCAGTAGCCGACGGTGATACCTACCAGCGGTACCAGTCCGCTGAGCTCGGCGAAGTAGAGAAATGCAAGGCAGTCGAGGCCACTCACACCCATCATGTCGGTGTCGCCGGGCCGGCCGCCACCGCCTTCGGTGAGGAACACCACTGGCAGGCGCATCGATTCGGCCAGCTCGAACAGGCGGTCCTTCTTGCGGTGGTTCTGCCCGCCCTGCGTGCCGGCCAGCACCGTGTAGTCGTACGACATGGCGACGATCGACTGGCCGTTGACCTTACCGAGGCCGCCGATCATCCCGTCAGCGGGCGTGCGCGCGATCAGATCCTCCAGCGGGCGGCGGCGACGTTGCGGCGCGACCACCACTGGGCCGTACTCGACGAACGAACCCTCGTCCACGAGATCGGCGACGTTCTCTCGCGCAGTCCGGCGGCCGAGCGCACGACGTCGTTCGACGGCATCGGGTCTCGCGGCATCGAGCCCGATGCCGTGACGGGCGATCACCTCAGCGAGGTCGGCCCGAACGTGTGCGGGGTCCTCGATCGCGGCTTCCATGACCGCAGCGATCGTGACCTGGCCGGGTGACACTCGAGCCACGACGGCGTGCTCCATCACCGTCTCGCCGACAGTGACAACAATGGCGCCGACCGCGCCGTCGACCGTCGACTCGATCGCGTGGTGCATCTTCATCGACTCGATCAACATCAACTGCTGCCCGCGCCGCACCTGCTGCCCGACAGTGACGTCGATGGTGACGATCGTCCCCTGCATCGGCGCCGTGATGTCGATCGAGCCGTTCAAGTTGGCGTCCCCATCTGCGTGACGGTAGCCCGCCGCTCAGACCTGGGCACGGTGGTGAGCACCGGCGACGACGTGATGCAGGCGATCGAAGCGTTGCGCTGCCCTGATTGCCGCTGCGTCCACAACCCGATCAGCAACGGCGACGTAACCTGACGTGGCTTCTCACCGAACCGTTGTAGACCGAACAACCGTTGCTGCGGACACAACAACGACGATTGCGAGAATTGGGAGACCGAAGAGCAACGCTCCCGCTCCCCCAATGTTCGCTCCGTTGACCGGCCGCGCAGCGGTGCCACCGGCCACTCCAATCCCGAACGCTGCGACCACCAATCCAAGAAGCGGCCATCCGCGGCACCGCCACCGCGGGTCACGTAGCCGACCGGCGCATATGGCCAGGATGATCAAACACGCGCCGAGCAGTGCCCACCACGCACCGACGCGTTCCACCAATGCTGGTGCTCTCCATAGGTAGTCCTCTGCCGGCGACATTCGTCCGAGGTAGCGGGCCATGACATACCCGACAAGTAGGCATCCCAACCACGTCATCACCAAAACCAAGGTGAGGCGACAGCGTGGCCAGCGCAAGTTCACGCGACCGCCCCTATGACGGCCTTGTACAGGGCCGCGTGGAGCTAGTACGAGGATCGGAGGGTACAGCTGCGTCCGGCGCAGTGCTCATGTCGATCAGGAACTGACGGTCCGCGTTGGGGCGGTTCGACAACATGCGAGCATTGTACTCACGGGCGTCAAACCCCCTTCCGGAAGATGTCCAGAGCGACTACTCCTCCCTCCGTATCCCCTCGAGCCTGCTCACGCAGCGGAGGAACCGTGTGGCGCTGATCTACCCTGGCCGAATGACCGAGGCCGTCGAGCTGCAGATCGCCGGGCACACCGTGATGATCACCAGCCCCGACAAGGTGTTCTTCCAGGCTCGTGGGGACACGAAGCTGAACCTGATCGAGTACTACCTGTCGGTCGGCGACGCCGTCATGCGTCAGATGTACGACCGGCCGGTGCTGTTGCAGCGCTTTCCGAACGGCGCGCACGGCAGCAACTTCTTCCAGAAGCGCATACCCGAAGGTGCCCCCGAGTGGTTGCACACCACGACGGTATTGACGCCGAACGGCACGCCGTCGCGTGCGTTGGTGATCGACGACATCGCGCATCTCATCTGGGCAGTGAACCTTGGCTGCCTCGGCTTCCACTCGTGGCCGGTTCGTGCGGCCGACCAGGACCATTGCGACGAGCTGCGCATCGACCTCGACCCCGGGCCGGGCACCACCTACGCGATGGCCGTCGAGACCGCACACGAGACGAAGCGACTGTTCGACGACTTGGGCATCGTCAGTTTCGTCAAGACCTCGGGCAACCGTGGCCTTCACGTGTATGTGCGCCTGGAGCCTACGCACGACAGCATCGCGGTGCGAAGTGCTGCCGTGGCGCTTGCTCGTGAACTGGAGCGTCGTCGACCTGACTTGATCACCGCTGCGTGGTGGAAGGAAGAGCGCGGCGAGCGCATCTTCATCGACTTCAATCAGAATGCACCACACAAGACCGTGTTCGCACCGTGGTCCGTTCGTGCGCTGGACCATGCTCCCGTATCGTTCCCGTTCCCGTGGGAATTGCTGGACACGCTGAAACCGCACGACATGACGATTGCCACTGTGCCCGCGTGGGTCGACGCGCACGGCGACGCGTGGGAGGCAATGAACGATGCCCCGCAGTCGATGCAGCCGTTGATGGAGATGGTGATCGTCGACCAGGCTGCTGGCCTGTTGGACGCGCCGTGGCCGCCCGTCTATCCGAAGATGCCCGGTGAGCCGCCCCGCGTCGCGCCGAGCCGAGCCAAGAAACCCAAGGCCGAGTAACCCGAGCGCCAGTCAGGTGCGAGTGCCACGGTGCCTGTGCGAGTGCAAAGCCAGCATCCGAGTGGGTACTCCCATACCGGGGTGCGAGTTGGCACTCGCATGGTCCTGCGGCACTCGCATGGTCCTGCGGCACTCGCATGGTCCTGCGGCACTCGCACCGGCGGCGTGGCACTCGCACCGGCGGTGTGGCACTCGGGTGGATCGTCAGGGCCTCATGCAGGCGGTGTTCGGCGGCCCTGGCGCACCGACACCACCGCGACGATGGTCGTTCCCACCGTGAAGGGCCCAGCGAAAAGCACGGCCATCCCGCCCCCGATGTTGGCGCCAATGACCGGGGTTGTGGCCACGACGTACGTGAAGCCGGAGTATGCAGCGATGGCACCGGCCGCGATGAACACGGCAAGCCAGGTACGGGATAGCACACCCTGCTTGAACCACCGCCATAGCAACAGACAAACGGCGACCGCCACGACCGTCGCAGCCATGCCGATCAGCAGTTTCAAGCCGCTAGCGATCTGCGGGGGCCGCCACATGTAGTCAGGGTCTGGGAGGGTCTGATGAGGTATCGCGCTTCCCAGCCAGGCAACACAAACAACCACCGCCGCGAGCCACAACACCAGCAACGCCGAACGTGCGACGAATCGAGATGCCATGGCCTTGCATCCGCTGCTAGAGGTCGAGTTCCGCTGCGCGGGCCAGAACCCGGTCGCGTTCGGCGCCGATGGTGGTGCTGTCGCCGTGGCCGGTGTGCACGATGGTGTGGTCGGGCAGGGTGAGCAGGCGGTCGCGGATGCTGCGCAGGATGGTGGGCTCGTCGCTGTAGCTGCGCCCCGTGGCACCCGGGCCGCCGCAGAACAGCGTGTCGCCGCTGAGCACCACGCCATTGGCGACGTCGTAGAAGCAGCAGCAGCCGGGCGAATGGCCTGGGGTATACATGATGGCCAGCTCGTGGCCAGCCACCGACAACACTCCCCCGGGCACGAGCGCGGCGTCGGGCTGCTCGCCGGGCCACACCACATCCCACAGCATGTGGTCGGCGTCGTGCAGCAGGATCGGGGCGTCGACCGCCTCACGCAGCGGCACGGCAGCGTTGATGTGGTCGTTGTGGCCGTGGGTGAGGACGATTGCCTTCACCCGCCGACCATTGATCGCGGCGGCGATGGCTGCCGCGTCGTGCGCGGCATCGAACACCACGACCTCGCGCTCGTCGCCGACGAGCCAGATGTTGTTGGTGACATCCCACTCGCCGCCATCGAGGGCGAACGTTCCGTCGGTCGTGACCAGCTCGATGGTCACAGGACCACGCTCACAACACCACGACCGAGCGCAGCACTTCGCCGCGCTCCATCTTGTGGAACGCCTCTTCGACGGCGTCGAGCGTGATGGTCTCGGAGACGAACTTGTCCAACGGCAGCCGACCCTGCTGGTGCAGTGCGACCAGCATCGGGAAATCGCGCGATGGCAGGCAGTCGCCGTACCACGACGATTTCAACTGGCCACCGCGACCGAACACTTCGATGAACGGCAGTTCCAGCACCATGTCGGGGCGGGGTACACCGACGAGCACCACCGTGCCCGCTAGATCACGAGCCTCGAAGGCCTGCTTGTACACAGCCGGGTGGCCGATGGCCTCGATGCAGACGTCGGCACCGTTGCCGTCGGTGACGGACCTGATGTACTCCACCGGGTCGGTGGTCGTCGAGTTGCAGGTGTGGGTGGCGCCGAACTGCTTCGCCCACTCCAACTTCCGGTCGTCGATGTCGACGGCGATGATCGTCTGGGCGCCTGCCAGCAGTGCGCCGGCGATGGCCGCGTCGCCCACACCACCGCAGCCGAAGACCGCAACCGAGTCGCCGCGGCCGACGTTGCCGGTGTTGATAGCGGCGCCGATGCCGGCCATCACGCCGCAGCCCAGCAGGCCGGCGGTGGTGGCGGGCACGGACGGGTCGACCTTGGTGCACTGGCCGGCAGCGACCAGAGTCTTGTCAGCAAAGGCGCCGATGCCAAGTGCCGGCGAGAGCACAGTGCCGTCCTCCAGCGTCATCTTCTGCGTTGCGTTGAACGTACTGAAGCACAGCCACGGGCGGCCGCGCAGACAACTGCGGCAGTTGCCGCACACTGCACGCCAGTTGAGGATGACGAAGTCGCCGGGCTTGACGTTGGTGACGCCATCGCCAACGGCCTCGACCACACCCGCGGCCTCATGGCCGAGCAGGAACGGGAACTCGTCGTTGATGCCACCCTCGCGATAGTGGAGGTCGGTGTGGCACACGCCGCAGGCCTGCACTGCAACGACTGCTTCACCCGGGCCGGGGTCTGGAATCACGATTGTCTCCATGGTCACCGGCGCACCCTTGCTGCGCGCCACCACTCCACGAACCTTCTGCGGCATTGCCCCTCCTCGATCTGCGAACCCGTCCGACACTACTGAACTGGGCGACCGCAAGCAGCACGAGGCGTTGTGTCAAACCACCGACCCCACAGCCGCAGGTCAGCGCTCGACAGCCTTTACGTAAAGCCGGAGTCCGGCGAGGAGAGCGTCGAGCGCTGTTCGGAAGCGGTCGTCGGCGGTGCCCTCGTACAGGTGGTCGGCAATGGCCGTAGCGTGCGGGAACTCAGCGGGGTCGAGTGAGGCGTAGTGCTCGCGCCACTGTCGATATGTGCTGCGCCGGGCGGCTGTGGGCTGGGCTGCGAGCTCGGCGTCGATGGTAGCGGAGCCGACGGTCAGCTCGACCAGTGAGTGGTACGCCATCGCTGCCTCCGCCGGACCGAAACCGCCACGTGCCAACTCGCGCAGCAGCGCTTCGGTGATTCGCAGTTCGTTGGTGAGCCGAGTGGGAGCGCCACGTACCAGCGCGGCAAGACGTGGTTGGCGAAGTTGCACAGCGCGCAGTTGGATGCAGATCCGTCGCACCGCTGACTCCCACGACTCACTATCGCGTGCGCCGACTCGAACATCGGCCAGGAAGTGGTCGCCCACCTCTCGCTGCAGCTCACCCATGTCGGCGAAGTGCCGGTACAGCGCCGAAGGGTCGCAGCCCAAGGCCTCGCCCAGTCGTCGAGCGGACAGGGCCTCGGCACCGTGCTCGCCAATCAGCGCGGCAGCGCCATCGACGATGCGCTCCCGACTCAGTGCTGCCGGCCGGCCCATCTAGTGCTGCCGCGCTGACGTTGGATGAAGGTGGGTCATGTTGCGAGTCTGGCGTGGCGGCCGTCCCCAATTGCTGCTAGTCCTCGCTCACTTGAAGAGACACGCGTGCCTCGTCGACTGGGCGCGAAAACCTGACCACCATGTCTGGGTTCCGCGCCCGTGGGAGCTGAGAACGCCAACTGTGTCTGGCTTTCGCGCCCAACCGACGCCGAACCCACGAGCAACCAACTTCCACGGGGTCGGCCCATCTCGTGACTGCCCATCTCGTGACGGCCCATCAGTCGTACAGGCCGGCGCGGGCCAGGCGTTCGGTGCAGACTTCGGCGCTCCATGGCAGCATCAGGCTGCCCAGCCGTGAGTCGCGATACATGCGTTCCAGCGGCAGTGCCTTCGTCATCGACTGGCCGCCACACACTCGAATCGCGGTACTGGCGACTTCGGCGGCGTGTTCCATGACCGTCACTGCGGCAGCCCAACCACGAACCAACTCGTCCTCGGTCGGGTCGATCACGGCTTCGTCGATGGCGCGGTACAGCATCGCTCGCGACTGCTGATGTTTCAGCTGCATCTGGGCCCACCCAACCTGCTTGATCGGATGGTCGCGCCGCGCTCCGGGCGCCATCCCCGGCAACTCACCGCGCAGGTACAGCCGGGTTGCGTCGATGACGCCGCCGGTGAGGCCGAGGTAGCTGGGGCACAGCGAGAGGAACAGCCACGGGTAGCGCAACGCCGCCTGGTTGTACATGCCCGCGGGCATCCACTCGTTGGCGTGCGGCACGAACACGTCCTTCATCAGCAGTGTTCGTGAGACGGTGCCGCGCATGCCCAGAGGATCCCAGTCATCGACGATCCGCACACCGTCACCGCCGCTCGGCACGCCCAGCAGGCGAATTTCCTCCTCGCCGGGCACCTGACAGGTGACGTTGTAGAAGGTCGCCGCACCGGAGAGCGAGGCGAAGATCTTGCGGCCGGTGACCAGCCACCCGCCATCGATCGGGACGGCCTCGGTAGCGACACCGGTGGTCGCGCCGGGGGCAAGCCCTTCGGAGAACGGCTGACTATGGATGTCGCCGCGTTCGATCACACCACGGAACATCTCGGTGCGGACCACCTCGTGGCGCTCGCGCTGCTCGGGCGTCATGTCCAGCAGGTCGCTGACTTCGCCGCACCACAGCATCGTGGCGTTGTGCATGTTGAAAGTGAGGCCGCTGGCACCGCAGTGGCGGCCGATCTCCTCGCTCACTCGCACATAGTCGGCGTAGCTCGCAGCCAGCCCACCGTGGCTCGCCGGCACGCACACACCCATCAAGCCATTCGCACGGAAGTCGGCGAAGTTCTCGAACGGGAAGCTGGCTTCCAGGTCGTACTTCACCGCCCGCTCCTTCATGGCCGGCCCCATCGCCGCGACCAGGGCGACCATTTCGTCACGTGTCATGGGTGGCACTTCACCACGACAAAGCAAGTTTGTCAACACCGTTGACAATCGGGTCAGGTCTGACATACTTCCGACATGGACGTGGCTGCGACCGCTCACGCGCGGGACCTCGAAGTGGGCGGCTACGCGTGGCGCGAACGCGGCAATGGCGAGCTGGTGGTGCTGCTGCACGGTCTCGGCGGCAGCCGCATTGCGTGGGACGCTCAGCTCGCGTCGCTGAGCGACCATTGGTGGGTTGCGGCGTGGGACATGCCCGGCTATGGCGCAGCCGATCCCCTGCCTGATGAACCACTGACGTTCGGTGCGCTCGCCAAGGCCGCTTCCGGGTGGATCGCCCTGCTGGGCGCTGAGCGTGCGCACGTGGTCGGCATCTCGATGGGCGGCATGGTCGCCCAGTACCTGGCCGCCTCACACCCTGAGTGTGTTCGCTCGCTGACGCTGTTGTCAACGAGCCCGAAGTTCGGGATGGACGGCACGACGGCCGAGAGTTGGCGAGCTGCCCGCCTTGCACCGTTGAACGCTGGCTCGGAGCCGGTGGAGATTGCCGAGCGTGTGCTGCGCGGCATCGGCGGGCCGAACATCACCGCGGTCGCACTCGAGAGCCAACGAGCAGCCATGGAGCGAGTGACGGGCAGCGCGCTTCGCCGATCTGTCGACTGCCTCGTCACTCACGACGCGACGTCGCTGCTCCCAACGATCACGGCACCAACGCTGGTAATGGTGGGCGAACTCGACCAGGAGACACCGCCCGAGTACTCGCAGTATCTCGTCGATCACCTGCCACGCGCACGGCTGTTCGTCATTCCCAGCGCAGGCCATCTGTTGAACGCCGAAGCACCCGAGCACGTCAACCGACTGCTCGCCGAGCACCTCACCGCCGTGGAGGCATTGTGACCACCGAATGGCGTTACATCAAGGCATTCGCCGCCCATCTCGCCCGGTGCGGCTTGGTCGACGGCGAGACGGTTGCGGTGCTCAGCGAGTCGCAAAGCCGTGCCGTTCTGGTGGAGACGGCACGGCTTGCCGCGCAGTCGCTGGGTGGTCGCGTGTTCGATGTGGTGGTACCCACTCCCCCGTCCGCGCACCCGGTGCCAATCCGCTCCACCGGGGCCTCGCAGGCACTCGCCGGGCACCCGTCCGTCATCGCTGCGCTCGCCAGCAGCGCGTTGGTGATCGACTGCACGGTTGAAGGCCTGCTGCACGCCCCCGAGCTCGGGGCCATCCTCGGCGGTGGCGCACGAGTCCTGATGATCTCCAACGAGCACCCGGAGATCTTGGAGCGGATCGGGTGGGATGCCGACATGCCGCGTCGTGTCGAGCTGGGTCACGACTGGCTGTGTGCAGCGGCGGTGATGCGCGTGTCGAGCGCGGCGGGTACCGACCTGACCGTGAAGCTCGCAGGAGCGTCGTCCGCTGCCTCTACCGGCCTGACCTCTGGCCGTGGCTCGATCGCGCACTGGCCCGGCGGATTGGTGGCCGCCTTCCCTGCGGCGCATTCGGTCGACGGCACCATCGTGCTCGCACCGGGCGACACGAACCTGACCTTCAACACGCTCATTCAGTCGCCCATCACACTGCACGTCGTCGACGACTACATCGACACCATCGAAGGCGACGGCACCGATGCAATCCTGTTCCGCAGCTACCTCAGCGCGTTCGGCGACAGGGAGAGCTACGCCACCAGCCACGTCGGTTGGGGCATGAACGAGTTGGCCCGCTGGGACTCGTCGCAGCTCTACGACCGTCGCGAAACCTGGGGCACCGAGGGCCGGGTCTACGCCGGCAACTTCGTGTACTCCACGGGTGCCAACGAGTTGGCCGGTCGTTACACCGCCGGCCACTTCGACCTGCCCATGCGCGAGTGCACGATCACGCTCGACGACCGAGTCGTAGTCAGTGAGGGCCTGCTGGCACCCGAGTTGAGGTCAGCCGAGTAACACTGACGGCGGTGCGCCGTCTCCTCCCAGAGCATGGGGTACTTGTTCCAGCCGGACGGTAACCGCGGTTTCCGCAGCGGTAACTGCAGTGACCGAGTTGCGAGAACAACCACACCCGGTCCTTCGCTTCAGGCCCTGTCGGCACCACTCTTCCTTTCGGATCAACTGGGGGTCGAAATGTGGTCGCGCGACTATCATCGCCGCATGTCTCCTCGGACCCCGCCTGCCGTCGTGGCCATGGTGGCCATGGTGGTGGCGGTGGTACTGCTGCTGGCGATCGCAGCGTCTTCGCAGCCCGTTCAGCTTTGGGTTGTTCCGACGGCTGGCACTGGTTCGCCGTCGCTCGATGGTGCGTCGCCGGACTCGGTCGTCTCAACGCGGCAGGAGCCGGAGGCGAAGCGGGAACTGGGGCGAGGTTTCGGACCGCTGCTGCAGGTGCTTGCTGTGGTCGTGGCTGTCGCGGGGGTAGCTGCGCTGGTGGCGATGCGTGGCTGGTGGCCGAACGATTGGCCGTTGGGTGGCGCCCGATCGCGCCGGAGTCGAAGATTCGGTTCGTTGCCTGAAGCGCTGGAGGGCAACCCTGGAGTCAACCTCGAGGAAGCTCGGTCAGCGCTGTCCACAGGCCAGCCCGGTAACGCGATCGTGGCGTGTTGGATGCGGCTCGAGAGCGACATCGCCGCAGCCGGCTGGCCGCGTTCGGGCGCTGAGACGTCGGCGGAGTACGTCGAACGAATCATCGCTGACGCATCCGTCGACCCGTTCGCGATTTCGGATCTTGCTGCACTGTTTCGCGAGGCCCGTTTCTCCGATCACACGCTGAACGACGCCGACCGCGCAAGCGCTTTCGATGCTCTGTCGCGGGTCGAGGCCGGCCTTCGTTCCGGCGAGAAGGTGCCGACATGACGGTCTGGAGGATGCTCGCTGCCGCGTCGATCTGGCTCGTGCTATCCCTCTCACTGTGGGCGACCGGCTCGCGGCCGGCAGTCATCGTCCTTGCAGGCGTCATCGCCGCAGGGGCATCCCTGGTCGTGTCCGTCATCGACGTCACCAGAGGTATCACCGACACCGGCTGGTCGCGGCCCCGCAGCAGTGGCCGGCCTCGGGACGGCGACCCAAGGGTCACGCAATTGCGCCACCAGATGATCGGCGCCCGACAGTTCGGATCGACCGAGTTGCGCGACCGACTTGTCTCGCTGGTCGACGACCGCGCCGATCAGGCGCTGACTCCGACGCTGCGGGATCTCCTGACCGGTTCGCCGAGGCGCCTCGGTTCACGGCGGACGCTCGCGCAGACCATCACCGACATCGAGGCCTTGTGAACGAAGTTCGATCAGCGATGGTCATCACCCCCGCAGAGACTTCGCGGCTGGCCAACGAAGTGCTCGACGAGGTCAACACGGCCATTGTCGGCAAGCGAGACGCGCTTGCCCTGGTGTTGTGCGGGGTGCTCGCCGGCGGTCATGTGTTGATAGAGGATCTTCCGGGCCTGGGCAAGACGCTTGCGGCGCGTTCGTTCGCACAGGCCCTTGGTTTGAAGTTCACCCGGGCTCAGTTCACACCCGATTTGCTGCCTGCTGACCTGACCGGTTCGTTCGTGTTCGACCAACGAACGAACGAGTTTGCATTCCGTCAGGGTCCGCTGTTCACCGGGCTGCTGTTGGCCGACGAGATCAACAGAACGCCACCCAAGACACAGTCGGCGCTACTGGAGGCAATGCAGGAACGCCAGATCACCGTCGAAGGTGAAACGTTCCAGCTCGACGCTCCGTTCCACGTGCTGGCAACGGCAAACCCTGTTGAGTACGAAGGCACGTACCCGCTACCGGAAGCGCAACTCGATCGGTTCCTGCTGCGCATCAGCTTCGGGTACCCGACCCCGGACGAAGAGTGGCAGGTACTCATGCGGCGGATGGACCGCCGCCGCGAGCAGCACGACATCGCTACGGTCGTTGACGCACCGACGCTGCTCGGAATGCAGGCCGCGGTCGAAACCGTCGTCGTCGACGACGACGTGAGCCGCTACTGCGTCGACCTCACGGTTGCCACCCGTCAGCACCCTCATACCAGCATCGGCGCCTCGCCACGAGGAGCGATCGCGCTGCTGCTGTGCTCTCGCTCACACGCAGTCATCGCCGGCCGCGACTACGTCGTACCCGAAGATGTCAAAGCCGTCGCACCGTCCGTGCTTGCTCACCGAATCACCATCAAGCCAGAACTGTGGATGTCCAAGGCCTCCGGCTTCACCGTGGCCGACGAGGTGCTGGCGTCGGTACCCACACCGAACCCAGGCACGACCAGCCCGACGTGAGCCGGGCCCAGCCGAACCGGACCAACACGTGGGGTCCGACTGCTGCGCACGCTCGCGCAGTGTGGTGCGGCCTGGTGCTCGCCAGCGCGGCGGTCCTCGCCCACAGGCCAGATCTCCTGGTGCTCGCAACCCCGTTCGTCGGCGCGGCGCTGTGGGCAGCGTTGCTGCGCCCCACGTCACCACTGACGGTTCGCCAGTCAGTCGGCCACTCGACACTGAGTGAGGGAGACGCAACCACGTGGCACTTCTCCGTCCACGACCCCAGCGGCCATGCGGACGACATCGCCGTTCGGCTTCGCGTCGCAGAGTGCATCGACACGCAGCCAGACCACGGCTCAGCCGCCGCCAGCGTGCGCGATGACGGCGACCAAGTGCTCGACATCGGAGTTCGTGCGCTCCGGTGGGGTCGCCACCGAATCGGCCCCGCTCGTGTTGTGGCATCGAGCGCCTGGGCCGGGTTCCAGTGGGTCTCCGACAGCAACGTCAACGAGGTCGCGCTGCTCGCGCTGCCGCGAACAGCGCACTTCGACGCGACCGCGACATCGGTCCACCGGCCCGGGTTGATCGGCGTCAATCGCTCGCCTCACCAGAGCTCGGGTACCGAGTTCGCGAGTATCCGACCGTTCCAGCCAGGCGATCGGCTTCGACGCATCCACTGGAGCCGGTCACTGCGAACCGGCACACTGCATGTCACCTCCACATGGGCAGACCACGACCGCCACGTCGTGCTGCTCGTCGAAGGATTCGACGACGTGGGCGGCAGCGGCGGAATCGACGGAAAAGCATCGAGCCTCGACCTCGCACTGCGTGCCGCGGGCTCGATCGCGGAGCACTTTCTCGCGGTCGGCGATCGCGTCGCCCTCGTCATCCTGGACAACCGCGGCATCCACCGCCTTCCGGCAGCGGGTGGGTCGCGTCATCTCCGACGCCTACTCGAGACCCTCGCGACCACCGAAACGACCGGCAGGCTCATCGACACCGGACGGGTGCCGCGCGGGTTGCCCCCCGGCGCACTTGTCGTAACGCTGTCACCGTTGGCAACCCCGACCGCACTCGAGCGCGCCGTGACGATGGCGGCACACGGGCGTTCCGTGGTCGTCGTCGACTGTCTGCCCCCGGACATCACGCGGCAGTTCCCCGACGAACCACTCGCAACAATCGCCTGGCGAATCCGGACCCTCGAAAGGACACGCGAAATTCGCCGAGCCAACGAATCAGGCGTCGCAGTCGTGCAATGGCGAGGCCCGGGCAGCCTCGATCAAGTCCTTCGCGACGTGCAACGCAACGCCGCAGCACGAACAAGGCGACCAGCATGACCATCGACGGAAATGAACAGCCCACGCTTCGTCATCAACCCGACCGCTCGGCCTTCGTGCTTCGCTCGCTCATCGTGCTGAGCCCACTCGCTGCCGTCGGAATCACGTGGCTCGCCGCCGACCGATCCCTTCCCGGAGTTGCGGTGCTCGTCGTGCTACTCGCAGGCGCGTGCGCGATCCGCCCCCAGAGCCACCTCGGCGTGCTCGTCGTGGCCGCCATCGCCATCCAGTGGCTCGCCATGGTGCACAACCACACCACTCCCTGGTCCATCGGCGCCGCCGCAGCCCTCACGGTCTTCCACGCAGCGCAGGCCGCTGCCACAGTGGCGCCGACCACGGCAGCATGGACACCGGCCATGTGGCGCAGGTGGTCTCGTCGAGCGGCCGCTCTCGTCATCGCAAGCGCCGCTACCTGGATCATCGTTGCCCTCACCAACGCCCACCAACCTGCCACCGGCACAGTGCTGCTGACAGCTTCGCTACTGGTCCTCGCAACCGGCGCTGTCTGGGCAGGTCACGGGAACATCCGCTCCCACACGTCCAAGTGACCCAATGGCCGTCAGGGCGCCACGGTCAGGGGGCCGAATACGTCGATGATCTGGTGGCTGGCTTCGAGCGGATGGCGCAGGGGCCGGTCGAGGCGGACTTTATAGACGTTGTGGCGGCCGCTCTTGGTCAGGTCGACGTAGCCGGCCTCGACGAGGTCGTGGACGATGGTGTGAACGGCGCGTTCGCCGATGCCCACCTTGCGGGCGATCTCGGCGAGACGGACCTCGGCGTTCTGGGCGAGGCAGATCAGGACGTGGGCGTGGTTGGACAGGAAGGTCCACGAAGGGACCTCGGCCGGCTGTTCGGCGAGTCGACTGGCCATCGCCTGGAGCGTATCGGGTCTGTTCTGGGAGGCACGGTCTTCTTGACATGAACATTGAAACATGGTCTACTCAGCATGGTTTTACGAACAGGAGAGTCTGTGTTGGTTCAGGAAGCGTGCATCGAGATCGATTCGGAGGCTGGTAGCGACGATGTCGCTGCCTTGCTCCGGTTACTGACGTTGGGAGGGCCGTTCGCAGTGTCGTCGGTCGAGGCCGTCGGTTCCGGGCGGCACTGCTGCCGGTTCGGTCTGGTCCGCCCGGACCTCGCAGTTGGCTATCGGAGTGTGATCGAGCTGCAGCATCGAATCGATCGCGAGTTCGACATTGTCAGCGTCGACCACCAGTCGAGCCACTTCTCGAACAAGGATCTGGTGCTCTCATGAGCGCCTCCACCCGCCGCACCGTGACTGTGATCCCCGGCGACGGCATCGGTCCCGAGTGTGTCAACGCAGCGATCGACATCGTCAACGCAGTCGGCGTCGACATCGACTGGGAGGAACGTCACGCGGGTGAGCGGATCTTCGAAGCCGGCGTGGCGTCAGGGGTCCCGGAGGACACGATCGAGTCGATCAACCGGACCCGTGTTGTGCTCAAGGGCCCGCTCGGCACCCCGGTCGGGTACGGCGAGAAGTCGGCCAATGTCACACTGCGCAAGCTGTTCGAGACCTACGGCAACATTCGTCCGGTGCGCGAACTGCCAGGTGTCACGACTCGCTACAGCGGGAGTGGGATCGATCTTGTCGTGGTCCGCGAGAACGTCGAGGACCTCTACGCCGGGATCGAACATATGCAGACCCCTGGTGTCGCGCAGTGCTTGAAGCTGATCTCGCGCAAGGGCTGCGACAAGATAGTGCGACTGGCGTTCGAGTTCGCTCGCAGCGAGGACCGCCGTTCGGTCGCGTGCGCGACGAAGTCGAACATCATGAAGCTCACCGAAGGCGAGATGAAGCGGTCCTTCGAGCGGATCGCGCCGGAGTACCCCGAGATCGAAGCCTGGCACGTGATCATCGACAACTGCGCGCACCAGCTGGTGAAGAAGCCCGAGCAGTTCGATGTGATCGTCACGACCAACATGAACGGCGACATCATCTCGGATCTCACCTCGGCTCTCGTCGGTGGCCTCGGGTTCGCGCCATCGGCGAACCTCGGCAGTGACGTCGCGATCTTCGAAGCGGTGCACGGCTCGGCCCCGAAGTACGCCGGGCGCAACGTGATCAACCCATCAGCGGTGGTGTTGTCGGCAGTGATGATGCTCAAGTACCTCGGCGAGTTCGACGCCGCCGAGACCGTCGAACACGCCGTGCTCTCGACGCTGCAACAAGGAACCCTGACCGGCGACGTCGCCGGCTACGAACACGGTGTGTCGACCAGCGAATACGCCAAGGCAATCATCGGCAACCTTGGTGCTCGTGTCGACGGCTACACCGTGCGACGCGCTCGGCCGATCCAGATCCCGCCGGCGCTGCGCGATCCGGTCACAGTCCGCCCGACAACCCGCGAGCTCTTCGGAACCGACATCTTCGTCGAGTCCGGTTTGTATCCCGAACAGCTCGGCCCGGTGCTCGAACGTCTCGCCGAGGGCAGCGCATTGAAGCTGAAGATGATTTCCAACCGCGGCACCAAGGTCTACCCAGACGGCAACCGCAACATCGACGTCGTCGACCAGTACCGCTGTCGGTTCACCCGCCGCGCCGATCAGCCCATCAGCCTCGCCGAGGTCCGCGACCTGATCGGACGGGTGGAGGCCGAGCTTGCCTGGTGCCACGTCGAGCTGCTCCAGTACTTCGATGGCCAACCCAGCTTCACGAAGGCCCAGGGCGAAGACTGACCTGAATGCCAACGGACCGGATCGCACGCGCCATGATCGACCACCAAGACGGGTTCCCTCGGGCTCGCGGAGTGAACTCGTATCATGCCCGCCGTGCCGTGCTGAGCACCATGCACGACAAACTCCCGCTTGTCGAGCCGCCCCTTGCATTCCATGTTGGACTCGTCGTCGGCACCGTCCCCGTCGACACCGACCGGCTCGGAACCTTTACCGGGGATGTCGCCAGAAGCGAGTCAGCGTGGGACACAGCGGTTGCCAAAGCACGCCTCGGCATGCACGCCGCCAGCTGCTCGATCGGCATCGCGTCCGAAGGGAGCATCGGGCCACACCCAAGCGCACCGTTCATCAACGTCGCTGTCGAGCTCGTCGTCCTCGTCGACGACGAGCGCGGCGTCATCGTCGGTGAGACCGAGACCAGCTTCGACATCACCGCCGTGTCTGCGGACATCACCGCCGACGATGACTTCGACGACCTTCTCCGACGCGGTCAGTTCCCTGCGCACGCGATGACCGTCCGGCCCGCTGTCGGCGCGACGCAACCGATCTACAAGGGCATCCGTACGCGAGGCGAGCTCATGCAGGCCGTCGGCGAGTGCGCAGCTGAGTCGTCGAACAAGCGAGCCCGAGTGGAGACCGACCTCCGAGCGCATCAATGCCCGACCCGACGCCCGATCATTGCCCGTGCAGCCGAGCGTCTCGCTGTGAGACTTGCCTCATGCTGCCCGGAGTGCAACACGCCCGGTTGGGGAACGATCCGACTCGAGTTCGGTGTGCCCTGCGCACACTGTGGTCGCCGCGTGCAGATCCCGCGAGCGGAAGTGTGGGGCTGCGCAATGTGCCCAGCCGCCCTGATCGTGGACAGGGCACGAGCGGTCGCAGACCCGGCCCGCTGCGAATGGTGCAACCCGTGAGCCCGGTCGGTTACGTCGGCGGAGGCGAACCAGCGCGCAGGTTCCAGCAGGCGGCCGTTGATCTGGGCATCGAGTTGGTGGTCCTCACCCCCGACCCGCCGCAGCCATCAGAGGCGATCGGGGAAGCCTCGAGCCCGTTCGCCGCTGACACGCTCGGCGAGCTGATCGCCAGGTCCGCCGTGATCACCCTTGGCCACGGTTGCGATCACCGAACTTACTCCGCTCTCCTCGAGGCCGGTGGGCCGACACTGCGTCCCAACCGGTCGACGATCCGTGTCGCTCATGAACCGCTCGCAGCCCGGTACGTTTTGCAGGACTGCATGGTCGACTTCGCCGAGTTCGAGGAGATCGACTCAGGCGACACCGAGGCAGTGGTTCGGTTCGCGCAACACCATGGTTGGCCGGTCCGCCTCAGCACAGCGCGTTGGGGAACAACAGAGCCCCACGTCCATCTGGTGCGGCCCTACAGCGTGCTGGACGAGATGTGGGCCGCCACCATCGGACAGCTGTGGCTGCTCGAAGCATCCGAACCGCTGGCCCCCCAACTCGCCGTGGTCATCGCCCGTCGCCCCTCCGGCCAGCAGATCGTCTGCTCGGTGAACGCGACCAATGAGAAGGACTGCCAACAGCGCCGCCCATCGCCGGTTACAGCGTCGTTCAGGGAGCGCGCGATCAAGACGGCAACGTCGATCGTCGACGGGCTCGACGCAACCGGAATCGTCACCGTGAAGTTCCTGCGCAGCCATGACGGCCGACTCCTGGTCGACGACGTCACCTATGGCCCCGAACCCCATCCCGTGACCGGCGCCGCGACGGATCACTCGCTGTACGCAATTCATCTTCGTGCCATCCTCGACTGGCCCCTTGATCCCACCCCGACTACTGATCCTGACCGGCGCAACCTCCAGGAGTCTGCGGAGGCAGATGCAGCGACTTCGGGCTCGGCCGAGAGCCCCTCTCCATGCGCCTTCGACAAGTCGCAGCTGCCGAGTCGGCACACCACCGTCGGCCCGGAGCGGGCTCCTCATCGCTCGTTCCTCTACGCCATGGGACTGTCGGCCCGTGAGATCGCTCAGCCCTTCGTCGGTGTCGTCACGACCTGGAACGAAGCTGCCCCGTGCAACATCTCACTCGGCCGCCAAGCCCAAGCGGCGAAGCGGGGTGTCATCACGGGCGGCGGAACGCCGCGTGAGTTCACCACGATCTCCGTCACCGACGGTATCGCTATGGGCCACGCCGGGATGAAGGCGTCGCTGGTGAGCCGCGAGGTCATCGCCGACTCTGTGGAGCTGACCGTTCGAGGGCACTGCTACGACGCATTGGTCGGGATAGCCGGCTGCGACAAGACCCTGCCCGGGCTCATGATGGCGATGCTCCGACTCAACGTCCCCTCAGTGTTCCTCTACGGTGGCTCGATCCTCCCGGGCCGGTATCGCGGCCGCGACGTCACCGTGCTCGACGTGTTCGAAGCAGTCGGCGCTCACGCCGCCGGCACCATCACCGACGCCGACCTGACCGAACTCGAAACCGTCGCCTGCCCGTCGGCCGGCTCATGCGGAGGCCAGTACACCGCCAACAGCATGGCCTACGTGTCAGAAGCGATCGGCCTCGCCCTCCCAGGCTCGGCAAGCACCCCTGCCCCCTACGACTCCCGCGACCTCTATGCCGAACAATCGGGTACAGCGGTCATGGAACTCATCGCGAGCGGAATCCGACCGCGTGACATCGTCACACGACTCGCCCTGGAGAACGCAGCAGCAGTCGTCGCCGCGACGGGCGGCTCGACCAACGCCGCGTTGCATCTCCCGGCTATCGCCAATGAAGCAGGCATCGACTTCGACATCTTCGACGTAGCCGCCGTCTTTCGCCGCACTCCGCTGATCGCCGACCTGAAGCCCGGAGGACGTTACCTCGCCAAGGACGTCCACGACATCGGCGGTGTACCGATCGTGCTACGAGCGCTCCTCGATGGCGGCTACCTCCACGGAGACTGCCTCACCGTGACCGGACGCACGCTCGCCGAGAACCTGGCGCACGTTCACATCCCAGCCAACCAAGACGTCGTTCATCCGACGACACGACCGTTGTCCGCCACCGGAGGGCTCGTCGGACTCTCCGGCAACCTCGCTCCCGAAGGGGCCATCGTCAAGGTCGCCGGGCTGAACACGCTGACCTTCAGCGGACCAGCCCGAGTGTTCGACCGCGAAGAAGACGCCTTCACCGCTGTCATCGAACAACGCTACGAACCCGGCCAAGTGCTCGTCATTCGTTATGAGGGCCCACGAGGAGGACCCGGTATGCGAGAGATGCTCTCCACCACCTCAGCAATCTACGGGCAAGGCATGGGCGACCAGGTTGCGCTCCTCACTGATGGCCGCTTCTCCGGGGCTACGCGCGGCCTCTGCGTCGGCCACATCGGCCCCGAAGCAGCCGTTGGCGGCCCGATCGCCCTCATCGAAGACGGCGACATCATCGACATCGATACCATCACCGGCACCCTCAACGTCCGCCTCGACGAACAGACCCTTGCAGCCCGTCGAGAGCGCTGGGCACCCAGAGCGCACGACTACGGATCGGGGGCACTCTGGCGCTACGCCAACAACGTCGGACCGGCCGGCAAAGGCGCGGTGACCCACCCCGGGGCAGCCGCCGAAACACTGGCCTATAGAGATATCTGACCCGACCACCGGCCCGGGAATCTGAGTGCCCAGGGTGTCAATAGTAGGGGATGCATCTCCTAGATATATCTAGCAGATATACTCGTCCAGTGATGATTCAACGACAGACGGATGTGGCAGTGCTCGGCGCGTTGAGCGTCGAGCCGATGAGTGGGTATGCGCTACGACAGGCAATACGCGATGTGCTCGGCCACTTCTGGAGTGAGAGCTTCGGCCAGATTTATCCGACTCTTGCCCAACTCAGCGCCGACGGACTGGTCGAGCGCACACAGGAGGGCGCCGAGTCGAGATCGAAGTTCACGATCACGGCGCGCGGGCTCGCGCACCTGCAGACTCGGCTGTCCGCGCCGGTGCAGTCCGCACCCCCGCGCAACGGCACACTGCTGCGCCTCTTCTTCGGTCGTCACCTCGGCGTTGCCGGGTGTCGTCGGCTGCTCGAGGACGCCGGCAGCCACGCGGCCCAACAGATCGGTGAATTCGACGCGATCCGCCGGGAGATCCGAGCCGAAGAGCCAAGCGACGATCACCCCTTCTTCCTGCTCACGGTATCGGCAGGGGAACATGCCGCCCGTGCAACCATGACCTGGGTCGAGGAGTCGCTCCGGACACTCGACCGCATCGAGTCCAACTCATGACTGCCGAACTCTCCCGACGACTCCAGCGCGTCGTCGAGCAGGTCGCTGCTGGCGTCGACGGCGTCACCGTGCGGATCGAGCAACCCAGTCGCGACGTCTCGTGGGCAACGGGATGTGGAAACGCCACCGAGGCAACGCCCTTCTTCGTGGCGAGCACCACCAAGCTGTACACCGCAGCCATCGTCCGCCGGCTCGCGGAGCGCTCGGTACTGTCGATGGACGACCGACTCATCGACCGGGTCGAGCCGGGAGAAGTGGATGCGCTCCACGTATATCGCAACGTCGACCACACAGCGTCGATCACCCTGCGGCACCTCCTCGAACACACCTCAGGTCTTCCCGACTACTTCTCCGGGCGCAAGTGGCGCAATGGTGACCCGTCGCTCGAAACGCAACTACGAGGAAGCCTCGACGTGTCCTGGAACGTCCATGACGTCGTCCGTTGGGCCCGCGACAGCGATGCGGCGTTCGCGCCTGGCCACGGACGTCGAGCGCTCTACAGCGACACCAACTACCAACTCCTCGGCCGAGTGATCGAACACGCGACATCGACCAGCTACAACGAGGCCCTCGCGAACGAGGTGATCGAACCGCTCGGATTGACAGACACCTGGTTGTACGTCGATCCCTCCGACCAGCGACCGCTCGCCCTCCGCGACGGTCGACGCACGGTCAACATTCCGAACGCCATGGTGAGCTTCGGACCCGATGGCGGCATCGTCGCAACGTCGGCGGACCTGATGCGGTTCCTTCGTGCGTTTCACACAGGCGAACTCTTCGAAGGTGACCCATTCGGTGGCGAGCATCGCCGAGTGTTCTTCCCACTTCAGGCGGGGCTCGGGCACCTGCGGTTCAGGTTGCCACGCGCGATGTGGTGGCGCGGCACGCCGCCAGACCTTTGCGGTCACTCCGGGCTTTCCGGAGCGTTCGCCTTCGTCGATGTCGCCTCAGGCACCTACGTAACTGGGACCGTCAACGACCTGGCACAACCATCGCGCTCGTTCAAACTCATGCTCAAACTCATCCGCGAGCTCAACGCGTCCATCTGATCGTTCGACGCGTAAGAAGCATCTACCCTTTCTGGCCGTCCCATTCGCCTCGGACACACCTCAGACTGAGTGCTGAACTTGGTGGCGTCGTCGCGACCGTCCGTCGGCAGTTGCTCGTTGCAGCCGACAAGGCCCGTAGGCCACGACGTAGGCTCGACCGCGCTATGAGAGATCCCATCATCGAAGCCGCGCACGTTGTGCTCCCCTGCCCCGAGCCACTTTCGGGCACTCTCAACTTCTTCCTCGGACTCGGCTTCAAGGTACGCACCATCGTGCCCGCCGACCACCCGCGTATGGCAGTCATGCAGGGCTTCGGTCTCACCATTCGCCTCGATTGCAGCAGCGATGCACCGCCCGCGCACCTGCGGCTACTCACCACCGAGGCAGCACCGCGCACGCTCATCGCGCCGAACGGCTCCGTGATCGAGTTGGTACCCGCCAACCCTCCGCTGGAGATCCCGCCGCTGGTCGAAGAGTTCGTACTCACTCGTGCACCTGCCAGCGACAGCGAGTTCGGTGAGGGTCGCGCCGGTATGAACTACCGCGACCTGGTCCCCAGCCGGCTCGGCGGGCGCTTCATCGCGTCGCACATCATGATTCCCGACGGCGGCCCCGTCGCCGACTACGTGCACTTCCACAACATTCGCTTCCAGATGATCTACTGCTACCGCGGATGGACGCGTGTGGCGTACGAAGACCAGGGCGAGGTCATGCTGCTGCAGGAGGGCGACTGTTTCCTGCAGCCCTCCACCATCCGCCACCGCGTGCTGGAAGCCAGCGATCGGATGCAGGTGATCGAGATCGGCTGCCCCGCGGAGCACGAGACCTGGGGCGACCCGGCCACAACGTTGCCCACCGGCCTCTCGCTTCCCGATCGCGGCTATGGCCCCGACGGTCACCGCTTCGTCTTCCACCAGGCTGCTACGGCCACGTGGGCGCCGTGGCGACTGAACGGTTACGAGTGCCGCGACACCGGTATCGGCGTAGCGATGGACGGTGTCGCCGGCGTGCGGGTCGTCCGCCCGTTGGGTTCGTCCGCACCGGTCACCACGCAGCACGAAGCTGAGTTCCTGTTCCACTTCGTCCTCGACGGCGGCGTCACGTTGCAGCGCTCCGACGACGCGCCGGTACGACTGGGTGAGGGCGACTCGTTCGTGATGCCGGCATACACGCCCTACACGCTCAGCGAGCCGACGCCGGACCTGCAACTACTCGACGTCACCTTGCCCGACGTTGTGTAGTTGAGGTCTCATCTAGGCGTCGAGCAGGGCCAATACCTGGCCCAGCCACTCGATCGACCCCTGTGTGATCGGGTCGACCACCAGCTGCAAATGGGCCGCGCCTGCGGCGGCGAACGCGGAAAGGTGCTCCGCCAACTGTTCGGCCGAACCCGTGAGGGGTTTCATGTTCGTCATCGTCGGGTCGCCCATCGTTCGGCCCGCGCCCCCGGGTACCTGCACGTAGACGCACGCCGTCGCCTCCACCTCGTCGGGGTCGCGTCCAGCCGCCGCCGTGCGCGCTCGAACGTCGGCAACCACGGCTGCAAAGCCGTCCGGCGTGTTCCCGAAATGAGTCCACCACACATTCCATTGGTCCACGTGTGGCAGGGCGATGGACAGCATCCGTGGGCTATTCGACCCGAGCATCAGCAGCGGGCCGCCTGGCCGCGACGCGGGCGGGTCGACCACGCAGCGATCGAGGGTGTAGTACGTGCCCGTGTGCGTGACGGTCTCGCCGGCCAGCAGCCGGCGAACGAGTCCAAACGCTTCCTCGAAGCGGTCGACACGATGGTCGTAGGCAATCCCGAAGGCGTTGTACTCCCGCTGGTTCCACCCCGCGCCGACACCGAGGATCAAACGGCCGCCGGAGATGCCATCCACCGTCGCTGCCATCTTGGCCAGCATCGCCGGCTCGTGAAAGCCCAACGATGCGACCAGCGAGCCAATCTGCACACGAGTCGTCACTGCGGCCAGTGCCGCCATGGATGTGAACACTTCCCAAGGTCCGCGAGTTGTGCCGTCGGGGAGGTCGTAGAGCAGATGGTCTCCCATCCAGATGGAGTCGAATCCGACAGCTTCGGCCGCCTGCGCCATTCCGATCAATTCCGACCATGGCACGAACCGTTCCACTTCCGGAAGCTGGACACCGATCTGGCAGGGGCGAGTCATCGACACACCCTATTCAGCAGCAGGCTCGCCGTCAGCCCGAGCGATCGGCGGCGTGACCGGCGTTGGCGCCACAAGCGTCGAATGGCAGTCATGTCGAACCGCCGCCATGCCTGGTCGACCCAAGAAGTAGTCGTAGTGTCTGACTGCACCAGCGATGTCGTTCGCTGTCCCGTCCGAGTAGCATCTCTCCGATATGTCGACGCCCATTGACTCTTCTGTGTATTACCACGGAATCTACTGGAACTCGTACGACAGGGTTGTCCAACACCTGAACGAGCGAGCTTTTGATAGTGAGCAGGGAAACTGGAGTGAATATTTAAGAAGAGAACATGGAAAGCCGTATTCCCGTGCCCTCTCCATGAACTGTGGCACCGGATGGGCAGAACGTGATCTCATTCATGCAGGTGCCGCCGAGAATGTTGTCGGTATTGACTATCTCGACGATCTGCTGTCTACGGCGCGTCAAGCCGCGATCGATATGCCAATTAGCTACCATCAGACAGACGCGAACAACGCTGACTTCCCGCCTGGACCGTACGATCTTGTTGTAAATCATGCAGGCGGTCACCACATCGCGTTCCTCGACAAAGTATTCCGGCATCTCCGCAAGACTATGCAGCCGACCGGGACCTTGGTGACATGGGACTACACAGGACCCCACAGAAACCAATACACTTCTCGCATCTGGAACGCTGCTATGACGGTCAACGAGCGCCTTCCAGAGGAATATCGTTCCCCGATGGACTATCCTCATCTGCCTACGATGCTTGCTGGCGACCCTACTGAGGCCATCCACTCCGAGCTGGTTCTAGAGGTGATGTCCCGGTACTTCCACCACCGACACTTCCGTCGCCTTGGTGGGCCGATTGCTTATCTGCTCCTCACGCACAATACCCGACTTTATGCAGCTCCCCCTGCCGAAAGGGACCCGCTCGTCGAAATGATCTTGGCCGCAGACGTAGAACATATCGAGAAATACCCTGCAGACAGTCTGTTCACCTTCGCTCTCTCTATACCTCGGGCCGAGGACGAAATCGATCCCCTTCAGTTGGACCTTTGGACCTACGAAGAGGAGTCCCGGGAAAGTGCGGCCCAAGCTCACGGTGGGCGCTATTACCTTCCGACGAAGCTGGAACTGAGTCGACACCTGACGACTGCCTCTGACCCGGATACTGGCGTGACACTCTTGCAACCCTACGATGTCGCTCGACTGGGGCCTAGGTTCGTGTTCGGAGCCGTTGCGCGTCTCGTTCCGATTGCGTTTCCCTTCACCCTTCAATCGCTGAGATTTCTGAATAGAAGGCTCAGATCGGTTCGGAGAAGAGCGCGTCGTTAGTTTGAAGTCGGACGTGACGAGTACCAGCTTGCGAGTCATCGTCAGTCTCTACATCCATATCGGCGTGATCGCCGCTGCCGCAAAGCATCTCCCACCCTTGCGACAGTTGCTCAGAGCAGCCCGCAAAGAGCGGGTGAGCGGTCAGCCGAGAATCGACTTGACAGCGGTCTCGATGAACGGCGAGAGGAATTCGGAGGCAGTGGCGGTGATGTGGCTGTTGTCGCGGTACATCAGTACGTTGCCGATGACGACGGGACATGCCGTGTCGGTGCACATCCAGTCGCTGGTGGGAATGAAGTCGGCGTCGTACTTCTTCGCCACTTCACGCTCGACTGCAAGCCGGCCCGGTCGCACGGCGTCCTCGCGCGACGACATGCAACTACCCACACTTGACAGGTTGCTGGCGAGGCAACTGGGAATGTCGTCCTGCGGTGTCGGGCTGTCGCCCAGCAGCAGCAGATGGGTAGTCAACGGACGCACCTTGGAAACGGTGAGGTCCATCCCTTCCTGCCACACCACATCAGGGTCGCGGCCGGCGGCCGAACCCACCTGCTTGTAGCGATACGACGACATGATCACCAGGTCTGGTTCGATGCCCGCAATCAGGTCGATCACGTCGCGACGCCACACTGCGCAGTCGTTGCCATTGGGGTCCTGGGCCGTCGGGATTTCGGCCTGGGGACAGGCCTTCTTGGTGTGCACGATCAGCCGCCAGCCGTTCGCCGAGGCAACCTTGTGCAGCGCCGGCATCCACTCGGCTGCATGCGAGTCGCCGAAGAGCACGATGGTGGTCCCGCCATTCGCATCGCCGTAGATGCACTGCTTTGGAGAGTTGTCGCCGACATCGAGAATGCACTGGTTGTCGTAGATCGCGGGCAGATCGTCGCGCGCGTTGTTGAGGCTTGGCGACAGGTTGCTGGGCACCTCGTTGGTGCCTACAGCCTCGGTCAACAGGGGCAGGTTGGCGGCGATCAGCGCGGCCAGCGCCGGTGGATTGTCCTTCGAGGCGTCGGCCACGACGACGGGCACCTCGGTCGTGGTCGTCGCCGGCAGCGTGGAGGTGGTCGTGGCACTCGCGTCCGTCGTGGCGTTCGGGTCTGTGGTGCCGGGCACGGTAGTCAGCGCGACGGCGGCGCTCGGCACCGTCGTCTCCACGACCAGCGTCGGAGCCGCCACCTCACCGCCGGCGGAGAGCGTCGGCGGGTTGTTGATCAACAGTGCCGCACCACCGACACCGATGAGCCCGATCCAGGCGCCCATCACCAGGCTGCGCAGCGGCATGGAGCCCAGCCAAGGCGAGTGGCGAACGGGGTTCTCCACGAAGTGATAGCTCAGCGCCGCCATTGCGAATGATCCGGCCAGTAGCCCAACGCGAGTGGCCACCGGCAACGAATCGATTTTGCCGCTGGTGCCCCACTTGGTGGCCGCCAGCACGAGCATCGGGAAGTGCCAGAGATAGATGGCGTACGAGCGGGCACCGATCCACTGCAGCGGCTTCGCCTTCAGGACCATCGCCGGCCCGTTGGGCAACATGCCGGCGTTGATGATGAGGGCTGTGCCCACTACCGGCAGCAGCGCGGCGTACCCCGGGAAGCTGGTGGTGATACTGAACGCCACGCTGGCAACACCAATCATTGCCACGCCCACCCAGCCCAGCACGCCGGCGAGGTGACGATTCGAGCGCAGCACCTGGCCACCGGCGAGGGCCAACGCGGCGCCGGTGAGCAGCTCCCACGCTCGGGTGGGCAGCATGAAGAACGCCCATGGCTGCGAGTCGTTGGTCAGCTTCACGCAGGCGATGAACGACACCAGCCACATGACGCCGATGAACCCGGCGAGAGCCTTGCGTGAGAGCCGAGCGAAGCGCACCAAGAGCACCAACATGCCCGGCCATACGAGGTAGAACTGCTCTTCCACCGCCAGCGACCAGAAGTGCAGTAGCGGCGATTCGCGCAGCCCTTCTGAGAGGTAGTCGGTACCCACGTTCCAGAACCGGATGTTGGCCACGAAGAGGCAGGCGGCGATTGCGTCGCGGCCGAGGTCGCCTTGCGAGAGCCCATCGAGCATGAACCGGCTGGCGATGAGCGTGACGACGATGACAAAGCCGGAGGCAGGCAATAGCCGGCGTGCGCGGCGCGCCCAGAAGTTGGAGAGCGAAACCGTGCCCGTGGTGGCCAACTCACGCAACAGCAGCGCCGTGATCAGGAAGCCCGAGAGCACGAAGAAGACGTCGACGCCGATGAAGCCGCCCTCGAGCCAGCCGAACTGGCCGTGATACACGAGGACCAGAACCACTGCGAGCGAACGCAGGCCCTCGATGTCGGGTCGGAAACTGGTGCTCTGCTCGGAGCTGCGCAAAGCGTGCGGTGGGATCGTGGGTGGGTCGGCGTACGCAATCCGCTGGCCTGGTTCGGAGCCGGTTTCGTGGCGCGACCACTCTGCCTTCTTGATCCACCACAGGGTGAACAGCGCGGCGAAGGCGATGCCCACCAGTACGGATTCCACGGAAGCCGACGTTACCGCACCGTGCATCGCAGCCCCCTGGTTGCCGGCTCCGTACGAGAGAGAGGCGGTTGCGGAGCTTCGCCTCGTTGCACAACAGCGCTTGCGAGTTCTGCTGCGCGACCGCGGACTGCGAATATCCGTCAATGACTCTTGGATCGCCGCCACCGCTCTCGCTCTGGGTGTACCCGTCGTCACTCAGGACGACGGCTACATCGAACCTCCCGGACTCGAAGTCATCCGAGTGCGACTGCGCACCGTGCCTGCGGCTCGGTCATCTCACGGCCCCAGTTCAGCCCGCCGGCCTCGGACCACCCTTTGAAGAAGTTCACCTCTTTCAGATTCGCGGCATCGATGCGCAGTGCGAGGGCCAGCCTCCACAAGCTCAAGAACTTCGCATTGCTCTGCACCTTCCTTGCGACCAGCGATCCTGCTGTCTAGTCAGTTCTCGGGCCGGGCGGGGACCAAATCTGAATACGGTGAACTTCGGCGAACATGGTCGCGCCTGGACTGGCCGCCGCGTCCGAAAGAGGTGAACCGCGGCTCGCACTCCACTGCGGCACGCGCCGCAGTGGACCGGAGACAGCAGCCGAAACGCAAACGGCCAGCGCGCGAGCGCTGGCCATTTCGTGTCGAAGGGGGGACTTGAACTCCGGTACGAGGAGATCGCGTGAAGCGACGCCGTCGAGTCGTTCGGCCGGCCTGCGATCGCCGTCGACCTACCCCAGTCGGTTTCAGACTTGGCGCGGGTGTTCTCGAAAGAACTGCCAGATGGTTGTGGTGGCGTCGATGCTGAGGGTGGATGGTCCGATCAGGTCGGCGTCGGGTTGATCGGCGTACTGATGGACCTGCATATGCCGGGAGGCGCAGGCCTGGAGGCGACGCAAGTGATCACGCGTCACGACGAACGGGTGGGTGTGCTGACTCTGACCATGTTCGACGACGACGACTCCGTGTTTGCAGCGTTGCGAGCCGGCGCTCGCGGGTACGTCCTCAAAGACGCCGACCAGGACGAACTGATCCACGCAATCCGTACCGTAGGACTTGGCGGCGCCATCTACTGCACTGCAATCGCAGGAAGAATCTCACGCTTCCTAGCTCTTGCAGAACGGTCGAACGGACGAAATCCTGCGTTGGTCGGCCTGACCGACGGTGAGCACCGCGTACTCGCCGAGATGGCCCGAGGACTCAACAACGACGCGATCGCAACCAAACTCGCCTACAGCCCCAAAACCGTGCGGAACTATGTCAGCATCATCTTCGCGAAGCTCCACGTCGCTGACCGTTCGCAGGCGATCGTCTTCGCACGCGAGCGCGGGCTGACCTGACCCGATCAGAACGCCAGCCGGAACTGAACCGGGGGCACATGAGTCAGGGCTCAGAGATGTGTGCCGTCGGGCGGGTTGCAAGGCTTGTGGCTGCCTGGAACGCGAACACCGACATCAAGAACGCACGCTGTGCGAGGCCTTTGCGGGGCGAATCGACCCGTGTCGTCAGGCCGGCAGTGACGAACATGACGAGCGTCGAGACCCCGAGCACACGGGCGACCCGGCGGTACCAGACCGGCTCGAACTCCTGCGCCGCGATGAACGGCATCGCCGTCCACAACGCAAAGGTCGCAATACTGGCAGCACCATGAGCAACATCCGATGAAGTTGCGCTCGGGTCGAATCCCGGCTGAGGGCAGCGCGGATCGCTCACACGAATGAGCCCAGCGGCAATGGTCGTGATCCCAGCGGCTCGCTCGATTCGGCGAAGAGTCTGTGTTGGTGCGTCAACGAGCAAACTCGATGCGCCCAGCGCGAGGAAGCCCGGAATCATGATCCTCGCCGAGGACTCTCCTAGCGCTGCCAAACCGCTGACGTGATGCGACCGGTGGGAGTAGCCAGGCTGGCAACGGGACGCAGCAACGGCGGCGCCGACAAAACTCATAGGGCCCCAGAGTCCCGCTGCTCGGCGGATCAGCATCATTTCCTGAGTATCGCGCCAAACCAACGTGCGCGTCGAGGCTCGTTCGAACACAAGAGAGCCAACCCGGCCTGACGACATCGGCGGCGGCCGCTGCGACGGTTGCCGATGCGATCGAAGATCCCGACGCGCCCCTTCGCGTACGGGTCGGTGCCGATGCCGGGCCTATTCGGGGCTACGCGCTTCAGTTGAGAACAATCGTGTCGAAGGGGGGACTTGAACCCCCACGAACCTAAGTTCACCAGCCCCTCAAGCTGGCGCGTCTGCCTATTCCGCCACTTCGACGTGGTGCGCTACGAGGTTATCGCAGCGGGGTAATCACA
>Ga0105046_10002211_pt1 | contig 30607 bp, 31 predicted proteins | sample MAT03_FD_78385 | JGI IMG/M metagenome (GOLD analysis project Ga0105046, IMG submission 78385) | Freshwater microbial communities from Lake Fryxell liftoff mats and glacier meltwater in Antarctica - MAT-03 (megahit assembly) | ecosystem: Environmental > Aquatic > Freshwater > Ice > Liftoff...
AGCGGCAACCGCCTCGCGCGTGGCGGATTCGAAGAGTTCGGGGATCTCTTCCCGCGTTCGCGCTACTTTGAGGCCGCGGCCGCCGCCGCCGAACGCCGCCTTGATGGCAACGGGAAGGCCGTGGATGTCAACGAAGTCGAGCACCTCTTCGGCGCCCGACACGGGGTTGAGGGTTCCGGGGGCCAGCGGTGCACCGACTTTTTCGGCGATGTGGCGCGCGGACACCTTGTCGCCAAGCTGTTCGATCGCGGTAGGCGACGGGCCGATCCAGGTCAGGCCGGCGTCTATCACTGCCTGTGCGAACTGGGCGTTCTCGGCGAGGAATCCGTAGCCGGGGTGCACGGCGTCTGCTCCGGAGCGTCGGGCGACCGAGAGGATCTTGTCGATGACGAGGTAGGTTTCGGCGCTCGTCGTGCCGTCGAGCGCGTAGGCCTCGTCGGCGAGTTTGACGTGCCGGGCATCCCGATCCTGGTCGGCATACACCGCGACCGAGGCGATGCCGCTGTCTTTCGCGGCGCGGATCACGCGTACAGCGATCTCTCCACGGTTGGCGATCAGTACCTTCGTGATGGGAGCCATAGTGATCCAGCCTATTGGGGTGCGGGGGGATGCCTTTAGCCGTTCCGAACAAAAACGCGCGGGCAGACCTGTGAGTGCCTACAACTGGCTCGAGCGGTTCCAAAACTCCGGCCACGCAACGCCGAGCTGGCCGGCGAGCGAGCGCAGCAGCGACACCGAGAGTCCGACCACCGCGTGCGGGTCGCCCTCCACCCGCTCGATGAAGGCGGCCCCGAGGCTGTCGATGGTGAATGCGCCGGCCACCTGCAGCGGTTCACCCGTTGCGACGTAGGCGTCGAGTTCGGCATCCGTGATGTCGGCGGCGAAGGTGACGGCCGCCGTTGATACGCCCCCGACCGCGGCCCCCGAGACACCACTGCGGTGGTCGATCAGCCAGTGCCCCGAGTGCAGCAGCCCGGTGTGCCCGCGCATCGCGTTCCAGCGCGAGCGTGCGACCTCCGGATGCCGCGGCTTGCCAAAGATCCCACCATCAAGTTCGAACGCCGAGTCGCCGCCGAGTACAAAGCCGTCGATCGTCGGCCCAATCACGGCCTCGGCTTTGCAGCGAGCAAGCAGCAACACGAGCTCCGGTCCCGTCAGGGGGGCTGCCGCTGCGGCGACCGCTTCTTCGTCCACCCCAGACGACAGCAGCACCGGTTCCACCCCGGCCGCACGCAGGGTCGCTAGGCGGGCAGGGGAGGTGGAGGCCAGATACAGGCGCACGGTGCTCCTAAGCTCAAGGGCATGGGTGAGTCGGTGGGTACTGCAGTCGAGCTTGACGTTACCAACATCGCGCACGGCGGAGTCAGCGTCGCGCGCCTTGACGGTCGTGTCGTGTTCGTCGCCGACGCGATTCCGGGCGAGCGGGTGGTCGCGCGCATCTCGAGCGATTCGAAGAAGTCGTTCTGGCGCGCCGAGACGGTGAAGGTGCTCGAGCCCAGCCCGCATCGCCGCGCCCACATCTGGGGCGCGGCAGCGCTCGAGCATGACCCGGCGGATCGTGCGGGCGGCGCCGAGTTCGGGCATATCGACCTGGCTCACCAGCGCGAGTTGAAGCGCCAGGTGCTCACCGACTCGCTTCAGCGCATGGCGAAGTTCGCCACCGACGTGACAGTCGAGGCGCTTCCCGGCGACGACGAGCGCTCGGGCACCGGATGGCGCACCCGCGTGCGCCTGCACGTCGACGAGAGCGGTCGGCCCGGTCCGTTCGCGGCTCGGTCACACCGGGTGATTATGGTCACCGACCTGCCTCTGGCGACCGACCAGGTCGCGCAGGCCGCACCGCTGGGCCAGAACTTCGACGGTTTCGAGCACGTGGATGTGATTGGCACTCCGAACGGTGCGCGCCTGGTGATGGGCACGCAGAAGCCCGCCACCATCATTGAGACGGTGGGGGAGCGCGAGTTCCGCGTGTCTGACCAGGGCTTCTGGCAGGTGCACCGCGAGGCAGCACAGACCCTCACCCGCGCCGTGCAGGAGGCCATCGATGCTTCCCGGTTCGACCCGATCGCCGCGAACCTCGATCTCTACGGCGGCGTCGGACTGTTGGCCGCGGCGGTGGCCGACCGTTTCGGCCCGTCCACTCGCATCACGTCGGTGGAGAGCGACTCCGCGGCGACCGATTTTGCTGCCGGAAACTTGAGCGAGTGGATCGGAGCGCACGCCGAGACCGGCCGGGTGGAGCGCTGGATTGCCGGGGTCGCGGCATCCGCGAGTGCCAGCGAACGCGCCCGCTACGCCCGCTCGACGATTGTGCTCGACCCGCCCCGCGCGGGTGCCGGGCGGGGCGTTGTCGAGAGCGTGGCATCCCTGAACCCGGCCCAGGTCGTTTATGTGGCGTGCGACCCCGTGGCCTTCGCTCGGGATGTCGACCTGTTTGCCCAGCGCGGGTATGCGTTGTCGAGACTGCGGGCTTTCGACCTCTTTCCCAACACTCATCACGTGGAAGCGGTTGGCACGCTAACTCCTGCCTGACCGGCACGGAATGTTGGCTGCCCCAATCGGGTGCACGCCGCTACGATGGGGGCAGCACGGGGGAGACAGGACACCATGACGCACGCGGGAGTCACCGAGAGCGACCACGGCACGGCTCCTTCGACCGTGCGGGTCGCTGTGGTCGACGACCACGAGTCGGTGCGCCTTGGCCTGAAGGCCGCCTTCATCGACGAGGGTTACGAGTTTGTTCTGGCGGCCGCAACCGTGCAAGAACTGGTGGACGGCCTTGCCGGCCGCGAGGTCGATGTGGTGGTTCTCGACCTGTCGCTCGGCGACGGTTCCACGGTCACCGAGAACGTTAAGCGAGTTCAGGCCACCGGCTCTGCCGTGCTCGTGCACAGCATCGCTGACCGCGTCGCGAGCGTCCGCGAGGCGTTGGCTGCCGGCGCGGCGGGAGTTATTCCCAAGTCGTCGGCCACCAAAACCGTTCTCGCCGCCGCGGCAACGGTCGCGCGAGGGGAAGTGCTCAACAACCTTGAGTGGGCAACCGCGATCGACGCCGACCGCGATTTCGCGAAGGCCCAGCTTGGTCGCCGCGAGCGCGAGATTTTGCACCTCTACGCGTCTGGTCTTCCGCTGAAGCTGGCCGCGCAGCAACTCGGCATCGGTTACTCCACCGCCAGGGAGTACCTCGACCGCATCCGCGTGAAGTACGTGGAGGTGGGTCGACCCGCGCCCACGAAGGTCGATCTGCTCAGGCGAGCGGTCGAAGACGGAATCCTGCCGGGACTCGACCCGGACGGCGGAGATGGCCGGTAGCGCGACGGTTCTCATCGCCGCCCCGCCCAGCAAACAGCCACGAAATCCGATCAGCCGCAAGCAGGTCGAAAAGGTCATCTCCCGTTCCATTGCCGGCGGTGGCATCGTGTTCGCCGCCCAGACTCTGCCGTCGCTGCTGTCCCAGATCGATGAGGCTGAGCCGCTCTGGCTCGCGATTGTCGTTCCGGCGCTTTTCGGGTGGCTGATTGTCACGGTGATCCTGTCGTTCGCCCAGGTCTGGGTGCGTCAGGCACACGGCATCTTCGCGATCCTGTATCTCGGTGCCTTGATCACGTGGCCGATGTTCATGATGCCGGGTGCTGACATTTTCACGGGCATCCACTGGCTCAACTACCTGATCACTGTGGCGACGGGTATGGCGGCCATCGCTTTCTCACCCGCCCTTGCCACGGTCTACCTTGTTGTGGCGCCGTTGATTTACGGCATCATCCGCACGTTGCCAGCGGGTGGCGACGCCCCGTGGGGGCTCGCGGTGCTCGAGAGTCTTTTCGCGTTCCTGCTCGGTGGGGCTGTGGTGATTCTCGCGATCATGCTTCGGCAGGCCTCGTCATCGGTGGATACCGCCCAGGCGACGGCGATCAACCGCTACGGCCATGCCGTGCGCCAGCACGCAACCGAGGTCGAGCGCGTGCAGGTCGATTCGATCGTGCACGACAGCGTTCTGACCACCCTGCTGTCGGCGGCACGGGCCTTCTCGCCCGAGGCCAAGGTGCTGGCCGCCACGATGGCGGGCAACGCCATCGGCCACCTGCGGGACGCGGCACGAGCGCTCCCCGACGACGGTACAACGGTGCGGTTGAGCGCGGTGGCCGAACGAATCACGGATGCCGCGGCACAACTCTCGAGCCCCTTCGAGCTGAGGCTCAAGAGTGTTGGCTCCCGCTCGATCCCGGTGCAGGCAGGCGAGGCCGTCTACTCTGCCGCCGTGCAGGCCATGGTCAACAGTCTGCAGCACGCGGGCGAGGCGGGAATCACCCGCTGGGTCGCCGTGCGCGGATTTGCCCCCGCCGGCATCGAGGTGGTCGTTGGTGACACCGGCGTGGGTTTTGCCCTTGTCGATATTCCGAGCGAGCGGCTCGGGGTGCGCGTCTCGATCATTGAGCGCGTCGCCAATGCGGGCGGTCGGGCCGTCATCCAGTCCGCGCCCGGTGAGGGCACGATCGTGAGTATCCGTTGGCCGCACGGGGCACCGAGCGGCCAACCCACGTTCGAACCGGTGGCACCATCAGGCGGCGGGGGTCGCGGATGAATATCGGTGTGCCGCGGTATCTGATTGTTGGCATCGCAGGACTGTTCTCGGGGTACCTCATGGTGCTGGCGATCTCGACTATCGACGTGCCACGGCATCCCGCGCCCATATTCGTGGCGATGGGGCTGTACCTGGTCGCGACCGTAGTGAGCCTGGTGCCGTGGGGGCCCTCGCGCATGCCGATCTGGATGGCAGCATTCAACTTTGCGGTGGTCGTCGCCATCACGCTGCTCGTGAGCAACGAGATCGACCTCGCCCGCCCGGGCGGCACCGGGTACGCCACGTGGTACGTGAGCGCGGCCGGGGTGCTGTTGACCATCACGTCCACTCGCCGACGGCACAGCTTTGCGTGGTTCGGCATTGCATTTCTCATCGTGCAGACGGTCATGTGGGCGGGGCCGGGCGGCATTCTCGCGCTGGGTGTCATCGGAAGCACACTCTGGGTTGCCGTCTCGCACATTCTGAGTACCGCTCTCGCCAAGGCGACGACGGACTCGCAGCGCTTCTCCCTCGCTGAGCGCGAGGCGACGGAATGGCAGGCGGCCCAGGACGCACACGTCTATGAGCGGCAATTCCGCCTTGAGCAGACGAGCGCGATGGCGCTGAGCATGCTCAAACAGATTCGAGAGAGTGGCGGCGATCTTACCGATGCGCAGCGCCAGGAGTGCCTGCACCTCGAGGGCGCCATTCGCGACGAAATTCGCGGTCGTAAGCTTCTCAACGATGCCGTGCGCGACGAGGTGATGCTGGCCCGTCGCCGTGGCGCGACGGTAACCCTGCTCGATGAGGGTGGTATCGATGACCTCTCGGACGCTGATTTAGAGAGGGTGTTGAATCGACTCGCTGTGGCAATACACCAAACCAACGCCGATAGGGTGATCGCTCGCACGGTGCCTGAGGGGTCGGATGTCGCGATCACCGTCGTGGGGCTGCGTACGGTCGACGACGGCCACTCCAGCGCTCTCGGCCAGGACTCACTCGAAGACGACGAGGTCGATCTGTGGCTGGAGATCCCGCGGGTCTCCGCTACCAACTAGCCCGGGCGTGGCCCGGATCGCGGGGATGGACAAGCAGAAGGGCCGGAAGCGATGCTTCCGGCCCTTCGCAAGATCCGAGTCAGGGCGATAACCCGAATATCGCCCTGACTCGCCCCCAAGTCATTGGCCCGCTTACCCTAGTCGGCCAATGATTGGTGGTGCTCAAAGAAGAGACACCTAGCGCTTACAAGTGTGCCCGGCCCAACAGATCGGTACAGTCACCACTTTGGAGGACTAATGGGGTACAAATCGTGCGCCCCGGTATATCAGGAAACGCGGAAATTCCGGCCTTCCCGTGACGGTTCGCGACTGAAATCGGGGCAGCACAGTCCACTTCCGCTGTCGCGTGCCCTGCCCGCTCAGGCCGAGAATCCCCGCCAGGCGCCAGGTCCCGGAGTGAGGGTGCCCTGAACGCTGCGCTGGCTGCGTTGCCACGCCGAGACCACCGGGCCGGATGCCGCTTCGTTGCTCGCCGCCAGTTCATCCAGCGCGCCCTGCAGCACGGCCGTGACGGCGGCAATCTCTTCGGCAGTCAGATCCGGGGTGATCACCCGGATCGGTGACATCTCGGTCACAGCGGGATGTTCCCGTGCTTCTTGGGCGGCAGACTCGCGCGCTTCGTGCGCAGCGCGCGAAGCGCTTTGATGACCGCAACGCGGGTTGCCGCCGGCTCGATCACGCCGTCTAGCTCACCACGCTCCGCGGCAAGGAACGGGGATGCCACGTTGTAGGTGTACTCGTTGGCCAGACGCGTTCGCACCGCCGCGACATCCTCACCGGCCTCTTCCGCGGCCTTGATCTCGCCGCGGTAGAGGATGTTGACGGCACCCTGCCCGCCCATGACCGCGATCTCGGCGGTCGGCCAGGCGTAGTTGAGGTCGGCTCCCATCTGCTTGGAGCCCATCACGATGTACGCGCCGCCGTAGGCCTTGCGGGTGATGACGGTGACCAGCGGAACGGTGGCTTCGGCGTAGGCGTAGAGCAGCTTCGCGCCGCGGCGGATGACGCCGGTCCACTCCTGGTCGGTGCCGGGCAGGTAACCGGGAACATCGACGAGGGTGAGGATCGGGATGTTAAACGCGTCGCAGAAGCGCAGGAATCGGGCGGCCTTCTCCCCAGCCTCGATGTTGAGCGTTCCGGCCATGGCTTGCGGCTGGTTGGCGATGACGCCGACCGTGCGACCCTCTACACGGCCAAATCCGACGACGATGTTGGGCGCGAAAAGCGGCTGGGTCTCAAGAAAATCACCGTTGTCGACGATGTGCTCGATGATCGTCTTCACGTCGTAGGGCTGGTTGGCGCTGTCGGGGATCAGGGTGTTGAGTTTGCGGTCTTCATCGGTGATCTCGAGCTCGATGTCGCTTTCGTACACCTGGGGTTCGGCAAGGTTGTTGTCGGGTAGAAACCCGATCAGGGTGCGCGCGTAGTCGAGCGCGTCGTCCTCGTCGCTGGCCAGGTAGTGTGCAACACCGGAGATCTTGTTGTGGGTCAGTGCGCCACCCAGCTCTTCCATGCCCACGTCTTCGCCCGTAACGGTCTTGATGACGTCGGGGCCGGTGACGAACATCTGGCTCGTCTTGTCGACCATGATCACGAAGTCGGTGAGCGCGGGGGAGTAGACCGCCCCACCCGCGGCCGGGCCCATGATGATCGAGATCTGGGGGATGACGCCTGACGCCTGGGTATTTCGCCGGAAGATTTCGCCGTACTTGCCGAGCGCGACCACGCCCTCCTGAATTCGCGCGCCGCCCGAGTCGAGCATGCCGATGATCGGAACGCCCGTCTTGAGCGCGTGATCCATGACCTTGATGATTTTCTCGCCGGCAACCTCGCCAAGCGATCCACCGAAGATCGTGAAGTCCTGTGAGTAGATCGCGACCTGGCGACCGTGGATCGTGCCCAGGCCCGTAACCACGGCGTCGCCGTACGGACGCTTCTTTTCCATTCCGAAGGCGTGGGTGCGATGGCGAACGAACTCGTCGAGCTCAACGAACGAGCCGTGGTCGAGCAACTGCTCGATGCGTTCGCGGGCGGTCTTCTTGCCCTTCGCGTGCTGCTTTTCGATGGCAGCCTCGCCGCTGGCGGTCACAGCCTCGTGGTAGCGCACCTTCAGGTCGGCGATGCGGCCGGCGGTCGTGTACAGGTCGGGAGTGGTGTTGTCAGCGGTCACTGTGTCACTTTACCGACCACACAGCATGCCATGGTGTTAGCGGAACCCCACAGAAACGCGGGTCAACCCTGTGGGTTCAGTACGGGCGGGCGAACGCCGCGTCGGTCGCAAACAGGTAGTTGCGGGCGTCGAGACTCACGTGTTCCGTCGGTTTCCAGGCCTCGTCCACCCAGGTGTGCATGCGGTACTGCGGCCACTGGGATCGGATTTCGTCGGCGAACTGGTTGGCGTCACGACCGTAACGACCGAGGTGACGGTCTTCGATCTCGAGCAACAGGCTGGGGTAGTAGCGACCGATGGTGCGAGCTGCACCCGCGACGACCTGGGGTTCGAAACCCTCAACATCCACCTTCATGAAGGTGATGTTCGCGAGACCGTTGGCTTCGGCCCAACCATCGACCGTGACCACCTCCGTGTTCCACTCGCGCGTTTTCGCGCTGGGTGGAAGCGGGCGAGCGAGATCGTTGACAATGTGGGCGTGGCCATAGATCGGAAAACCGTACTTGAGCGGCAGGCGCATCCTGAACTGGCCTTGGAGAGAGCCCACAGCGGCATTGTGCACGGTGACCTGCTTCGCCCCGAGCAACGATCTCAAAAATCGCAACTGACTCTGCTGGCGGGGGTGCGGCTCGAACGACCGCACGCGGCCGGTGGGACCCACGAGGTGCGACAGCGGGATCGTGTACATGCCGTGGGCTGCACCCACGTCGAACACCGTGTCACCCGAGCGAACTACCGCCCCGAGTCCGCGCAGTTCGGGCTCGGCCCAATTGATCCGCGTGGCGAACCGCATAACCTGATGTGCCAGGCGCGGCCGTGACGGCAGTCGCGGGGAGAGCTGCGAAACCGCTCCGGTTTCAGTCGTCAACACACTTCCTCAAATGAGCGGGGCGGAATTCCTGTTGCCTCATGTTACTGGGCCGTGTGGGGTGGCTCGGCGACGGGCGTCGTAGCCTGAGCACATGCAGCTTCCCCTTTCACGCGCGGTGGCACCGCACCTTGAACTGGTGCCCGAGGCCGGCTCGACCAACGCTGAGCTTGCGGGGCGGGCATCCGTCTTGCCGCACTTCGCGGCGCTGGCGACCACCAACCAGACGGCGGGTAAAGGGCGATTGGGGCGGGTGTGGATTGCGCCGCCCGGCAAGACCATCGCGGTGTCGGTGCTGCTGAAACCGGGAGCGGTGCCGTTGCAAGCGCTCGGCTGGCTGCCGTTGCTGGCCGGGGTAGCGATGACCGAGGCGGTTCGCGCGCTCGTGCCCGGGCACGAGGTGACGCTCAAATGGCCCAACGACGTGCACGTCGACGGCCGGAAGGTCAGCGGGCTGTTGAGCGAGTACGTGCCCGCCGCGCAGGCCGTGGTCGTCGGTGCCGGCCTCAACCTCACCGTGTCGGCCGACGAACTGCCGACCGCTACCTCCACGTCGTTGACGCTCAACGGCACACCCGAATCCGGCATCGTGGATGTCGCGCTCAGCGGCTATCTGCGCGCACTCGAGCAGCACTACAGGCAGTTTGCCGCCGCCGGGTTCGACGCGGAGCCCGCGCTGCGCGCCGTTGTGACCCGGGAGTGCAGCTCGCTCGGCCGCAGCGTGCGGGTCGAGCTGCCGGCCGCGAGTGACCTGTATGGCGTAGCCGAGAGTATCGATGAACGTGGTCGCCTCGTCGTGCGCGACACCGCCGGCATCCGTCACCGGGTCTCGGCGGGCGACGTGACCCATCTGAGGTATGAGTGAGCGAATCCGGGGAGTCGATAGTCGCTCAGCTGCGACCACACGCTCGCGCCCTGTTCTGGCCGTCTGTGCTGCTGCTGGCGATCGCGGGTGCCTACGGCTTCTTCGGCGGCGGCCTGCGCGAGCCATGGCAGCAGGCCGCGGCGGGGGGCGCGGCCGGACTTCTGGCGCTAATGTTCTGGCTCGTCCCGGTGTGGAGGTGGCTTAGCTGCCGGTACACGATCACCACGCAGCGTGTCGTGGTGCGCCGCGGGATCGTGGTTCGCGAGCGGCAGGAGCTGTCTCTGAGCCAGTGCTACGACGTGACTTTGCGCCGTTCGGCGGGCCAAACGGTGTTCGGATGCGGTGATGTGGTGATCAGTTCTGGAGCGGATCGACCGATGGTGTTCAGGGATGCGCCATTGGCCGTACTCGTGCAGGCAACCCTGCACGACCTGATCGTCGCTCATGTGGCGGATAGGGTTGCCAGGTGAAAATCTCTGTGATCGGTTGTGGCTACCTGGGGGCAGTTCACGCGGCGTGCATGGCCGAGTTGGGGCACCACGTCATCGGAGTCGACGTTGACGCGGCGAAGATCCAGCAGCTCTCCGAGGGTCACGCGCCATTCTTTGAGCCGGGTCTTCCCGATCTCCTCGCCCGCGCCATCGACTCCGGGCGACTGAGTTTCACGACCGATATGTCTGAGGCCACCGGTGCCGACGTACACTTTCTCGCGGTCGGCACCCCGCAGCAGCAGGGCAGCTACGCCGCAGACCTCACCTACGTCAACGGTGCCGTGGATGCCCTGCTCCCGTACCTGACTGCGGGCGACCTGGTCGTGGGAAAGTCCACGGTGCCGGTAGGAACGGCGAGCCGCCTTGCCGACGTCGTTGAAGCAACGGGAGCCCGCCTGGCGTGGAATCCCGAGTTTCTGCGCGAAGGGTTCGCCGTGGGAGACACCCTGGCCCCCGATCGACTCGTGTATGGCGTTCGGGCGGGGGATGAGGCATCCGTCGCCACCCTCGACGAGGTCTATGCGGCGGCCATTGCCCGTGAGACGCCGCGCATCGTCACCGACTTCGCTACCGCCGAACTCGTGAAGGTGTCGGCCAACGCATTTTTGGCCACCAAGATCTCGTTCATCAACGCCATGGCCGAGGTCGCCGAGGTCACGGGTGCCGACGTCACCCAGCTCGCCGACGCGATCGGTCACGACGCGCGCATCGGGCGGCGGTTTCTCAACGCCGGACTGGGCTTCGGCGGCGGTTGTCTGCCGAAAGACATCCGCGCGTTCATGGCGCGCGCCGAAGAACTCGGCGTCGACCAGGCGATCGGCTTTTTGCGCGAAGTCGACTCGATCAACATGCGTCGTCGTTCGCGGATGGTCGATCTCGCAATCGAGGTCTGCGCCGGCACCGTCGTCGGCAAACGCATCGCGGTGCTGGGGCTCGCGTTCAAGCCCGACTCCGATGACGTGCGTGATTCGCCGGCGCTGGATGTCGCGGCCCGCCTGGCCGAGCTCGGCGCGTTCGTCACGGCAACCGACCCCGAGGCAATCGAAACCTCGCGTCGACTGCGCCCGACCCTCACATACGTCGCCACCGCGGCCGAAGCCGTGGCGAACGCGGACGCCGTGCTGCTTCTTACCGAGTGGCGCGTCTACCGGGAGCTGGATCCCGAGCACCTCGGCTCACTCGTTGCGGAGCGCGCCATCCTTGACGGCCGCAACTGCCTGGACCCGGCCAAGTGGCGCGCCGCCGGCTGGACGTACCGGGCGCTCGGTCGACCGTGATGCCGGCCGTTTCGGGTTGAACACCCAGAGGCGATAGAAGGTAAAGCGAAAGGCCGTTCCGAGCGCGAGCCCCACGACGTTTGTGGAGATGTTGTCGGCGAGCACCGAGGTAAATCCGAGAACGTAGTGCGAGAGCCACAGGCACGCCAGCCCTATGCCCATGCCCCCTACGCTCACCACCGCGAATTCGATGCCCTCACGCCAGGCCGCGTTGCGGTGTGCCGACCCGAACGTCCAATGCCGGTTGCCGAGCCAGTTAACGACAATGGCCAGTGAGGTTGAGATCACCTTGGCGATCACGGGGCCCTCGTGAATGTTCTCGGGGGCCAGCACCGTTACGCGCAGCAGGTTGAACACCGCGACATCCACCACCAGTCCGCCGAGGCCGACCACACCGAAGCGCAGCAACTGGGCGAACAGCGCGCGCATGAGTCCTCCGGTGGTGGGCGAGAATGGTGAAGAGCGGTTGAGTCTAACCGGTGGATAACAAGGAGAACCTGACCATGTCCCCTGTCGTCGGTGTGATCGGTGGCGGCCAGTTGGCGCGCATGATGATTCCCCCCGCCGTGGCGCTCGGCCTCGAGCTGCGTGTGCTTGCCGAGAATGCGGGTAGCTCGGCCGGCCTCGCGGCAACGGCCGTTGGCGACTATCGCGACCTCGACACCGTGCTGCGCTTCGCGGAGGGCGTCGACGTGATCACGTTCGACCACGAGCACGTGCCGCAGAGCGTGCTGCGCGAGCTTGTCGCCCGCGGCGTGGCCGTGCATCCCGGCCCGGACGCCCTGCAGTACGCCCAGGACAAACTACGGATGCGGGCGCGTCTTAGCGAGCTCGGCCTGCCGGTGCCCGAGTGGGCGACGGTCTCGACCGTTGCCGAACTCGCTGCGTTCATTGCCGAGAACGGTGGTCGGGCGGTCGTGAAAACGCCCCGCGGCGGCTACGACGGCAAGGGCGTTCGAGTTGTTTCGGATGCCGCCGAGGTAGCGGACTGGTTCGTTGCCGGTGAGCCGCTGTTGGCCGAAGAACTCGTGGAGTTTCGCCGGGAACTCGCGCAGCTCGTCGCTCGGCGCGCCTCGGGAGAGCTGGCGGTATGGCCGGTTGTCGAGTCGATCCAACAGAACGGGGTGTGCGCCGAGGTGATCGCCCCCGCTCCGAGCTCGGCGGGGCGGATCGCCGACATGGCCGCAGATATTGCCACCACTGTGGCCGAGCGCTTGGGCGTGACGGGGGTGCTCGCGGTCGAACTATTCGAGACCACTGACGATCGCATCCTCGTCAATGAACTGGCAATGCGACCGCACAACACCGGCCACTGGAGCATCGACGGCTCAACGACCAGCCAGTTCGAGCAGCACCTGCGCGCGGTGCTCGACCTTCCGCTGGGGAGCACCGGATGCCACGACCGGTGGAGCGTCATGGTGAATGTGCTTGGCGGCTCTTCCACCGTGCCCTCGCCCGACCGCTACCGACACGCTCTCGCCGACCAGCCCGACGTCAAGTTTCACGATTACGGTAAGCAGCCGCAGCCCGGACGCAAGCTCGGGCACGTGACGGCGGGCGGAGACGAGCTCGACACGATCGTTTTCCGGGCGCGTGCCGCAGCGGCGTTCCTGCAGGATTGACGCCTACCATTGGTGAGTGCCTGAACCCGTATTGGTAGCCGTCGTCATGGGCTCCGACTCCGACTGGAGCGTGATGTCTGATGCGGCGATCGCGCTCACCGAGTTCGGAATCGCCCACGAAGTGCAGGTCGTTTCGGCCCATCGCAGTGCCGAGAAGATGATCGCATTCGGCAAAGCGGCGGCCGGCCGCGGCATCCGAGTCATCATCGCCGGAGCCGGCGGCGCCGCGCACCTGCCGGGCATGCTCGCCGCAGTCACCACCCTGCCGGTGATCGGGGTGCCCGTTCCTCTGGCCAAACTCGACGGCCTCGACTCCCTGCTCTCGATCGTGCAGATGCCCGCCGGCATCCCGGTGGCCACCGTGTCGATTGGTGGCGCCCGCAACGCGGGAATCCTGGCAGCACGCATCATCGGCTCGGGGGATGCGGCACTCACCGCGAAACTTGCGCAGTACGCCCTCAGCCTGGAGGCGCTCGTGGACGAGAAGAACGCAGCACTGAACCGGACTCTGTAAGGCTCGCCCGATGAGTTCAACCAGCCCCGTGCGCTACCCGGACACCAATTCCCCGAACGTAATGACCCGGCGAGCATGGGTGCTCGTACTGATCAATATCTTCATCCCCGGCTCGGCGCAGCTGCTCGCGGGCAATCGTCGCCTCGGGCGGTTCGGTGTGCGCTCGACGTTTGTGCTGTGGGCGCTGGTAGCCATCGGCGTACTCGTGTTCTTTCTCGCCCGAACCGTATTCATCACGCTCGCCACCAACCCGATCGTGCTGTGGGTTGTGCAGGCCGCGATCCTGTTTTATGCGGTGCTCTGGATCGTGCTCACCTTCGACACCCTGCGTCTCGTGCGCCTGGTCAAGGTTGCGGAGGGTGCGCGGGCCTTCGTCGCCGGTCTGTCGGTAGTGGCCCTCGTGCTGATCGGCGGCACGGCGGCCTACGGCGTGATGGTCGCCGGGGTGACACGCTCCACCGTGGGGGATGTCTTCGCGGGAACGACGATCGAACCACCCGTAGACGGGCGCTACAACATCATGTTGCTCGGTGGTGACGCGGGGCCCGATCGCGACGGGCTTCGCCCCGACAGCATTTCGGTCGTGAGCATCGAGGCCGCGACGGGGCAGGCGACCATCGTCGGCATCCCGCGAAACCTTGAAGACGTGCCGTTCGTTGCGGGCTCGCCGATGGCCGAGAAATACCCCAGCGGTTTCGGCTACGACGGCTGCGAGGTCGATGTGTGCCTCATCAACTCGATCTACACCGAGGTAGAGCTCTACAGCCCCGAGATGTACCCGGATGCCGTCGCCAACGGTAGCCAGCCCGGAATCGAAGGCATGCGCGACGCCGTGGAAGGGGTGCTCGGCATCTCGGTGCAGTACTACGCATTGATCGACATGCAGGGCTTTGCGGAGCTGATCGATGCCCTCGGCGGAGTCACTATCGACGTGGCTACGCGACTGCCAATCACCGATGAGGTCGACGAGAATGGACAGCCCTACAGCGAGGACGTCGGGTGGATCGAACCGGGCGTGCAACTCATGAACGGCCAGATCGCGCTTGCCTACGCCCGCATCCGCGCTGGCACCACCGACTACGACCGCATGGGCAGGCAGCGGCAGGTGCAGGAGGCAATCCTGCAGCAGTTCGACCCGGCCAACGTGCTGACCAAGTTCCAGTCCGTCGCGCAGGCGGGTGCTCAGGTGGTGAGCACCGACATCCCGCAGAGCATGCTCGGATTCTTCGTCGAACTCGCCACGAAGTCGCGCGCGCTGCCGGTCGACTCGCTCGAGCTTGTACCGCCGTTGGTCGATACCGAGTACCCCGACTTCGACGATATCCACAACCTCGTGGGCCAGCAGCTGATCATTACGACGCCAGAGCCAACGGGCTAGACCTGTCGGTGATCGAGCGAAGTCGAGATCGAGCACTTCGGTGATCGAGCGAAGTCGAGATCGAGCACTAAAGGTCGGCGTGCAGGGCCCAGACCTTTTCCGCGGTGCTGCGCCACGTGTAAGCGCGGGCCCGGTCCATTCCGGAGTACTTGAGGCGCTCCGCGAGCTCGCCGTCGCCCAAGATCTGGTTGATCGCGCCAGCGAGCCGCTCGGGGTAGGTCGCTTCGTCCTCGCGCTCGACGGTGTATCCCGCGTCGGTCGCCAGTTCTAGCAACGCGGGGGCGTCGGAGTGCACGACGGGGGTGCCCAGCGTGAAGGCTTCGAGCACGGGCATCCCGAAGCCTTCTTCGAGATTGGGGTAGGCGAACACGGATGCCCGGTCTAACGCCACGGCAAGGTTCTCGTTATTGAGTGGTCCGAGTGCCCGCACCCGGCCTTCCGGCAGGCCCGACTCGGCGAGGATCGCACCGAGGTCGTGCTCGGTGGGACCAACGATCAGCAGCGGTACGTCGACATGGGCCATGCCGCGCACGAGCTGGTCGATTCCGCGGCGGGGTTCGAGGCTGCCGATCGCCAGCACGTACCGGTCGGGAAGCCCGAGCTGGGCGGCGCGCTCGTCGGCGTCGTCACCGGGAACGAGGGTGGTGCTTGCCGCGCCGCTGATCACCCGGATGCGGTCGCCGAAGTCGAGCAGGTCGGCGAGCTGGTCGGCGACGGCGTGGCTGGGGGCAACGATCGCGTCGGCGTACTTCTCGGCGCGTTTGGCCATCGACTTGTGCCACGAAACGTCGCGCGGACTCAGCGTCTCGGGGTTGGTCCAGGCGAGGGCGTCATGGAAGGTGACCGCAATCTGGTCGCCATCGTTGAGGCGGTCGTGGCGGGCGAGCGGAGCAAACAGACTTGTCGCGTGCACCATTCCGGTGCCGGGCAGGCGGGTGAAGCCGTGCTGCCACGCCTGGCGCAGCTCCCGGCGGGCCAGCGAGCTTTTGTGCAGTGCCGCAAGACCGGGGAGCGCTTCGGTGACCCGAGCGTAGTCCGCCTCGGTCGATGCCGACACGAAACCTTCAACGGCGCACCCGCGCGGAGCGGTGAGAATCAGCTCTGGGGCGAGTTCGGCTGTGTACCGACTTGCGCCACCCGCGGTCGGTGACAGCATCTCGTCGATGATCACTCGAAGGGTGGTCATTTCGCTTCCAAGGCTCCCGTACTCAACGCCGACTGCAGGGCGTCCCTCCAGTCGCGCATGGGGGTGAGGCCAGCCTCGAGCCATGCGCTGCAACCGAGCACTGAATAGGACGGCCGCGGTGCAGGCCGAACAAAGCGCGAGCTCTCGGTCGGTTTGACCTTATCAGGATCGAACCCGGCGAATTCGAACACGGCGCGTGCGAGGTCATACCAGCTGGCCTGCCCGCGATTGGTGGCGTGGTAGACACCGGCAGGGGCATCCGAGTCGACAAGTTCGCGCAGGGCAACGGCGAGGTCAAGCGTGAACGTTGGCTGGCCGACCTGGTCGGTGACGACCTCGACAGTGTCGCGCTCGGCGGCAAGCCTCAGCATGGTCTTCGGAAAGTTCGGTCCGTGTTCGCCGTACAGCCACGCGGTGCGCACGACATAGGTCGCGTTCGGATTCGCGGCGAGGGCAAAACGTTCCCCGTCGGCCTTGGTGCGGCCGTACGCCGACACGGGTGCCAGCGGGGTCGACTCGTCGTAGGGGGCGGATGCCGCCCCGTCGAAAACATAGTCAGTCGAGACCTGAATCAGTCGGCTTCCCACCGCAGCGGCAGCCACGGCCAGATTGCGAGCTCCGACGGCGTTGATCCCGTGGGCCTCTGCCTCGTGGGACTCGGCGTCGTCGACCTTCGTGTACGCGGAGGCGTTGATGATCACGTCGACACCCTGTGCTGCCGCGAGGGTGGCCGCGGCATCCGTCACATCGAGGTCTGCGCGTGAGAGCGCAACGACATCGCGCCCGTCGAAGGCCACCTGAAGGTCGCGGCCCAGCATTCCGCCGGCGCCCGCGATGAGAACCCTGGTCACAGTGCGGCGCGAACCTTAAGCGGCTCCCACCACTGGCGGTTATCGCGGTACCACTGCACCACGTCGGCAAGCCCCTGTTCGAACGGGACGAGGGGTTCGTAGCCGAGTTCGGCGCGGATCTTGGAGATGTCTACCGAGTAGCGCAGGTCGTGGCCGAGACGGTCGGCGACGCGGTCGACGTACGACCAGTTTTTGCCGGTCGAGTCCAGGAGCAGCTGGGTGAGCTCTTTATTGGTGAGCTCGGTGCCCCCGCCGATGTTGTAAATCTCGCCGGCACGACCGCCGACGAGCACCATCGCGATACCGCGGGTGTGATCGTCGACGTGCAGCCAGTCGCGGATGTTGTTGCCCTCGCCGTAGAGCGGCACGTGCGTGTCGTCGATCAGGTTGGTGACGAAGAGCGGGATGACCTTTTCGGGAAAGTGGTACGGGCCGTAGTTGTTCGAGCAGCGCGTGATCGACACGTTGAGCCCGTGGGTGCGAAAGTAGCTGCGGGCGAGCAGGTCGCTGCCGGCCTTCGATGCGGAGTACGGCGAGTTGGGCTCCAGCGGGCGCTGCTCGTCCCACGAGCCTTCGGCGATGGATCCGTATACCTCGTCGGTCGACACATGCACGAAGCGCTTGAGGTTGTTGCGCAGCGCCGCATCCAGCAGCCTCTGTGTACCGAGCACGTTCGTCTCAACAAAGATGCCCGAGTCGCGAACCGAGCGGTCGACGTGCGATTCGGCAGCAAAGTGCACGACGGCGTCGATGTCGGCAAACAGTCGGTCGAGCAGTTCGGAGTCGCGGATGTCACCCTCAACGAACGTGTAGCGCGGCGAGGAGGCGATGGGGGCGAGGTTCTCGAGATTGCCCGAGTAGGTGAGGGAGTCGAGAACGACGACCTCGGCACCCTCAAGGCCCGGGTAGGCATCTTCGATCGTGCGACGCACGAAGTTCGAACCGATGAAACCGGCACCACCGGTTACGAGGATTTTCATTGCTTCCTTCACCACACGCCGATCGTTATCAGTAGTCCAATTATCCTTTGGTCCCGCGGTCGCCTGCGCAATTGTGGCGTCAGCCGCGCAAGAGCCCACCGGGTGCGGATGCCCGTGCCGGTGAGCAACCCCAGAATGTGCTCGTACTGGGGCCGCGTGTGCTCCGGCGCCACCGCTACGGCGACCCGCGTCAGCAGTGTCGCGTGCGTGCGAAGCCAGTGCGTGCGGATGAGGCGCAGGCGCTCCACCGCGGAGCCGATGCCCACGTTCGACCCCATCACGTTGGCGTCGTGCTGGCGGTAGTCCACGCTCGGCACACCGTCGATGTGCCAGCTATAACCGTGGGCTCGCGCGATCGCGTAGATGAGGGAGTCGTGGTACTCAACGGCGTTGGCCGAGCCGTCGCCGGTCTCGAGCACCTTCTTCGTCAGGTCGATAAGGCGCCGCGTGACCAGAAAAGTGTTACCGGGGCCGGGGCTTTCGAGCAGGAAGTCGTACTGGCGCTGGGGGAAGTCTTTGCGCACGAGCGAGCGGCGCCCGTCCGCGGTAAACGACGTGACACTCGAGGAGACACCGTCGTGGCCGCCAGCGGTGAGAATTGCGGCGTGCCTGGCGAGTTTGTCGGGCATCCAGAGGTCATCCTGGTCGGCGAAGGCGATGAGTTCGCCCGGCTGGGTATCGACGGTGCCGATCAGTCGGTAGAAGTTGAGCGCGGCGCTGCCGGCGCGACCCTGGGACGCAAGCACCTCGATGCGCGGTTCTTCGGCGGCGCGCTCGGCGAGCCACTCGACCGTGCCGTCGGTCGACGAGTCGTCAAGAACGACGATCCTCACCTCGACACGCTGCTGGTGCAGAATGCTGTCGACCTGCTCGGGCAGCCAGCGCCGCCCGTTGTGGGTCGCCAGCAGCACCGCCACCCGGGGGAGTGGCGCAGGGTCCGGCTGGTCGGCGGTAGGCATCGGTCACCAATAATAGGCGAGGTGCCTTCGCTGCCCCTCGATCCGGGTGCGCCACGCACCCGCGCCGCCGCGCCCGGGCCGCCCTGACTCCGCCCCCGGCCCCTGCGCTGAGCTTTGCGGCCCACGCGCAGGTACATACGGCCGCGCCGCGCCCAAACCTCAGCGCGGTGCGCCACGCTCAGCGTCGCGCGCTACACAAACAACTCCCAGAACGGTGCCCCTAGGCTTACCCGGTGACCCGCCCGCCCCCAGTTCCCACGATCTCGGTCGCCCTGTGCACCCACAACGGTGCCAATTTCATCCGCGAGCAGCTGGCCAGCATCCTCGCCCAGACGCTGCCGCCGACCGATATTGTGCTGTCGGATGACGCGTCAACAGACAACACGGTAGAGCTGGCCCGCGCGGCTCTGGCCGCCCACCCGCAGATCTCGTTGACGGTGTTGAGCAACCAACCCGCCCTCGGAGTCATGCGCAACTTCCAGCAGGCCGCCCTCGCCAGCACGGGGGAGCTGATCGCGCTGTGCGACCAGGACGACCTGTGGGACCCGACGAAGTTGCAGCGGATCGCTGAGGTGTTTGCTGCGCGGGACGACGTTTCGCTCGTGCACACCGACGCTCAACTGGTGTCTCACGACGGTGAGATGTTGCAGCACACGCTGCTCGAGAGTCTCGAAGCACGGGCATCCGAGATTCGAGAAATTCACGACGGTAGAGCGTTTGACACCCTGCTTCGGCGCAACCTGGTCACGGGAGCCACGGCCGTGCTGCGTCGGTCTCTGCTCGACAGCGCAGTGCCGTTCGCCGACGAGTGGGTTCACGACGAGTGGTTGGCTATTGTGTCGGCGGCGGTCGCGACTAACGAACTGATCGACGAACCGCTCATCGACTACCGCCAGCACGCGTCGAACCAGATCGGCGCGCGCAAGCTCACATTTCGACAGAAGCTGTCGAAGTTTCGCGAGCCTCGTCAAGAGCGCAATGAACACCTGGTTGCGCGAGCGTTACAGCTTGTCGAGCGCCTCGAGGCGCTGGGACCGGCCGTAAAGCCCGAGGCGCTCAGGCGAGCGCGCCAGAAGCTCGCCTTCGAGCGAGCGCGACTCGCGCTGCCCGCCGCGAATGTGCTGCGACTGTGGCCGATCACCCGCGCCGCGCTCGACGGTCGGTACCGCCGCTTCAGCCTTGGCCTGCCCGACGTGGTGCGCGACCTCGCCCAGCCCGCGCGCTAACCGGCTCGCGAACGCCCTCACGTTACAATCGACCGTGCAGATTCGCGAGCTCTCCATCAGTGACGCGTGGGAGGTAACCCCCCAACAGTGGAAAGACGACCGCGGAATCTTCCTCGAGTGGTTTCGTGCCGACCAGCTCGAAGCGGTAACGGGCCGCCCGTTTACGCTTCGGCAAAGCAACACCTCGGTGTCGAGTCGTGGCGTTGTGCGCGGCATCCACTATGCGGATGTCCCTCCCGGGCAGGGAAAATACGTCACCGTCACGAGCGGCGCCGGCCTCGATTTCATCATCGACATTCGCGTGGGCTCGCCCACCTTCGGCCGGTGGGACTCCGTGCTGCTCGACGACGTCGACCGCCGTGCCGTCTACATTTCCGAGGGCCTCGGCCACTGTTTTGTTGCCCTCACGGATGACGCGACTCTGACCTACCTCGTGAGCGAAACCTATAACCCGGCCGCGGAACACGACCTCAACCCCCTCGACCCGCAGATCGCGCTGACCTTCCCGGCGCAACTCGGCGATCCCGTGCTCTCACCCAAAGACCTGGCCGCACCGTTGCTCGCCGACCTGCTCGCCGCCGGCACCCTGCCGCAGTATGCCGAGGTCACCCGTTTTTACGACCTGAAGGGTGCATGATGCGCGGAATCATCCTCGCGGGAGGCAGCGGCACGCGGTTGTGGCCCATCACCAAGGGCATCTCCAAGCAACTCATGCCGATCTACGACAAGCCGATGATTTACTACCCGCTGTCGACATTGCTGGGTGCGGGCATCCGCGAGATTCTGATCATCACCACCCCCGACGACCAGTCTCAGTTTCAGCGTCTGCTCGGCGACGGCAGCGAACTGGGCATTTCACTGACCTACGCCGTGCAGCCGAGCCCCGACGGGCTGGCGCAGGCGTTTATCATCGGCGAGCAGTTCATCGGTGGCGAGAAGGTTGCCCTCGTGCTCGGCGACAACATCTTCCACGGTGAGAGCCTGGGCTCCAACCTGTCGAGTAGCACCGACATCGACGGTGCACTGGTGTTCGCGTACCACGTGTCAAACCCGCGCGCGTATGGCGTTGTCGAGTTCGACACGGACTTCCGTGCGGTGTCGATCGAAGAGAAGCCGACCACCCCGAAGAGCAACTTCGCCGTGCCCGGGCTTTACTTTTACGATAACTCGGTGATCGAGGTCGCCAAGTCGATAAGTCCGAGCGCGCGTGGCGAGCTCGAGATCTCCACCGTCAACGAGCACTACCTCGACGCCGGACTGTTGCAGGTGCGGGTGCTCGACCGCGGCACCGCCTGGCTCGACACCGGCACGTTCGAGTCGATGGTGCAGGCCACCGAGTTCGTGCGCGTCATCGAGGCGCGCCAGGGCTACAAGATCGGCTGTGTCGAAGAGATCGCGTGGCGCCAGGGCTGGATCACGGATGACCAGCTCGCGGCGATCGCGGCACCATTAGTCAAAAGCGGGTACGGAACCTACCTCCTCGACATGCTGGCGGGCGGATAGATGGGAACCCTCGCCAACGCGTGGGCAGTGCTGCGCAAGGGGGGACCCATTCCCTTTGCGCGTGCCGCCCTCGACCGGCTCGGGCCTCCGGACGCGAGTTCGCTTGTCGGGTATGAGACGGCGCGAACGGTCGACTATGCGGCCGGGCATCCCGCCGTACTCACCCCGCGGGTGCTGCCCGATGGGCCGCTGACGGTCGCGTGGATCATGTCGCCTCCCGGCGAGGGCAGCGGCGGTCACCAGAACATCTTCCGGTTCATTAGATACCTCGAGGGTGCCGGGCACACGGCGAAGGTCTACCTTCACGATATGGAGCTGGCCTACACCGACCGGGCGATTGCCGACCGGCTGTCGTCGAGCTCGTACGCGAAGGTCAAGGCCTCGGTCGAGACGCTCACGCCCGCCGGGGTGTCAGCCGACGTTGACGTCATTGTCGCCACCGGGTGGGAAACCGCCTACATGTCGTGGCTCGACGCGTCTGCTGCCCGCCGTCTCTACTTCGTGCAGGACTTCGAGCCCTACTTCTACACCATCGGCACCGAGACGGTGCTCGCCGAAAACACCTATCGCTTCGGGTTCAGCGGTATTACCGCGGGCGCATGGCTGCGCGACAAACTGTCGACAGAGTTCGGGATGCCCGCCCGGTCGTACAACTTCAGCGCCGACCGCAGCCACTACAGCCTGCTGAACACCGCACCCCGCAAGGAGATCTTCTTCTATGCGCGGCCCGGCACGACGCGGCGCGGGTTCGAGCTGGGCATCATGGCCCTTGACACGTTCGCGCGGGAGCGGCCCGACTACACGATCAACCTGGCGGGCTCGGATGTCTCGCGCTACCGCATCCCGTTTCGGTTCAACAATCTCGGCAGCATGCCGGTGGCCGACCTCAACGCGCTCTACAACCGGTGCGCGGCGGGCCTGGTGGTGTCGCTGACAAACATGTCGCTGCTGCCGCTCGAGCTGTTGGCTTCCGGGGTGATCCCGGTGGTCAACGACGCCCCAAACAACACGATGGTCTCGTCGAACCCGTTCATCGAGTACGCACCGGCCTCGCCTCGGGCGCTCGCCGATCGGCTCATCGCCGTGGTCGACCGGGCCGACCTCGTCGAGCACTCCCGCGCCGCGTCCGAGAGCGTCGGAACCGACGGCTGGCACGAGTCGGGTCGCCAGTTCGTGGCGGCCTTTGAGGGCAGCGTTCGTGGCTGAGCACAGCCTCGTTATCGGAGCCAACGGTTTTCTCGGCTCGAGTCTCGTCGACGAGCTTGTGCGCCGCGGCCACCAGGTGACCGCGTTCGATCGGTTTTCCCGTGACTCGACCCTGCCCGACGGCGTTCAGCGCATCGCCGGTGACTTTCTCGATTCGGATGCCGTGGCGGCAGCCGTCGCCGGTCACCACCACGTGTTCCACTTTCTGTCTACGACAACGCCCGCGTCCGCCGACGGCGACCCGGTGCGGGATGCCCGCGAAAATGTTCTGCCGAGCATCCACCTGCTCGAAGCCTGCGTGCGTGCCGGCGTCGGCAAGGTGTATTTCGCATCGACCGGCGGAGCCATCTATGGCGATCACGGCGCCACCGCGATGAGCGAGAACAGCCGTCCGCAGCCCGTGTCGCCGTACGCGATCGGCAAGCTCGCGATCGAGGGATACCTCGCGTACTTCTCGCGCAAGCACGGCCTTGAGTCGGCAAGCTACCGCATCTCGAACCCCTACGGCCCGCGTCAGCTTGCTGGGCGCAGTCACGGAGTGATCCCCACCTTCCTGCGGCACGTGCGCGAGGGTCAGCCGGTCGAAGTCTTCGGTGATGGTTCGTCGGTGCGCGACTACGTGTACGTCGACGACGCGATCCGCATGATCGCCGACACTGTGGGGCGCCCGACCCGGCACGCAACCTACAACATCGGTAGTGGCGTCGGCACGAGCCTCGTCGAGCTGCTCGACGTGGTCGAGACGGTCACGGCAACCGCGCCGCTCGTGGAGTTTCGGCCAGAACCCACCACCTTTGTGCACCGCTCGGTGCTCGACACCACACGTTACGCTGAGGAGTTCGGCGCCGTTCAGCTGCGCAGCCTCGAGCAGGGTGTGCGCGAAACCTGGGAGGAGACCGCGTGAAAGCCACCTCACCGCTGGCGACCGTCGCGATCCTCACCTACAACGGCGAGACCTACCTCGAGGCGATTCTCAGTGCGCTCGAGACCCAGAAACTCGACGGCGAGTTCGAGGTGCTCGTCATCGACTCCGGGTCAACCGACGCGACACTAGCGATCGTCGCTGCCCACCCGAGCGTCAGGCTCCACCAGATCCCGAACAGCGAGTTTGGCCACGGTACGACGCGCAACCTCGCCGCCACGCTCGCGACGGGGGAGTTCGTGGTCTACCTCACGCACGACGCGATTCCCGCCGACGACTTCTGGCTCGCCGAGATGCTCGAGCCCTTCATGCGTTTTCCCGGGGTCGAGGCCGTGATGGGCCGCCAGGTGGCCCGGCCCGACTGCGTGCCGATCCTGAAATACGAGATCCGCCGAGTCTTCGCAACACAGGGTCCAGAATTTGGTACCACCGTCTCCTACGAGGCCGAGGCTTTCGACCGTCATCCGGAATACGGGATGCCCGCTCGCTTCTACTCCGACGTCAACTCTGCCGCGCGGCGCAGCTTTCTGACCGAGGTCATTGCGTACCAGGCGGTGGAGTATGCCGAAGACCAGCTGTTTGGCCAGGACGTGCTGCGGTCGGGCAAGTCGAAGGCGTACGCGTCGCGGGGAACCGTCATCCACTCGAACGATCTCACGTATGCCGAATATTCGAAGCGACTGTTCGACGAGATAGTCGGCCTGCGCCTCTCTGGGGCACCGGTGCCACCCGCGCCGCACGGCATCCGCAGCTTTGTGCGTGCCGTGGTGCTCGACCCGCTCGACATTCTGCGCGATCGGGAGTACTCGACCCCCCGCAAGCTGTACTGGCTCGTGGTGAACCCGTTCTACCATCTGGCGAAGTACCGGGCGGGCCGAAAAGCTCGCCGAATCGACCTTACCGATACCGCGCTCATCGCACGGGAATCACTCGAGGCCGAGCGAAAGAACCAGTGACGTTAGACTTGCACGTCACTTCACACACCGAGTTGAGCGGATAGCGGCAGATGCCTATCGAACCCACCAAGCGCGCGATGATCACCGGAATCACCGGACAGGACGGCTCGTACCTCGCCGAACTTCTACTGGCGAAGGGATACGAAGTCCACGGACTGATCCGTCGCGCGTCCACGTTTAACACCGTGCGCATCGATCACCTGTACCACGACCCCCACGAGTCGGGTAACCGTCTGTTCCTGCACTACTCCGACCTGGCAGACGGCTCACGTCTCTCGGCGCTGATGAACGAGATAGCGCCGGACGAGGTCTACCACCTTGGTGCCCAGTCGCACGTTCGCGTCTCGTTCGACGAACCCGAATACACGGGGGACATCACCGGTCTTGGCACCATCCGCCTGCTCGAGGCGATCCGCCAGACCGAGGTGCCGGCGCGGTTCTACCAGGCGTCCAGCTCCGAAATGTTTGGAGCGACCCCACCGCCGCAGGGCGAAGACACCCCCTTCTACCCGCGCTCGCCGTATGGCGCCGCTAAGGTCTACTCCTACTGGATCGCCCGCAACTACCGCGAGGCCTACGGACTGTTCGCCGTCAACGGCATCCTGTTTAACCACGAAAGCCCCCGCCGCGGCCAGACATTCGTGACCCACAAGATCACCCGTGCCGCCGCGCGCATCAAGGCGGGCCTTCAGTCGGAGCTCTACCTCGGCAACCTCGATGCCCGCCGCGACTGGGGCTACGCGCCCGAGTACGTCGACGCCATGTGGCGGATGCTGCAGCAGCCAGAGGCCACCGACTATGTCGTGGGCACCGGAACCGACTACAGCGTCGAAGACTTCGTGCGCTTCTCGTTCGAGCACGTTGGGCTCGACTGGAAAGACTTCGTCAGAACCGACGAGCGCTACCTGCGCCCCACCGAGGTCGACTCGCTCGTTGGTGACGCATCGAAGGCGTTCAACGACTTCGGCTGGAAGGCCACAGTGCACCCCGAGCAGCTCGCCAGGATCATGGTCGAGCACGACATGGCCGAGATCGAGACCAACGGGCACGTCGTTGACGTTCCGCAGGTCGCCCCCTGGATTTCCTGAGATGACCGGCGCGGCCCGCACCGCGGTCGTCGTGCCGACACTCGGACAACGACCCGAGTACCTCGAGCAGTCGCTCGCCTCGATTCGTGGCGCCGGCCCCGCGCACATCCTGATGGTTGCGCCGGCGTCGTTCGACGCGTCGGATCTTCTGGCTCGCGGCCTCATCGACGAGAAGGTCGATGAGACGGGGCGGTCCCTTCCCGCCGCGATCGAGCAGGGTTTCGCTGCGCTCCCCGAGAGCGTCGAATACATGTCGTGGTTGGGCGATGACGACCTGCTGAAGCCCGAGGCACTGATCGTAACGGTCGACTTTCTCGACGGGCATCCGAAAACCGCGGCGGTGTATGGCGCCTGCGAGTACATCGACGAGAACAATAACCGGGTCTGGATCAACAAGTCCGGTGCGTGGGCTGCCCCGCTGCTGCGGGTCGGGCCCGACCTGATACCGCAGCCCGGATCGCTCTTTCGCCGCTCGTCGTACCTGAAGACGAACGGGCTGCGCCACGACCTCGGCTGGGCGTTCGACATGGACATCTTCCTGCAGTTGGCGCGTGTGGGTCGGCTGTCGTACCTGAGGCGCACGCTCGCCAGCTTCCGCTGGCACACCGAGTCGCTGTCGGTCGCCCAGCGCTCCAAATCGGTCGCCGAGGCGAGCAAGGTGCGGCGGGAATATCTGCCTGGCTGGGTGCGTCCTATCTCCTGGCTTTGGGAAGCACCCGTGCGCTGGATCACCTACCGCGCGGGAGATATTGTCATCAAGGACGTGAAGCAGTGAGCAAGAAACTCGTGTACGTCGCCGGTCACCGCGGGCTGGTCGGTTCCGCGATCGCACGCAACATTCACGACAAGGGCGAGTTCGACTGGGTCGGACGCACCCGCTCAGAGCTCGACCTGCTCGACCGCGATGCGGTGTTCGAGTTCGTCACAACCATCAAGCCCGACGCCATCGTTGTCGCCGCGGCAAAGGTCGGCGGAATCAAAGCCAACTCCACCTACCCCGTCGAATTTCTTACCGAGAATGTGCAGCTACAGTCCAACCTGATGGATGCCGCCCACGAGGCGGGCGTCGAACGGTTGCTGTTCCTGGGCTCCTCGTGCATCTACCCGAAGTTTGCCGCGCAGCCGATCCGCGAAGACAGTTTGCTCACCGGCCCACTGGAGCCGACGAACGACGCCTATGCCATCGCCAAGATTGCGGGCATCCGTCTGGCCGATGGCTACCGCAGCCAGTACGGCCGCGACTGGATCTCGGCAATGCCGACCAACATTTACGGGCCGGGCGACAACTTCGACCTCGAAACCTCGCACGTGCTGCCGGCACTGTTGCATCGTTTTCACGACGCCAAGGTGAGTGGGGCTTCGTCGGTCACTCTCTGGGGGGACGGGAGCGCGCTTCGCGAATTCCTGTACTCCGAAGACCTCGCCGAGGCGAGCATGTTCTTGCTCGACAACTTCAGCGAGCCCGGCCCCATCAACGTCGGTTTCGGCGAAGAGATTTCGATCAAAGACCTCGCCGAGCTCATTGGGGGGATCGTCGGATTCGACGGCGACATCCTCTGGGATACCTCGAAGCCCAACGGCACCCCGCGCAAGTTTCTCGACTCGAGCCGAATCCGCGACCTCGGCTGGACCCCGAAGGTGTCACTGCACGACGGAATCCGTCGCAGCTACGAGTGGTACCTCGCGCAGCAGTAGCTTCCGCGGGTTGGGTAGCGCGCTCTGGCGCGCTTATCGAAACCACGCCGCTGGGTCTCGAATTCGCTCGGCCACCGGTGATCGAGCCGAGCCGAGATCCGTTTCGCTCGACCGCGGCACTCCCGACAAAGGCCCCAAGCGCCGCTTGCACTAGTCTTGCTTCTATGCGTGCCGAGGCTCAGAAAACCCTTAGCGGGGCAGGTTCGTGAAGACCCTCATCGCCATTCCCGCCTATAACGAAGAAGCCTCGATCGGTGCCGTCATTGCCGATCTGGCGGGCCATCACCCCCTCCACCAGGTCATCGTCGTCGACGACGGTTCGAAAGATGCCACGTCGCAGATTGCTCGGGATGCCGGTGTGCGAGTCATCCGTCACGCCGTGAATCTCGGGGTTGGCGCCGCAATGGGCACCGCGTTTCGCTTCGCTTCACGCAATGGATACGACGCGCTCGTTCAACTGGATGCCGACGGCCAGCACCGCCCCGAATTTCTCGCCGACCTGCTCGCGGGTGTCGGCACCGCCGACATCATCGTCGGCAGCCGGTTTGCCGCCGGCGGTAACTTCGAGTCCACCTGGGCGCGCCGCAACGTTCAGCGGGTAATCGCGTGGACGGTCTCGGCCTACGCGCGCACGAAACTCACCGACGTGACATCCGGATTTCGGGTCAGCGGACCGCGCGCGATCGAACTGTTTTCGCAGCACTACCCCGTCGAGTACCTGGGTGACACCGTCGAGTCCATCGTGCTCGCTTCGAAGCAGGGTCTGACGGTGCGCGAGGTTCCTGTGATCATGAACGAGAGGGCAGGCGGGCTGCCGTCGCAGTCGATCTTTCGCGCGACCCTCTACACCGGCCGCATCCTGCTGATTCTGGTGCTTGCGGGCTTCCGCAGTGCGCCGCCGAGCATTGCCGCCATGAAGAAGCGGGCCAAGAGGGAGAGTGCCAAGTGAGCCCGCAGATCCTTGCCATCATCCTGTCGGTCGCGATGCTGATATTTGTGCTCGTGTTGCTGCGCTTCTATTTCCTGCCCGAGAAGTACGCCGTGATCTGGCTGGTGGCCGCGATCGTGGCGATCATTTTGTCGGCCTTCCCCGCGATTCTGGATGCCATTTCCGGCTTCTTCGGGATCTCCCAGCCAATCAACCTATTGTTTGTGGCGGGGTTTTTTGTTGTGCTTCTGCTGCTCATGCAGCTGAGCCTTGAACTTGCCCGCACCCGGGACGAACTCAGGCGAGTCGTCCAGAGCCTTGCCGTAGACCTGGAAGAGAATACCCATCGCGATGAGTGAGACAGCACAGCAGCCGACGACCGGCTGGTGGGGCCGCATCACCTCGACCGTCAGGTCACGGTTCCGCCTCGTCCAGCTTGCCCCCGTACTGGCGGTCATCGCGCTTGGCGCGTGGATGTTTGCGTCTCCAATCGGGGCCGCTCCCGACGACGATTTCCATCTGACGTCTACCTGGTGCGCCAACGAGCTGCGCACCGACCTGTGCCAGCAGGGCCCGGAAGAGGGCGAGCGCATCGTGCCGCCCGTGGTGCTATACGCGGCCTGCTTCGCCTACGACGCAACGAAGTCGCCGATCTGCCAGGAGGCGCTGCTCGAGCAGCCCTTCGCACCCACCGAGACCACCGAGCGCGGCAGCTTTCTCGCAAACTACCCGCCGGTCTACTACGGGTTTATGAACCTGTTTGCCAGTGACAACCTGCTGCTCTCGGCGTTGCTGATGCGGTTCGTGAACATACTGCTTCTGGTCGGGATAACAACGGCGATGTACCTGTTGCTACCCCATGCGCGGCGGTCGAGCCTAATGTGGGGGTGGCTGGTCACGATGGTTCCGCTTGGCATCTTCCTGGTGGCATCCAACAACCCCAGCTCATGGGCGATTATCGGGGTTGGCACGTCGTGGCTGGCGCTCGTGGGCTATTTCGAGACGACCGGCAAACGCCGAATAGCTTTGGGCGCCCTGTTTGGCCTGACGGTGCTGATGGCTGCGGGTGCGCGGGCGGATGCTGCGCTGTACACCATTCTCGGATCCCTCATCGCCGTGGTGCTCACCGTGCGCCGCCGACGCATCTCGTTGCTGCTCGGAATCCTGCCGCTGGTCTTCGCGGTCATCGCGGCAATCTTCTTCCTGATGTCGCGCCAGTCGACCGTCGCGATTTCCGGTCTCGGCGACAGCACCGCATCCGAGGTTCCGCTCAGCGGGTTCGGTCTTCTCGCGTTCAACCTACTCAACGTGCCTGAGCTCTGGGCCGGTGTTTTTGGTGGCTGGCCGCTGGGGTGGCTCGACACCGGCCTTCCCGCGGTGGTCACCTACGGTGGCCTCGGCGTGTTCGTTGCGATCGTGTTTATCGGCATCGGAGTCACCTCGTGGCGCAAGGAGGCCGCGGCTCTGGTGCTGGTACTCGTGCTGTGGCTGCTGCCCGCGTACGTGCTGCAGGCCGGCGGCAACGCCGTTGGTCAGAATGTGCAGCCGCGCTACCTGCTGCCGCTCATCGTCATCCTCGCGGGTGTTGCCGTGTTCACGGTCGGTCAGCGTCGGTTGCGCCTGAGCAAGGTGCAGACCACACTCGTCGCCGTCACGCTCTCGCTGACCCAGGCTTTTGCGCTCCACGTCAACCTGCGCCGGTACATCACCGGCATCGACATCCAGGGCGCTAACCTCGACGACGGCTATGAGTGGTGGTGGACCGGTTTTCCGCTCACCCCGATGCAACTGTGGGTGGTCGGTTCGCTCTCCTTCGCGGCGCTCGTATTCGTGTTGCTGCGAGATTTGAGAAGGTCGTACGGTGAGATCTACAGCTGACGTGATTCCGTTTAACGCACTCTCGCGCACCCCACCCGAGGTGATGGCTTCGATCGAAGGCGCCATCGCGCGTGTGCTGGCGAGCGGCTGGTTCGTGATGGGTCCCGAGCACAACGCGTTCGAGGCCGAACTTGCCGAGTATGTCGGCGTCGACCACGCGGTCGCCCTCGGCAACGGCACCGACGCTCTCGAACTCGCCCTCGCGGCGGTCGGTGTCGGCGAGAACGACTACGTCGTGACGGTCGCCAACGCGGGCGCGTACTCCACGGTCGCGATGCGACTGCTGGGCGCGACTCCTGCCTTCGCCGACGTCGACTGGGCGACCCTGCAGATGACGCCGGCCACCTTCGAGGCCGCGCTCGCGACGATCCCCGGCGCCCCCCGCGCGGTCGTCATCACCCATCTCTACGGTGCGATGGCGGATG
>Ga0105046_10002212_pt1 | contig 30606 bp, 26 predicted proteins | sample MAT03_FD_78385 | JGI IMG/M metagenome (GOLD analysis project Ga0105046, IMG submission 78385) | Freshwater microbial communities from Lake Fryxell liftoff mats and glacier meltwater in Antarctica - MAT-03 (megahit assembly) | ecosystem: Environmental > Aquatic > Freshwater > Ice > Liftoff...
AACGCGGCGGACGCGCCCGCCGTCGAGTCTGCGCAGCGGGAAGCAGCGGAACTGCTGAAGGCGCAATTCCCCGCCATCCAGCACTGACTGCAACGCGCATTTCTCGCAGTCGATGGGAGGAAAGTGATGAGTAATTAGTGATTAGTTGCGCCACGCCCGGAGAACTAATTACTAATTACTTACCACTCCACGATCGGCCTCCGCAACACGCTGTCGTCCCTTTCTCCAAGAGTGTGAGAAATGCGGGCGAGGCTGCTGCTGAACGAGCCGGCGCGCAGGACAGTGGCGCAGGACAGTGGCGCAGGCGACTCGCCTGCGGTCAGTCTGTTCCGGCGACTCGCCGGAACATCGGACCAGTCGCCCGCTGAAACCACTGCCCATGGGCGAGTGCGTCCGCCTACACGTCGCACATCCGCACCCCGTGGCGCAGCGAGGCGAGGCCGTCGTCCCATGTCGGGATGAACTCATGTGCGGTGTAGCCCTTGTATCCCAATTCGAGAATGGCGCGCATGATCGCCGGGTAGTTCAGCTCCTGCGTCCCGTCGATCTCCCCACGGCCCGGCACGCCGGCGGTGTGAATGTGGCCGATGGTTCCGATGTGCTGCCGAAGTCGGCGGATGACGTCGCCATCCATGATCTGCACGTGATAGATGTCGAAGAGCAGCTTCATGCGCGGTGAGCCGACGCGGTTGATGAGGTCCACGCAGAAATCCACGTGATCGCCGAAGTATCCGGGATGGCCTTTCATCGGATGCGTGTTGTCGCGCGAGTTCAGGTGTTCCATGCAGAGGTTCACGCCTTTTTCCTCCGCGTAGCCGGCGACTTCCTTCCAGCAATCGACGCAGTTCTTCGCCATCTGCTCGTCGCTGAGATCCTTCACCCGCATCCCCGTGAATGTGATGACGCCGGGCGCGCCGTACTCCACCGCGAGGTCGATGCCCTCACGCATCTTCGCGATGCACGCGGCGTGATTTTCGCGGCTGCTCGGCCCGTCCTTGAAGCCGTGGCTGCCGACGAGCGAAGGCTTCATCCCGCGTTTGCGCATCTCCGGGTAGAAGGCCTTGTCGATGCCTTCCATCGCCGTCATGCCCATCGCCTGGCACGCGTCGATGAGCTGTTCCATCGGCATCGGCTTGAAGCACCAGCTCATGACCGAGTGACGGATCCGACCGTGCTGGATCTTGTAGTCCGCGCCGGGAACATCCGCCGGCACCGGCACAGCGGAAGCCTGCTGGGCGGACGCTGATGCCGCGCACGCGGCGGCGAAAGTCGAGCTGTGGAGGAAACGGCGGCGGGAGATTTTCGCTGGGGATTTCATGGAGGAAGTGTGCGGCGATGCATCCCGCGCGACAACGCCAATGTTCCTCCGAGGCCCGTCCTATTTCGCGGAGCCCTGGCTCTTGCAACGATACGCGCCATCGGAACCAACCTCGATCTTTGGAAGGCGATGCTCGCGCTCGAAACATTCCCAGCCCACCGCGAGCTGCTCCCAGAATGCGCGCAGCTCCGGCCGTTTCTGCAACTCGGCGTCGCGCCATGCCGGCCAGTCGGGCGCATTCATCCGCGCGGGGAAAAAATGCGTTTGGATCGGTCGCGCGCGGCTCGCCTGGAGCGCGAGATAGATCTCTTCGATCGCGGGATCGCCCATCGCGAGACAGCCGATGCTCCCGACGCGGCCATGGATGAAAATATCCGAGCCCGGCGCCTTCCGATCGCTGAGCACGCGGTCGCTTGCATTCGGATAGTTCAGGCCGAGCGAGAGGTGGAATGAACTCCGGGGATTGAAGCGGGTGATTTCATAGAAACCCTCTGGCACCTGGAGATCGCCCTCGCGCCTCTTCGGTCCCGGAACGCCGGAGAGCGTGAGCACCGGGTACGTCTTCACCAGCCGGAACGCCTCGCCGGTAGCGTTCCTCGCCCAAAGTTCGAGCTGCGCCTCGCGCTTCATCGCCCGCACAAAAACCTCCTCCGCCGGCCAGCGAATCCCGCCCTTTTCAAACATCGCGCGCAGCTCCCCTTCGCGCCGCTGCTTCGCATCAGCAACCCGATCGACCGGCTCTGAGTTTCCTGCATGAGGCATCAGACAGGTTGCGGCGGCGAGCACCGCGCTGGCAAGCCCGAGGCAGGCTCGGCGGCGCATTCCCCCTTCGGTTCCGGTGTTCATTCCTTGGTGAGCGTTTCGTCGAGATTCAAAATGAGCGACGCGATCCCGGTCCATGCCGCAAGTTCCGGCGTCGGGATTTTGTCGGACGCCTTGCTTTCGCCGACGGCCAGCAATTTCTTCGCCGCCTCTTCATCCTGCCGGAATGAATCGCGCAACACACGCAACCGTCCGGTGATCATCGCCGTCTCAGCATCGTTCGGGCGCCGCGCGGTGCAGCGCTGGAACATCGTCGTGATCCGCGCTGCATCGTCTCCTGCGCCGAGCAGCGTGCGTTCGGCGAGGGCACGCGCGGCTTCGACAAACGTGGTGTCGTTCAGCGTGATCAACGCGTGCAGCGGCGTGTTCGTGCGACCGGCGGTGACGGTGCAGTTCTGCCGGTTCGCGACATCGAAGAACATCGTCGGCGCGACGATGCGCCGCCAGAAGATGTAGAGACTCCGTCGATACAGCGCCTCGCCGTGATCCTGCGTGTAGCGGATTTTTCCGAACGTGGCGTCCTCCCAGATTCCCTCCGGCTGGTAAACATTCACCGGCGGCCCGCCCGGCTTTTCCACCAGAAGACCCGATGCGGCGAGCGCCTGGTCACGAATCATCCAGCTCGGCAGCCGGTAGCGCGGACCGCGGGCAAGCAGGCGATTGTCCGGATCGCGCTCGGCCATTCCGGGCGCGACTCGCGAACTCTGCCGGTAAGTCGCACTCGTGACCATGAGGCGGACCATGTGCTTCACATCCCAACCGCTCTCGCGAAACTCGACCGCGAGCCAGTCGAGCAGCGCCGGATGCGACGGCGGGTCGCTCTGCAAGCCGAGATTGTCCACGCTCTTCACGATGCCCGTGCCGAAGAACTGCCGCCACAGCCGGTTGATCGTCACCCGCGCAGTCAGCGGATTCTCCGGCGCGACGAGCCAATTCGCGAGCGCGAGCCGGTTCTTCGGCGCGTCCGCCGGCAGCGGCGCGAGCTTCGCAGGCACGCCATGCTCGACGTTGTCGGCGTACTGATTGTAGGCGCCTTTCACGAGGATGAACGTCTCGCGCGGCGTCGCCATCTCGCGCATGACCATTGTGCGCGGCAGTCCCTTTTCAAAATTCGTCTTCGCCTTTTTTGCGCGGTCCAGCGCCTTGTCGGCGTTGCCCAGTTCGGCACTCGTCGCCACGTGAAAATTCGCCAGCTCCTCCTTCTCCTTTGCGCTCCGCTCCGCCGCCGGTTTCGCGATGATGGCACGGACGGAATCCGGCACCGACTGCAGCAGCGCGACGTTGTCCGTGGTCGCGGAAATCCGGAACCGCCCCAGCGTGTGCTCGCGCCCGAACTGGAATGAAAACCGGAACCCGAGCGCACGTTCGCCGCCAGTCGGCAGCGGCTTGTCGAGGCTGAAGACAAGCGCGTGCGCCTTGCCAAATTCCGGCAAGATCGCCCAGCCGGTCTTCTGGTTGCCGTCAAACGGTCCCGCCGCGGAAAATCCAGCTTGCGCAAAATCCACACTCACTCCGCGCAGGACCACGGGAGCGCCACCGTCCTGGAGCGAGACCTCGGTCAGCACGAAGTTGCCGTTGTCCGATCGTCCCGGACCCTTGTTCACGAAAGCATCATCCGGCAGCGCCTCGATCTTGAAAGCGGTGATTCCGCCGAGCGGCGTGTTGATGGTCACATTGTAGTCGTCCGTCTTCGGGCTCGGGCCGCTGGCACGAATAGAACCGTCCTCCAGCGCGGTGAGCACCGCGCCGTTTTCGCTATAGAGTTCGCTTGGGGTCAGCGTCTCCCACTTAGCCTCCACGGCCTTCCCGCCTCCGAGCAGCGCCTTCTCCAGCGCCGCCTGACCCGACCGCAGCCGCTTCTCGATCTCATTCCGCTTCGCCGTTGCGCTCTTCACCTCCTTGTCCAGTTCGGCGAGTTTCTTCTCCAGTGTTGGAGCCGGAAAACTGATGATCGGATTGGCCAGCCCGCCCGCGTCGTTGCGACCGGTTTCGTCGATGGAATTGAAATACGCGGAGAGCTGGTAGTATTCGCGCTGGGAGAACGGATCGTATTTGTGATCGTGGCAGCGGCAGCAGTTGAAAGTCAGCCCGAGCCACACCGTGCCCGTCGTCTCCACGCGGTCCTGCACGTAGTCCACGCGCGATTCCTCCGCGATGCGACCGCCCTCGCCGTTGATCATGTGATTCCGGTGAAAGCCCGTCGCCACGAGCTGCTCCTGCGTCGGCTTCGGCAACAGATCGCCCGCGATCTGTTCGATGGTGAACTGGTCGAACGGCAGGTTCCGATTGAACGCCCCGACCGCCCAATCCCGCCAGTACCACATCGAACGCGTGGGATCGCCCTGGTAGCCGTTCGTATCCGCATAGCGCGCCGCCTCGAGCCACTCCCACACCATCCGCTCACCGTATCGCGGGGATGCCAGCAACCGGTCCACCAGCGCCTCGACTGCTGACTGCTGATCGCTCGTTGCTGATTTCGCAAACGCGTCCACCTCCTCGGGCGTCGGCGGCAGGCCGGTCAGGTCGAGGAAAAGTCGGCGGCATAGTTTCTCCGGCGACGCCTCTGGCGAAGGCATGAGCTTCTCGTCGGCGAGCCTTTTCAAAACGAACGCATCAATCGCATTCGTCGCCGCGCTGGTGAAAGCGCGTGCAAGCTCTGGCGGCGGCTTCATCGCCGCTAGATCAGCCCGCGCTTTCACCAGCTCGGCTACCGGGCGGACCGGCGCGACAAACGCCCAGTGCTCGCCCCATTTCGCGCCCTCGTCCACCCAGCGGCGGAGCGATTCCTTCTGCGCCGTCGTGAGATCCCGGTGCGCCTTCCTGGGCGGCATCACCTCATCCTCATCGGTGGAAAAAATCCGCGCGATCAGCTCACTGCCTTTGCTGTCCCCCGGCTTCACCACGGTGACTCCGTCCTGCGTGCGAAAGGCTCCCTCCTTGGTATCCAGCCGCAATTCCGCCTTGCGCGCCTTCGCGTCCGGGCCGTGACAGTGATAGCATTTCTCCGAGAGGATGGGCTGGATGTCCCGGTTGAAATCGATCGTCGCAGCCGCGAAGACGACATTGGCGGAACAAAGAGCGGCGAGTCCGAAGGTGCGGGTGAACATGACGGCGAGTGATTCGACCATGTCGTGGGATCGCTGTTAGATCGAGCGGAGAAAGCTGCGTCGAATCGGTCGCTCCCACGGGCGCACCGCTACTTCGCCGGAAACATCTCCGCCAACAGCCGCGCCAGACGGTGGCCCGCGAGCACGACGCGTCGTCCGGCGATCTCATTGCTTGCGCGCACGAACTCCGGTTCGAGCATCCGCACCTCGGCATTTCCCGGATGCGCACCCGCGGGATAGGCGGACTTGCAGCCGGTGAGGTGACTCTCCCGCGCCCACGCCTCGGCATCGCCCGGCTGATCGAGTTCCGTCAGTTCCTTCCGCGGGAATCGCTCCATGAGCGCCCGCGCCTGTTCCGCGATGACCCCCTCCCCCGACGCTTTCGGACGCGCATCCATTTTTGGGCTCGCCCACAACTCGGCGATCTTCCCATCGCGCACGCCGAAGCGGAATGCCTTGTCCCAAAACGTGTGCAGGTTTGCGGCCTGTCCCGGAAACAGATCGCTGAAATGGACACCGGCGACGAGGTAGCCATTGCCGCCGCGATCATCCCACGTCGTCGTGTGCAGCGGCTGATGAATGTCGCCCACCCAATGGATCAACATGCCGAGCGCCTTCGCCCGCTCGCCAGCATCCGCGCTCGCATCCCGCAGCGTCTTCACATTCTCACCGATCGCCCACACGACATGCGGCGGTTCGGGCAGCCTGAAACCGCTCCCATCCTCTGTCTTCGGCGAATCGACGTAGTGCCACGCGGACCACGGATACTCCTTTTTCGGCAATGAGCGGAGATCATCCATCCAGCAACCCGCCGTCACGAAATGATATGCCTGCCCGTTGTTGAACCGGTGATCGAGCGTCGCCACCATTTCATCCACCACGCGACGAGTCGCCGGGGTGGAAAGTTCCCATGCAATCTGACCCACGAGCATGTGCCCCGCCGGATCCCATGCGCGAGCCTGTGCCGTGAGGACGAGCACGGCGAGGAAGGTATTTCTCATGGGGAAAGGCGGGGGCGCGGGAAGAAAGAAAAGCAACCGTTTCCGCCCCTATTGCTCGTGCGCCAGGCACGCGGCCAGGAAGCCCTTGAAGAGCGGGTGGGGCGCGTTGGGCTTGCTCTTGAATTCGGGGTGATACTGGCAGGCTAGGAACCACGGGTGGTCGCGCAGCTCGATGAGTTCGACGAGGCGGCCATCGGGTGAGGTCCCGGAAATCACGAAGCCCGCAGCCTCCATCTTCTCACGGTAGGCCTGGTTGAATTCGTAGCGGTGGCGATGCCGTTCGCGGATGTCGGCGGCACCGTAAAGCTGCTGGCCGCGGGTGCCGGGCTTCAGCAATGTCGGCCATGTGCCGAGGCGCATGGTGGCGCCCTTGGTCTTCACTTTCTTCTGCTCAGGGAGAAGGTCGATCACGGGGTCGGGCGTCTTCGGGTCGAACTCGGTGCTGTTCGCCTTCGAAAGTCCGAGGACGTTGCGCGCAAACTCGATCGTGGCGATCTGCATGCCGAGGCAGAGTCCGAGATAGGGCACGTTGTTCTTCCGCGCGTAGGTGGCCGCGACGATCTTTCCCTCGACTCCGCGCTCGCCGAAACCGCCGGGCACGAGTACTCCGGCGACGTCGTGCAGGTAGCGCGCGGGATCCTCCGTCTCCAGCAACTCGGCATCCACATCCACCACATCGGCACGGCAGTCGAGCGCGGCGGCGGCGTGGCTGATGGATTCAATGATGCTCTTATAGGCGTCCTTGTGGTCGAGATACTTGCCGACAATGGCGATGCGCACGCGCTTCTTCGGATGCACGAGCCGGTTCACGAACCGCTCCCATTCCGTCATGTTCGCCGGAGGGACCGTCAGCCCGAGTCGCTCGCAGACGATGTCGTCGAGCTTCTCCTTCTGGAGCAGCAGCGGGACGCGGTAGATGGATTCCTCGACATCGATGCCCTCGATGACGGCCTTCAGCGGGACGTTGCAAAAGGTCGAGAGCTTCCGGCGCACTTCATCCGTCAGCGGATGCTCGGTGCGGGCGATGAGGACATCCGGGTGCAGGCCGATTTCGCGGAGCTTCGCGATACTCTGCTGGGAAGGCTTGGTCTTCAGCTCGCCAGCGGCCTTGATGTAAGGGACGAGCGTGGCGTGCATGATCATGGCGTTCTCCTCGCCGACCTCGAACTGGAACTGCCGGATCGCCTCGAGAAACGGCAGGCCCTCGATGTCGCCGACGGTCCCGCCGATCTCGGAGATGAGCACGTCGCACGGCTGTTCCTCGACGAGCCTGCGGATGCGCCGCTTGATCTCATCCGTGATGTGCGGGATGACCTGAACGGTCTTGCCGAGGAATTTGCCTCCGCGTTCGTTGGCGAGGACGGTCTCGAAAATCTGCCCGCTCGTGGTGTTGTTCGACCGCGTGAGGACGCAGTGCGTGAAGCGCTCGTAGTGGCCGAGGTCGAGGTCCGTCTCCGCGCCGTCGTCGAGCACATACACCTCGCCGTGCTCGAAGGGGTTCATCGTGCCGGGGTCCACGTTCAGATACGGGTCGAGCTTCTGCATGGTGACCTTCAGCCCGCGGCGCTCCAGCAGTGTGCCGAGCGATGCCGCGGCGATCCCTTTGCCGAGTGAACTGACGACGCCGCCGGTGACGAAGATGTATTTCATGGATGAATGTGCGCGATTACTTGGAAAGAAATGGGACGACGGCATCGGCATCAGCCGGGACATCGACGCCGAGGCTAAGGTGTTTTACCAGAACGACACGGATTTTCGCTCCGTTCTCCAAAGCGCGGAGCTGCTCGAGCGACTCCGCCTTCTCCAGCAGGGTCGGCTTCCACTTCACGAACTGGAAGAGCAGCTCCAGCGTGTAGCCGTAGATGCCCTGGTGGCGGTAGAATTTCAGCCCCGGCGTTTCGTTGCGGATGAAGGGGATCGGCGAGCGCGAGAAGTAGAGCGCGTCGCCGCTGCGATCCACGACGACCTTCACGGCGTTCGGGTTTGCGACATCATCACCCGGCTCGAAGATGCTCGCGGAGGTGATCATCGCGATGGCACGGGACGCTGCCATCGCCTTCGCGAGCTTCGTGATCGTGCCGGGATCCACGAGCGGCTCGTCGCCCTGCACATTGATGACGTGAGTGAATCCCTTCAGCTTTTTTTTCGCGACCTCCGCCACGCGATCCGTGCCGCTACGGCAGCCCTCCGAGGTCATCACACACTCCGCACCGAATGCCGCGCACGCCTCGGCGATTCGCGTGTCTTCCGTCGCCACGATCACGCGGCTCACGCCCTTTGCCCGAGAGCAGCGCTCCCACACGTGCTGAATCATCGGCTTGCCAGCGAGGGGGAAGAGCGGCTTCCCGGGGAATCGGGTCGAGGCGTAGCGCGCGGGAATGACGACGGCAATCTTAGCTGGCACCCGATTCGCTTAAAATGAAGTCGGCGGCGCTGGCAATGTCTTTGGCGACAAAGTGTGCGCCGGTGGTCTCCGTATCCCGCCCGTATCCGGTCAGGACGAGGATGGACCGGGCTCCCGCATTCCGCCCGCACTGCACGTCCGCCTGCCTGTCGCCGACGAACCACGAGCGGGCAACGTCGAGGGCGAGTTCCGCGGCCGCCTCATGCACCATGGCGGGAGAGGGCTTCCGTCGCCCCGATTCGCCCGCAGGGCCATCCGGGCACATGTACACCGCATCGATAACGCCCGGCCCGAGCAGTTCCATGAGCCGGCTCTGCACAGCCTCGAAATCCGCCAACGTAAAGAATCCGCGTCCGATGCCGCTTTGGTTCGTCACGATCACGAGCCGGAAGCCGGCATTCTTCAATCGAACCAGCGCCTCGCGCGCTCCGGGGATGAGGGCCACGAGGGCGGGGTCCTTGCAGTAGTGGACCTCCTGCATCAGGGTTCCATCGCGATCGAGAAAGACGGCGGGTTGCGGCATTTTCGACCTGCTTTGGACCAAGGGGCGCGTTTGGTCGAGACGCTTTCACTTTACTCCGCCGCCGGGATCGGAATTCTCCGCCCTCATGTTCGACTGGCTCTCAAATCCCGACGCGTGGCTCAGCCTCGTCACCCTCACCGTCCTCGAAATCGTCCTCGGCGTGGACAACATCATCTTCATCTCGATCCTCTCCGGGAAGCTGCCCGCGGAGCAGCAGGCCAAGGCGCGCAACATCGGCCTCGCACTGGCGCTCATCACGCGGGTGCTGCTGCTGAGCTTCATCTTCGTCCTCACGAAGATGACGACGCCCCTTTTCACCCTGCCGTTCCTGCATGAGCACGGCACCGATGCGCCGCTCGCGATCACCGGCCAGCGACTCGTGCTGCTGCTCGGCGGTCTGTTCCTCATCTGGAAAAGCGTCCACGAAATCCACGGCAATCTCGAGGGCGAGGAGCACGGCAATTCCTCCAAGGTGAAAGGCGCGCTCGCTGCGGTCATCGCGCAGATTGTCGTCGTGGATATCATCTTCTCGCTCGACTCCGTGATCACCGCGGTCGGGATGGCGCGCGAGATCGGCGTGATGATCACCGCCGTGGTGCTCGCGATGATCGTGATGTTCCTCGCTGCGAAATCCATCGCGGATTTCGTCAACAACCACCCGACGATCAAGATGCTCGCGCTCAGCTTCCTCCTGCTCGTCGGCGTGGTGCTCGTCGCGGACGGATGCGGGCAGCACATCGAGAAGGGTTACATCTACTTCGCGATGGCGTTCTCCTTTCTGGTCGAAGTGCTGAACATCCGCGCTCGGGCAAAGCGCATCCGAAAACCGGTCGAACTGCGCTCCGGATACTGACCACCCGCCCGGTCGGTCTTCAGTGAAAATCAATTCGCAACACTGAAGAGGCTCTTGCAGAACCTCAGCCGTAAGAGGGCGAGATGCCTTCACTCCTCTGAGCGATGACGCCGCGCGTCGGTGACCGTGTAGGTTTTGCAAGAGCCTCTGAAGAGAGAGGCTAAGGGACCGCGCCAGCGTTGGATTACCTCGATACCAGCATTCACCCATTGCGGTTTGCCGCCGCAGGTGCTACCTAGAATCAAACCCAAAAAGAACATGAGCATCCCATTCACTCCCATCGTCGCCAATCTCATGGGGCCACAGGGCCTCCTGATAATGTTTGTTCTGCTCCTGCTTTTCGGGGCGAAAAAGCTCCCCGAACTGGCCAAGGGCCTGGGTCAGGCGATTCGCGAATTTTCCAAGGCCAAGAACGACATTCAGGATGAGATCATGCGCGAAGCCACTGCGCCGCAGTCGCCACCCCGGCAGATCGACCCCCCGGCCCCGACTGCGGCTGCGAAGCCCGCTGGAACCCAATCGACCCAGGCAACCCCTGCGGAGCACTCCGGGACGCACGCCTGAGACGGCATTCAGATTCATTTGAGAAAAGGCTCGCCGACGTGGCGGGCCTTTTCTTTTTCTGGGAGTTCGATGAAACCCCTGCACGCCCTGCTGCTGTTCGCAATCACAGCCCCGCTGCTCGCGGATGAACGGGATGCGAGGAAGGGAATCGTCTTTTGCAGCTACAACATCCGGAACTACGTCGGCAGCGACCAGGCGTCCACCGAGAGCAGGACCAAGCCGAAACCCGAGAAGGAAATCGAGGCGCTGGTCAAAGTCATCCGCGAGATCGATCCTGACATCATCGGAGTCTGCGAAATGGGATCACCCGCGATGTTCGAGGACTTCAAGGCGAGGCTGGAAAAGGCGGGATTGGGCTACAAGGACAGCGAGTATGTGCAGGCGGACGACGCGGATCGCCACCTCGCCCTCGTGAGCCGTTTCCCCATCGTGCGCCGGGATTCGGTGACGAAAGCGCGCTTCACTCTGAATGGCACGCTGCAACCGGTGCGTCGCGGCTTCCTCGATGTGACGGTGCAGGTGCTCCCCGGCTACCAGCTCCGCTGCGTCGGTGTGCATCTGAAATCGAAGCTCCCCGCGCCCGAGGGCGAAGCGCTCCTCCGGCGTCACGAAGCCGCCAAGCTCCGTGAGCATCTCGACGCGATCCTCGTCGCCACGCCTGCGACGAATCTCCTCTGCTACGGCGACTTCAACGACACGCGGAACCAGCCCATCTTCAGCGAAATCACCGGCGTGCGCGGTACGCCGGGCAATATGACCGACCTGCGCCCCAGCGATCTCCACGGGGATCGCTGGACGCATTACTGGCCCGAGGCGGACACCTATACGCGAATCGACTACCTGTTCGCCTCACCCGGTCTGACACCGGAAGTCCGGCGCGATTCAGCGAAGGTCTATCGCTCGGATTTCTGGGCCGCTGCCAGTGATCACCGCCCGGTGTATGTGACCATCGATCCCGTCGAGCGGCGTCGGTGACGCCGGAGAACTTCCGAATCCCGACCATGCCGGAAGTCGTTCATCACCGCCTTGGTGGAAGGCCACCTGGTTCAGCGAACGCGGTGAACCGGACGGCCTGCGTGATCGCCATCCTCATCGCAGCGACCCTCGCGGCGTATTGGAAAGCCGCCGCGTGCGACTTCGTGACCTACGACGACTATGGCTACGTGGTGAACAATCCAATGGTCAACCAGGGCCTGCGCCCTGCCGCCATCTGCTGGGCCTTCATCGCCCGGCACAGTGCGAACTGGCATCCGCTGACTTCGCTCAGCCACATGCTCGACTGCTCGCTTTTTGGACTCAGCCCCGCCCCGGCGCATTGGGAAAACGTCCTCTGGCACACGCTGAACACCGTGCTCGTCTTCCTCGCATGGCAGCGCCTCAGCAGGACGGCCTGGCCCTCGGCATTTGTCGCCGCGCTCTTTGCGCTGCACCCGCTCCGCGTCGAGTCCGTCGCGTGGATCTCCGAGCGCAAGGACGTGCTGAGCACGGCGCTCTGGTTGCTCACCCTGCTCGCGTATGCACGCTACATGGAGCGGCCTTCCCGTGGCCGCTACAGCATCGTCGCCCTCGGGCTCGCGCTCGGGCTCATGGCAAAGCCGATGGTCGTCTCGCTGCCATTCACTCTGCTGCTGCTGGACTGCTGGCCATTGCGGCGCTGGCCCGAACGGAACTGGCGCGCGCTCGTTTTCGAAAAACTCCCGCTGTTCGCACTCGCCGTCGTCGCCAGCATCATCACGCTCGTCGTCCAGCGCGCTTCATCCGCGACCGACTACGGCACGGACTTCAGCTTCGGCATGCGCCTCGGCAATGCGCTCGTCTCCTGCGTCCGCTATCTCGGCAAGACCTTCTGGCCCGCGGAACTCTCGCCCTTTTATCCGCACCCGGGCTGGTGGCCATGGTGGGCCATGGCCGGCTCCGCTGCCTTGCTCGGTGCGGTGAGCTGGCTGGCATGGCGCGAACGCGAACGGCGCCCTTGGCTGGCCTTCGGCTGGGCCTGGTATCTGGTCACGTTGCTGCCAGTGCTCGGCATCGTGCAGGTGGGCGCCCAATCGATCGCGGACCGCTACACCTACGTGCCGCTGCTCGGCATTTTCACCATTCTCGCGTGGGCCGGTGCGGAGGTCGTGCGAAGACAGCCACGCGCGAAAATGGCAGTCGCCGTCATCGCGGTTGTGGCACTCGCCGCGTGTCTCACCCGCACCGTGCAGCAGATTCCGATTTGGGAAAATGGATTGCGCCTCACCGAGCGCATGCGCGCAGTCGGCGGCGAACACCCCATCATCCTGCGCGAGACCGCCGCCGCATTCATTGCTGCCGGACGCCCGGACGATGACATCATCGCCCTCTACCGACGCGGGCTCGAGATCGCGCCCCGCTACCCATACTTCCGGACGCAGCTCGCCATCAGCGCTGCGCGCGCCGGGCGCTTCGATGAAGCGTGCGCGCTGATCGGGAAGACCATCGAAGAACATCCCGACAATGCCCGCGCCCATGACAACCTCGGCACCTTCTGTTTCCTGCAAGGCCGCCTGGACGAAGCCATCCGGCACTACCGCAGAGCCCTCGATCTTCAGCCGGACATGGGTTCAGCGCACCGGCTCCTCGCGCAGTTATTCCGCCAGCAAGGCCGGCTCATCGATGCACGGGACGAACTCCGCGAGGCGATCCGCTGTGACCGGTGGGACTGGCAGGCCCACAACGAACTCGGAGAACTCTGCGCACAGCTCGATCAGTTCCCCGAGGCGCGCGATGCTTTCGAGCGCGCCCATTGGATTCATCCAGCCGACGATCGCGCCCATGGCAATCTCGTGCTGCTGCGCCAGCGCATGGGCCTTCCCAATCCCGCCCCGTAATACGATTTGTATGGTCTTGTTCCCAGATGGCGGCGCGTGACTGGAAAGTAGCGTAGCTCTCCAGAGCTGCGCGGGTGGACCCGCACGGGAAACCCAGTGATGCGCAGCTCTGGAGAGCTACGCTACGCGACCCCACCGCCGCCTCCTGCATTCCGGCAATCAGACTGTATCAAGCGCATAACGCCGCTCACGCCGGGCTCGCAAAACGAACGCCCGCCTCCACACGAGGGTGAAGGCGGGCGTGGTAATGCGAACGATGGCCGCGGCTACTTCAGAGCTTTCTCAATATCCGAGTCCTTCAAACTCATTGGGTGCCCTTCCCACACGATCTTGCCATCCTTGCCGACGACGAATGCGTGCGGGATCCCATTGATGCCGAATTTCTTTTGAATCGCCGCTCCGCCAACCGCGACGTGATACTCCATCGGCGTGCTCTTTTGGAACTTCTCGACGACCTCCTTGGTCTCATCGGTGATCCCGATCACAGAGAGGCCCTTGTCCTTGAACTTCTTGTTGATCTCGTTCAGGTGCGGAATCGAAGTCCGGCAGGGCGGGCACCAGGTGGCCCAGAATTCCACGATGACCGGCTTGCCCTTGAAGTCCGGCTTGGTGCCGAGGTATTCGACTCCGAGCGCCGGGAGTTCCTTGCCGACCCAATCCGAGGGCGCGGCGCAGCTGGTGATACTGGCCGAGAGCGAAAGCGCGACGGCGGTGAGGATGGTGTAATGGATTTTCATGAGGAGTTGGTTGGTTGATGGGTCAGGGGTTTCGACCGGGATGCTGGCACTATTGTTCAAACACTGGCAGCAGAAAGATACACTTCATTTCCCCTCGCGGCCTTGCCAGTTGCCCGCTGATTCCAGAGATTCTTCCCATGCATCCCCTCCTTCGCTGCACGTTTCTGCTCTGGCCCGCGAGCCTTCTCGCCGGCGACGCGCGCGATGACTGGAAGGCCGTGACCACGCTGGATGCCGGCCCGGGCGTGGAGCCGAAAACCGCCGCCGAAGCTTTCACCCTGTCCCTCAGGCACGGCGACCGGCAGGAAAAGGCGCTGCGCAGTTTTCTCACGGCTCACCCCGATGATGCGAACGCCTTTGAAGCCACCCTCCGCCTTGTCCGTTTGCTCGACCTCCGGGCAGAGATGAAGGCCGAAGCGGTCCCCGAGGAAGCCGGGACACTGCTGGGCAAGGCCCGCGACCTCGCCACCACGCCTGCCCGCCGCACGGAGATCGAATTCGCGCTCCTGACACGGGGGATGCGCAAGTGGCGCAGCAAGCGCCCGCCCATCGCGGAACGTCGCGACCTCCTCGATCAGGCACGGAAATTTGAGACTGCACATCCCGGCGATCGCCGCATCGCCTGGCTGCTCGCCGAGATTGCGTCGCTGTTCGATTTCGATCCCGCGACGAAGGAGCGCCTGTTGAAACAGGCAAAGGCACTGACCAAGGATCCGGGGCTGACCGCTCAGATCACCGACGATCTGCGCAGGCTGGGATTTCTTGGCCGGGTGATCCCGCTGCGTTTTACGGCGCTCGATGGCCGCCGCATCGACGTGAAGAACTGGCAGGGCAAAGTCGTGGCGATCCTCTTTTTCTCCACCTGGTCGGCACCTTCCAAGGCGGGTCTGCTCGCTCTGCAACGAGCTGCCACGGCCGCCGGCCCCGGCGTGGAGTTCATGGTCGTCAGCCTCGACACAGACCGCACGGAACTCGAAGCATTCATTCGCGACCACTCCCTCAAGTGCCCGGTGGCGTGGGACGGGAAGGGCTGGGACGGCCCGTTGATCCAGGCGCTCGGGATCAACGCGGTGCCGACAGCATGGCTGCTGGATCAAAAGAGCGTCCTGCGCTCCCTGGATGCCCTCGAACAACCCGAGGAGCAGATCCGCAAATTACTGCTTGGAAGGTAGCGGAAATCCCCCGGCAGGCTTGCCCCACGCAGGCGAACGCGCTTCTCTCCCCGCGACATCAATCCGACACACATGAGCAACGACGCATTCAAGACACTGACGAACTTCGATCTGGGGAACGGAAAACAGGGCAGGCTCTTCAGTCTTCCCGCGCTGGAAAAACAGGCCATCGGGAAAATCTCACGCCTGCCGATCAGCATTCGGATCGTGCTGGAATCCGTGCTGCGCAATTGCGACGGCAGGAAGGTGAATCCCAAGGACGTGGAGACGCTCGCGAACTGGAACGCGAAGGCGCCGGCGCAGGTGGAGATTCCGTTCGTCGTCGCGCGCGTGGTGTTGCAGGATTTCACCGGTGTGCCGCTGCTGGTGGACCTCGCGGCGATGCGCTCGACAGTGAAACACCTCGGGCGCGACCCGAAGATGATCGAGCCGCTCGTGCCGGTGGATCTCGTGGTGGACCACTCGGTGCAGGTGGATTTCTTCGGCAGTGCCGACGCGCTGCGCATGAATCTCGATCTCGAGTTTTCGCGCAACCGCGAGCGCTATGAGCTGCTCAAGTGGGGCCAGCAGGCGTTCAAGACTTTCGGCGTCGTGCCTCCGGGCATCGGCATCGTGCATCAGGTGAATCTCGAATACCTCGCGAAGGGCATGCTGGAAAAGGACGGCGTGTATTATCCCGATACCCTCGTCGGCACCGACTCGCACACGACGATGATCAACGGTCTCGGCGTGGTCGGCTGGGGCGTCGGCGGCATCGAGGCGGAAGCGGCGATGCTCGGACAGCCCGTCTATTTCCTCACGCCGGAAGTCGTCGGCGTGCATCTCACCGGCGCGCTGCGCGAAGGTGTCACCGCGACGGACCTCGTGTTGCACGTCACGGAGATGCTGCGCAAGGCGAAGGTCGTCGGGAAGTTTGTGGAATTCTATGGGCCGGGCGCGAAGTCGCTCGCTGTCGTGGACCGCGCGACCATCGCCAACATGGCGCCGGAGTACGGCGCGACGATGGGCTTCTTCGGCATTGATGAGGAGACGGTCGCCTACCTGCTCGGCACGGGCCGCAGCGCGGAGCACTGCAAGGCGTTTGAAAACTACTACAGGGCGCAGGGTCTCTGGGGCATTCCGGCGAAGGGCCAGTGCGACTACAGCGTGGAACTGGAACTCGACATTTCCACCGTCGTCCCCGGTGTCGCCGGTCCGAAGCGCCCGCAGGATCGCATCAACCTCAACGATCTGAAGAGCGTCTTCACCACTCTCTTTTCCAAGCCCATCAACGATGGCGGCTACGGCAAGCCGGCTGATGATCTCGCGGAGAAAAGCTTCACCGTTCACCTCAATGGCGAATCGAAGAATCCAACGCAGACCGGCGACACGACGGTCCGCAACGGCAGCGTGCTCATCGCGGCGATCACGAGTTGCACGAATACGAGCAACCCGAGCGTGATGCTCGGCGCCGGCCTGCTCGCGAAGAAGGCCGTCGAGCACGGACTGAAAGTGAATCCCGCGGTGAAATCCTCGCTCGGGCCAGGCTCGCGCGTCGTCACCGACTACCTGAACAAGACCGGCCTCTCGCAGTATCTCGACGCGCTCGGCTTCCAGACCGTCGGCTACGGCTGCACGACTTGCATCGGCAACAGCGGCCCGCTGCATCCTTCGCTCGAGGAAGCGATCACGAAGAACGATCTCATCGCCGCGAGCGTGCTCTCCGGGAACCGCAACTTCGAGGCGCGCGTGCATCAGAACATCAAGGCGAACTTCCTCATGTCGCCGCCGCTCGTCGTCGCATTCGCGCTCGCGGGCCGTGTGGACATCGACCTCACCACCGAGCCGCTCGGCACCGGCAAGGACGGAACGCCGGTCTTCCTGAAAGACATCTGGCCGAGCCTTGCCGAGGTCCGCGCCGCGATGAGCAGCGCGCTTTCGCCCGAGGTCTTCCGCAAGCTCTACACCGACTTCGCGACACTGAACCCGAAGTGGAACGAAATCCCCGGCACCGTCGGCGAAGTCTTCGAGTGGAACCGCACCAGCACCTACGTGCAGGAGCCGCCGTTCTTCACGGGCTTCTCGATGACACCCGGCCACATCAGCGAGATCAAAGGCGCGCGCCCGCTCGGCATCTTCGGCGACAGCGTGACGACCGACCACATCTCGCCCGCGGGAGCGATCAAGAAGGCGAGCCCCGCCGGAAAATTCCTCGGCGACAGCGGCGTCGCATTCGAGGACTTCAACAGCTACGGCAGCCGCCGCGGCAACGACCGCATCATGACGCGCGGCACGTTCGCGAATGTGCGAATCAAGAACCTCATGGTCCCCGGCGTCGAAGGCGGCGTGACGAATTTCAACGGCGAGACGATGCCCATCTACGACGCCGCGATGAAATACGCAGAAACGAAGACGCCGCTGATCGTCATCGCCGGCCAGGAATACGGTACCGGCAGTTCGCGAGACTGGGCGGCAAAAGGCACCGCGCTCCTCGGCGTGAAGGCCGTCGTCGCGCAGAGCTACGAGCGCATCCACCGCAGCAACCTGTGCGGCATGGGAGTCGTCCCGCTGCAATTCCCCGAGGGCATGAGCGCGCAAACGCTGAAGCTCGACGGCACCGAGACCTTCGACGTGCTCGGCCTGAGCGACGACCTGAAGCCGCTGAGCGACGTGACCCTCGTCATCCACCGCGCAAATGGCACGGCGGAAAACGTGAAGGTCCGCTGCCGAATCGATACCGGCATCGAGGTGGACTACTACCGCCACGGCGGCATCCTGCCATTCGTGCTGCGGCAGTTGCTGGCGTGAAGATCGTCGCGGTGAAGCCGCACGATCCTGGGAACTGCGCATGAGCGGCGATACCATCCGCGAACGCTACGACGCAGTGCCTTATCGGCATGGGGCGGTTCCGGACTCGCATCCTGCCCGGGTCGGGGCGATCGCGCGGCTGTTTGGAATTCTTGCCGCGCCGCCAGATAGCTGCCGCGTGCTGGAACTCGGATGTGGCGAAGGGATGAACCTGCTGCCGCTCGCCGAGCGGTTTCCCGAGTCCGAATTCGTCGGCGTCGATTTCTCCGCCCTGCAGATCGAGACCGCCGAGACCGCCCGCGCTGCGTGTGGAATCGCGAACGCGCGCTTCGTCTGCGCCGACTTGCGTGAATGGAAACCGGAGACCGGGGCGGCGGACTACATCATCGCGCATGGTGTCTATTCGTGGATCCCCGCGGAAGTGCGCGACCGGATGCTCGCCCTTTGCGCCGAGGCGCTCTCACCCGGTGGCGTCGCCTGCGTGAGCTACAACACACTCCCCGGCTGGGGACTCCCCGGCGGTGTGCGGCAGTTTCTCCTCGGGGAGATCGCCGGACAATCCGGCGCAGCCGCGCAGATGTCGCACGCGGGCCGGGTGCTCGATGTCCTCGGGCGCGCGCTGACGGACCAGCCGGGTTCCTATGCCGCCAACCTGCGCGACACCATCGCAGACATGCGCCAGAAATCGCCGGAACTTCTCTTCCATGACGAACTCGCCGCGGTGAATGAGCCCTGCACATTCGCCGAATTCACGCAACATGCCGCCCGTCATCGGCTGCGCTACCTCGCCGAGGCGCACTACGCGACGATGCAATCCACGCATCTGCCCGCGACGATGCAATCCGCACTCGCACCACTGCAACTCGACTTCATCCGCACGCAGCAGTTCATGGATATTCTCTTCCAGCGCTGGTTGCGGAGCAGCCTCCTCTGCCGCGCGCCGGTTGCACCGGAACGCACGGTTCGGGCCGGCGCGATCGCCGATTGCGCGCTCGGCCTGCGCTTGAGCGTGAACGCGAAGACCGTGAACCTCACCCCCGGTCACCCGATGCGATTCACGGGCATCCACGGCCTCCAGATTGAGACGCGTGGTTCGCTGGAAAAAGCGGTGCTCACCGTGCTCGCGAGTTCATTTCCCGCGCGCCTCCCGTTCCCGGCGTTGTGCGCGATGGCAAACCAGACACTCGCGGATGCAGGACTTCCCGGCGCGCATGACTTCTCGCTGCTGCACGGTTTTCTGCACGGTCTCTTCGCGATAGACGCCCTCGATGTGATGCTCTGCGGCGGCGGCGAGTGGCTGGCGAACAGTTCACCTCCGCACCTGAGTCCGCTGATGCGTTACCAGGTCGAACACGATCTGCCGCTCACCAACCGCTGGCACGAACCGGTCGCACTCACCCCCGACGGACGCCGCGCGCTGATCGATCCCGCCGCACGTCCGGATGAAGTCGCGCTCGCGAGAGCCGGGCTCATCGTCTGACATCCAGTCCGCCAGTGGCGGAAGCGAAAGCGTCTCTAGTTCGCTGCCGTAGCCTTCCGGCGTCTGCCGGGGCGAATCGAAACGACATGCATCGGACCGATGATGTCCAGCAGTCCGTTCTTGTCCTCGATGACGAGGTTGTGGTGGCCGATGAGGACGAATTCCGAGTGCGGAACCACAAACTCCCTGCCACCCGAAGTACGAATGGTGAACGGGCCGCGGCCACTGAGTTGCTGGCGGATGAGAACGCGATTCATGCCGCGTGGATCGTTCTGCGGCTCGGCGCGGTCAAGGGGACGATGGTGTTCGACCGGTCTATTTCACGAAACCGCGCTGCTTCAGCCAGAAGATGCAGTCGCGCGTCCACGGGTGCGCCTTTTCCGCGTCGTAGTCCTTCGTGCCGAGCCCGATTCCGTGCCGGCCCTTCTCGTAGAGATGAAGGTCGAAAGGCACGCCCTTTTCCCGCAGCGCATTGGCAAAGGCGAACGCGTTCTCCACGACCACGCCGGCATCCTCCACCGTCTGCCAGATGAATGTCGGCGGTGTGTCCTTGCGCACATTCAGCCGCGGGGAGAGCAGCCGCTTCTGCTCCGGCGTTCCATTCGGGCCGAGGAAAGTCTCCTCGCGCTTCTCGTTCGGCTCGTCGAAGAGGATGAATCCGTAGCAGAGCACCGCCAGATCCGGACGCGAACTCTCCCGCTCGATCGGATCTCCTGCGTCCGCCTTCCCGGCGTCGAATTGCGTGATCAGCGTCGCCGTGAGATGCCCGCCGGCGGACGAACCGATCATGCCGATCCGCTTCGGGTCGAGTCCCCAAGTCGTGGCATTCGCGCGTACCAGCCGCACGGCGCGCACGGCGTCCTGGAGAATCACCGGCACGCGGTAACCGTCAGCGGCGAGACGATACTTCAGCACAAATGCCGTCACACCATTCGCCGCGAGCCATTCAGCAAATGCATCGCCCTCATGCGGGGCCAGCACGCGATAGCCGCCGCCGGGTGCCACGATGAAGACCGCGCCACTCGCCTTTTCCGGCGCAGCCCAGAATGGCGTGAGCGTCGGCGTGTCCTTCGCATCCTTCCCGAGCGCATCAGGCGCGTCGCCGGCCCAGAGCCGGAGCGGTTCCGTCGGGCGGTCGGCGGCCCGGGCGGCGATGGGAAATGCAGCGAACAATGCGAACGCCGCAACCTGACCGACGATGGAATGGAGGGAATGGATCATGCCGCATGGTTGGCGAGTCCACGCGATGCAGGCAAGCCCCGTGGCTGACGACAGCCTCGTAGCCGACGACGTGAACAGGTCGTGTGAAAACCCAGGAAAACGAGCACTGGCGACTCGCTTTCCGACGACTTGCGAAAACTTGCCAACGACCAACGCAAGCTGGTCGGAGTTTTCACATCACATGGGAAGGAGGCGGGCTGATCTCCTTTCCACCTTCCGCCTTCCGAGTTCCGAGTTTCAAAAAGTGCCCGCCTCCTCACGTCGTCGGCTACCGGACCGGCTGCGCCATTCACCGGTGCAGACGCTCATCCGCCAGATCGAGGCGATACAGGATCTGATTGTAATCGTATCGCGGCGTGCGGTCGTCCCGACCGGAGAATGTGTGGCTGTAAGTCCCCTCGAAGTAGATGAACCGTCCGCCGTCCTCGTCGAAGAACGCGTGCTGCGCAGGAGTGTAGAAAGAGTAGCGAGCGTGCGTGACGATCCGCACGGCGCGCTTCCACGGACCAGTCGGCGCGGTGGATTCCGCATACCAGACCTCCCCAAGAAAGGACGGCTTCCCTCCATGCTGCACGGCGATGAGCACCCAACATTTGCGAAACGCATTCCAGCGCACCGAGCCTTCGTGCAATGTCACGCGCTGTTTCGTCGCCGCATCCTCGGGCATCACGCGACATTCCTCCGGTCTGATCATCCCGGACTTCAGCCAATGGGATTCCTTCTCTGACTCCACGGGTGCGGCATCCTTCCGCCACGCGTAGTCCAGCGTTCCATCGGCGCGGCGACGCGGCTCGTTCTTCCCGGCGCAGGTCCAGGCCTCGTAGCTGGCGGGATCCAGCACGTCCTTCAGCCGCGCCGGAACGCGGACGCAGAGCCCTGCATCGCCAAAGTAGATGTAGTCCGTGTCGCCTTCGCGCACCGGCGTCGCGCGTCCGCGAGGGCATCGCCATCCTTCATCCAGGGGCAACTCCACGACCCGCTCGAAGACCTCCTCCTTGTCGTTGAAAATTGCGATGCCGTGTTCGAGTTCCTTCGTCAGCCCCGCCCGCCGGGAATAGTGCGCAACCAGCCGCTCCTCGCCCGCTTCGTCACGCACGACGCACAATCCGAACAGCCACACCACGCCCTCCTTGCCATCCAGCGGACACATCTCCTTCGCAAATCCGTCCTTCCCCGTGAAGCAATGCAAATTCACACCATCGCCCGGACGCAGTCCGCCCTTGCCCGGCAGGGCCGACCACGCGCATGCCGTGCGGAAATTTCCCAGCGGATACGACAGCCGCATCGTGTCGCCCCACAGCCAGAAGATGCGCCCGCGATACACCACCGCCTGCACCGAGTCCTGCCCCACCACGCCACCGCTGCCCAGCGGCTCGACCAGCGGCGTCTTTTCCCCGAGCAGAACGCTGTCGCGATAGATGCCCTGCCCCGTGACGCGATACAGGCGCTCGGCGATGTTCAGCCGCTTCGCCTTCACCACCACCCGCCCGCCGGGCTCCGTGATAAATCGCTGCCCCGTCATCCCGAAGCCATCCGTCGGAAATTCGTAGCCGTGCGAGCGCATCGAAAACCACACCGGCACTCCCATCTGCCCCGGCTCGGAGAATGCCACGCGCCCGCCGCTGTCCGTGACGTGGAGCTGATTGTCCATCGTCTCGAGTTCCACCATCGGCACGCCACGCCCGGTGATGGAATCGACCATTTGAATCCCGAAGAACCCGTCGGCGCCATTGGATGACGCGCAGATCACGAGCAGCCACAGCCGGGGGAAGTGACGCATCAGCGAATCTGGAAAGGACGTCACATCACGCGGACGCGAGCTTCCTCAAATACACAAACGTATAGAGCCCCGTGGCATGCCCATCGCCCCACGTCGGCTGAAACGCATACCCGCCGACGATCTGCCAGCCGCGCAATTCAAAGCTCCCGGCACCATGTTTCACCTCCGGCTTCGCCACCCGGCCCAGCGCATCCGGTTCGCCGCAGCATCCCGCACAGGGGCAGGATTCGCGGAGCGAACGGATTGCCAGATAAGACTCGGTGCCATCGTTCCATGCGATGGCAATCTCCCCGCCGATCTCGGCGTTGTTCACGGGCAGCAGGCGATCAGGCATCGGAGTTCAATCGTCAAAGGTCGCGGTTCCCCGCTCCGGTTTCCATGTCTTGCCACTGCGCTCCCCGAAAATTGCAGAGCCAACACGAACGAGCGTCGCGCCTTCCTCGGTCGCCACCGCGAAGTCCCCGCTCATTCCCATCGAAAGCTCCGGGAGCGAGATCCCGCATTCCGTCTGCAACCGATCGCGGAGCTCCCGGAGCGCGACAAAAAAACGGCGCGATCCCTCGGCCTTCGGCTGGGGTGGCGGGATGCACATCAGCCCCTCGATGGTCACGCGCTTCAGCGCGAGCAGTTCCTCGATCTGCGCGCGCAGCCGTTCCGGGGCGAAGCCGAACTTGCTCGCCTCTCCCGCCACATTCACCTCCAGCAGAACCCTCGGCAGTGCGCCGTCCTCGGCGGCAATCCGTTCCATGTCCCGGGCGATCTCCAGCGAGTCGATTCCATGGAACAGCTCGAACAGCGGCAGCGCATGCCGAATCTTGTTCCGCTGAAGATGCCCGATGAAATGCCAGCGCGCGCGCCCCGGCACGAGCGGGACTTTGGCCTTCGCCTCCTGCACGCGACTCTCCCCGAAGATCGTCTGCCCCGCGGCGAGCGCCTCGCTCACCGCCTCGGGCGGATGCGTCTTCGAAACCGCGACGAGCGTGATCGCCGAGCCTTCCCTGCCGGCCCGCGTCGCGGCATCGGAAATCGCCGACTTCACCGTCGCCAGGCGGCTCTCGATTGAGGCACCGGCGGGATTTTCATCGTCGCATTTTCCATTCATGTTCATGCTTCGTCACTGCTTGCCCACTCGAATTTCAAAATGCACGTCGATTCCCTAAAGGTCTTCTGCGATCTCGTCGAGGCCGGGAGTTTTTCCAAGGCCGCGGAGGTCCACGGCATCACCCAGAGCGCCGTGAGCCAGCAGGTGCGCGCGATCGAGATCCGCTTCGGATGCTCCCTCCTGGAACGGAGCCGCAGCGGCGTCAGCCTCACACCGGAAGGACATGCCTTCCACACTGCGTGCTGCGAAACCCTCGCGATCTGGAGCGGCTTCGAGGGGTGCCTGAAGGATCTGAAAAATGAAGTCTCCGGCGAATTGCGCATCGCATCCATCTTCAGCATCGGCCTCCACGATCTGCCCGCACGCCTCGAAGTCTTCCGCGCGCGATTTCCCTTGGTCAACGTGCGGGTCGAATACCGCCGTTCGGTGCAAATCTATGAAATGGTCGAATCCGGTGAGGCCGATATCGGACTCGTGGCCTATCCGGCAAAGCGCCCTGGCACCATGTTCGAAGTGTTCGACGAGGATGACCTCGTCATCATCTGCCACCCGCGGCATCCGCTCGCGTCCAGAAAACGCGTCGCGCTCCCGGCAATCGCCGGCGAAAAGTTCATCGCCTTCGAGCCCGACACGCCCACACGAAAGATGATCGATCGCTACCTGCGCAAAGCCGGCGTGAAGATCCAGCAAGTCATGGAATTCGACAACATCGAGACCGTGAAACGGGCGGTGGAGATCGAAAGCGGCATCTCCATCATCCCCGCGCGCACAGTGGCCACGGAGGTTGCCAGCGGGCAACTCTGCGCCGTGCAGGTCGAGTCACCAAAGATGAAGCGGCAGCTTGCCACTCTCGTCAGCCGTTCGCATCCGCGTGCGCCTGGAATGAAGGAGTTCATCGCCGTGCTGAAAGGCGGAGCAACGGGCTAACTCCACCCTTCCATCCGGACGTGCGCCTCTGCTTTCATCGCGCGCATGGCAACACCAGCCCACATCGGCATCATCGGCGGCAGCGGTCTCTATCAGATCGACGGCCTTACCAACATCACGGAGCATCAGATCGAGACTCCTTTCGGCCCACCGTCGGACACCATCGTCGGCGGACAGCTTGCCGGGCGGCAGGTCTTCTTTCTTCCCCGGCATGCGCGCGGCCACCGCATCCTGCCCCACGAGCTTCCCCACCGGGCAAACATCTGGGCGCTGCGTTCGCTCGGTGTGCGCTTCGTGATTTGCGTCACAGCCGTCGGCTCGCTCCAGCAGCAATACGCACCGCGGCATATCGTCCTGCCGTCGCAGTTTTTCGATCGCACGAGCCAGGTGCATACTTTCTTCGGCGGCGGAATCGTGGCGCATGTCGCTTTTGCCGAGCCCATCTGCGAACCGCTGCAGAGCATCCTTTTCCAACACGGCAGCGGGCTCGGCCACACGATGCACAAGGGCGGCACCTACGTGAACATGGATGGGCCGCAGTTTAGCACCCGCGCCGAGAGCGAGACCCACCGCAAGCTCGGGTTCGACGTGATCGGAATGACGAATCTCGCCGAGATCAAACTCTGCCGTGAGGCGGAGATCGCGGTCGCAACGATGGCCATGATCACCGACTACGACTGCTGGAAGATCGAGGAGGAAGCCGTGACGGCGGACGCAGTCATCGCCCATCTTTCGGCCAACGCCGCCGCAGCAAAAGGGATCATCGCCAGGGCAATCCCGCAGATTCCCACGGAAGCGAACTGGCCCGAACATCGCGCGCTGGACTCCGCACTCATCACCGACAAGAAGCTCTGGCCCGCAGAGACCGTCGCGAAGCTGCGTCCGATCATCGGGCGCTTCCTCGACTGATACGATTTCTCCAGACTGATCACCTGATGGCAGGGGGTGGCGGTGGGGGTGGCGTAGCGTAGCCCTCCTGAGCTGCGCGGGTGGTTCCTCACGTGAAGGCTCGTGTTGCGCAGCTCTGGAGAGCTACGCTACTTGCCTGTCACGCGCCGCCATCTGGCAACGGGACTGTACAAATCGTATGGGACACGCCTCCTTCCGCCTGTAGAACTGGAGCAAAGGGAGACCCCGGTTCAAACCGCCGGCACCCGCTTTTTCCCTCCGAGCTTGCGCTGTACGACGTCGATCACGTCGCGCATCTCGCGGAGTCTCAGTATCGCCGCCACGCCGCAGAACGCACCGAGCGCGAGAGCGATCGTCAAACCCAGCGCGCTGACTCGCAGCAGCAGTCCCATCGTCTGCCAGCGTCCGAGCAGCAGCCATTGCGAGCCCCAGCACACGAGCGCCATCGCATCGCTCGCGAGAAAGACCTTCGCCAGCGTGACCAGCAGATGCCGCGTTTCCAGATGCGCGATGACCCGCCGCATGAACCAATAGAGCAGGAGAAAATTCAACAGCGCCACGCAGCCGGTGCTGAGCGCGAGTCCGCGATGGCCATAGCCCCACTTCGTAAAAAGCGAGTTCAGCCCGTAGTTCACGCCGATGGCGAGGAAGCTGATCATCATCGGCGTATTGCGACGCCCGATCGCGTAGAAGGCAGGCGCGATCACCTTCATCCCGGCGTACGCCGCGAGGCCCAGCGCGTAGAAGCGCAACGCCCCGGCACTCTGCTCGATGTCGTACCAGGTCACTTTGTAATGCTGGTAGATCACACTCAGGATCGGTTCCGCCAGCATCCACAGGCCGACACTCGCAGGCACCGTAAGGAACAGCACGAGCCTTATTCCGCGGGCCAGCGAGCCGCGGAACTCGTCACGGTTGCCGAGCGCGGCACTCCGGGAGAGAAATGGCGGCGTCACCGTGCCGATGGCCACGCCGAACATCCCGAGCGGAAGCTGCATGAGGCGAAATGCATTGTTCAGCCACGAGACCGCACCGGTTTCGCAATGCGTCGCGAAGCTGGTATTCACCATCACATTCACCTGCACGGCGCTCGCCGCCATCACGGCTGGCGCCATGGTGCGCAGGACTTCCATCACGCCGGAATCGCGCCAGTGGAAGTCCAGCCGCGGACGATAGCCGATCCGCCGCAGCGCTGGAAACTGGATGACAAGCTGGAGGAAGCCGCCAATGAGCGTCCCCCAGGCCAGCCCGAAAAGCGCGTGCCGACCGAAGCCGTGATCAAACCACCACGCCAGCGTGAGTCCACCGGCGATGCTCCCGATATTGAAAAATGAGGACGCCATCGCCGGCCAGCCGAAGACGTGCTTGGCATTGAGCATCCCCATCACCTGCGCCGCGAGCGACACCATGAGGATGAAAGGGAACATCACCATCGTCAGTTGCGCCGTCAGCTTCGCGTCATCGCCGGTGAAACCACCCGCCAGCACGCTGATGAGCTGCGGGGAGAAGACGATCCCGAGCACGGTGATCACGCCCATCACACACAGCGTCAGCGTCCCGATGCGGTTCGCCAGTTGCCACGCGCTGTCCTCGCCCTCGGTCGCGATCTTCTTTGAGAAGACGGTGATGAACGCCGTCGAGAGCGCTCCCTCGGCGAACAGATCGCGCAGGAGATTCGGCACGCGGAAAGCGGTGATGAAGTACTGAAGCGTGCGGGTGCCGAAGAGCGCATTGAACAGAATCTCACGCGCCAATCCGAGCAGTCGGGAGCAAAGCACCGCCGCGCTCACCAACGCCGTGGCCTTGCCGGTCCGGGGCAGCGGCTCAGCCATTTCCCGAGGCCTTGCGGAGGCGGTCCATGATCGCGATGCCCAATCCCTCCTCGGGCACGGCTTCGGCGACAATCAGATCCAGCTTCGCGCTGTCGAGGGTGCGCAGTTTCGCGAACAGCGTCGCCGCTGCTTCCTTCAGGCCTTTGGTCCGGCTGAGCACCTCCACCTTGCTGAAGCCCTTCGTATCATCGTCGCTGCACCACGCGAGGAAGCCCAGCCGCCGGCCCATCTGCAACGCAGGCCGCTCGCCCTTGCGCAGAAGCTTCAGTGGCGTCGCCGGAGCGTAATGACTCTTCAACTGCCCGGGAGCATTCGGCAACGCGGAGCGGCTCGCGACGGCGACCTTCTCGGCAAAAGGACGCAGGTCTTCGGCGGTGATCGGTCCGCTGCGCAAGATCCAGATGCTCCGCCCGCGGACCGTGATGATGGTGGATTCGATTCCATGCGTCGTCGGACCGCCGTCCACGATCAGATGGATTTTGCCTTTGAGTTCATCGGCCACGTGTCGCGCCATGGTCGGGCTGACACGGCCAAAGCGATTCGCACTCGGAGCCGCGAGAGGCTGGCCGACGGCCTTGATCACCGCCTGAAAAACGGGATGTGAACTGATTCGTACCGCGACGGTCTCGAGGCCAGCGGTCACCACGTCTGGGATCAATTCATTCCGGGGCAGCACAAGCGTCAGCGGGCCGGGCCAGAAATGTTTCACCAACTTGTCCACGAGCCCACGATCCGCTTCTGGGATCCTCGCGACACGATCGAGCCAGCTCACGTCCGGCAGATGCACGATCAGCGGGTCGAACTTCGGCCTCTCCTTCACATTGAAGATGCGCAGGACCGCCTCGATGTCGGTCGCGCAAGCGGCGAGGCCATAGACGGTCTCCGTCGGCAGCGCGACAGGATAGCTGCCCCGAAACAAGTCGAGAACAGACTCAACAGCCTCACGAATCTGCTCCTGGGTGAATGCAGCGACGATGTGCGTTTTCATGGCTTGTAATGGAGTGCGGCCCTGGCGGCGCGGACGACGGATGCCGCATCGTCAACGGTCGCACCGAATGCGGTGAGGTGTCCCATTTTCCGGCCGGGCTTGGGAGTGATCTTGCCGTAGAGATGAATTTTCACATCCGGGAACGCCGCTGCGGCAGCCCAGTTCGGCTCGCCGTCGGACCAGAGATCACCGAGCAGATTCGCCATGGCCGCGGGGCGGAGGGATTCCGTGCTCCCGAGCGGCAGGCCGCACACGGCGCGGACCTGCTGTTCGAACTGGCTCGTCACGCTGGCGTCGAAGCTGAAGTGCCCGCTGTTGTGCGGGCGCGGTGCGAGTTCGTTCACAAAGATCCGGCCATCGGGCATCAGGAACATTTCCACGGCCAGCACGCCGACGAGATCGAGCGCCGTCGCCACGGACTTCGCGAGTTCGCGCGCATGCTCCGCCACCGAGGGAGGGATCCGCGCGGGACACAGGGTGATGTCGAGGATGTGGTTCACGTGCTCGTTCTCGCACACGGGCCAGGTGGTCATGGCGCCGTCCACTCCGCGCGCAACGATCACGGAAATCTCGCGCTCGAAGGTGATGAATTTCTCCAGCACCGCTGGCTGTCCCTCGAAGGGTCGCCATGCTTCCGCGAGATCATCCCCCGGCTGGAGCTTGCGCTGGCCCTTGCCGTCGTAGCCGAAAGCCGCCGTCTTCAGCACGCCGGGCAGTCCGATGTCATCCGCGGCCGCCGAGAGCTGCGTCGCATCCCCGACCCGCCGGAACGGTGCGACGGGAATCGCCGCGGCCGCCAGGAATTCCTTCTCGCGCAGCCGATGCTGGCAGATGTGGAGCACTCGGCCCGAAGGCCGCACCGGACAATGCGCGGACACCCACTCGACGGTCTGCGACGGGACGTTCTCGAATTCGAAAGTGAGCACCGAGATCCCTTTCGCGAACTCCCGCACAGCGGCCTCGTCATCGTAGGCCGCAGTGAATTCCCGGTCCGCCACCTGCCCGGTCGGCGTGTCGTCATCGGGCGAAAATGTATGCACGCGGTAACCCATGCGGCGCGCGGCGATCGCGAACATGCGACCGAGCTGGCCGCTGCCCATCACGCCAAGCGTGGCTCCGGGGAGGATCGGCTGCCGGCCACTCATGGAAGCTTCTGGGCCCGGACATCGGCGGTCTGCTTGCGGCGAAACGCGATCAGTTTCCTGCGCACCTTCTCGTCATGCAGCGCGATGATCCCCGCGGCGAGCAGGCCCGCATTCTTCGCGCCCGCCTCGCCGATCGCCAGCGTCCCGACAGGAATCCCGGCGGGCATCTGCGCGATGCTCAGCAGTGAATCGAGCCCCTTCAGCACCCGGCTCTGCACGGGCACTCCGAGCACCGGCAGATGCGTGAGCGCCGCAACCATCCCCGGCAAATGCGCCGCGCCGCCCGCCCCGGCGATGATCACCTGGATGCCACGCTCCTCCGCCTCGCGCGAATACTTCACCATCCAGTCCGGAGTCCGGTGCGCCGACACCACACGGGCATCATGCGGAATGGCGAAACGCGTGAGCATCTCGACAGCATGCTTCATCGTCTCCCAATCGGATTTGCTGCCCATGATGACAGCGACAAGCGGACCTGATTTCATGTCCGGCAGAGTGAAAAGCGCCACGCCTCGGGTGTCGAGTGACGAGTGCGGACCGGCACAAAAAGGATCGCGGTAACTCGATGCGGTGGCCCTTTCCCCAGGGCAATCGCATCAAACAACCGGGAAGTATTTCAACGCCCAACGCCCAACGCCCAAGGGAAGAATCCGACCGCGAAGCGTTGCTTCCTCTGGATGTTGGACGTTGAGCGCCGCAGGCACCTCTCTCCATGCCTCATCGTCCTCCGACTTACAGGGCCGCGTCATGTGGGTGCGCTGCCCCTGGCACTTTCCCCTCGTCAGCAGACAACCCGCGTCCGATGTTTCACGCATGTCCGAATCGACGCAGGCGCAGACTCCGCCTGAAAACATCGTTCTCATTGGCTTCATGGGCAGCGGCAAGTCCACCATCGGCCGCCTGGTCGGGAGGCGGCTGCGGTTTCAGTTCCTCGATACCGACCACCTCGTCGCGGATCGTGCCCGCATGACCATCCCGGAGATCTTCGAGAAGCACGGCGAGGAATATTTTCGCGAACGCGAAACCTCCGTCCTCAGCTCGTTGCTCGGAGTAAAGCGACACGTCTTCGCGACGGGCGGAGG
>Ga0105046_10002216_pt1 | contig 30599 bp, 27 predicted proteins | sample MAT03_FD_78385 | JGI IMG/M metagenome (GOLD analysis project Ga0105046, IMG submission 78385) | Freshwater microbial communities from Lake Fryxell liftoff mats and glacier meltwater in Antarctica - MAT-03 (megahit assembly) | ecosystem: Environmental > Aquatic > Freshwater > Ice > Liftoff...
CCGAACGGTGCTGCGCACCGCTCCCCCCAGGGGGCGATCGCCTTGGGACGGCCCGGCGGCGCTCATGCGGTATGGACGGCAAGCAACTGCGTCGGATGGCGCTGTTCACGCGCGGCGGCACCCAACTGGCCGTCCGCGTTGCTGCCCCAGCCATGGAGCGCGCCGGCCATCAACGCCGCCGCATGCGCCTGCCCCGCCGCGATTGCGCGCACTTTTGACAATCCGGCGATACGCGTCGGGACCGCACGATCCTCGGCATCGCCCTGACCCAGCTGGCCGAGACTGTTCCAGCCCCACGCATACACATTGCCGCTGTTGCTAAGCGCCAACGAATAGAACATGCCCGCCGCCACCGCCTGCACGCGTTCCGGCAGCGCCACGGGCAGCGGGGCCATCGCGAAGGTTGGCAACACCTGGCCCAGCTGGCCATGATTGTTGCTGCCCCAGGCCAACACGGTGCCCGAGGTGGTCAGCGCCAGCACATGCGTGCTGCCTGCCGCCAAGGCCGCCACCTTGTGCGGCAGCTGCACCAATGTCGGCGTCTCCACGGCCTGCAGGTGTCCGAGGCCGAGTTGCCCGGCCGCATTGCCGCCCCACGCGTAGAGCCGCTGGTCCTGCGTGAGCGCCAGCATATAACCCTTGCCTACCGCCAGCGTGCGCACGGCCGGCAAGCCGGCGACGCGCGCGGGCGGCGCCTCGAACGGCGCGCCCATGCGGCCCAACGCACCATCGACATTGAGCCCCCATGTGAACACGGCGCCCGCATGATCGATGGCGGCGAACTGGAACTCGCCGGCCACCACTTCGCGGGCGCGGGAAATGTCCTCGAACAGCATCGGCGTGGCCACCGCGACCGCGCCGACGCGGCCGTCGATGCCCGCCCCTTGCGCACCCCACAGGGCCACCTCGCGTTGCCTGGTGATGCCAAGGCTGATGCCGTGTCCCGCCGCCACGGCCGTCAACGGCTCGCGCAGCAGGACTTCCACCGCCTTGGTCGGCGCGGGCGTCGTGCAGTACTCAGGCGTGCCTGACGGGACGCGGCCGCTGCCGTCGCCTCCCCAGCCGATCACCTTGCCCGAGGCCAGCAGCGCCAGCGTATGGTCGCGGCCGCAACTGATCGACGCGACCGCGTGCCCTCTCACGGCAGGGGCAGTCGATGGATCCGCCCGATCGGCGCTGCTCGCCGCTCCCCCCGTGAGGCGATTGTCTTGGGGCGTCCCGGCGGCAATCATCGCAGCCCCTTCGCGTGGGACCCGATGACGCTCCGTGTCAATGTACGCCGTGCGCAGTGCAGTCCCGGTACCGAAGTCTTCATGATCCCTCGCCGTCCTTGAGTTTGCCGACCAGCTCCACGTACGCCTGCATCGCGTCGGCTGCCGCCGTGCCCTTGCGCGCGCCCCACGCATCATATTTTGCGCGGTTGACCACGTCGAGCGCGCCCGGGCGTTCGCCGGACGCATCACCCACGGTCGCCTGCTTGTAAAGCGAATACAGTGCCAGCAACGCATCGTTGTCGGGCGCCTTCTTCATTGTCTTGGAGGCCGCGATCGCCGCCTCGAATGAGGTCTCGAGTGCCGATGGCCCGGCTGCCACGGGATCGGGCTCGCCGAAGAATGCATCCTCGCGGTCGACGTCGTCAGCGAACCAGCGTGCCTCGAGCAATTTGCCGCCGTGGAAGGCCAGCAGCAGCGCGCCCTGCGATTCAAGGCTGGCATCCTCCCGCGATGCCACCAGCGTGGCTGGCACCAGCGCCACGCCGCGATTGAACGTGGGCGACCCGAAGGCCGTGAAGCGCGGCGCGCCACCCGCGGCAATGCGGCTGGCGAAGGAGGCGAAGGTCTTGCCCGCGTGCGCGCCGGACACGCGATTCACCCCTGGCTGCACCCACGCGAGATCGGGAATGGACAGGTCGCGCAAGCCCGTCCAATCGCCTTCGGCCAGTCGTTGCGTCGCCGCGGCCACGGCGGCTTGCAACGCCTCGGGCGTCATCTTCGGTTCGTTGGCCAGCGAGGATGTCGCGCCGGGCAGCGCGGCGCCGAAGAATTCAAGCACGTTCTTGGCCACGATCTCGCGGTCGTTGTCGACGCAGACCATGTGATAGCTATCCTCCAGCACCACCATGCGCGCGCGGCCACCGCCGATTTTCTCCACGAGGAAGTTGGCGGAGCGCAGGCTGGTCAGCTCATCTTCACGCGCATGGACGATCAGCGTCGGGCAGCGGATCTCCTGTGCGCCTTTCATCACGAAGCCGCGCAGGCGGTCCACCTGGCGGATGCATTCGAGTGGCACCCATCGATAGTGGAAGTTCTCGCCGCGCTCGAACTTGGCCTTGACGATCGCGCGCAACTGCTCGTTCTTGATGCCGAACGGATCCTCTTCCTCGATCTTCATTGTGCGGCCGATGCCGGGCACGTAGTACATCAGCGGTCGCAGGCCGCGATACCACGGCGTGGCCCAGCCATCGATGTACACCGGCGGCGCGAGCAGGACGAGCTGGCCCTTGGCATGGCGCTCGCGCTGTGCCAGTGTTGCCGCCAGCAGCGCGCCCATGCACATGCCAATCACGTGCAGCCGCGGATGCTGGTCCTTGATCTCGCGATACTTGGCGACCACCGCATCGATCCAGTCCTCGGCGGTGACGTTGGCCAGGTCCTCGGGCGTGGTGCCGTGGCCCGGCAGCGTCAGCGAGTGCGTGACAAACCCCGCATTCTTCAAGCGCTTGTGCATCGAGCCCAGGTCGTATTGGGTCCCGCCAAGGCCATGGATCAGGAACACCGCATCCGGCGTACCGGTGGCCGGAACCGGTGGCGCAGGCGTTGCAGGTGCAGCGGGCGCGACCGCGTCGGGCATCGCTACACCACTCACGCGATGGCCCGCGCCGTCGTGGCGGTCCGCACGATGCCGGCGATGCGATGCATGCTGCCTTCGTGGTCGCGGATCGGCCGTGCATCGTCGGTGGCCTTGACGACCTGGCCGTCGGCACCCGTCAGCGTGTAGTCGAGCACATCATCATCGAGCGCCCCGCGGCCCCGTGTTTCGAAGTGCGCGGTCACGCGCTCGCGATCTTCCGGCGCCACCATCGCCAGCCAGTCGGCAAGCGTGGACAACTGCACCGGCGTGCGGCCAAGGAGCTGCACGGAATCACCGGTGACGACGAGGCGCCCGCTGACCGGATCCCACTCGTAGGCCAGCAGACGATGCGCGCCGATCGTCGCTTCGAAGCGCGTCTTCCATTCGCGTGCGGTGCGCACGGCATTGCGCTGCGCAGCGGCCAGTACCGCGATCAGCAAGCCGGTCAGGCCGATGGCCAACGCGTAGGCTTGCACTTCAAGTTCAGGGTCGCCGGTGAACCCGGGAATGCCCGCGAAGGGGCCTTCGCCCTGCGCGGTGTTGACCATCGCGATCAGCGCGCCGATGAATGCCGCCACGGTGGCGCCACGCGCACCCCACAGCAGGCCGACCAGCGCCATGAACACGAGCGGAATGTAGGTGAGTGTCGGGCCGGCGGAGCCGAAGATGCGCTGCTCGACCGGGCGATCGAAGAGCAGCCACATCACGCCAACGAAAAGCACGGCAACGACGGCTCCCGCAACAAACGCGGGCATGGGCATGCCACCCGAGCGTTTCGCGCGCACCCCCGACCACGCGATCACCATCGGGGCGACCAGCAACGTGCCGAGGAAATTGGACAGCGCCCAGATCTCGAAGGTCGACGCGCCCGTGCTGCCGCCGTCGGCGACGTGCCAGAACGTGGCCAATCCTGCGCCGATCAGCGCCAGTGGCAGCGCGCCACCGAGGATGATGGCCACCAGCTCGCGCGCGCTGTCGAGGCGCGCCGGCAATGTCGTCATCCGCGACACGAAGAAGGCGGCGGCGCCGCACGCGATCACTTCGATGAAACCATAGCCGGCGGAGGCCAGCGGCCCGGTGCCCAAGCCCACCGCAAAGATCGTGGCCCCCACCCACCCGCCTGCCAGGATGACGGGCCATCGGGCGCGCTGCAGCGCCAGCAACAGGCCGAACACGACACCGCTGGGCAGCCACACGGTCCAGGCATCGGCCGGTGAAAGCGCCACCGCTGCGGAGATCGACGCCAGCGCCACATACGCGGCGGCGACAAACACGGCCAGTAACAATTGTTGCACAGGGAATCCTTTGCTGTTGGCGGTTCACCGTGCCGCAACCGAAGTTGCGCTACCGTACGGACGCCCGCAGTTGTTCGAGAAAGCGGCGATGCGTCAGAACCCATGCCACGGCCGGCGCCACGGCCGGCAGGATCAGCGAACCGAATTGATACGCGAACGCGATCATCTCACGCTGCAACGCGCTGAATCCAGTCTGCGACGCGATCAGCGGCGACGACGTGATCGCGATGTTCTTCAGGAAATCGGCCAGCACGCCCCAGGTCATGAACGGCACAAGCGCGACGTAGCCGATGGCCATCGCGCGCACGCGCCGACCCCCTGCCGCCAGCGTCAGCGCCGCAAAGAGCGGCAGGCCGAATGAATAGAGCAGCATGTTGACGTCCACACTGACGATGCCCGCGGTGTCGGTGCGACCGGGCTTCAGCGTGGTGAGAAATGACAGGATCGCACCGTCGGCGCTGACGCTGCGCACGAGATCGCCGAAGCCGGCATTGGTGATGATTGTCGCCAGCATGCGCACCGGCCACAACAGCAGGGGTGCTGCGAAGTACCAGATCACAAACGTGGCGGGCAGCCACGCCAGCGCCGTCAACACGAAGCGCGACAACGACAGGCGGTCCGCAGCGGGGGTTGTCACGGGATGGCGTCAACCTGCTGCAAGGGCCGCGGGAGGCGGCGCGCCCGGCGGGTCCCCCGGCGTGGCCGGCACGCGGCGCACCCAGATCAGCCACACGACCATCACGTCCAGCATGATCAGCACCTGCCACACATACAGGTGCGCCCACTCGAAGACCTGGAAGCTCCACTGGCCGAGATAGAAGAGGCTGATCACGCGCACGACGTTCAGCCCCTGCACCGCGACCACGCCGATGGCGAAGCCGAGGACCTTGTAGCGCCACGGCGCCGGATACGCGAGGATCGCGGCCAGCAACACCAGCGTGGCCTCCACGCCGTTGCAGCCGGCTTCGATCGAAACCGCGAAGCCGTTGGATACGCTGCGGATCACCTTGCCGCTCGTCACCACGTCGGCATCGAACAGCGTGACGATCCACGTCGAGATGCCCGCCAGTGCGTTGGTCCACGGCACCACGAAGAACGTCTGTACCCATGGCGTCAGCTGGAGCCCGAACAGCACGGCCAGCAGCACGATGAACAGGATGAAGAAACGAATCATGCGGCATTCTACCGTGGTCGGCGGCGCGGACTCGTACCGGCGATCATGCGCGAGCGAGCGGTGGATTCCGCGCGAAGTAGCGCGCGATGCCGCCGTGCATCGATTCAGCAAATTTCTGCTGGTGCCGGTCGCTGCGGAGCTTCTGTTCTTCGTCCGGATTGGAGATGAAGGCGGTCTCCACCAGGATCGACGGGATGTCCGGCGCCTTCAGCACGGCAAAGCCTGCCTGCTCCACGCTGGCCTTGTGCAGCGTGTTGTGCGTGCCGATGCCGTCCAGCACGTGCCGGCCCACCTTGAGGCTGTCGTTGATCTGTGCCGTCTGCGACAGGTCGAGCAGCGTGCGGGCCAGCACCGGATCGCGGCGGTCGAGGTCCACGCCGCCGATCAGGTCCGCTCCGTTTTCCTTTTGCGCCAGCCACTTCGCGGCCGCGCTGGTGGCGCCACTTTCAGATAGCGCGAACACGGATGACCCCTTGGCGCGCGCCTCGCGGAAGGCGTCGGCGTGCACGGAGATGAAGAGATCGGCCTGCACGCGGCGTGCCTTCTGCACGCGCTGCGCCAGCGGAACGAAGTAGTCGGCGTCGCGCGTCAGCATCGCGCGCATGTTGGGATGCGCGTCGATCAACGACTTCAGCTTGCGCGAGATCGCCAGCACGACGTCCTTCTCGTGCGTGCCGCGCGGGCCGATCGCGCCGGGATCCTCACCGCCGTGGCCGGGATCGATCGCGATGGTGATGGGCCGCGTTGCCGGGGCGTGGGTGACCGGCGCGGGCTTCCCGGCGGGTTTGACCGCCGGTTTGTCGGCGGGTTTCTCCGCCAGTTTTTCGGGCACCTTGTCCGCCGGCTTGTCGGCGGGACGCCCCGCCTGCGTCTCCGGCAACACTTCAACGGGTGCGGGCGCCGTGCGGTCCTTCATGCGCTCCGCTTCAAGCAGCGCCATCAGCGGATCGAGCGGAACCGGCGGATAGAGATCGAGCACCAGCCGATGCCCGATGTCGCCCACTGGCGTCAAGGCAAAGAGATCGGGCTTCACTTCGGTCTTCAGGTCGAACACGATGCGGAGCGTAGTCGCGGACTTGCGGCCCACGCGGATCGCGCCAAGATAGGGGTCCGACGCCTGGACGCGTAACGGCATTGACGCGATCTCCTGCGAGAGCTCGACACCGTCGAGGTCGATCACGAGGCGCTCGGGATTCTTGAGCGCGAACATCGCGTGAATCAGCGGCGTGCCCGACTCCACGATGACACGCGTGTATTCCTCCGCCGGCCAAATGCGCGCCGAGGCAATCCGCACCGCCTGCGCCCACAGGTCCGGCACGATGAACCCCGCGGCCGGCAACACCAGCCACTGGCAGATCCGGCGCCGCTCGACGCTGACGGCTACGCGGCCGGCAGGAGGCCCGCCGCGTGCACGGCCGCTACGCATTGCCGCCCCGCAGGGGTGTGGGCGCGCAACGCCAGCACCCGCGCGTCGTCATGCGCGGCCGGCGACAGCGAAACGTCGAGGTCGGGTTGCGGGAGCAGTTCATCGATGCGCTCCGGCCATTCGACCAGGCAGACGCTGTCGGGACGGAAACATTCGGCAAGTCCGGCTGTTTCCCATTCGTTTGGATCGGCGAACCGATAAAAATCAAAGTGATAGAAGTATAAACTCGAAAACGGATAATGTTCAACCAGCGTGTAGGTGGGGCTTTTGACGGACCCCGTCCAGCCCATACCTTGCAGGCCCCCGCGGACCAGCGTGGTTTTGCCAGCGCCCAGGTCGCCGCGCAGTGCGATTACCATCCCGCCGGTGGCCGCGCGGGCGATCGCGGCCCCCGCGCGATGCGTGGCCGCAATGTCGACGAGATGGTAGTGGTCGCTCATGTCCGAGAGGATAGCCGCAATGCGCTAGGCTTCTGCCGATGGAGTTCAATCCGCATGCCCCATCCGCGTCGCCGCCGCGTGACTGGACCGCACTCGCCACGACGCTGCTTGCGTGGGGGCGCGAGCTTGGCTTCGAGGACGTCGGCATCACCGACACCGATCTTTCCGCCGAAGAGCCGAAGTTCGCGCGCTGGTTGGCCGCGGGCCGGCACGGCACGATGGACTACATGGCGCGGCATGGAACCGCGCGCACGCGTCCCGGCGAACTCGTGCCCGGGACCATCCGCGTGATCTCGGTGCGGATGAACTACTGGCCACCCGCCGCCGCCGCGCCCGACCTCACGCTTGCCGATGGGGAGCGCGCCTATGTCGCTCGCTACGCGCTCGGCCGCGATTACCACAAGGTGCTGCGACATCGGCTGCAGCAGCTGGCCGACCGCCTCGCCCACGAGGTCGGCCCCTTCGGGTACCGCGTGTTCACCGACAGCGCGCCGGTGCTGGAAGTAGCGCTGGCCGCGAAGGCGGGTCTCGGCTGGCGCGGCAAGCACACGTTGCTGCTGACGCGCACGATGGGCTCGTACTTCTTCCTGGGCGAGCTCTACACCGACCTGCCGTTGCCGCCATCCGCCCCGGTCGAGAACCACTGCGGCACCTGCACCGCATGCATCGGTGCGTGTCCCACCGGCGCGATCGTGGCGCCCTACGAACTCGATGCGCGCCGCTGCATCTCCTACCTGACGATCGAATTGAAGGGCAGCATCCCGGAAGACCTGCGCCCGCTGATCGGCAATCGCGTCTACGGCTGCGACGATTGCCAGTTGGCCTGTCCGTGGAATCGCTTCGCGCAGGCGGCGTCGGCGCAGGATTTCAGGGACGTGCGCAACGGCCTCGATCACGCGACGCTGGTGGAACTCTTCGCCTGGACCGCTGCCGAGTTCGACGAGCGGATGAAGGGCAGCGCCATACGCCGCATCGGCTACGAGCGCTGGTCGCGCAATCTTGCCGTGGGCCTCGGCAATGCGCCTCGTGCCGCGGCTATCGTGACCGCGCTGGCGGCCCGCGCCGACGACCCGTCGGCGCTCGTGCGCGAACACGTTGCCTGGGCGCTGGCGCGGCAGCGCGCTGCCGCGCCCTGATGACGAGTCAGGCGCCCTTGCCCTGCGGCGCCCACGCCTTCAGGAACGCGATGAACTTCGCGCGATCGTAGTCCTTGCCGGACTCGAGCGCGCCGGTGTCCTGCGAATGCAAGAGCTTGCCATCGCCGTCCAGCACGAAGAGGTGCGGATACCCGACGATCTTCGGCCAGCGCGACAACAGCGCCTCGTTCTTGTTTTCCTTCGACCAGTTGACCTTCACCCACACGTAACCGTTGTCGCGCAACGTGCGCACGTCGGCGTTGGCGCCGATGAAGCGATCGAGAATGTGGCACCACGAGCACCATTCCCCGCCGACATCGACGAGTACGCGTTTACCCTGCGCCTTCGCCTGCGCGGCAGCGGTGGCCACATCGGCCGCGGCATCGCGCGCGGGATCGAATTTTGCCGGCAGCGATTGGGCAACGCTGGCTGCCGCGAATGCGAGCACCAGCAGTGCAACGGTGGAACGATTCCATATTTTCAAAGTTTTCATGGTCAGCGTATGAGTTGGTTCATTGACACGATGGGCAACATGATCGCCAGCACCAGCACCAGTACGATTGCCCCCATCACCACGATCAGCGCCGGCTGCAGCAGCGCGGCCAGCCACGCGAGGCGCCGTTCGGCGTCTCGTTCGAGTTCCTCCGCTGCGCGCGCCAGCAAGGGTGCGAGGCGCCCGCTCTGCTCGCCACTGCTGACGAGATGCAGCAGCACCGGCGGAAACACGTTTTGCTCGCGCAAGGCGCGCGACAATGCAACCCCCTCGCGGACCAGCCCGCCGGCGCGCCGCGCCGCCTCGGCCATCGGAATCGTCCGCACCACATCGGCGGCGGCTTCGAGCGAACGCAGCAAAGGCGCGCCACTGCCCACCAGGATCGACAGCGTGCTGGCGAAGCGCGCGGCATCGAGGCTGCGCACCAGGCGCCCGGCGACCGGCAAGCGCAGCAGCAACGTATGCCAGCGCGCGCGCAACGCCGGTTGGCGGCGCGCCCACAGCAACGCGATCGTCGCGACCACCACCAGCACCACCCAGCCCCAGAACGTCGCGCGGAAGAACGTGCTGGTGGCGATCAGTGCCTGCGTCAGCCACGGCAGCGTCTGCCGGCTCTGCTGGTAGACGGCCACGACCTGCGGCACGACGTAGGCCAGCAGTACCGCGATCACCGCGAACGCGATCACCGTGACGACCGCCGGATAAATCAGCGCGAGGATCACTTTCTGCCGCAATGCCTCGCGGGCTTCGAGGTAATCGGCAAGGTTGGCCAGAACTTCGGGCAGGCGGCCGGTTTCGGCTCCCGCGCCCACCAGTCCGCGATACAGCGACGAAAACGCGCGCGGATACCGCGCCATGCCATTGATCAGCGATTCACCGGTGCTCACATGCGCGCGCAGCGACGTCACCAGTTTAGCGGCGCGTGGATCGTCGGCCTGCTCGCCCACGGCGGCCAGCGCCTGGTCGAGCGGCAATCCGGATTGCGTCAGCGTGGCCAGCTGTCGCGTGGTCAGCGCGAGCAGCGCGGGCGGCAGCCGCAGCCATGCCGAACCATCGGCGCGCGGCGCCGCGGCCGTGACGGCCGTGGGCGTGAGGCCTTGCGCGCGCAACTGGTCGCGCGCCGCGCGAGGCGTGTCTGCGTCGACGACACCCTGGCGCACGTGCCCCTGCCCGTCGACGGCCTCCCAGCGGTATGCGGCCATGGTCATCGCCGCGCGCGTCACGCCTCGCGCGTGACGCGCAGCAACTCGGCCAGCGACGTGCGGCCTGCGGCGACCAGCCGGGCGCCGTCGCGGCGGAGGCTCCGCATGTCGGCGGCGATGGCCGCGTCGCGCAACGCCAGTTCACCAGCACCGGCATGCACGATCCTGCGAATGGCTTCGTCGACGACCAGCAATTCGTAGATGCCGGTCCGCCCGCGAAACCCGCTGTCACGACACGCCTCGCAACCGGGGGCCGTCGCCAGCACCTGCGCCGCAGGCAGTCCAAGTGACACGAGCAAAGCGCCTTCGGCAGCGGAAGGCGCGTGCGTGACCTTGCACACCGGGCACAGTGTGCGCACGAGGCGCTGCGCCAGCACGCCAAGCAGACTCGATGCGAGCAGGTACGCCTCCACGCCCATGTCGGCCAGCCGCGTCACCGCACTGGACGCATCGTTCGTATGCAGCGTAGCCAGCACCAGGTGGCCCGTGAGCGAAGCCTGCACGGCGATCTGCGCGGTCTCGAGATCGCGGATCTCGCCGATCATGATGACGTCCGGATCCTGGCGCAGGATGGCACGCAACGCGCGCGCGAAGTCGAGTTCGATGCGCGGATTGACCTGCGTCTGCGCGACGCCGTCGAGCGCGTACTCGATCGGGTCTTCCACCGTCATCATGTTGACCGCGCCGCGCGGCAGCCGCGACAGTGCGGCGTACAACGTGGTGGTCTTGCCCGAGCCGGTCGGGCCAGTCACCAGCACGATGCCGTGCGGTTGCCGGATCAGCGTGTCGATCACGTCGAGCGTGCGGCCTTCCATGCCGAGCGCGGCAAGGTCGAGTTGCGCACTGTCGCGGTCCAGCAACCGCAGCACGACGCGCTCACCAGCACCGGTAGGCAGCGTGGACATCCGCACGTCCACCTGCTTGTCGCCAAGCTTCAACGCGATGCGGCCATCCTGCGGCAGCCGCTTCTCGGCGATGTCGAGGCTGGCCATGATCTTGAGGCGCGACACCAGCGCCGCATGCAAGGCGCGCGGCGGCTCGATAATGTCGCGCAGCACGCCGTCGACGCGAAAGCGCACGACGCTGCGCGCCTCGAAGGGCTCGAAGTGAAGATCGGACGCGCGTTCGCGCAATGCCTGCAGCAGCAGGGCATTGATCATCCGGATCACCGGCGCCTGCGTCGTGCTGTCGAGCAGGTCCTCCGTCACCGGCATGTCCTGCATCAGCCGCGCGAGATCGGTCTCGCGGGCCAGGTCGGTAGCCATCGTGGCGGTAGCCGCCGGCGCGCCCTGGTTGTAGGTGCGCGCCAGTTCGCGCGCGAATTCCTCGGCGGGCACGGTGCGCGCGACCAGCGCGCGTTGCAGTACCCGCTTCACTTCGATGACACCGTCGGCGGTGGCGTCCGGACGCAGCAGCACGATGACGGCCTCGCCGTCGAGACCCGCCGGCAGCACGCCGTGCGCCTTCGCGAACGCGTAGGGAATCTCGGCGGCAAGCGACGCCGCCGTGGGCGGCAGCTGAGGACGGGCGGTCATGGCGCGGACCCTAGAACGTCGAGCCTACAGCGGCGGCGCGGTGACGCTCGGCAGGTTGCCTTCCGGCGTGCCGGGCATCACGCCCTTGGGCGGCAACGTGGGCACCGTCCGGTCCTGCCAGAAGTAGCGCTCCTGCGGCCGGCCCTTGTCCTGCTCGCCCTTGATGTAGTCGTAGCGTTCCGAGGTCAGTGTGCGGCCCTGCGCATCGGTACGGACCACCGTGGGCTTGAGGAAGATCATCAGGTTGACCTTCTGCCGCTTGCGCGCGTCGTAGCGGAAGAAGGCACCAATGCCCGGGATGCTGCCCAGCACCGGCACGCGATCGGAGCCATCGGCGAAACTGTCCTGGATGAGGCCGCCCAGCACCGCCACCTGCTGGTCGTCGACGATGACCGAGGATTCGAGCGCCCGCTTCGACAGCACGAGGCCCGTCGTGGTGGTGAACGATTCGACCCGCGACACTTCCTGGTAGATCGAGAGGCGGATCGTGCCGCCTTCGGTGATCTGCGGCTTCACGCGCAGCATGACGCCGATGTCGCGCCGGTCGAAGGTCTGGAACGGCTGCGTCGACAGCGAACCCGGCGTCGTGTACTGGCCCGTCACGATCGGCACGTTCTGCCCGACGATGATGCGCGCCTCCTCGTTGTCGAGCGTCAGCAGCGTGGGCGTGGAAAGGATGTTGGCGCCGGCGTCGGTCTCCAGCGCGCGCGCCAAGAAACCGAGGTTGGTGATGCGCCCAAGCCCCGGAATGCTGACGGTGCCGTCGATCACGCCGAGATTGAGGCCCTGCCCCAGCGCGCTGATGTTGATCGAGCCCGCGATGATGTTGTTGCCGCTGTCGCGCGTACCGAAATTGGTGCCGCCGAAGCCCTGCACGTTAGTCTTGTCGATGCCCTGCAGGATCTGCCACTGAATACCGAACTCGGCGGCGCGGTCGGCCGCCACTTCGACGATCAGCGCCTCGACGAACACCTGCGCGCGCCGCACGTCGAGTTTTTCGATGATCGCGCGCAGGTTGTTGTACAGGGGCTCGGGGCCCATGATGATTAGCGCATTGTTCGCGACATCGGCCTGGATGGAGAGGCCGCCGGGCATTGCGCCGCCGCTACTCGATCCGCCCGAGAACGGATTGGCGTTGTTGGCCGTCTGCGTGGGCGAATTGGCGCTGGCCCCGGACGCATTGCCCGAGCCCGCATTGGCCGCTGACGCACTGCCCAACTGGTTGCCGATGACCGATGGCGCCGACGTCGAAATGGTGCCGGCGTCAGTGCCGCCGGCGAGCAGCGCACGCACGGTCTGCGCCACGCGCGCGGCGTCGGCGTTCTTGAGGTAGACGATGAACATGTTGCCGCCAGGACGACCCGGCGTGTCGAGCTGCTCGATCAAATTGCGGGCACGCGCGGCCCGCGCCGGATTCTCAGAGCGCAGCAGGATGCTGTTGGAGCGGGGGTCGGCCACCACCGTCACGCGCTGCTGCGCATCGGCCGGTTGCCCGCCCGCGGCACCCACTGCGGTCTCGGCGCCCAGCAGGCGGTTGAGCATTGGCACGAGGTCGATGGCAGATGCATTTTTCAGCGTGACCAGCAGCGGCTCGCCGGCCGGCGGCTGGTCGAGCGACGCGATGATCTTCTCGATGCGCCGCAGGTTTTCCGCATAGTCGGTGATGATCAGAGCATTCGATCCGGGATACGCGGCAATCGTGTTGTTGGGCGAGATCAGCGGTCGCAGCACGTTCACCAATTGCTGCGCCGATTCGTTACGCAGCGCGATCACCTGCGTGACGAGACGGTCGCCTCCCGCGCCCACCTTGCCGCTGCCGACGTCGGAACCGTGCGTCTTGGCGTCGGCCTCGAGCACCAGCTTGGTGATGCCGTTGCCTTCCACCGCGGCCACGCCCTGCATGCGCAATGCCGACAGCAGCGTCGGGTAGACGAGACTCTTCGGCACCGGGCGCGCCGAGATGATGTTGACCGTGCCCTTGATCTTGGGGTCGATGATGAAATTGCGACCCGTCATCTCCGAGACGGCCTTGACCACAGCCTCGATGTCGGCGTTGACGAAGTTGAGGGTGACGGTTTCGGCGGCGGCGGCAGCCGGCAGGGCCAGCAATAGCGCGACCACGACGGCGCGCGCCAGCGGCGCCAGCAGGCCGTGCAGCATCCGGGTACGGCGACGGTGGGGAGCCGTCAAGGCGGGTTGGGCGGCCATTGGCGGCGGCGGGACGATACTCGCCGCGAAATGTTGAAGCGAAGTCGATGATAGCATGGGCCTTCCGCCATATTCCGCCCCTTGCCAGCGGGGTTCCATGCCCGTACCGAGGGGCACGCCAGCGCGGCGCCAGGCCCGCGGCGGCCGGATGAATCCGGATGGGTCGGTGGGCGCATCCAAGTCCTGATGCCCGCCGATTCAGGAGAAATCATGCAAGTTGCGCACTCACCGATGTTCCGCCGCCTGGTGCTTGGGGGGGCCTTCCTGGCTGCCACCCTTTTCGCGCTGCTCCCCGAGATCCCGCCCGTCGTCGCCGCGGCAACACCTGCCGCCGTGCCGGCGCCGTCGAGCGCCCGGGCCGCGGCCGACGCCGCCGAGTCCGCCTCGCAAGCTGCCGAGGACGCCGCCAACCGCGCCCGGGAAGTCGCCAACGAAGCCCGCGACCGCGCCAGGGAAGCGAAGGCCGAGGCACGCGCCGCCGAGCGCGAAGCCAACCGCAACGGGACCCGCTCGGATGCGCCGCGGATCACGATCGACCGCGAGACGGAATCCGGCGACCGCCGGGTGCGGATCGACATGCCCGGCACGAGCGAGGAATTCCAGTCCTTCGACCAGTTCGTCGACAGGGCGCCGGAAATTGCCGTGGGCGTGGTGTTGATCGTGCTGATCGCATTCCTGACGCCCATCACCATCATCGTGCTGGTGATCTGGTACAAGATGCGCAAGAACCGGCTGCTCAGCGAAACGATGGTCAAGCTCGCCGAAAAGGGTGTCATGCCCTCCGCCGACGCCTTGCAGGCGCTCGGCACGGGGCGCCGCGCGCCGACGTTTGACGCGATGTCCTCCGGCCTGCCATTGGCCGACCAGGCGCATCTGATGCGCAAGTCCGTCGCGTGGTCCGACCTTCGCCGCGGGGTCTTCCTGGCGCTGGCGGGGTTCGCCCTCTGCCTGTACTCGATCACGAACAGCGCCAGCGCCAACTGGCTCGGCCTCGTGTTGCTGTTCGTCGGGATCGGCTACATCGTCCTCTGGTATTTCGAGGACCAGCAGGTCACGGCCTCGCGCGCCATGCTGCAGCCCGCGGTCGCGCCGCCCCGGGAACCCCTCAATTGAGCCGGCCATGGTCCCCACCATGTTCGCGCATCGTGACTCGGGCCCGACCCACCGGCCGCGCGCGGCGCTGCGCCTGAAGCCTGCCCATGGCCGAGCCGTCGGTTTCGGACGCGCAGCTCATTGCGCGCGCGCTGGTCACGGACGACCGGCATGCCTTCGCCGAACTGGTCAAGCGGCACCAGTCGAGCGTGCGCGCCTGCCTTCGCAAGCTCGCCGTCGGCAACCATGCACTGGCGGACGACCTGGCGCAGGAAACCTTCATCCTCGCGTGGCGCAACCTGGCCTCATTCCGCCAGGAAGCTCGCTTTTCCACGTGGCTGTACCGGATCGCCACCAATTGCTGGCTGGCCCACAACCGCAAGCGCCGCGAGGAACTGTTAGGCGACCGCGTCGACACCGTTGCTGAAGGCGAGGACGAAACCATGCCCCACAGCGACGACCTGCATGCCGACCACGCGCGCGGCGCCGCGCTGAAACTCGACCTCGAGAGGGCGATGGGCGCGCTGTCCGAGTCAGAACGCGCGGCCATCGTGGCCTGCTACCATAACGACCTGACGCACGAGGAGGCCGCCTATGTCCTCGATTGCCCGGTCGGCACCGTCAAGACGCACGTGCTCCGTGGCAAACAGAAGCTGAAGGCGGCGCTCGCCGCGTATGCAAGGTGACCATGCCATGACCACCAACGATCCCTTCCCGCCTGCTACGCAAGCTGCCGATGATGCCTGGCTCGACGACCTGCTGGTCGCCGACGGCGTGGCAGAACGTGCGGGCTATATCGACGACGCCGGGTTCACCGCACGCGTCGTCGAGGCGCTGCCATCCGCCGTTGCGGCGCCCGCGTGGCGCCGGCCGTTCGTCGCTGCGTTGTGGGGTGGCGCGGTCATCGCAATGGTGATGGCGATGCCTACGTTCTTCGTCGAGCTGGTGGGCACGGCCGATGCGCTTTTTTCATTGCAGCCGTTCTCGCTGGCGAGCGTCGGCGTGGCGCTGGCCGCCGTGCTGGCGTTGACGTGGGGCGCTGCAGCGTACTCGTTGCGCGAGAACTGACCGCGCAGTTCAGGATTGCGGCGTGTCCAACGGCCACGCCTTCAGCTTGAACGACCTGCGCACGCCCTTGGCGTATTGCGCCGCCATCGCCTCGTAAGCCGCCTCGATCGCACGCGTGGTGGCAGCGGTGTCGAACAGCGGACTGTCGCGGCCCGGACCCGCCAGATGCGCCTTCAGTCGCGCCATCTCGACCGGATCATGCGCGAGGCGCACGGCCTCTTTCGCATAGGCGTCCACGGACGGGGTCACCAGTTCCGGCAGCCCCACGGCCGACACCAGGCTGGCGCCGACGCGCCCGGCGAACGTAGTGCCGAGCATCGTCAGCAACGGACAACCCGCCCACAGCGCATCGCTTCCTGTGGTGTGCGCGTTGTACGGCCACGTGTCGAGGAAGAGATCCGCGTGGCGATACAACGCGAGGTATTCCGGGTTCGGGCGATGTCGCGCGAACACGAGACGCTCGGGCGCCACACCACGTGCATGCGCTTCCCGGCGCAGGTTGCCGACGGCAGGATCCTCGTCGGTGCGGCAGAGCAGCCACAGCACCGCATCGGGCGTGGCCTTCAGGATCGCCATCCATGCGTCGAAGACCTGCGGATTGATCTTGTACGTCTGGTTGAAACTGCAGAACACGAAGCCCGTGTCGGGCAACCCCAGCGATTCACGCGACGGCGTCTCGCCGATCGGACGCTGGCGGTCGTTGACCTGGTAGCACCCGGGTATGCCGGCCAGCGCTTCCGCATAATCGGCCGCATGCGACGCCGGCGTGACGACTTCATCCGTGATCAGGTAATCCACGATGCCCGTGCCGAGCGTGCCCGGATACCCGAGGTAATGCACGAGGATGGGCGCGGGACGCTGCGTCAGCACGATCGGCATCGCGCCTTCCGTATGGCCCTTCAAGTCGACCAGAATATCAACGTCATCGGCGCGGATCATGGCGGCAATGTCGAGCGGATTGCGATCACGCACGTCGACGAAGCGATCGAACGCGCGGACGAGGCGCGCGCGCATCGGCGAACGATCGTCGTGGCCGGTCGAGTACGCGATCACCTCGAACCGGTCCCGATTGTGATGCTCGAAGAAACCTGCGGCCAGGAACGCGGTGGCGTGGCTGTGGAAATCACCGGACAGGTAGCCGATCCGCAGGCGCTCGGCCGAGAGCGCGCGGCGAGGCGATGCCGGTTGCACGCGGGCAAGGGTTGCCGTCCACGCCTGTGCGCAGGCCCGCTGCTCGGCGCGCGAGGACGGCAGCGATAGCAGTGCAAACGGTGACAACACCGGCAATGCCTCGGCAACGCCGGCGCGATACCGTGCCACGAGCGAGTCGCGATCCTGCCAGTCGGCCAGCCGCGCGCGTAAAAAAGTGAGCTGCGACAACGCCGCACCATGCTTCGGTTCCACGCGCAGCACCTGATCGTAGGCCGCGGCTGCGGCGACCTGCCCGGAGAGCCGGAATTCGAGCACGCTGGCGAGTTCGAAGCGCAGCACCGCGGACATCGGGTGTCGCGCCAGCGCCGACTCGAGCGTTTGTCGCGCCTTCAGAGGCGCACCAATGCCGATCTCGATCTGTGCCTTCAGCGATGCATAGTTGTCGTACTCGGGGGCCAGCCCCGCCGCGCGACTCGCCGCATCGAGCGCCTCGAGCATCCGCCCCGCCGGTTGCAGGCTGAGCGCGAGGATAAACCAGCCCGCGGCATGGTTGGCGTCCTGCGCAAGCAATGTTCGCGTCGTGGCTTCGGCTTCCGCGAATTCGTTGTCCGCCAGCGCCGACGCCGCAAGGTTGAAGAGGATCTTGACGTCCCCGGGGGCACGGCGAGCCGCTTCGCGGAACGCATTGAGCGCGGCGCCCTCGTTGCCCATGGCCTTGAGTGCGATGCCCAGGTTCGACCACGGTTCTGCCGCGTCTGAATCGATGGCGATGGATGCGCGGATGCGTTCGATCGCCGGACCCATCTGGCCCGCCTGGTACAGCACGACGCCCGAGTAATGCAACGCGGGCGCATGGCCCGGCATGACCTTCAGGATGGCGTCGTAGCGGAGGTAAGCCTCGCGCAGCTTGCCCGCCTCGTGCAGCCGGAACGCCCGCGCGAATTCGGCGACCAGCGTGGGGCCCGAATCGTTGGCCGCATTCATCTAGCGCAGTGCCTTCGCGCGACCGGCATCTCCGCTGGCGCTACGACGAATGTTGCGTGGCCGCAGGGCGCGCGTCGCGCGCGCACCGCGGATCACTGGTCCTTCAGCGAGAAGTTGATCTCGACCTCGCCGACATAGCGCTCGCCATCGGCGCGGAACTTCCAGGTCTCGAGCGCCGCGCGCACCACCTTGTCGAACACGCGCGGCGGGTCGGACACCGTGATCTGGATGTCGGTGACCGTGCCCTTTTCGTCGATCTGCAGGCGTGCCACGACGCGTCCCTTCGACACACCGGCACGGATGGCCTCCCTCGGATACGCAGGATCTTCGCCGCTGATGCGCACAACGCCCTTGCGCACCGCGGGGCGCGGCGGCGTCACCGCCACCGCCGGCACCGGCACCGGCACCGGCACGGCTACGGGCGCGGGCGCGGCGATTACAAACGGTTCCGTCGGTGGTGCCTGCGTGACGGCGGAGATGACCGGGGCGGTCGTGGTCGGGACAGGAATGTCCGGCGGCGGCACGAAGGTCTCGATCGGCACCTGCTGGACCTTGGGCTGCTCGATGATCTTGCGCGGCGGCGGCGGTGGCGGCGGCGGCGGCGGCAGCTTCACTTCCTCGATGATCGTCGCGGTGAGCGGCTTCTTGATCACCTGGATGACGGTGTTGCCCAGTCCGGACAGCAGTAGCCAGATCACCAGTGCATGCACCAGGACGACGAAGCCGATTCCGATCATGTGTCGGGTCGGGTCGCGCTGTTGTCGTGCGTAATCCATTTCGCATTCACTCCACTGGCCGGATCCCGGCAACGAACAAGGGGACACGGACGTTGCGGTCCGCGCCTTCAGCCTGTTAGAACTAGTCGTTGAGGAACTGCTCGCTGCCGACGATCCCGATCTTGGTCAGCCCGAGCCTCTGCGCCGACGCCATCACCATGGCCACCACTTCGTACTTGGCGTTCTTGTCCGGGCGCAGGTGCAATTCGGGCTGCACCGCCACGCTGGCGGCGTAGCGCAGCCGCTCTTCAAGCATGTCGCGGTTTTCCATCAGCTCGGCGTTCCAGTACACCTTGCCGGTCGGGTCGATATCGAGCTTGACCACGTCGGGCTTGACCAGCGGCGGCGGCGGGTTGCCCGTCGGCATGTTGAGGTTCACCGAATGCAGTTGGATCGGGATGGTGATGATCAGCATCACCAGCAACACCAGCATCACGTCGATCAGCGGCGTGGTGTTGACGTCGAGGATGACCTCCGGTTCGCCGGAACTGTTGCTGCTGCTCACGTTCATTGACATCGGATGCTCCTAGTTGCGCACCGGCGGTTCGGTGATGAAGCCCACCTTGGCTATGCCGGCGCGCTGCGCGGCATAGATGATGCGACCCACCGATTCGTACCTGGCGCCGCCATCGCCGCGGATCTGCAGCTCGGGTTGCGGGGTCAGCACGGCAATCTTCTTCAGCCGCTCGATCAAGGCGTTGGTCGACGGAATGCGCAGATCGTTCCAGAAAATCCGGCCCTGCGCATCGACCGAGATCACGATGTTCTCGGGCTTCGTCTCGCGAACCTCGTTGCGCTCCTTCGGCAACGTCACCGGGATCGACGTCGTGACGACCGGAATGGTGATCAGGAAGATGATCAGCAGCACCAGCATCACGTCGACGAGCGGCGTGGTGTTGATCGTGGAGACGATCTCGTCTTCGTCGCCACTGGCCGAGCCGACGTTCATCGACATCGCGGTCAGGCCCGGGCGGCGGTCTTGGGTGCCGAGAGCAGCACCGCGTGCAGGTCAGCGCCGAAGCCACGCACCAGGTCCATCGCGGCCTTGTTGCGGCGAATGAGCCAGTTGTAGCCCAGCACCGCGGGCACGGCAACGGCAAGGCCGATGGCCGTCATGATCAGTGCTTCGCCCACCGGACCGGCGACCTTGTCGATCGATGCCTGGCCGGCGATGCCGATGGCCGTCAGCGCGTGGTAGATGCCCCACACCGTGCCGAAGAGACCCACGAACGGCGCGGTGGAGCCGACGGTGGCAAGGAACGCGAGGCCGTCCTGCGTACGGCTGTTGACGTTGTCGATGGAACGCTGGATCGACATCGTCACCCAGTCGTTGAAGTCGACGTTGCCGAGCAGGCCATCGTGCTTGTTGGTGGCTTCAAGACCTGTCTCGGCGATGAACCGGTACGGGCTGCCCTCCTTCAGCGTCTCGACGCCCTGGCGCACCGACGGGGCCTTCCAGAACGACTTCTGCGCCGACTTGGCCGCGGCGTTCATCTTCGACTGTTCGTAGATCTTGGTGACGATGATGTACCAGGTGCCCAACGACATGATCACGAGGATGGCCAGCGTGATCTTGGCGACGATGTCGCCGCCCTTCCAGATTGCTTCAAGACCGTATGGATTGTCGAGCACCACCACATCCTTGGCTGCAGGTGCCTTGGGCGCCGCCGGCGCTGCAAGGGCTTCCGCGGCGGCCGGGGCTGCAGGGGCCGCCGGCGCGGCGGCCGGGGTCTGGGCAAGGGCCTGCGCGATGAACGGCGTCGTCGCGGGGGCCGCGACAATCAGCAGGACCGCAGCGAGCGCGGCCAGACGGATCTTCTTCAACATGTGATCTCCAGACGAATGTGTTCGGTCGGACGGTGGGCGCTACGAGTCGCGCGGGCGCGGTCCTTGTACGACGGCACGCCCGGGAACCTAGGATACCGCGCCTGCAGCAACGAGGCGGGTTACCACGGATTCCGGATGCAGCAAGCGGGTTGGACGCCAGCGATCACTGGGGATGTCCGGTAGCCCGCGGTGCAGCACGAGGGTGCCCCCTCATGGCCCGGCGCTCATGCGCCAAATAACGTTGGCCCTGCTTTTGACAGGGCCAAGTTTTCAAACAAAAGTCGCAGAATTCTACGGAAGTACGAATGAAATGTCCAAGCGTAAATTAGGCGTTTCATTCTAGCCGAGGCCCGGTCGCGTCACTTTGGCATGCCACAGCTGCTCCGAGGATCGGTGATTTTTCCACTTCCCGGCCGCGGGATTTTCGGTGGGCGAAAGCCCGCACCCGGGCGCAATCTTGCACCGTCTGCCGCGTCTCCCTCCGCGTTTCATCGGTCGGCAAGCGCCCTCGCCCCCAGATTCAGCGGACTCGTCGCCTGCTTCTTTCGCATGCAACACGAGGTGCCTAGGATGCAAGCCGTTGGCACGCAGGTGGCGCAGGGCGGAAACACCTGAACCCCGAATCCGTTGCTGCCGCTGACGACATCCAAGGAACGAAGCCGCCGCACGCCGAAGCACCGCAGTACACAGGAGCACCCCATGAACAGCTACGAACCGCACCGACCCAGAACCGCCATCGCGCTGACCGCGGCGGCGTTGACCGCGATCACGATCGGCCTCCTCGTCGTGGCCCCGGCGAAACTTGATGGCGCCAACCCGGAAGGCAGGATGACGCTGGCCATCGCCAGGAAGGCCGCACCCACCGAAGTGGCGATCAGCCCGGCCCGCATCGACGTCGTGGGCACCCGCGAAGCGGGGATCGCCTCGGCGCAGCCCCTGCGGCCCGAATTCGCGTTGCAACTCGAGCGCCCCGTGGTGACCCCGCTCACCGCCCGCTAGAAACTACCGCGGCCGCCCTTACTTCACCAGCGGAAAGGCCGCCGCGATTTCATACGCCTGCTGCGCGCGGACCTTGCTCTCGAGCTGCAGGTAGCGCGCGGCCGTCTTGGCCGGCAAGGCCTTCATCACCCGGTTGTACAGCGTCCGGCGCGCCTTGATCTCGGCGTCGTCGGCCGCCACCAACGCGCTGGCAAGCTGCTTGGCGTACAGGTCGGAGATGGGTTTGTTCGAGCCGATCAGCCTTTCGAGCGCCAGGTTGCGCTCGCGATTCGCGATGTCGACGCTGCGCCGGTAGGCTTCGTATGCGGGCCAGAATTTCCTGGCTTCGGCGTCGGTCAGCGCCAGCGTGGATGCCACCAGTGCACGCTTGTCGGCCTTTACGGCCGCGCCCAGCGCCGCCATGTCGGTCATGTCTGCCTTCGCGTCCTGCGCCGCCGCCAGCGGCGCGAGCAGCAGCGCCGCCGCAACGGCCACGCCCCTCAGCAATGTGTTCATCGTCGTGTGTCCTCGTCCAGGCCATGCGAACGCCGCGCGGCCCGTTAAAAAAAATCCGGCGGGTCTCCCCGCCGGATCGGATCTGCCACCGGGATGCCGGTTGATCGCCATGGAGTGGCCAACCAACCGGAACCCGATGCGCGGGCCTGACGCTGCCCGCTTACTTGAACGTGTAGCGCACACCCACGTTGAACTGGGTGCCCGTGGCGCCCGATTGCGCGTAATTGTAGTTGTAGTTGACGAGGCCGTAAGCCGCGGCAGGCGCGAACGGTGCCTTGGTGTTGAACACGTTGATGACCGAGCCGAAGATGTCAAGGTTCTTGAAGCCCTTGTACGACGCCGCCAAGTCGAACGTGGTGAACGATTTCACCGTGCAGCCACCTTCGAACGTCGCGCCCGAGCCGACCGGATGCCACAGGCAATCGTCGGGCGCCTTCGCGCCTTCGTTGGACCATGGAAGCTCGTCGTAGCCGGACACATACCGGACCGTGCCCGTGGCCGACCACGGGCCCCGGTTCCAGCCGAGGATCAGGTTGACACGGTCTTCCGGCGTGCCCGAGCCCGATGACACGTCGTAGTTGCCGCTGGTGCCAGCGTACTTGTACTCAATGCCGCCAAGGGTCTGGCTGTAGTTGAAGATACGCGTCCACTGCACCTCGGTGGTCAACTGGCCCCAGTTCTTCAGGCTTTGCTTCCAGGTGATGTCGAGGTCGATACCGTCGGTCTTGACCGTATTGGCGTTCTGGTAAGGCGTCGAGACGTATAGAACCGTACCGGAGTTGGGTATGCCTGGCAGGTTGTTGGTATCGCGGCCGATGGTGGCCGCCGGGAAGTTGCCGGGACTGTTGAGCACGCCCTGCACGCTGCCGATCGTGATCTGATCCTTCGTTTCGATGTTCCAGTAGTCCAACGCCCCTGAAAGGCCCGGAACGGGTTCCCAGATCACGCCGGTGGTCCAGGTGGTCGAGGTTTCCGGCTTGATGAAGGGGTTGCCGATATTGATGCCAAGAACCGTCGCCTGGCAGTCGGCGGAGTTCCCTGTAATCGGGCACCGAATCGGGTCGCGCGCGCTGGTAAAGCCTGCCGACGCGTTCGCCGTACTCGTTTCATACAGGCCCGGCGCCCGGAACGCCGTGGCGTAGGTACCACGCAGTACCAACTGCGGGATCACCGTCCACTTGGCGGCGATCTTCCAGTTGGTGGTGTTGCCGGCATCCGAGTAGTCGTCGAAACGCGCAGCACCCGTCACTTCAAGGTTCTTGAGGATGGGCACGTACAGTTCGGCGAAGACGGCATTGATATCGCGCGAGCCAAAGGCGGCCGAGTAGCCGAGACCGACGACATTGCCGGTGTCGGTACCGGGCGTGCCCGGATTGGACAACTCCTCCTTGATGTACTGATACCCCACAGCCAACGCGAGTTGACCGCCGTCCAATTTCATCAGGTCGCGCGAAGCCTTGGCATCGAAGATCGTGTTCTCGGACTTGATGCTCCACGTACGATCCGGCGCAATATAGTCATAGATGGCCGGGTTGTTCAGGCCGGCGTTGGCACCGATACGATAGAAGCCAAACGGGGTGGTACCGGCCAGGCCCTGCTGCAACCGGTCGTAGCTGTAGAAGTTCTTCCGCGTGGCATCCGTGTCGGCACTCATGTAGAGACCGGCCACGTCCCAGTCCCACTTCCACGACGTGCCCTTGACGCCGAACAGGTACCGTTGGTTGTCGGTCTGGTAGCTGGAGTCGCGGCCACCGAGAGCGGTGTCGACGTAATGGAGGCGCGCGCCCTGATTGTTGGCGCTGAACGGATTATCCGGGTGTCCGACCGGCAAGAAGACGTTGACAGAAGATGCGATCGAGTTGTTGGCCGGGTTATACCAGTTGGCGCGGGTGCCCGTCGGCGTGAAGCGCGTATCGGTCTTGACCTGGAAGAACGACAGTTCGGTGTAGCCCTGGATCGAATCGGTGAAGTTGTAAGCGCCGCGCGCATAGACGTTGGTGCGCTCGATCTTTGGCTGCAGGTCGGTCCAGTCCTTCGAATCCCACAAGCAGAAGCCAGCGCTGACGGGGCCGGACGTGCAGTTGCCGGGCAGTGACTGGAACGCGCCGGGCGAACCGCCGGTGGCCGGATTGACCGGCCGCACGTTGCCGAGCGGAGTGGTCGTGCCGAGCACGAAAGGATTACCGAGACGTTGATCGCCGAACCCTAGGTTCGTCAGGTTGTTGCTGCCCATGTAGTCGCGAGCCTTGTTGCTCGCGAACGCTTCCTGCTGCTGGTAATCGAAACTGATGAATGCGTTGAAGCGGTCCTTGGTCAGGTCACCGAAACCGGCGGTGATCGCAGCCTTGTACTGGTCGCCGGCACCCTTTGACGTCGTGCCGTAGGTGCCGGTGGCCGTGACCCCGGTGAACTGCTGGCGCAGGATCACGTTGACCACACCTGCCACTGCGTCGGAACCGTAGATGGCGGAGGCGCCATCCTTCAGGATTTCGATGCGCTCGACGGCGTCAAACGGAATCGACTGCAGATCGGGATACGACGCGTGGCCGTCGTCCGCGAGACCGAAGTTGGCCAGGCGGCGCCCGTTGAGGAGCACGAGCGTGTTGTTGGGGCCAAGGCCGCGCAGCGAAACGCCGGAACCGGAGGCGGAGAAGCCGTTGGTGAACGACGCACTGATCGAGCCGTTGTTGCTCGCCGTGATCTGGCGAACGACATCGGAGATGGTTTGCAAACCGGTCGCCTGGATGTCTTCGCGCGTGATGGTCTGGATCGGTGCCGCAGTTTCAGTATCCACCCGCTTGATGTTGGATCCCGTCACATCGACACGGATGTCCTGTGCAAAAGCAGATCCGCCAGCGACCAGTGCGAATCCGCCCATGCCGAGCGCGATCGCAACTTTCTTCCGCTGAAAATTCATATGGAAAACCCCCAGTGATAAATGATTGATGCCCCCCGAACGGACTGGAAGCGTCCGCTCTCCGGCACACAGTGCAAAGTTACAACACCAAGTTGGCCGAAGCCAACGAAAGGCGACGATTGCTACAATGGTCAGCGTAGTTTTGTTGCAATTTCGCCAATCACCTCCGCACCGTGACAATACGCATCGCGCAACTCGCTGATTTGCCTGCCATCGTGGCCATCTACAACGCGTCCATTCCGGGCCGGATGGCCACGGCGGATACACTGCCGGTCACGGTTTCCGACCGTGCAACATGGTTCGCGGAGTTCGATCCAACAAGGCGGCCACTGTGGGTTTTTTGCAACGCAGCAAACGACGTCGCCGGATGGTTGTCGCTGCGCTCGTTCTACGGCCGTCCCGCCTACCACGCGACCGCGGAAATCGGCACCTATGTCGCACCCGCGGCGCAGCGCGCAGGCGTCGCGCAAACCCTGGTGGCGCACGCACTGCACCATGCGCCGGCGCTGGGCCTGCGCACGCTGCTGGCCTTCGTGTTCGGTCACAACGCGCCGTCGATCGCGCTGTTCGAACGTGCGGGCTTCGCGGGATGGGGCCTGTTGCCCGGGGTCGCGGAGCTCGATGGCGTCGAGCGCGATCTCGTCATCCTGGGCAGGAGAATCCCGTGACGGATGCAAACTGGAAGATCGTGCCCGCCACCCCCGCCGACATGGGTGACCTGATGCAGCTGATCGAGGCGCTGGCCGCCTACGAAAAGCTCTCGCACCTGGTCGTCGCCACCGAAGGCGACCTGGCGGAGGCGCTGTTCGGTCCCAAGCCCGCCGCGGAAGCGCTGATCGTGCGGGAAGGCGGTGAAAACGGGCGTGCAATCGCCTTCGCACTCTATTTCACCAATTTTTCGACGTTTCTCGGTCGTCGCGGTCTCTGGCTGGAGGATCTTTTCGTGCGTCCCGAGCATCGCGGCCGCGGGATCGGCCGGGCCTTGCTGGAGGCGCTGGCCGCCACGGCGCGCGCGCGCGGCTACGGCCGCTTCGAGTGGTCGGTCCTCGACTGGAACGCTTCGGCTATCGGCTTCTACGAGCGGATGGGGGCCACGATCCTGCCGGACTGGAAGATCGCGCGGGTGACCGGGGCGGCGCTCGACAGGTTCGGCGCCAAGGCGGCGTCCAGCTCCGATTGAGTTGCCCGCGGGCCTGCGTCCGCGGCTGCAGCGGATAATGTCGGCCTTTGCGTGCCGCACCAAGTCGGTGCCCGCCCCCTCATTTCACTGGATACCCTGATGCCCTTCGACGGCCCCCTACCTGCATTTCCGATTCGCGCCGACTTCTGGTCGCTGCGCTTCGTCGACGAACGCAGCGAAAGTTATGCAGTACGGAAGAACGTGCCGATGCCGTTGGCGGCGATCACCGATCGCGGCGCGATGGCATCCGTCTATGCCGATGGCGGCTACGGTTATGCGGCCACCAGCGACCTGTCCCCCGCCGGACTCGCCGCAGCACTCGAGCGCGCGGCGCAGTGGGCGCGCGCCACCGCGCGTTTCGCGTTGCTCGACACGCGGACGCTGCCGATGCCGGCGCCGCTCGGCGAATACACGTCGCCCGGCGTCGACGAGCCCAACTTGTCGCGCGCCGAATGGTACGACCTGCTGGCGGAGGAGTCCCGGCAGGCGGGCTGCGACCCGCGCATCATCGACTGGGATGCGAGTGTCGAGGTGCGCACGTCCACGCAGCGGCTGGTCACCAGCACTGGCGGCGATGTCATCCAGCGCTTCCGCTTCGTGATGCCCGGCATGGCAGTGACCGCGCATGCGGACGGCGTCACGCAGCAGCGCACGCTGAATGGCTATCGCGGCATCTGCCAGCAAGGTGGCCTCGAGATCCTGAAGCGCTTCGGCTTCGCGGGCGGCGGGCGGCAGATCGCCGAAGAAGCGCTCGAACTGCTGGCCGCACCCAACTGCCCCAGCGGCGCGATGAGCGTGCTGCTGAAACCCGACCAGATGATCCTGCAGATCCACGAATCGATCGGCCACCCGCTCGAACTCGACCGCATCCTGGGCGACGAGCGCAACTTCGCGGGCACCAGTTTCGTGACGCCGGACATGTTCGGGTCGTACCAGTATGGCTCGGACCTCCTCAACGTCACGTTCGACCCGACGCGGCCCGAGGAACTCGCGAGCTACGCCTGGGACGACGACGGCACGCGCGCGGAAAAGGCGTACCTGATCCGCAACGGCATCCTCGAGCGGCCGCTGGGCGGCGCCATCTCGCAGGCGCGTGCCAGCCTGCCCGGGGTCGCCAATTCACGCGCGGATAACTGGAACCGGCCGCCAATCGACCGGATGGCCAACCTCAACGTCGAGGCGGGCGATGCCTCCATGGACGACATGATCAGCGGCATCGAGCACGGCGTGATGATGGAGACCAATTGCTCGTGGTCGATCGACGACTCGCGCAACAAGTTCCAGTTCGGGTGCGAGCGCGCGCAACTGATCGAAAATGGCAAGTTGAAGCATGTGCTCAAGAACCCGAACTACCGCGGCATCTCGGCTAACTTCTGGCGCAACCTGGTCCGCGTCGGCAATGCCGACACGATGAAGGTGCTTGGTACCCCGTACTGCGGCAAGGGCGAGCCGTCGCAAGTGATCCGCGTGGGGCATGCCACGCCTGCGTGCGTCTTCCGCGACGTCGAAGTGTTCGGCGGGGAGGGCTGACGCGATGGAAGCCTACTTCGATGCTCTTGCCGGTGTGTTGCAGGCTTCGCTCAATGCAGGTGAGCGCTACACCGCCACGCTGGAGGCCGAGCAGACAGACTTCGTGCGGATGAACCGCGGCCGCGTGCGCCAGCCGGGCACGGTGGCGCAACGCTACCTGTACGTGCGGCTGATCCGCGGTACGCGCCACGCGCTGCACATGACGACATTGACCGGCGACTTGGCCGTCGACGCGCCGGCCGTGCGCGATGTCGTCGCCGGGTTGCGCAGCGCGTTGCCGGAACTGGCCGACGACCCGTTGCTGCTGCTGCCGACGACCGTGCAGTCGTCGCGCGACATCCGCAGTGCGCCGCTGACGCCGTCGGCCGAAGTCGTTGAGCACGTGCTGAGCGCCGCCGGCGACCTCGATCTCGTCGGCTTCTATGCGGCCGGCCCGGTGTGGCGCGGCTTCGCGAACTCGGAGGGCCAGCGCAACTGGCATGAGACGACGTCATTCAACCTCGATTGGAGCCTATATCACCGCGCAGACAAGGCGGTGAAGACAACGCATGCCGGCTTCGCGTGGGATCGCGCCGTGTTTCACGACAAGATGGAGAACGCGCGCACACAATTCGCGTTGATCAGCCGCCCGCCGCGCGTGCTGAGGCCAGGCAAGTACCGCGCCTTCCTCACCCCGTCGGCCATGGCGGAGATCGCGGGTCTGCTGTGCTGGGGCGGGTTCTCGGGTCGCGCACTGGCCACGCAGCAAAGCGCGCTGGCGCGGATGCGCACCGGACTATCGCTCGATGCCCGCGTCGAACTGACCGAAGACACCGCCAACGGCGTGGCGCCGGCATTCCAGGGCGACGGCTTCGGGCGTCCGCGCGACGTGCCGCTGGTGCGCGCGGGCCAACTGGTGGGCAGCCTGGTCAGCCCGCGGACATCGCTCGAATTCGGCCTCCAACAGAACGGGGCGAACGGCGGCGAGATGCCCGAGTCCCTGTCGATGGCCGGCGGCACGCTGCCGATGGACGACGCACTTGCCGCGCTGGATACCGGCCTCGCGATCGGCAACCTCTGGTACCTCAACTATTCCGACCGCCCGGCGGCGCGGATGACGGGCATGACGCGCTTCGCGACCTTCTGGGTCGAGGGCGGCAAGGTCGTCGCACCGGTGGACGTACTGCGCTTCGACGACACGCTGTTCCGGATGCTGGGCAGCAATCTCGAAGCGTTGACCACCGAAACGGAGCTGTCGCTCGAGTCCAGCACCTACCAATCGCGGCAGCTGGCCAGCACGCGGCTGCCCGGTGCACTGCTAGCGGAGATGGCGTTCACGTTGTAGGTCGCGCGGCCGGATGACGCCGCGCGTCCGACCGCCATGCGGCCATGCCGGCAGGGCTGCAGCGACGCATCGAATTGTTTGCATTGTGTAAGCAATCGCCTCGGTCGATCGACGGTGCCCAATGGATACTGGAGATTCGATGTCCACGATGCGTCTTGCCCGCAGCATGATAATGGCGGCCAGCCTGGTTCTGTCCTCCCCGGCGCTGGGTGCGGACCCCTCCGACGCGTGGGACCCGACCACGCGCGCCCGCTTCATGGCCCTTCTGGTCGAGCACCCGGATGCGCCGTCGGCGTCCATCGCGTGGCTCACCGCCAACTGGCGCGACGAATACGTGCCGATGGCGCTCGAAATCGTGCGCTTCATCCCACAGCGGGCCTTGGGCCAGGAGTTGCTGGCGCTGGTCGCAAGCAAGACCGGCCAGCGGGACATCGGCAATGACTGGGCGTCGTGGATGCGGTGGCAATGGTCGCGCCCGCCACCCCCTGCCGGGTTTGCCGCGTTCAAGTCGGCGTTGTATGCCAACATCGATCCGCGTTTCGAGCAGTATTTTTCACCGGCGTTCCCGGCGAAGATCCGGCTGGACGAAGTGGTGTGGGGCGGCGTGCCGCAGGACGGCATTCCTCCGCTGCGCCAGCCGAAAATGCTGAAGGCGGCCGATGCCCGTTACCTGGCCGACACCGATGTGGTGTTCGGCGTCGAAATCAACAACGATGCCCGCGCCTATCCCAAGCGCATCCTCGCGTGGCATGAGATGTTTGTCGACCGCGTGGGCGGCATTGACGTCGCCGGCGTCTATTGCACACTGTGTGGCGCGATCATCGTCTATGGAACGGTGGTTGACGGCCGGTCCTACAAGCTCGGCACCAGCGGCTTTCTCTACCGGTCGAACAAGCTCATGTACGACGCCGACACCCAATCGCTGTGGAGCACCCTTGAAGGTCGACCGGTGATCGGACCGCTCGCTGCACAGGAAATTTCACTTCCCACGTTCGAAGTGGTGACCACGACCTGGGGCGAATGGCGCCGCCGTCATCCGGGAACCTCGGTGCTGTCGCTGGCCACCGGATTCAATCGCGACTATGCCGAAGGCGAGGCCTACCGGATCTACTTCGCCACCGATGCGTTGATGTTTCCCGTCCCCGGCAACGACAATCGCCTGCGCAACAAGCAGGAGGTGCTGGTGCCGCGCTTCCGCCTGCCGGACGAGAAGCCCCTGGCCATCGGTTCCGACTACCTGAAGCGCAATCCCGCGTGGCATGGTCGATATGGTGGCAAGGATTTTGTCGTGCTGACCGATCGTTCCGGCGCGCATCGCGTCTACCGCCTGCCTCCGGGGATGCGGGTACGGACATGGAACGGCGATCGCGCCATCGTGGACCATGACGGGAAGAACTGGGCGCTGACCGAGGCTGCATTGGTTCGGGACGGCGCGAAGTTGCCGCGGCTGCCGTCGCACAGCGCCTTCTGGTTCGGGTGGCGGGCGGCACATCCGG
>Ga0105046_10002218_pt1 | contig 30586 bp, 34 predicted proteins | sample MAT03_FD_78385 | JGI IMG/M metagenome (GOLD analysis project Ga0105046, IMG submission 78385) | Freshwater microbial communities from Lake Fryxell liftoff mats and glacier meltwater in Antarctica - MAT-03 (megahit assembly) | ecosystem: Environmental > Aquatic > Freshwater > Ice > Liftoff...
CTGGCGGCTGTCTTCGAGCCGCCGGGGCAAGGCTGGATCGCCGGCAACGTGGCTGCCACCGCGCAAGTGCTTGAACGCTGCCCGGGGCTGCGGCCGCGCTGGCAACGTCTGCTGGCCGCCCATCTGCTATTACGCCCCGATCCGCACACGCTGCACGGCGAAGCTGCCGAGGCCGAGGCCGCCGTGCGGGCGGCACTGCATGGGCAGCACCCCAGCGATTCGGCCGCGCTGCCTTCCACGCGCCCTTTCACGCGCCCTTTCACGCGCCCTTTCACGCAACCGGCCGATGTGGCGCCGGTCTGGCTGTGGCTGGAGGCGCTGCCACCGGTTGTGGCAGCCGCTGCCCCGACGTCGTCATCCGGCGGTTCGCAGGACCGCGCCGCCGCCGCGCACGCCGCCGCCAGCGCCACCCGTCGCCGCACGCGCCGCGCTGCGCAGAAGAGCGGCCGCGCGCCACTGCTGCTGCCCTCGCGCACCGAATCGTTGATGACGTGGAGCGAGCATGTGTCACTGGACCGTGCCTCCGACGATGAAGACGACGGCCAGGCCGGCAAGGCGGCCGACGACATGGAGCAACTGACCATCTCGCGCGATGGCGCGGCTCCGGCGTCGCGCGTCAAGTTCGACCTCGACCTGCCCAGCGCCAGCGCTGACGACCTGCCGCTGGGCGATGGCGAGTCGCTGCCCGAATGGGACTGGAAGCAGCAGCGGCTGCGCGCCGACCATTGCCGCGTGCTGACCGTGGTGGCGCGGCCCGGCCTGCCCTGGCTGCCGCCGCCGGCCCTGCGCGCCACCGCGCGACGTGTGCGCCGGCGCCTGGAAGTGCAGCGCGCCGCGCCGCGCTGGCAGCGTGGCTGCGCCGACGGTGAACAGCTCGATATCGACGCCTGGGTGCGCCATGCAGGCGCGCTGCGTTGCGTTTTCGGGAGCGCTTCCATGAGCGCTTCCATGAGCGCTTCCGGCGGTGCATCGTTGCCAGGCGACCCGCTGGTTTACGCGCGTGCCGTGCGCGGCGAGCGTTCGCTGGCCACGCTTCTGCTGGCCGACCTGTCGCTGTCGACCGACGCCTACGTGAATGACGAGCAGCGTGTCATCGACGTCATCCGCGATGCGCTGTACGTCTTCGGCGAGGCACTGCACGGAAGCGGCGATGCATTCGCGATGCTCGGCTTCAGCTCGGTGCGGCGCAGCCATGTCCGCATGCAGCACCTGAAGGGTTTCGATGAGCCGTGGGCGGCGCCGGTGGCCGCGCGCGTGGGCGCCATCAAGCCCGGCTACTACACGCGGCTGGGTGCCGCGCTGCGGCTGGCGACGAGGCGTCTGGCCCTGCGGCCGGAACGTCAGCGCCTGCTGCTGATACTGACCGACGGCAAGCCCAACGACATCGATGTCTACGAGGGCCGATGGGGCCTGGAAGACACCCGCCACGCCGTGCTGGAAGCGCGCGCCGCCGGTCTGCTGCCCTTCTGCCTCAGCATCGACGAAGAAGCGCATGCCTATCTGCCGCACCTGTTCGGCCGACAGGGCTGGGCGCACTTGCAAAGGCCGGCTGAACTGCCGCTGCGGCTGGCCGGGGTGTATGCGCAGCTGACGCGGTGAGCCTGTTGAAGAACAACCCGCCGGGCGGCCGCTCTACAAAGCGTTCATGACGCGCAGCAGGCGCTCTTTCACCTGTCCGGCGAGGGCGGGCACGTCGGGGTGATCGACCAGTCTCAGCACGGCCTCGGGATCCATGAAGTCGACAGACACCGTGCCGGCGGCGTCGGCGCGCACCACCACATTGCAGGGCAACAGTGCGCCGATTTGCGGCTCGGCGCTGATGGCCTGCTGCGCCAGTTGAGGATTGCAGGCGCCGAGGATGCGGTACGGCGGCATTTCGAAACCGAGCTTCTGTTTCATCGTCGCGGCCACGTCGATCTCGGCCAGCACGCCGAAACCTTCCGCCGCGAGGGCTTGCGTGACCTTTTCCACGGCGGTGCCGAAGTCACTGGTCACGATCTTGCCGAAGGTGTACTGGGCCATGATGGGGGTCCCCTGAAGTGGTGTTTTGAAGCTTGCCCTTGTTGGGAACATGCTGCCTTGACGAGCGGCAAGCGGCGCGAGAACGGGCGCGAGAACGAGCGCAGCCGTCGACCTGCTCACTCGGCTGTTGCTTGACTCAAATCAAGCCAGGTCCACGCAGCCGTTCACACAATGGCGCTCCACCCGCAGGAGCCACCCGTGGACATTCGAGCCTTCGACCTGCCGCGTTACCTGTCGGTATTGCCGCTGTTCAGTGACCTGAACCGGGTCGAGCTGGGGCGGCTCGCCACCGGTTGCCAGCTGCGGCGGCTGGCGCGTGGCGAGAGCATCTTTCGCGTCGGCGAACCTTGCGACGAGTTTCATGTCACCGTTACCGGGCAGGTCAAGTTGTTCGCCCTGTCGCCCGGCGGCCAGGAAAAGGTGATCGAGCTGGTGGGCCCGGGCAACAGCTTCGCCGAGGCATTGATGTTCATGGGCAAGCCCTACATCATCAATGCGCAGGCGCTGACCGATACGTTGCTGCTGACCGTGCAGAAACACGCGGTGGTGGGCGAGATCGAGCGCGACCCGCGCTTTGCGCTGCGCATGCTGGCCGGCATCTCGCGCCGGCTGCATGGCCTGGTCAACGACGTCGAGGCGTACGCGCTGCACAGCGGCATGCAGCGCATCATCGGCTACCTGCTGCGTGACCAGGCGGCCGATGACCGTGGTGACGGCGCCGCCGTCACCGTCTCGCTGCCGGTCAGCAAGGCCACCATCGCCTCACGGCTGTCGCTGACGCCCGAGTACTTTTCGCGCGTGCTGCACGAGCTGGAAGCAGCCGGCCTGGTGCGCATCGACAAACGCGACGTGCACATCCTCGACGTCGGGCAACTGGCGGCCTACACCGGACGCGCGGCCTGACGCACCGCTCTCCTCGAAGACGCCGGCCGGCTTGAACTGCTTCAAGGCGCCGCGGTGGCGCAGGCCGTGAAATGCGGGCATCGCCCACCGGCATTCCGACCAAGGCCCAACATGTCGCTGATCAACGAACCCCTGCGTTTCAGTCCTGACGCTGAACACGCAGGGTTGGTCCCGGCCTGTGTGACGCTGGTCGGCGCCGGCCCGGGCGACCCCGAACTTCTGACCGTGAAGGCGGCGCGCGCGTTGCAGGCCGCGCGGCTGGTGCTCTACGACCATCTGGTGTCGAAAGAGGTGCTGAAACTTGTGGGTGGCGGGGCCGATCTCGTCTACGTCGGCAAGGAGAGCGGCCACCACACGCTGCCGCAGGAAGGGATCATCGACATGATGGTGCGGATGGCGCGCAGCGGCCACCGCGTGCTGCGCCTGAAGGGCGGCGACCCCTACATCTTCGGCCGCGGCGGCGAGGAAGCGCAGGGCCTGGCGGCGGCCGGCGTGCCCTTCGTGGTGATCCCCGGCATCAGCGCCGCGCAGGGCGCGGCAGCCGCCGCCGGCATGCCGCTGACTCACCGCGACCACGCCGAGTCGCTCGTCTACACCACCGGACACCTGCGCGGTGAAGGCGCGGCGCGCACGGTCGATCTCGACTGGCCGATGCTCGCGCGGCCGCGGCAGACCGTGGTGATCTACATGGGCGTGGGCACGCTGCCCATCATCAGTGCGCAACTGCAGGCGCATGGCCTCGCGGGCGAGACGCCGGCCGCGCTGATCGAACGCGCCACGCTGCCCGAGCAGCGCACCGTGGTCGGCACGCTGGCCACGCTGCCGGCACTGGCCCGCCAGCACGACGTGCATTCTCCGGCGCTGATCATGATCGGCACGGTGGTGACGCTGCAGCGTGAACTGGGGGCCGTGGCCGGCATGGCGCGCGGCGCGTAGCCTCAGGCCTTTGGCGTCGCCAGCCCCGACGTCACCAGTTCAGCCACCAGGGCGTTGATGCCGCCTTCATGACCGGCGGCTCGTTCGTTCAGTTGTTTGAGCAACTCGTTGGGCAACTTGCACGCAAAAGGCACCAGGCCGGCTGCGGCGTCGCTGCGGCGGCGCTCGCGCTTGTCGGCCGCTCCGGCGGCGCCCTGCGCGAAGCGGTCAGGCACGACCGCAGACTTCATCGAGCCGGTGATCTTCTTGGCCATGTTCTTCTCCAGGTCCGTCTTCTTCATGCTCATGGCGTGGCTCTCTGCGATGTGTGGAAAGGGTCGATTGTGGCCGGGACGAAGTTCACATCCACATCAGCAGACGATCCGCACCCCATTCGGGGTGTCGAGAACAGCGACGACAGAGTCGCCCCAACCAAGCGAACGCCGTGGAACCGGCTCCGCCGGTCCACCGGCGTTGCCCCCCAGGGGGGGGGCGCCGCAGGCGCTTCGGGGGGGTCAATGTGACGTTCCCTCCGACCGCGAGATCTTGTTCCACACGTTGTACTTGCCCACCGGCTTGCGCATCGCCAGCCGCTTCACTTCCTTGAAGGTCAGCGCGTCGTAGACGATGATCGCGCCCGCGTCTTCCCACACGCTGGCCAGCACGTAGCGGCCGTCGCGCGTGAACTCCACGTGCGCCAGCGTGCGGCCAGGTTCGCGCACCTGTGCCACCACGGCCAGCGTGTCCTTGTCGATGATGCTCAGCGTGTCCTTGGCGGTGGGGCTCATCATCGAGTCGACCCAGGCGTAGCGTGAATTTTCGTGGCTGCGCATGAAGAATCCCGGCCCGGGCGTCGGGATGTCCTTCACCGGCGCCCAGGTCTTCATGTCGATGACCTGCACCACGCCGTCCTTCAGGTTCGGGCTGGCCAGCACGGGCACGCCGCGCCAGTTGAAGGTGATGCCCGATCCCAGGTGCGGCATGCCTGCCAGCGGCAGGTTGGCGATTCGCCGTCGCACGTCGAGATTGACCACCTGCGCGCTGGGGCTGCCGTTGCCCTTGGGGCGGGTGGCGCCGAGCACATGGCGGTAGCTGGCGTCGAAGAAGAAGTCGTCCAGCGGTTCGTCGAGCGGGGTGCGGCGCACGCCGAAGTAACCTGGCGTGGCGATCGCTTCGCCCATCTTGTAGTCGTGCACGAGGCCGTCGTGGATGGGCTCGGCCGCCGGGTCGTAGGAGATCTCCCAGACCTCGGCGATGTCCTTCAGCGCCACCACGAAGCTGCGCCTGGGAAACGCGTCGTAGACCGCCGAGACGCGGGAGCTTTGCCTGCCATCCAGCGTGGTGGCCGCATAGCTGCGCCGCAGGTTCAGATCGCTGTCGAACAACACTACCGTGTGCGGCAGGTAGTTGGCGGCCATCAGCCAGCGGCCGTCGCCCGAGACCGCCAGATTGCGCATGTTCAGGCCGGCGCGCACCTCGGCCACCACCGCCAGGTTCCAGAGGTCGTACTTGGTGATCCAGCCGTCACGCGAGCCGAAAAAGACATGACGCCCGTCGGGCGAGAACTTCGGCCCGCCGTGCAGCGCGAAGCGCGAGGCAAAGCGGTGAATCACCTCGAAGCGGTCGCCGTCGACCAGCGACACATGGTGGTCTCCGCCTTCGACGACGACGAAGAGGTTCATCGGGTCGGCGCGCCAGGCCGGCCGCGCGGGCAGGTCGGCAGCGCCGGGCAGCGCGACCCGGGAAGCCCGTATCGCGGCCTCATCCCAGGCCGGGGCCGGTGTGACCGGCGTGTAGATGTAGCTGGCGAGCGCCGCGGTCTGCGCGCTGCCCAGCGCGCTGTCGAAGCCGGCCATCTGCGTGGCCTTGCGACCCTGCCTGATGACGGCCAGAGCCTCGGCCGGGCGCAGCCGCTGCAGGCTTTCGGGCAGCAGGGCCGGGCCCATGACGCCGAGCCGCTGCACGCCGTGGCAGGCGGCGCAATGCTGCTGGTAGAGCGCTGGCGCGTCGATGGAGCCCGGTGCTGTCTTTGCCGTTGTTTCCGCCGTTGTTTCCGTCGTTACTTCCGCCGTGGACGAAACAGCCGGCTGCGCGCGCGCCATGTCCGCCCACATGGCAAAGCAGGCGATGACCAGCGCCCAACGCCACCAAGCCCCGAGCGGCGGCATCACGACGCCTGCCTCAAGGCGTAGGCGAACGGCTTCATCAGCACGCGTGGCGGCGTACCCTGGCCGCCGGCAGTGGCCGGCAAGCCGATCTCCTCATCGCTCAAGTAACAGCCCGGGTCTTCGGCCCAGGGGTCGCCGGTGACCTGCTGCGCACGCACGCGTGTGTTGCCGCCGCACAGCGCAAAGTGCTGGCAGGCGGCGCAGCGGCCGCCGACCGGCCTGGGTTTGCTCTTCAGGCCGCGCATCAGCGTGTCGCTGGTGTCGGGCCAGATCGCCGAGAAAGGCCGCTCGCGCACGTTGCCCAGCGCGTGGTGCCACCACATGGTGTCGGGGTGCACGGTGCCCAGGTTGTCGATGTTGGCGATGTTGACGCCCGACGAGTTGCCGCCCCAGGCCAGCAGCCGCTCGCGCAGCGCACCGGCCCAGCGCGGCAGGCGCTGCTGCACCCATTGCAGCAGATAGGCGGCGTCGGCGTCGTTGTTGCCGGTCACGTAGTCGTGCGGGCAACCTTCCAGCGCGGCGGCCCAGGCTTTTGCGTAGAGCAGGTCGAGCGCCTGCCGGGTGGCGGTGAACTGGGCATCGCGGGCGCGGTGGATGTTGCCTCGGCCGGCGTAGTTGAGGTGCGAGAAGTAGAACTTGTCGACGCCCTCGTCTTCCATCAGTTGCAGCAGCGGCGCCAGGTCCGTCGCGTTCATCGCCGTCATCGTGTAGCGCAGGCCGACCTTCACGCCGCGCGCGTGCAGCAGGCGCACGGCGGCCAGGCTGCGTTCGAACGCGCCTTCGAGCCGGCGGAACCGGTCGTGCGTGGCGCCGATGCCGTCCAGGCTGATGCCGACGTAGTCGAAGCCCAGCGCGGTGATGCGCTCGGCCATGGCCTCGTCGATCAGCGTGCCGTTGCTCGACAGGCCGACGTAGAAACCCATGGCCTTGGCGCGTTCGGCGATCTGGAAGATGTCGGGCCGCAGCAGCGGCTCGCCGCCCGACAGGATCAGCACGGGCACGCGGAAGGCCTTCAGGTCGTCCATCACGCTGAACACTTCGGTGGTGTTCAGCTCCCCCGCGTAGTCGTGGTCGGCCGAGATCGAATAGCAGTGCCTGCAGGTCAGGTTGCAACGGCGGATCAGATTCCAGATGACGACCGGGCCGATGGCCTGGCCTGCGGAACCGGTTGCGCCGCTGTGGCGCATGGTTGCCGGCGCCGGGTAGGCGCCGTCGCATTCGGCGCGCACCAGTTCGCGCATGTATTGGGAAACTCGGAACATGGTTCGTCAGTCCTTCTGTCTGGAGTCCAGCCTTTAACCCGGGTTCAATCGCAAGCCGGTCTTCTTCAGGATGGCGGTGCTGTAGAGGATGTCGCTGCCGCTGCAGGCGTCGCCCAGCAGTTCGCGGATGGCCTGCGCCTGCAACTCCACCTGCCCGCGCGTGCGGCCGTGCACCATCGCGAACAGGTTGTAGGGCCACTGCGGCAGCCGGCGCGGCCGCCGGTAGCAGTGGCTGACAGCGGGCAGGGCACCGACGCGTTCGCCGAGCCTGTCGACCAGGCGGTCATCCACGTTCCACACCGTCATGCCGTTGGCCACATAGCCCAGGCGGTAGTGGTTGGGCACCGCGCCGATGCGGCGGATCAGGCCTTCTTCGAGCATGCTGGCCAGCCGCTCGCGCACCTGCTGGCCGCTGACGCCCAGCATCGCGCCCACCGCCTCGTAAGGGCGCGGCAGCAGCGGCAAACCGGTCTGCGTGGCGGCGATCAGCTCGCGGTCAAAATCAGTCAGCGCCATCGGTCGCCTTCGCCTCGCCGGCCTGCACCGCACTGAGGCGCAGGCCGACGAAATACTCGCGTTCCTTCGGGAATGAAAACACCTCCAGACCGGTGATCCGCGCCACCCGGGCCAGCGCGGCGTCGGCCGCTGCCTGCGACTCGGCGGCCACCACGAACCACATGTTGAGCGGGTGTTCGCGGCGGTAGTTGTGCGCCACCTCGGGCAGGGAATTGACCAGCGCGGTGATGCGCTCGAAGTCAGCTGCCCGCACTTCGAGCGCGGCCAGCACGAACTGGCCGCCGGCACGTTCGATCTGGAACAAGGGGCCGAAGCGGGTCAGCGTGCCGTTGGCCAGCATCCTGCGCAGCCGCTCCAGCACCTCGTCTTCACTCAGGGCGAGGTCGCGGCCGACGTCGGCGAAGGGCCGCTCGGTCATCGGCAGTTCGCCGTGCAGGCGGTCGATCAGCCGCCGGTCTGTGGCATCGAAGCGTGCCGCGCTGGAAGGGGTGTCAGGCGCGATCATGGGCGGCTTCAGGGGCTGCAATACCCGCAGAAACATGGGCGGGCCCGACTTGACGATCGGCGGCGCGGAAGTAGCTCGCACCCTGCTGCCTGAAACGCCGCCGACTGAACAGCACGGCGTGCGGGAAACGCTGCAAGCCACTGGCTGACCGCGCGGTGGCCACCACGCCGCGCACGGCCTCGGCTTGCCGGCCGTGCACCATGCAGTACAGGTTGAACGGCCAGCCCGGGGCCCGCTCTCTGCGGTAGCACAGCGTGACGCCGGGCTGGCCGGCGAGCAGCGCGCCGCAGGCGTCGACCTCGTCATCCGGCACATCGAACACGGTCATCGCGTTCTGGTCATAACCCAGTTCATGGTGGCGCACGATGACGCCGAAACGGCGCAGGCTGCCTGACGCCAGCCAGCTGCGCAGGGTGGTCAGCACCTGCGCTTCAGTGCAGCCGAGTTGGCGCGCCCAGTGCGCGAAGGGCAAAGGCTCCAGCCGCAGGCCGTCCTCGACCAGCGCGGCCAGCGCGGCGTCGGCTGGCGCCACGGCAGGTGTGACGCTTGGCGTGGCCGCAACGGGCCGTGCTGGTCCGTGCACGGCAGCCACGCCGTGCAGGTCGACACCTTTCACGCCGGCCACGCCGTGCAAGTCGAAGCCCAGATCGATGCGGTAGACACGCACCATCGGCAAGCGCAGTGCGCTGAGGCCGGTATCGTGCTGCAACCCGTCCAGATGCCGGTGCAGCACCTGCCGGTCGCGCCCGGTGATGACGAACCACAGGTTGTGGTGATGGTCGCGTTCGTAGTTGTGGTTGACGCCGGGCAGCGCGTCCACCGTGGCGGCCACATCCAGCAGCCGCTCGGCCGGCACGGCCAGCGCGCACAGCAGCGCGGCACCGCCGGCGCCTGCCGCCCAGACACCGCCGATGCGGCTCAGTGCGCCCATTCGCACGGCCTCGTCGTAACGTTCCAGCACCTGTGCTTCGCTCAGGCCGGCGGCATCGGCAATGGCGGCGAACGGCGCCGCCACCAGCGGGAAACCGCGCTGCCAGCGGTTCAAAAGATCCAGGGTGTGATCAGGTATGCGAGCGGGCATGCGTGTCATCGCTCAGAACCCCAGGCGCGCCGCGCGGCTGGTGAAGAAGACGCCGCTCGGCGCCTCCAGCGGCAACGTGGCCAGGGTCTCGAAGCTGCGGGTGTCGATCACCGAAACGTGGTTCGCGTCACGCGAGCTGATCCATACCGTGTCGCCGCGCGGCGTGAACTCCATGTGCAGCACCGCCTTGCCCGGCTGCAGCGTGCGCACCACCTGGCGCGTCAGCGTGTCGATGACCTGCACCTGGTCGTAGTTCGGCACGGCGAAGTTCACCCAGACCTGGCGGCCGTCCGGCTGCGCGATCACGAACACCGGCTGGCCGGCGACCGCAATGCGCGCCACTTCGAGCCAGCTTTCGGTGTCGACCACCAGCACCTCGTGGCGACCGATGGCGGGCAGGTAGGCCAGCCGCCCGGCCACCGCCCAGCCGCGCAGGTGCGGCATCTTGAACACCGGCAGCGGCACTTCTCCGCGCCCGTAGCCGGCCAGGATGCGGCGCACCACCGGCCGTGCGGCCCAGAGGTCGATCATCGCCAGGCCGTCTTCGCCGAACAGGCCGGCGATGTAGTGGCGGCCGTCGGGCGTGAGCAGGGCGTCGTAGGGCTGGCTGCCGACGTTCTCGAACTTCGTCAGCACGGGCGCGCCCGGGCCCGACAGATCGGCGATCCAGATCTGGCCGGCGTCGAACAGCGAGAAGATGAAGCGCCGTCCCGGCAGGTCGGCCAGGCCGACCACGCGCGACAGCTTGCCGGGCGCGTACTCGGCCGGGATGTCGGCCACCAGCGTGAGCGTCTTCGCGTCGAAGACCTTGATGCCGCCGGGCTGGTAGTTCTGCGCGGCCACCAGCGTGCCGTCTTGCGAGATGGCGCCTCCGATCGAATTGCCGGCCTGCTGCACACGCGCCTCGGTGCGGCGTGTCAGCAGGTTGACGCGGGTCAGCGCGCCGTCGCGGCCGAACACATATGCACTGGCGCCATCGCGGGAGAACACCACCGAGGCATGCGACAGGTCGCCCAGCCCGGCCACCTTGCCCAGTGCCAGGCGGCGGCTGGTATTGACGATGGCCAGCGTGCCGCTAGCGCGTTCGACCACCACGCCGAGGTCGCCGGTGCCCGCAGGGGATGGCCCAATGCCGGGGCTGGCGCAGCCGGCCAGCCAGGCCGTCAACGCGGACAGCAGCGCCGCTGTCAACCACCGCCAGCCGCTCATCGCGCCTCCTGCGGGAAACCTGCCAGCAGCCGCTCGGCGATCCACGTCGCGTCGCCTTCGCTGATTATGCTGCGCCAGGGCGGCATCGGCGTGCCCGGGCGGCCGTGGAAGATGGTGGAGGCGAGGGTGTCTACCGTGCGATCGGCCAGCGCCTCGCGCGTCAGCGCCGGTCCCAGGCCGCCGGTCAGCTTCATGCCGTGGCACGAACCGCAGTCCTGCCGCACCAGGCGCACCAGTTGCTGCTGGCGGTGGGTGTCGGGTTGGGCTGCCGCCGCCCCAACCGCCAGCCACAGCCCGGCCGTGGCGGCCATCAACGGCCGCCACTCGGTCCGCCGCTGCCCGTGGCGCATCAGGCACATCAGCTCTTCAGGATGAACTCGACGGCCGCCTTCAATTCGGCGTCGCCGATCTTCTCGGGCCCGGTCGGCGCCATCGGCACCGGGCCGAAACTGCCCTTGCCGCCGCTTCGCACCTTCTGCATCAGCGTGGCCACGACATCCTGACCCTTGTACTTGGCCGCGATGTCCTTGAAGGACGGACCGACGATTTTCTTCTCCTTGCTGTGGCAGGCCAGGCAGCCGGCCTTGTTCATGGCTTCTTCGGGGTTGCCGTCAGCCCGGGCCGGCGCGGCAAGGCCCAAACCCAGACCCAGGCCGGCGGCGAGCAGGGACGCAGTGATGATTCGCATGGTGTGCTCCTGGCTTCAGTAGATGTCGCGCTGCGTGTTGTAGACATTGAACTTGCCGGTGGGCGTGATCAGGCGCGGGTCCTTGATCACGGCCTTCAGCTTCAGCGTCTTGTCGTCGAGCACGACGATGGCGCTCTGCTTGTTCTTCGCCGACCACACGGAGAACCAGACCTCGTCGCCGGCCTTGTTGAACTCGGGCTGCACGACGCGCTTGGCGCCGTCGTCGGTGAGGCCGGCCATCTCGGCGATCGGCAGCACCTTGAAGCCCTTGTCGAGGTTGTTGATGTCGAACACGGCCACCGACTGCGACATCGCCGGCTCCGGGTTCAGTGGCGTGTCCACGTAGAGGTGGGTCGACTTCGGGTGCGTCTTCAGGAACAGCGAGCCGCCGCCCTGACCCTTGATCTGCGCCACTTCCTTGAAGGCGTATTCCTTGTGCTTCACGGGGTCGGTGCCGATCAGCGAGATCGCCTCGTCACCGAGGTGGCTGGTGCTCCACACCGGGCCGAATTTCGGGTGCACGAAGTTGGCGCCGCGGCCCGGGTGCGGGATCTTGCTGACGTCGATCAGCTTGACCAGCTTGTCTTCCTTGGAGTCGACGACGGCGATCTTGTTGCTCTGGTTGGCCGCCACCATGAAGTAGCGCTGGGTGCTGTCCCAGCCGCCGTCGTGCAGGAAACGCGCGGTGCCGATCTCGATGGTCTTCAGCGCGTTCAGATCGGAGTAGTCGACCATCAGCGTCTTGCCCGTTTCCTTCACGTTGACGAAGAACTCGGGCTTGTAGTGGCTTGCCACGATCGAGGCCACGCGTGGCTCGGGGTGGTACTCCTGCTTGTCGACCGTGTTGCCACGCGTCGAGACGATCTTCAGCGGCTCCAGCGTGGCGCCGTTCATGATCACGTACTGCGGTGGCCAGTAGGCGCCGGCGATCACGAGCTTGTCCTCGAAGCCCTTGTACTTGGACGTTTCCACCGAACGCGCTTCCAGCCCGATGCGCACCTCTGCCACGTTGTCGGGCTTGGGCATCCAGAGGTCGATCATGTTGACACGACCGTCGCGCCCGATGACGAACAGGTAGCGGCCGGAGGCCGAGGTGCGTGAGATGTGCACCGCGTAGCCGGTCTTCACGATGTTGATGATTTGTTTGGTGTCGCCGTCGATCAGCGCCACCTCGCCGGTGTCGCGCAGCGTGGTCGAGAAGATGTTCTCGATGTTGAAGCTGTTCATCTTCTTTTTCGGCCGCTGCTCCGGCGGGACGATCACTTTCCACGTGGCCTTCATGTCCGCCATACCGAATTCGGGCGGCTGCGGTGCGTCGTGCTGGATGTAGCGCGCCATCAGGTCGACCTCGGCCTCGGTCATCTCGCCCGAGGTTTGCCAGTTCGGCATGCCGGCAGGTGAGCCATAGGCGATGAAGATCTTCAGGTAGTCAGTGCCCTTGCCCAGCGTGATGTCGGGTGTCAGCGGCTTGCCGGTGGCGCCCTTGCGCAGCACGCCGTGGCAGCCGGCGCAGCGCTGGAAGTAGATGTTGCGCGCCGTGTCGAACTCGGCCTGCGTCATCGGCGGCGCTTTCGGGTTGCTGCTCTGCACCATGGGCACGTCCACCAGCGCAGAGGGCGCGGCGTGGTACTGCACGTCGCCAGGCGAGACGTTTTTCTTGTCCTGCGACCAGGCGGCGAACGGCGCGGCGGCGATCAGCAGTGCCGCAGTGGCGATCAGCGAGGCCTGCGGGGCGAAACGGGTGATCGGGCTGTGACAACGGCCAGGGCTCTGGGTTTTCATGCGGCGCTCCTCGGGTGTTTTTGCGGGTTGGGTGCTGCCGGCATCGTCCGCCCGCATGGCACCCGGCGTCCTTGAACTGGTTCAAGCGGCGCACGCTGGACACCCTTTTCCCGGCGGCTGCGACTTCCGGCAACATAGGGCATGGCCCTGATCGACGGATACGCGCTGGTTCGGCAATTGCACTTGCTGTTGGTGACGGCAAGCGTGAGCTTGTTCGCATTGCGCGGAGGCGCCTTGCTGGCGGGCTGTCGCTGGCCGATGCGGCGCGCATGGCGCATCGCCAGCGTGTTCATCGATGTCCTGCTGCTGAGCGCTGGTGCCAGCCTGTGGTGGATGCTCGGGCTGAACCCGCTGCGCGACGCCTGGCTGGGCAGCAAGCTGCTGTTCTTGCTGCTCTACATCGGGCTCGGCTGGGTGGCACTGCGGCGCGCATTGCAGCCCGGCGGCCGCGGCCCGGCTTTCGTGGCCTGGACGGCGGCGCTGGCTTGCGCCGCATTCATGGTGTCGGTGGCGCGCAGCCGCAGCCCGATCGGACCCTTCGGCACGCTGTTCTGATAGTGCAACTTCAAGGTAAACCGGCAGTGACTGCATCGATCTCCCTGCACCCGGCGCCGAACGCGGGATTCGACGAGCCTTTCGAGATGCTGCTGGCCTGCCACGAACGCGTGGACCGTATGCTGCACCTGCTGGAACGGCTGGCTGCGCACGTGACGCGAGCCGGCGCCGACGGGCAGGCGCGACAGGCCGCCGTCGACGTGCTGCGCTACTTCGACATGGCCGGCCCGGCGCACCATGAGGACGAGGAACGCCTTGTGTTCCCCGCGCTGCGCGCCTTGGCCGAGCCGTCGCTCGACGGCCTGGTCGACCGCCTGCAGCGCGAGCACATCACGATGGCGGAATCGTGGGCGACGTTGCGTCTGTCGCTGCAGGCCGTGGCCGGTGGCGCGCTGCCGGTGCCGCGGCTCGACTGCCAGGCCTTTGCGAATCTCTACCGTGGCCACATCGCGGCAGAGGAGTCCGCGGCCTATCCGGCTGCACGGCTGGCGCTGGATGGAGCCGCGCAGCAGGCCATGGGACGCGAGATGGCGCTCCGCCGCTCTGCGTCCTGATTGATGTCGGTCAAGAGGCAAGGCGGAGCCCACGTCCATGGTTCGCCGATGTCAGGCCCGCTGACCCTGTCCGCCAAGCTAGGCGCCATCGGCGCGAGCCTGCTGTTGACGGCGCTGGTGTCGATCGGCCTCACGCTCTGGGAAACCTTCGTCGAGCGCATCGACGACCTGTCAGCGCGTGTGGCGGTGGCGTCCGATGACGAGTTGGGCGCGCTCTCGGCGGGCTTCAACCGCGTGGCCGAGACCTAGTACGCCGCCACAGAAGTATCGAAACATGAAAACTCGTCTTCGACCCGATAGCGGCGTTGCAAATCCTCGCAATACCACTCGGTATTGCTGTGGTTTGCGCCTTGCACTCGGGCCGATTCCATCGCTTTCAATTGTTCCGACATCTCTGTGAAGGCGTACTAGCAGGGCCTGTGCCGCACGCTGGAGGCGCGCGTGCTGGAAAAGACGCAGAGCCTGGAGGTCGAACGTTCCCGGCTGGCCGCGCTGTACGAGGCCGCCGTCTTCGTAGCGAGCGCAGACACGCTGGGCGAGCTGGCGCGCGGCTTCGCCCGACAGGTGCACAAGGTGGCACACGCCGATGCCTCGGCGGTGCGCTGGTCCGACGAGGCCAACCGGCGCTACCTGCTGCAGGTCTCGGTCGGCCTGCCGCAGCACATGATCGACGAAGAGCATTGCGTGCCTGCCGTCAGCTGCCTGTGCGGGCAGCCGTGAGAGCAGGCGGCCACGCGCGTGATCCCGATCCTGGCCGAGGGCGGGCCTGAGTTGCTCGGCCATTGTCGGCGCGCCGGCTTCGAGGCGCGCCGGCGCGCTGGAGCCGACGCCGAACGCATCCTGCGCCGGCTCGACCTCAGCGCGGGCGAGGCTGCCGATCTGGCCGCTTTCCTGCGCAGTCTGAGCGCAGGGCCCGTCCCGTCGACGCTGGCTCAGTGACGGGATTCAATGACGGGATTCAATGACGGGATTCAATGACGCGGCGCCGACGGCGGCACCGGCAGCTCGATGTCGTCGAGTTCGTCGGCCGATGGCGGCGCGGCCACCCGGTAATCCTCGTTCGCCCAGGCGCCGAGGTCTGCGTTGCGGCAGCGGCCGCAACAGAACGGCCGCCAGGGGTTGCTGTCGCCGTACAGCGCCGGGCCCTTGCAGGCCGGGCAGATGACGGTACGGTCCCTCATGCGCAGAGTGTCAGCTCGAAGGCGACATCGGCCTGCGCCGGGCGCAGGCGGCCTTCGGCGTCAGGTCGCATGAAACGCACAGAGGCCATGAGTCGGTGGCCGCTGATCTCGGGTACCAGACCGTCGGCGCCGTCGAAGCGCACGCGCATCAGGTGGTAGGACTTGCCTTGCGGCAGGCTCTGCTGGTACTGGCCGCCGGTGGCCACCATGCGCTGCGGCGCACCGCTGTCGCGCAGCAGGCCGATCAGCACCTGCAGTGCCTCGGCCAGCGGCATCAGGCTGCTTGCCCAGGTTTCCAGGTCGGCGCGGCGCCTTGCTGGTGTTTGCTGCTGCCAGGCATAGTAGGCAGGCAGGTCGAACTCGCAGGTGCCGCCCGGGATGCTGATGCGGCTGCGGATGCTCATCAGGAATTCGTTGCTGGCCAGCGCGTGGCCCGCCTTGCCCTGCAACTGGTTGAGCCCGTTGAAGGCATGCTCGATGCGGCTGATGACCATTTCGAGCGCGGCCTCGGCGATGTGCGGGTTGCCGCGGTAGCCCGCGAGCTGGTTGCGGTGTCGTTCCAGCTCTTTCAGCAGGTCGGATTTGAGGTCGGCGCGTGAGGCGACGTCGACGATCTCGAAGATGGTGGCCAGCGCAAAATGGTGGTCCACCGTGGCGTCGCGGGCGACCAGTACGCCGAGGCGGTCGAACAGATGTTCGAGCCGCAGCATGGTGCGGATGCTTTCGTTGAAGGGGTACTCGTAAAGGACCAAGGCGCGCTCGCAGATGCTATGGCTGCGGATTGTTCCACAGGCCCCAGAGCGAACGTACTTCATCGCCCAGCGCTTGCGCCGACAGGCCGTCGTTGAAGATCACGGCGTCGGCGATGGCGCGGCGCGCGCTGCGGCTGGCCTGCAGCGCCATGACACGCTGCACGGCATCGGCCGTCCACCCCGAACGTGCCATCACGCGTTCGACCTGAGTGGCCTCGTGGCAGTCGACCACCAGCACACGATCGACCCGCTCGCGCCAGTATGATGACTCGGTGAGCAGTGGCACGTCGAAGACGACCGGATGCGTGCCGGCCAGCGCCGCCTGGCGCTGCGTTTCCTCGGCGATCATCGGGTGCAGGATGGCTTCGAGCCGGTTCTTGGCCGCCGGGTCGGCAAAGATGCGCTCGCGCATGCGCTCGCGGTCGAGCGAGCCGTCGGGCGCCACCATGCCGGCGCCGAACTCGGCGGCCAGCGCGGGCATGGCGGCACCGCCAGGCAGCGTGAGCGCACGCGCGATAGCGTCGGTGTCGACGAGAAAGGCGCCGCAATCGACGAGCAGGCGTGCCACCGTGCTCTTGCCGCTGCCGATGCCGCCCGTAAGTCCGATCCTCAAACCCGCCGTCATCTCGGGTTTCCAGGCCGGGCGCAGCCCGCGGGAGTCGAGACGCGTGAATCGCACGCAATCAAGCAAACGCCGTGGAACAGGCTCTGCCGGGCCACCGGCGTTGCCCCCCTCGGGGCGGAGCGCCGCAGGCGCTTCGGGCGGGGGCTCATCTACCTCCAGCCCATCAACCTCAGCACCGTTGGCAGCCCGACCAGCAGAACAGCCACGCCGCCACCGGCGAGGAAAGGACCGAAGGGCACGAAGCGACCCTCACGCAGTGTGCCGCTGATCTTCATCACGATGCCGACCATGGCGCCCAGCACCGAGGCGAACAGAACGATCGGAAGGACCGCCTGCACGCCGAGCCAGGCACCGAGTGCGGCCAGCAGCTTGAAATCGCCGTAGCCCATGCCTTCCTTGCCGGTGACCAGCTTGAACAGCCAGTAGACCGACCAGAGCGAGAGGTAACCGACGGTGGCGCCCGCCACTGCGTTGCTCAGCGGGTTGTCGGGCAGCCAGCCGAAGGCGGCTGCCACGAGACCGGCCCACAGCAGCGGCAGGGTCAGCGAGTCGGGCAGCACGGTGGTGTCCCAGTCGATCATCGCCAGCGCCACCAGAACGGCAAGCGCGCCGCACCAGAGCAGCGCCACCGGCTGCGGGCCGAGCCGCCACGCGGCCGCCGCGAACAGCAGGCCGGTCATCAGTTCGACAACCGGGTAGCGCACTGAGATGCCCGTGCCGCAGGCCGAGCAGCGGCCCTTCAGGAACAGCCAGCTGACGATGGGGATGTTCTCGAACCAGCGGATGCGGTGGCCGCAGGCCGGGCAGCGCGACGCCGGTTTCGCGATGCCCAGAGGCTTCAGCGAGCGCAGCGCCTTTTCGAGTGCGCTGCCCGCCTGAGTGAGGCCGGCTGGCGCCTCCGCGTGGAAGACACGGCGGAAGGAGTCGCGGTCGCCCATCTGCGAGGCGATGTCGGTCCACCATTCGCGTTCCAGCATCAGCGGCATGCGGTGGATGACGACGTTGAGGAAGCTGCCGATCATCAGCCCCAGCAAGCCGAGCGCCCACGGCGACAGCAGCAGCGGCAAGGCTGCCTGGAATTCACCTGCCACCTAGACCACCGCGCCAAGCTTGAAGATCGGCAGGTACATCGACACGACGATGCCGCCGATCAGCACGCCCAGGATGACGATGATGAAAGGCTCCATCAGGCTCGACAGACCCTTGACCATCTCGTCGACCTCGTCCTCGTAGAACTCGGCGCACTTGGACAGCATGTGGTCGAGCGAGCCCGACTCCTCGCCGATGGCCGCCATCTGCAGCACCATGGTCGGAAAGACGCCGGTGGCCGTCATCGAGGTGGTCAGCGCCGAGCCCGTGGAGACGTCCTTCTGGATCTGCTGGGTGGCTTGTGCGTAGACCGCGTTGCCCGAGGCGCCGCCCACCGAGTCGAGGGCCTCGACCAGCGGCACGCCGGCGGCAAACATGGTGGCCAGGGTGCGCGTCCAGCGCGCGATCACCGACTTGTTGATCAGTTCACCGAAGACCGGGATCTTCAGCAGCAGCCTGTCCATGGCCATCTGCATCTTCTCGGAGCGCTTCCACGATTCGAGGAAGAAGTAGATGCCGCCGAAGATTAACCCGAAGATCGCCCACCACCACGTGACGAAGAACTCCGACAGCGCGATGACGAACAGCGTAGGCGCGGGCAGGTCGGCGCCGAAGGACTTGAACACTTCCTTGAAGGCCGGAATGACGAAGATCATGATCACCGTCAGCACCACGAAGGCGACCACCATCACCGCCACCGGGTACATCAGGGCCGACTTGATCTTGCTCTTGATGGCCATCGTTTTCTCCTGGTAGATGGCCAGCCGGTCGAGCAGAGCCTCCAGGATGCCGCCGGCCTCGCCGGCTTCCACCAGGTTGCAATACAGCGCGTCGAAGTGCACCGGGTGCTTGCGGAACGCCGAACTCAGGTTGGTGCCGGTTTCCACGTCACCGCGGATGTCGTTCAGCAGCTTGGTCATGCGCGGGTTGGTGCTGCCGCGCGCCACGATGTCGAAGGACTGGAGCAGCGGCACTCCTGCCCTCATCATCGTGGCGAGTTGCCGCGTGAAAATGGCGATGTCTCTCTGCTTGATCGAGCGGCCGCCACTGCTGCGCCGCTTGCGAATCTTGTTGGCCAGGATGCCCTGACGGCGCAGTTGTGCGCTCACCACGGCCTCGCCGCCGGCGCGGATCTCGCCGCGCACAGGCTTGCCGTTCTTGTCCTTGCCTTCCCACTCGAAGATGACTTCCTTCGAGCCTTTCGCGGCTGCGGTTGCTGTCGCCATGGTCTGTACCGGCCTGGGCCGTCCCTAACGATGAATGAACTGGAGGCGGCGCGTGACGCGCCTATTCGTTGGTCACCGTGATGACCTCTTCGAGCGTGGTCAGGCCGGCGCGCACCTTGATAAGGCCCGACTGGCGCAGGTCGCGCACGCCTTCGCGCTGCGCCTGCTTGGCGATGTCGAGCGCGGTGCCGTTGGCCAGGATGATGACCTGAATGGCCTCGGTGATCGGCATCACCTGGTAGAGGCCGAGCCGGCCCTTGTAGCCGTTGTTGCAGGCCGAGCAGCCGACGGCACGGTAGGGCTTCCAGTTGCCGTCGAGATCGGCCTCGGCGAAGCCGGCCTTGAGCATCGCCTCACGCGGGTAGTCTGCCGGCTTCTTGCAGTTTTCACACAGCCGGCGGGCCAGCCGCTGCGCAGTGATCAGCAGCACGCTGGACGCGATGTTGAACGGCGCCACACCCATGTTGAGCAGACGTGTCAGCGTGCTCGGCGCGTCGTTCGTGTGCAGCGTGCTCATCACCATGTGGCCGGTTTGCGCGGCCTTGATGGCGATGTCGGCGGTGGCCAGATCACGGATTTCGCCGACCATGATGATGTCCGGGTCCTGCCGCAGGAAAGACTTCAGCGCGGCGGCGAAAGTCAGCCCGGCGCGGTCATTCACGTTGACCTGGTTGATGCCGGGCAGGTTGATTTCAGCCGGGTCTTCGACGGTGGCGATGTTCACGCCGGGCTGGTTCAGGATGTTCAGGCAGGTGTAGAGCGACACCGTCTTGCCGCTGCCGGTGGGGCCGGTGACGAGGATCATGCCGTAGGGCCGGCCGATGGCCTGCATCAGCCGCTCTTTCTCGATCTTCTCGTAGCCCAGCGCCTCGATGCCAAGCTTGGCGCTCGACGGGTCGAGAATCCGGATCACGACCTTCTCGCCGAACAGAGTGGGCAGCGTGCTGACGCGGAAGTCGATCGCCTTGCTGCCGAACTTGAGCTTCATGCGGCCGTCTTGCGGAACACGCTTCTCTGCGATGTCCATGCGGCTGATGACCTTGATGCGCGAGGCCAGCTTGTCCTTGATGGCGATCGGCGGCTGGGTGATCTCGCGCAACTCGCCGTCGATGCGAAAGCGCACGCGGTAGTGGTATTCGTAGGGCTCGAAGTGCAAGTCCGACGCGCGCATGTTGATGGCGTCGATCAGCATCTTCTGCAGGAAGCGCACGACCGGCGCATCCTCGACCTCGTTGGCGACCTCGGTTGCTTCCGCAGCGGGCGACTCCTCGTCGGTAACGTCGAAATCGAAATCCGACGAGGCCAGCACCTCGAGCGCCTCGTTCGCACTGGTGCCCTGGCTGTCGAGCTGGCGGATCAGCTTGTCGTACTCGACGATCACCCACTCGGGCGTCAGCTGGGTGGCGAACTTGATGCGCTCGGCGGCTTCCTGGTCGGTCGGGTCGGCAGCGCCGATGAACAGGCGATTGCCACGCTTGCCGAGCACCAGCAACTGATACTGGCTGGCGATCTTGTTGTCGACGATATTGCGCGGCAGCTTCTGCAGATCGACCGCATTCAGGTCGAGCAACGGCAGGGCGAGCGAATTCGACAAGGTGTGCGCGAGGTCGTCGGCCTTGACGGCGCCGGCGGCTATCACGGCCGACAGGAAACTCGTCTTGCGTTCCTTGGCGCTGCGCGCCAGGTCTTCCGCAGTCTTTGCGCTCAACTTGCCTGCGTGCACCAGCACGCGCGCCACACCGGAGAGTGCCGACGTGGGCGATTCAACCAGTGTTTCCAGTGCCATCGGCGTCAGTGGTGATTTCGCAAGGAGTAGGGGTCTGCTGGATCATCGCTGATCGACCCCCCACTGTAAACCGCAGATAAGCACGCTTTGCGCCAGGTACTTGCGCGTTTACCTGCGGTTGCAGATGCGGTTTCTGGACATCGAGCCAGATGGGCGAGTTTGGCAGCGCGGCTGGTACATCGCACCAGCATTCGCATCGCGCGGCGCCTCTGTGTGCAGGATGACAAAACGGTGGTCGGAGACTGCGGGGCACCGTGTGGCCATGAATTCCTGGTCGGGGTGAGAGGATTCGAACCTCCGGCCTCTACGTCCCGAACGTAGCGCTCTACCAGGCTAAGCTACACCCCGATGAAAAAAGCGCCCGCGGCGCCGTTTCGCGTTGAGCAGGGACGTTGAGCGAATCAACTGACCCGGTGCACAGCCCGAGAACACAATTCTAGCAGAGCCTGTCGGGCCGGACTGTCCGGCAGAAGACGCAGGCTGTCACGCGCCTTGTCGGCCTCCTGCTGCGCTGCGGCGCGGGTGGCGTCGAGGGCGCCGGTGCGGCGCACGATGGCGATGATCTCCGGCAGTCGCTGCACCTCGCCATGTTCGATGGCGTGGCGGATCAGTTCGCGTTCCGGGGCTGTGGAACGTTCCATCGCCACCAGCAGCGGCAGGGTCGGCTTGCCTTCGCGAAGGTCGTTGCCGACGTTCTTGCCCAGGTCTTCACTGTGACCTTCGTAGTCGAGCAGGTCGTCGACGAGCTGGAATGCGGTACCGAGCGAGCGGCCGAAATCCGCGCAGGCTTCTTCAAGCTCGGGGTCTGCTCCGCCAAGCACCGCTCCGAGCCTGGCGCTGGCCTCGAAGAGCTTGGCGGTCTTGAAGCGGATGACGCGCAGATACTCCTCGACCGCCAGGTCAGGATCGTGCATGTTCATCAGTTGCAGCACTTCTCCTTCGGCGATGACGTTGGTGGCCTCGGCCAGCACCTCGAGCACGCGCATGCGGTTCACCGCCACCATCATCTGGAAAGCGCGTGAATAGAGAAAGTCACCGACCAGCACGCTGGCGGCATTGCCGAACACCGCGTTCGAAGTGGCGCGGCCGCGGCGCAGCGACGATTCATCGACCACGTCGTCATGCAGCAAGGTGGCGGTATGGATGAATTCGACGATGGCCGCGACTTCGTAGCGCTCAGGCCCCGTGAACCCCAGCGCCTGCGAAAACAGCAACACCAGGCGCGGCCGGATGCGCTTGCCACCAGCGCTGACGATGTAGCGCGAGATCTGGTCGATCAGCACCACCCGCGACGAGAGGCGCTCGCGGATGATGGTGTCGACGTGCCGCATGGCAGCGTCCATCGGATCTGCGACGGTGGTCGGTGGGGCGGAGGTGTCGAGCAAGGCGGTGCCGTGGTGAATGCAGTGATTATAGGAAGCTGGTGGCCGCCTGCACCGAGCGCCGACCGGCCGGCCCCCAGGAATGGGCATAGGCACAGCGGGCTGTGAGGTGTGCCGTTTCACGGCGGCATCGGCATGCTATGATCAAAGGCTGTTCGCGGAGAACTCGCCTTTTGCGTGGGGTAAGCGGGCAGCGGCGCAATGCGCGCCTGAGTCCAAGAAAGGTCACACATGTACGCGGTCATAAAAACCGGAGGCAAACAATATAAGGTTGCCGTCGGCGAAAAGATCAAGGTAGAACAGATAGCTGCGGACGTGGGCCAGGAAATCGTGATCGAACAGGTTCTCGCCGTGGGCAGCGGCGCTGATCTGAAGGTCGGGGCTCCCTGGGTCGTGGGTGCGAATGTCAAGGCGATCGTTCTGGCCCACGGCCGGCACGACAAGATCCGCATCTTCAAGATGCGTCGCCGCAAGCACTATCAGAAGCACGGCGGTCACCGCCAGAACTACACGGAGCTGCAAATCGGCTCCGTGAACGGCTGAAGGAGCCCTGAGCCATGGCACAGAAAAAAGGCGGCGGTTCCACGAGGAACGGCCGCGACTCACAACCGAAGATGCTCGGCGTCAAGGTGTTCGGCGGCCAGGCCATCCTGGCTGGTGGAATTATCGTGCGCCAACGTGGCACCAGGTTCCACCCCGGAACCAACGTCGGCATCGGCCGTGACCATACGCTGTTCGCGCTGGTCGACGGCAGCGTCTCTTTTGCCATCAAGGGCGAAAAGAGTCGCCAGACGGTCTTCGTCACGCCGGCCTGACAGGCCGGCGCCAGAGCCCCGAAGCCCCGGCCCGCCGGGGCTTTGTCGTTCTGGCAGATATAAGATTCGAGCACCATGAAATTCGTCGACGAAGCCACCATCGATGTCGCCGCAGGCAATGGCGGTGCCGGCTGCATGAGCTTCCGGCGCGAAAAGTTCATCCCATTCGGCGGCCCCAACGGCGGCGACGGCGGACGCGGCGGCAGCGTCTGGGCGCAGGCTGACCGTAACATCAACACGCTGATCGATTACCGCTACGCGCGCCATCACGAGGCGAAGAACGGCGAGGCCGGGCGCGGCTCCGACCAGTACGGCGCCGCCGGCCCCGAGATCGTGCTGCGCATGCCGGTCGGCACGATCATCTCCGACTTCGAGACCGGCGAGGTGCTGTTCGAGCTGCTGAGCCACCACGAGAAGGTCCTGATCGTGCGCGGCGGCGACGGCGGCTTCGGCAACCTGCACTTCAAGACCAGCACCAACCGCTCGCCCCGGCAGAAAACGCCGGGCTGGCCCGGCGAGGCCAAGAAGCTCAAGCTCGAACTTCGCGTGCTGGCCGATGTCGGGCTGCTCGGCATGCCCAACGCCGGCAAGAGCACGCTGATCACCGCGATCTCGAACGCAAGGCCGAAGATTGCCGATTACCCGTTCACCACGCTGCACCCGAACCTGGGTGTGGTGCGGGTCGGGCCCGAGCGCAGTTTTGTCGTGGCCGACCTGCCCGGGCTGATCGAAGGCGCCTCCGAGGGCGCAGGTCTCGGCCACCGATTCCTGCGCCACCTGCAGCGCACTCGGCTGCTGCTGCACATCGTCGACATGGCGCCTTTCGACGAAGAGGTCGATCCCGTCAAGCATGCGCGCGCCATCGTGGCCGAACTGAAGAAGTACGACCCCAAGCTGCACGCCAAGCCGCGCTGGCTGGTGCTCAACAAGCTCGACATGGTGCCGGTCGAGGAGCGCGACGCGCGTGTCGCCGAATTCGTGCGCCGCCTGCGCTGGAAGGGGCCGGTGTTCAAGATCTCGGCGCTGGCGCGTGAGGGCCTCCCGCCACTGATCGAAGCCATCTGGACGCATGTGGCGCTGGAGCAGCAGAACGATCCGCTGCCCGACCCGCGTTTCGACGGCGTGGCACCGGCAGACACCGGCGAAGCGGCCACCGGCGGCTGAGGTGGCCGACGAGTCCCTGCAAGCCGGGCATGCAGACGCCGCAGGCGGCCTGCTGGGAGGCGCCCGCCGCATCGTCGTCAAGGTCGGCTCCAGCCTGGTGACCAACGAAGGCCGCGGTGTCGACGCCGAGGCCATCGGCAACTGGGCGCGTCAGCTTGCAGCGCTCGCGTTGCAGGGCCGTGAGGTCGTGATGGTCTCTAGCGGCGCTATCGCCGAGGGCATGAAACGCCTGGGCTGGGCGACGCGTCCCAGACACCTGCCCGAGCTGCAGGCCGCTGCCGCCGTCGGCCAGATGGGCCTGGTCCACATGTACGAGAGCAAGCTGCGCGAACACGGCATGGCCAGCGCGCAGGTGCTGCTCACGCACGCCGACCTGGCCGACCGCGAGCGCTACCTGAACGCACGCTCGACGCTGCTGACCTTGCTGTCGCTGAAGGTGATTCCGGTCATCAATGAAAACGACACCGTCGTCAACGACGAGATCAAGTTCGGCGACAACGACACCCTGGGCGCGCTGGTGGCCAACCTCGTGGAAGCCGATGCGCTGGTCATCCTGACCGACCAGCGTGGCCTGTATTCGGCCGACCCGCGCAAGGACCCGGCGGCGCGTTTCATCGATGTGGCGACCGCCGGTGACCCGGCGCTGGAACTGATGGCCGGTGGCGCCGGTTCGAGCATCGGCCGTGGCGGCATGATCACCAAGGTGCTGGCCGCCAAACGCGCCGCCGGCAGCGGCGCCAGCACCGTCATCGCCTGGGGTCGCGAGCCCGACGTGCTGTTGCGGCTGGCTGCCGGCGAGGCCATCGGCAGCGCGCTGCTGGCAGGCACGCCCAAACTGGCGGCGCGCAAGCAGTGGATGGTCGACCACCTTCAGCTGCGCGGCGCGGTGGTGGTCGACGACGGCGCGGCTGTCCGGCTGCGTGACGACGGCAAAAGCCTGCTGCCGATCGGCATGGTGGAAGTGCAGGGCGACTTCGTGCGTGGCGACGTGATTGCGGTGCGAACGCTGGCCGGCGCCGAAGTGGCGCGCGGCCTGGCCAACTACTCGTCGACCGAAGCGCGGTTGATCGCCCGCAGGGCCTCGGCGCAGATCGAGGTTCAGCTCGGCTATGTCAACGAGCCGGAAATGATCCACCGGACCAACCTGGTCCTGGTGTAGCCCGGCCTAATCGGCGGCAGGCTGCTCGCTGGACCGCGGCTCGGCGGCAAGAGGGCCTCCAGGCGCTTGTGGCGCGTCTTCATGCCGGTGCCCGCGCATGCCGGCCCGCAGGTATCGGCTGTGGTGGTTCAGGCGCGGCAGGAAGCGCGCCAGTTCGGTCAGCGCCATCTCGTAGACGCCGCGCTTGAATTCGATCACCACGTCGAGCGGCACCCAGTAGTCGTTCCAGCGCCAGGCGTCGAACTCGGGGTGGTCGGTGGCGCGCAGATTCATGTCGCTGTCACGTCCGGTCAGGCGCAGGAGAAACCAGATCTGTTTCTGCCCTCGGTAGTGGCCGCGCGCGTCCTTGCGGATGAAGTGGTCGGGCACCTCATAGCGCAACCAGTCCCGGGTGCGCGCAAGGATCTCCACATGTTCGGGATGCAGCCCCACTTCTTCGTGCAACTCGCGCAGCATCGCCTGCTCTGGCGTCTCACCGTGCTTGATGCCGCCTTGCGGAAACTGCCAGGAGTGGGTGCGCAGCCGCTTGCCCCAGAACACCTCGTTGCGCGCGTTGAGCAGCACGATGCCGACGTTGGGCCTGAAGCCTTCCCTGTCGAGCATAATCCGACCTCAATTTTGTGACTTAATTTCATTATTGCACCGGGGCGGTGCGGCACGCGAATCTCGCTTTCCCGCATGGGGACTCCAAGTTCTCCGCATGGGGACTCCAAGTTCTCCGCACGGGTTTTGCCGGTGCGGCCCTGGCCGAATCCGCCCCGGCGTGGCACCGGACCCAGCCCATGAAAGCCAGTCAGACCTTCATCTCCACGCTCAAGGAAGCGCCCGCCGACGCCGAGGTCGCCAGCCACCGCTTGATGCTGCGCGCCGGCTTCATCAAGCGCCTCAGCGCGGGCATCTACAGCTACATGCCGATGGGCCTGCGGGTCATCCGCAAGGTGGAAAAAATCATCCGCCAGGAGATGGACCGCGCCGGCGCGGTGGAATTGCTGATGCCCGTGGTGCAGCCGGCCGAGCTGTGGCAGGAGACCGGCCGCTTCCAGCAGTACGGACCCGAACTGCTGCGCGTGAAGGACCGCCACGACCGCGACTTCATCATCCAGCCCACCAGCGAAGAAGTCATCACCGACATCGCGCGCCAGGAACTGCGCAGCTACAAGCAGCTGCCGCGTAATTTCTATCATATCCAGACCAAGTTCCGGGACGAGAGGCGGCCGCGCTTCGGTGTCATGCGCAGCCGCGAGTTCACGATGAAGGACGCGTACTCGTTCGACCGCGACCAGGCCTCGGCGCTGAAGAGCTACGACGTCATGTTCCGCGCCTACACCGCCATCTTCGACCGTTTCGGCCTGCAGTACCGCGCCGTGGCGGCCGACACCGGCGCCATCGGCGGCGACGCGTCGCACGAGTTCCAGGTCATCGCCGACACCGGCGAGGACGCCATCGTCTACTGCCCCGCCAGCGACTACGCGGCCAACATCGAACTGGCCGAAGCGCTTGCCTTGCATGCCACGCGCGCCGAGCCCACGCTGCCGATGGCGAAGACGCCGACGCCCGGCAAGAGCACCTGTGAAGACGTGGCCACGCTGCTCGGCCTGCCGCTGGCCTCCACCGTCAAGTCACTGGTGCTCGCCACCGACCTGAAGTCGGACAAGGGCGACATCGTCGGCAGCACGGTCTGGCTGTTGCTCGTGCGCGGCGACCACAGCCTCAACGAGATCAAGGCCGGCAAGGTCGACGGGCTGAAAGCGGGTTTCCGCTTCGCCACCGGCGCCGAGATCGAAGACCACTTCGGCTGCAAGCCGGGTTATCTGGGCCCGATCGGCACGCGCAAGGCCGTCAAGGTGGTGGCCGACCGCACCGTGGCGCTGATGAGCAACTTCGTCTGCGGCGCCAACGAAGGCGACTATCACTTCACCGGCGTCAACTGGGGCCGAGATCTGCCCGAGCCCGACCTGGTGGCCGACATCCGCAACGTCGTGGCCGGCGACCCGTCACCCGACGGCAAGGGCCTGCTGGCCATCCAGCGCGGCATCGAGGTCGGCCATGTGTTCTACCTGGGCACCAAGTACAGCCGGGCGATGAACGCCAGTTTCCTCGACGAGACAGGCAAGCCGCAGTTCATGGAAATGGGCTGCTACGGCATCGGCGTCACGCGCATCCTGGGTGCCGCCATCGAGCAGAACCATGACGAGCGCGGCATCGTCTGGCCGCCGGCCATCGCGCCGTTCGCGGTGGTGATCTGCCCGATCGGCTACGAGCGCAGCGCCGAGGTGAAGGCCGCCGCCGACCAGTTGCACGACGAACTGGCGGCCCTCGGCATCGATGTGCTGCTCGACGACCGAGGCGAGCGCCCGGGCGCCATGTTCGCCGACTGGGAACTGATCGGCGTGCCGCAGCGCCTGGTGCTCTCGGACCGCGGGCTGAAGGCCGGCACCGTGGAGGTGCAGGGCCGCCGCGAGAGTGCCGCCACCGTGCTGCCGCTGGCTGAAGCCGTCGAATTCCTGAGGGCCCGCTGCCCGGCATGACGGCCACCCGCCGGCGCGCGCTGCTCGCACTGCCATTCGCGGGCCTGCTGCGTGACGCGCATGCCGGTGCGCAGGTCGAAGAACCGTTGGCCGACGCCGTGCGCGGCGCACTGACGGCGTCGGTCGGCGACGTTGCGCCGCCCAGGCCGCGATTCGAGCGGATCGAGGATCGTCTGGCCTACCTGCGCTGGCTGGGTGCCGCCAGCGAGCGCCTGAAGCGCCACAAGGCCGAACACCAGACGCGCATCGAATTCCTCGAAACGGCTTGGTACGAAAGCCGGCGCGCCGGGCTTGAAACGGCGCTGGTGCTCGGGTTGATCCAGGTCGAGAGCGGTTTCCGCAAGTACGTCGTCAGCAGCGCCGGGGCGCGCGGCTACATGCAGGTGATGCCGTTCTGGGCGCGGCTGATCGGCGACGGCAATGCCAGCCGGTTGTTCCACATGCAGACCAATCTGCGCTTCGGCTGCGTCATCCTGCGCCACTATCTCGACATCGAACGTGGCGACCTGTTTCTGGCACTGGGCCGCTACAACGGCAGCCGGGGCCGCGCCGAGTATCCGAACCTGGTGTTCGGCGCACGTCGCCTGTGGGATGTCGCGCCAGCCTGAAAGTGGCCGGGCCGAAGCCTTTTCAGAGGCCTGCCCACTGCCGAGGACGGGCAGCGCCGAAGCCCAGCAATGACAGCACACGTTCCACCGACTCGGCCACCATCTCGTCTATGCTGGCCGGGTGGTGATAGAACGCGGGCAGCGGCGGGAAGACGATCGCACCCATTTCGGTGACGGCGATCATGTTGCGAAGATGCGCCAGGTTGAACGGCGTCTCCCGCACCATCAGCAGGAGGCGGCGGCGCTCTTTCAGGGTGACGTCGGCGGCGCGCGTCAGCAGGTTGTCCGACAGGCCGTGCGCCACGGCCGCCAGCGTCTTCATCGAACATGGCGCGATGACCATCGCCGCACTGTCGAAGCTGCCGCTGGCCAGGCAAGCGCCGATGTCGCCCGGCGCGTAGGCGTGGTCGGCCAGGGCCTCCAGCGAGCGGCGATCGAGCCCGAGTTCGTGGTGTGCGTTGATCACCCCGGATGGCGTGACCACCAAGTGCGTTTCCATATCCAGTGCGCGCGCGCGTATCAGCAGTTGCTGGCCGTACACGGCGCCGGTGGCGCCGGTGATGCCGACGACCAGCCGCTGGCGACTCACCTCAGCACCGCCCGGCCGTCCGAAGGTGCTGAGACGCCCCCTCGGGGGGCAGCGAACAAAGTGAGCGTGGGGGCCGTTTCACTTCAAGCCGTCAGAACCTGCTGCAGCTCACCCGATTCGTACATCTCCATCATGATGTCCGAGCCGCCGACGAACTCGCCGTTCACGTAGAGCTGGGGGATCGTCGGCCACTGCGCGTAGTCCTTGATGCCCTGGCGCACTTCTTCGTCTTCCAGCACGTTGAAGGTCTTCAGTTCGGTCACGCCGCAGGCTTTCAGCACCTGCATTGCGCGGCCGGAAAAGCCGCACTGCGGGAACTGCGCCGTGCCCTTCATGAACAGCACCACGCGGCTGCCCTTGACCAGATCGTCGATACGTTTCTGTGCGTCGCTCATGAAGCCTCCGTTGGATGTGAGTGCAGTTGGTATTTTAGCCGCCGTGTCCTCGGGCATCGCATCGCAGGGGGTTTGCTTGCCGAGGTCGCCCGGCTCAGGCCGTCCGGCGCCCGCCGGTGCAGCGCGGAAGGCCGGCGATGTCGGCCCGGGTCGTGATGTCCTCGAAGCCGCGTTCGCCAAGCAGGGTCTGCACGGCGGCCGCCTGGTCGTGGCCATGCTCGAGCAGCAGCCAGCCGCCCGGCCGCAGGTGGCCGGGCGCGCCGGTGACGATCTGGCGCAGGCATGCCAGGCCGTCGCCTTCCGGCGTCAGGGCCGAGCGCGGCTCGTGGGCGAGTGCGGCCAGGTGCGGGTCGTCACCTGCCACATAGGGCGGGTTGGAGACGGCCAGGTCGTGCCGGCGGCCAGCCAGCGGCGCCCACCAGTCGCCTGCCAGGAAGCTCACGTCGATGCCGAGGCGCAGCGCGTTGGCCTGCGCCACTGCCAGCGCGGCAGTGCTGGCGTCAGTGGCGCTGACCACCGCCGCGGGGCAGCGGTGCTTGATCGCCAATGCCACCGCGCCGCTGCCGGTGCCCAGGTCGACCACGGCCGGCGCCGGACGCCCAGCCAGTTCAGCGCGCAGCAGTTCCAGCGCCCAGTCGACCAGCAACTCGGTCTCGGGCCGCGGCACCAGCACGGCCGGCGTCACCTGCAGCACCAGGCCGTGGAACTCGCGCTCGCCCACCAGATAGGCCAGCGGCACGCCGGCCGCACGCTGCCGCAGGTCATCGCGAAAGGCCGCTTCCACGGGTGCGTCGAGCTCCGCGTCGTCGTGCGCCAGCAGCCACACGCGCGGGCGCTGCAGGCGGTGCGCCAGCAGCAGTTGCGCGTCGAGCCGCGCCAGGCCGGCGGCCCGCGCCAGCGCCAGCGCGTCGTCGACCCGCATCAGCGTTGCCTGACCGGACGCATCAGCGCACGCCCGCTTCCAGCTGCGCCAGTTGCTCGGCGGCGCGCGCCGCACGCAGCGCGGCAATCACGTCGCCGAGATCGCCGTCCATCACCGCGCCCAGCTTGTACAGCGTCAGGTTGATGCGGTGGTCGGTCAGCCGGCCCTGCGGGAAGTTGTAGGTGCGGATGCGATCGCTGCGGTC